>Ga0210073_1000156_pt1 | contig 13702 bp, 6 predicted proteins | sample Browns_ThreeSqC__2_FD_184853 | JGI IMG/M metagenome (GOLD analysis project Ga0210073, IMG submission 184853) | Wetland microbial communities from San Francisco Bay, California, USA, that impact long-term carbon sequestration - Browns_ThreeSqC_D2... | ecosystem: Environmental > Aquatic > Marine >...
GGAAGCAAGCTTGCGCCATCGGCTGAATGGTGTCCCAATTTATCTTTCGAGCCGGGTCAATCCCGAGATCGAAGAATATCCCCGCGCCAGCACCACGGCGATCGCTGCCTATGTCGGCCCCGTGATCGAGCGTTATCTGGATGCGGTCGAGGGCAAGCTCCGAGCGATCGGCCTCGGGGCGCCCCTGCGGTTGATGCGAAGTGACGGGGGTTCTGCGACAGTTCGTGGCGCCAAGCAAAATCCAGCGCACATGCTGTTATCCGGCCCGGCGGGCGGGGTGATCGCTGGCGCGGCGCTAGCGCGCGATCTTGGCATCGACAGTCTCATCACTTTCGACATGGGCGGCACGTCAGCGGATTTCTCGGTCGTCCACAATGGCCAGGCAACGACAGTGGGCGCGCGCAAGATCGATGGACATCCTTTGCGCCTGGCAGCCCTCGATATCGAAACCATATCGGCCGGCGGTGGCTCCATCGCGCGGGTCACCGAGGACGGCTCGCTGGTCGTGGGCCCGGAGAGCGCGGGGGCGGCGCCGGGGCCCGCGTGCTATGGCGCGGGAGGCGAGGAGCCCACGGTCACGGACGCCCATCTGGTGCTCGGGCGCATCCCATCGCGCCTGGCCGGGGGCGAGATCGCGCTCGACATCGAACGAGCGCGCCGCGCCGTCGAGGAGCGCGTGGCTCGGCCCCTCGGCCTCCCGCTCGAGGCGGCGGCGAGCGGCATCCTCGACATCGTCAACAACAACATGGTGGGCGCCATCCGTCTCGTGTCGGTGGAGCGAGGCCACGACCCGCGCGAGCTGGCCCTGGTGCCCTTCGGCGGCGCCGGCCCCCTGCACGGGACCGAGCTGGCCGGGCTGCTCGGCATGCGCACCGTCGTGGTGCCGCCCGCCCCGGGCGTGCTCTCGACCTTCGGCCTGCTCGGCGCCGAGGTGAGGAACGACTACGCGCGCACCCACCTGGTGAAGCCGCCCGACTGGGACGTGGCGGCCGTGGCCGCCGTGTACGCCGAGCTGGAGCGTGAGGCCGAGGCGTGGCTCGATGCCGAGGGCGTGACGCCGCGCCAGCGGCGGCTGCGCCGCCTGGCGGACATGCGCTATCGGCACCAGGGCTTCGAGATCACGGTGGCGTGGGACGATCCGGATCTTCCGGTCGACGCGCTGATCCGGCGATTCCACGAGCGCCACCGCCGGCTGTACACGTACGCGCTTCCCGACACGCCAGTGGAGATCGTCACGCTGCGGGTGGCGGCGGCCGGGCGCGTGCGCCGGTTCGCGCTGCCTGCCCTCGGCCGCCGGACGAAGGGCGACTGCCCGCGCGCAGGTCGGCGGCGCGGTTCGGGCTGGTGCCTGAGGGGACGGCCGCGTTGACCGAGTCGGTGACGTCGCGGATGCCGCGCAGCTGGTCCATCGTCATGTTCGGGCAGGGTCGCTCGTCCTCGCGCCGCGCGGCGTAGAAGCCGTTGCTCAGCAGGTCCTCGCCCTCACGGGAGACGGCGTCGATGCAGGCACGGGCGCAGTGGTGGTTCGTCATCACGAGCCCGCCCGCGGAGACGAACGAGGCGGTGCACCCGGGCTGCCGCGCGGCGGACATGCGGACGTGCTCGATCCACTCGGGCGCCGGGCGGAACCCGTAACGCGCCGCCCAGTACTCGAGCGGCGGCTGGTCGAAGGTCCACATCTTGCCGGTCTCGAGGCCGGGATACTCCGCCGGTTGCTGCGCGGCGAGCGGGAGCGCGACGGCGGCCAGCACGAGCAGCGCGGCAAGCCGAATCGGGTGGTGGCCAGCGTGACTCATTGGGTGTCTCCGTGCAGGGTTGGCGAGGCGTACCGCTGTGGTTTCTAACCGGGGGTCGGAGGCGGCGCAAGCGGGGCGGCCGCGCCGCGGGGTGCCCGCCGGCGGCTGCTCAGGTCGCGGACGATCCCGGTGAAGAACCGCTCGCCGCCGGCGCTCCCCTCGGCGAACGACAGCTCGATCCGGATGTGCCGCCCCGACTTGTGCCGCCCGATGAGCTCGACCCCCTCCCACGACAAGGTACGCTGACCCGTCTCGAGGTAGCGGGCCAGCGCGGCCGCATGGCGGTCGCGCAGCTCCTCGGGCATCAGCACCGTGAGCGGATGGCCCAGCAGCTCGGCCCGCGTGTAGCCGAAGATGCGCTCCAGCGCCGGGTTGGTGAACAGGATCCGGCTCCCGGTGTCGATGGTGACGACGCCGTCCGCCGCGATACCGATGGCCAGGCGGTACCGCTCCTCGCGCTGGCGCAGCGAGGCGGCCAGCTCGAGGTGTGCGGCGATCGCGCCCGCCAGCTGCTCCAGCAGGAGGAGGTCCTCCTCCTGCCAGCGTCGCGCGGCGCGGTCCAGCGCGCACAGCGTCGCGACCACGTGCCCGTCCCGGCTGCGCACCGGCGCCCCCGCGTAGGCCGGGAATCCCAGCTCCGCCAGGCTGCGCCGGTCGCGCGCCAGCGCGGCCTCGGCCGCGTCCTCGATGGCGAGCGGCTGGCCGGTCTCGATCACGTCGGTGCACGGTGACCGGGCGAGGGGGGAGTCGTCGGAGGCGGCGGTGCCCGCCGCGGACTTGAAGCTCTGGCGTTCGCCGTCGGTCACGGCGACGAGGGTGACCGCGACGCGCAGGGCGGACCGGGCCATGGCGGTGAGGTGATCGAGGGTCTCGTCGCCCTGCGGGTCGTACAGACCGAGGCGCTGCACGGCGGCGAGCCGGGCGGGGGCCGTCAGGGGGGAGGGGGCATCGGGGGCCATGGGTCCACGGTAGGCTGCACCGCGGCGCGGCGGATGTCAAACGAAGGACGAATAGCGGCGGTCGGACTCGAACCGACGACCCGCGGATTATGATTCCGCTGCTCTGACCAGCTGAGCTACGCCGCCCTGAAGGGAGAGAATCCTACAAGGGACGGACGAGACGGACAAGACGGACGGGACCGACCTACTCCCGCCGCTCCAGGTTCGCGAACCAGTTGAGCACCACCATCACGGTCTGGCTGCCCGCCTGGTCCGGCCGGATCATCACGAACGACCGGCCATCGCGCGCGACGTCGTAGTTGGTGGTGATGGCCGACGTGGCGAACGAGCCGGTGAACAGCCGCCGGACGTCGCCGACCGCGAACGTGGGCTGCGTGCGCACCCGCGCCTGCATCATGGCGGGGCCGCTCCGATAGAAGATCTCGCCGCCCGATGGCGACCAGCTCGGCTCCGTGCCGCCATCGATCGACAGCTGCGCCCGGCCACCGGGGCCCGGGAACGGCCGCACGTACACCTCCGCCCGCCCGGACTCGTCCGAGACGTACGCCAGCCAGCGGCCGTCGGGCGACAAGGCCGGCGAGTGATGGTCGAACGCCGCGCTGCGCAACAGCTCGTGCGGCGCGCGGTCGCCATCGATCCGTGCATAGGCCAGGTAGCGTTTTTCCCCTCCGACCCCGCCGCCCTGGCGGTAGACGATGGTCCGTCCGTCCGGCGTGAAGGCCCCGGCCCACTGATCGTCCGCGGCCACGAGCAACGACTCGGCCGGGGCGCTGCCATCCGCGGCGATCCACGCGAGATCGACGCCGCCCGTGCCGCGGCGCGAATAGACGACCCGGCGGCCGTCCGGCGTCCAGATTGGCCGCTGGGCCGTGCGGTCGAAGGTGAGCCGCGTGAGGATCCGCTGGGATCGGTCGAATACCCAGATGTCCGACGTTCCGGCCTCGTCCACCCCCACCGCGATGCGACGCCCATCGGGCGACAGCCGGGGCACGTTGAAGTTGTGCGTCCCGGTCCCCAGCTCCTGCGCGTTTCCGTCGCCGCCGACCAGCACCAGGGTGCCGCGGCCCGCGAGGCCCGCCGCGAACGCCAGCGATCCGTCGCGCGACACGCCCATCTTGGCGGTGCGACTGTTGGGACCGACCTGCACGCTCTCCGCGACGGGCACGGGAGCCGCCTTCACCGCCAGCCGCCCGGCGTCGAACGGGAGCGCGACCACGGTCCCGAGGCTCAGCGTGGCGCTCGAGTCGATCAGCGCGACCACGACGTAGCCGCTCGCCACGTAGTGGGGGTTGCCGCCCGCCACGCCGAGTCGCTTGACCGCGCCCGCGGGCAGGGTCACGGCGCCCAGCACGTCCGTCGCGCCGTTCGTGATCGCGAACAGCACGGCGTCCCCGCCCGGCAGGAACTCCGGCCAGCGGTAGGACTCGCGCGATGCCGAGTCGTGCGCGGCGATCACCGCCGGCTCCCCGCCCATGGCGGGCACGCGCATCAGGCCGCGGGCGTCGGCGAACACGATCTCGTCACGATCCCCCCAGCTCGCACCCCAGAATGCGCCGACGACGTCGCAGATCGGCATCGCCGGACCGCCGGCCAGCGCGACCTTCAACAGCCTCCCGGCCGCGTTGAACCCGATCCACCGTCCATCGGGCGAGAAGAACGGGTTGGCGCCACCGGTGGTGCCGGGGACCGGGACCGGCTCGATCTGGTCGAGGCTGCGCGAGAAGATCTGGTCGCCCGAGCCCGGGTTCCCCACGAACACGATGCGGGACCCGTCGGGTGACAGCGCGAGGACCTGCGCCGTCAGGATGGTGGTGACCTCGGGAGCGAGCCGCAGGGCGAACCGGCCGATCGGCGACGGGACGGGCGGCGCCCGAAACCGCTCGCGCGCCAGCAAGCCGAGCGCACCGAGCACCAGAAGCCACGGCACCGCGACGATGGGCCGGCGCCACGCACGGCGCTGCGGCGCCCCGGCTGCCACCCGGGCGGCGGTCACCGCGGCCGATCTCCCGCCCGGGAGCGCCATCCCGGGCGCGCTCAGGGCCACCGCGAACTCGGCCGCCGTCGCGAAGCGGTCGGCCGGGAGCTTGGCCAGCGCGGTGTGCACCGCCGCCTCCACGTGCGGCGGGATCGTCTTGCGCTGCAGCGTCAGCGATCGCGGCTCCTCCGTCATCACCCGCGCGATGATCGCCTGCGCCGTCGGCCCGGTGAACGGCGGCTCCCCGGCGAGCATCTCGTAGAGCACGCAGCCCAGTGCGTACACGTCCGCCTTCGGCGTGATCTCGCGCTCCCCCATCGCCTGCTCGGGCGCCATGTAGTGCGGCGTCCCCAGGCTCATCCCCGTCTCGGTCATCCGCGTGCCGCCGTCCGAGCGGCTCACGGCCAGCGCGATGCCGAAGTCCGCGACGAGCGCCCGCCCGTCGTGCAGCAGGATGTTCTCCGGCTTGATGTCGCGGTGCACCACGTGGTGGCGGTGCGCGTAGTCGAGCGCGTCGGCCACCTCGCGCGTGATCCGCACCGCGTCGTCCACCGGGAGCTGCTTCTCGCGGCGCAGGCGGTCGCGCAAGCTCTCGCCCTCGACGTACGGCATGACGTAGAACACCGTGCCATCGGCCTCGCCCGAGTCGAACAGCGACAGGATGTGCGGGTGTTGGAGATTCGCGGTGGTCTTGATCTCCTGGAGGAATCGCTCGGCGCCGAGGATGGCCGACAGCTCGGGGCGCAGGACCTTGAGCGCCACCCGGCGGTCGTGGCGCACGTCGTGGGCCAGGTAGACCGTGGCCATGCCGCCCTGCCCCAGCTCGCGCTCGATCGTGTAGCGGCCGGCAAGGGCGGCGGCGAGTCCCGGCATGCCGTCGGTCATGTCACTTCGTTCCGAGCCTGGCCAGCAAGGCAGCGGCTCGCGGGTCCTGCCGCAGCCTGTCGTATCGCGGGGCCAGTGGGAACTGCACGAGCCAGGCGTCGTGCCGGCCGATCGCCTCGCCGAGGAGCGCCACCGCCGCCTCGTGGTCGCCCAGCTCCTCGAGCGCGGCGGCGTTGGCTCCCGTGGCCGGGATTCGGCCACCCGATTGCGCCCGCATGGCCTCGAGCAGGGCGCGCGCCTCCCTGGCCCTGCCCGCTCGAGCGTACGCATAGGCGAGCATGCCGTGGGCCTCCTCCGAGCGACCCGTGGGAAGCGCCGCGACATGGCGCTCGAGCAGGGCCACGGCCTCTGCCACCTGCCCCATGGCCAACAGGACGTTCTCCCGCTGCTGCCACGCGAGTGTGAACGTCGAATCGAGCGCCATGGTGGCACTGGCCGCCGAATCCGCGGCGGCGAAGCGACGCTCCAGCAGGAGGACCTGGGCTTCCCACTGCCTCGCGATCAGTGAAGCCGGCTCGAGCCGGCGCGCCCGCGCGATCCGATCGTGCGCGGCAGTGAAGTCGCCCAGCCGGTTGGCGAGCAATCCGTACCAGCCCCACGCCGTGGCGACTGTGGAGTCGAGTGCCAGGGCGCGGCGGAAGCTCTCCTCGGCCCGGCCCAGCTCGCCCAGCAAGGAGTATCCGTAGCCCAGCGCCGTGTACGATTCGGGGATGGTCGAGTCCCTCGCGATCGCGCGCTCGGCCGCGGCGACGGCCCGGGTGACGATCGGTGTGGTGCTGTCCTGCACGTAGGCGGGGAGCACCGCCAGGGCCATCGCCAGCGAGGCCTCCGCGCGGGCGTACGCAGGATCCCGCGCCGCGGCACGCTCGAACAGCTCGATCGCCTGCTGCAGGGTCCGCGCCGTCCGCCGGTTGAAGAGCACCTGTCCCTGCAGGAACAGGGCGTGGGCCTCGGGGTCGTCGGTTTCCGCTCGCGTCGCCGTGGCGGACGGCGGGCGGCCCAACGACCCGAGCAGGGTGGCCGCCACGGTTCGCGCGATCTCGTCCTGCACCGCGAACACATTCGCCAGCGGCCGGTCGTACTTCTCGGTCCAGCGAACGGCGCCGTCCTCGGCCGAGACCAGCGTCACGTTGATCCGCACCTGGCCATCGGCGCGCTGGACGGTGCCGGTGAGCAGCGAGCCGACGCCGAGTTCCCGGGCGATGGCCCGCTCGTCGAGCCCTCGGGCGACGAGCGCACCGGCGCTGACCCGACCGATGACGCGCACGCCGGCCTTCGCCAGTGCCCGGGTGATCTCCTCCGAGAGCCCGATGCCGAAGTAGTCGTCGGCCTGGTCGCCGCTCAAGTTGGCGAGCGGCAGGACCGCGATGGACTTTGCGTCCGCACCGTCATCGGCAGATGCTCGGCTGGTCGCCCACCACGCCACACCAGCCATGGCGACCAGTGCGGCGGTCGCCGTGCCGATCAGTACGCCGGGGTTGCGACGCGCCGGACTCGTGACGAGCGCGCGGGCGAATTCCCCACAGGTCGGGGACCGGTCGGCCGGCGCCTTGGCCAGTGCCCGCTCCACGGCGCGATCCATCGCCACCGGCACGCCGGGTCGGGTCGCGCGCAGGCTCCTCGGCTTCTCGGTCATCAGCCGAGCGAGGATGGCCTGCGCGGTGGGACCGGTGTGGGGAGGCTCGCCGGTGAGCATCTCGTACGTCACCGCGGCCAGTGCGTATTGATCCGACCGGGCGTCGAGCGCGCGCTCGCCGGCGGCCTGCTCGGGGCTCATGTAGTGCGGGGTGCCGAGCGAGAGGCCGGTCTCCGTGACCCTGGAACCCCCCGCGTGCGCGACGGCCAGGGCGATTCCGAAATCGGCGATCACCGGCTGGCCGGCCGCCAGCAGGATGTTCTCCGGCTTGAGATCGCGATGGATGACACCCCGTGCGTGGGCATAGTCCAGGGCATTGGCGAGCAGTGTGACCAGGCGAACCGTTTCATCCACCGGCAGCTGTCGCTCGCGCTCGAGCCACGCGCGCAACGTCTCTCCCTCCACATAGGGCATGACGTAGTACAGGAAGCCATCGGCTTCCCCCGAGTCGAACAGCGGCAGCAGGTTGGGATGCTGCAGATTGGCGGTGATCCTGATCTCGGCCAGGAACCGATCGGCGCCGAGCACCGCGGCCAGCTCGGGCTTGAGGACTTTCACCGCCACCTTGCGATCGTGCCGCACGTCGTGGGCGAGGTAGACCGTGGCCATGCCGCCCCGCCCCAGCTCGCGCTCGATCGTGTAGCGGCCGGCGAGGGCGGCGGCGAGGCGATCGAATGCCTCAGCCATGAGCCGTGCCTCCTACCAGTCGGCCGCTGCGCCGTCCCGCGCGCTGCTCGCTCATTGGTCGACCTTCCGCTTCAACTCTTCGAACCAGTTGAGCGTGATGATCAACTGGTTCGCGGTCCCGGACGTCGTCACCGACTTGACGAAGTAGAACGCGCCGTCGTCCGGGGAGACCGCATAGAAGTGGTGACGATTGTCGGTGCCGTACTCACGCGTCGAGAAGAGCGTCCGCTCGGATCCGACCCGGAAGACGGCGCCGGCCATCACCGCCACCGCCACCAGGTTCTGGGCTCCATCGCGGAAGAAGAGCTCCTTCCCCGTGTGTGACCAGCGCGGTTCGGACCCCCCATTGTGCGAGACGGTGTAGCGTGCGGTCCCGGCTTCGGGAAACGGGCGGACATACACTTCCGTGCGGCCGCTCTCATCCGAGGCGTACGCCAGCCAGCGGCTGTCGGGCGACAACGCCGGGGAGAACTCCTCCGCCTGGGTCGTGACGACCGCCCGGGCCGAGGTGTCCACTCCCGGGCGCAGGGCGAGGATGTCTCGACCGCCGCCCGAGCCGCCGCGATACACGATCCACTGGCCATCGCGCGAGTACTCCGCCTCATCCACCGATTGCCGGACACCGGGGAGCAGCCGGGTCGGCGGCGAGCTGCCATCGGCGGGGACGCTCCAGGTCGTGATCTTGCCTCCCTGATCCGAGGTGAACACGACCCTGCGCCCGTCCGGAGACCAGCTCGGCCGGTAGTTCAAGGTTCCCCCAGCGGAAAGCCTGGTCAGGGCGCCGCTCGGCAGCGCCTTGACCCACAGCTCGAAGCGGCCCCCCCGCGTGACCGAGATCGCGAGCCGGGATCCGTCCGGGGAAAGCGCCAGCGTACCGAACTCGCCGTGCCCCTCCATGCCAACGACCTCCTCCCGTCGGTCGCCGCGAGATACGCGAACCACCTGGTCTCCCGAGGACGCCAGTGCGTGGGCGAACGTCCCGTCATCCGATATCGACAACGCGCCGGTGGTGGCGGGACCGAGGTAGAGTCCGCTCGCCATGGTGCTGAACCCTCCACGCACCGTGCCACGGGACACATCGAAGCGGGCGGCGATCAGCGAGCCGTCGGCCTGGGCCACGACGAGGTACCCGGTCCGGACATAGCGCGCCAGCACACCGGCCGCGAGGGTCGTCACCTGGCGGCTGGCCACATCCAGGAGGCCGATGCTCGGATCGCCGGACCGCGGATACACGGTCACGAGGATCCTGCGGCTGCCCGGAAGCACCTGGGGCCAATAGAAGAACAGGGCGTTCGCCGTGGAATCGGGTCGCGCGACGAATTCGGCGGCGCCGCCGCTGGAGCGAATCCGCATCAGGTCCCGACCGTATTCCTCGCCGCGCAGGAAGTAGATCCAGCCGTCATCGCTCCAGGCCAGCCCGGTGCCGTACGTCGAGTCGGATACCAGCGTGCGCACGGCGCCGCCGTCGAGCGGGAGCACTTTGAGGGCGCCGGGGAAGCCAGTGGTGAAGGCGATGGACCTGCTGTCGGGCGAGAATACCGGAGACCACGCGGCATCGGAGCCGGGAAGCACCTTCGCCGCGAGCGCGTCGCTGGGGCGCATCATGAGCGCCCCCTCCAGATTCGAATACAGGATCCGCGTGCCATCCGGCGAGATCACCGGGTTGCCGAAGGCAGTCCGATACTCGTCCATCGTGATGTTGAACCGGCGCACCACGCCCGGCGGGCTGCCGCGCATCCAGCCGAGCGCCGCGATGCCGCCCGCCAGCACGAGGGCAAGGCTCAGGCCGCCCGCGACCCGCCGCCAGCGACGATCGTCGGAGGACGCGACCGCCGGTGCGGCCACCGTCGTCACAGCGAAAGAGGAATCTGCGAGCGCCGCGGCGAACTCCGCCGCCGTCGTGAAGCGGTCCGCTGGCAGCTTTGCCAGCGCCCGGGTCACGGCCGTCGCGACATTGGGCGGTACGGCCTTCCTCGCCCTCGTGACGGGCGCCGCCTCCTCCGTCACGATCCTCATGATGACCTGCTGCGCCGACGCCCCCACGTGTGGCGGATTGCCGGTGAGCATCTCGTACAGGACACAGCCCAACGAGTAGATATCCGAGCGAGGGGTGAGATCCTTCTCCGCCGTCGCCTGCTCGGGGCTCATGTAGTGGGGCGTACCGAGGGACAGTCCCGTTTCCGTCATCCGCCCACCCGCCGCCGCGCTGACCGCCAGCGCGATCCCGAAGTCCGCCACCATCGGCCGACCGTCGTGCAGCAGGATGTTCTCCGGCTTGATGTCGCGGTGAACCACCCCGTGACGGTGGGCGTAGTCCAGCGCGTCGGCCACGTCCCGCGTGATTCGCACCGCCTCTTCGATGGTCAGCTGCTTCTCGCGATCGAGCCGGTTGCGCAGCGTTTCGCCCTCGACATAGGGCATGACGTAGTACAGGAAGGAGTCGGCCTGGCCCGAGTCGAACAACGGGAGGATGTGGGGATGCTGCAGGGCGGCCGTCGTCTTGATCTCCTGCACGAACCGCTCGGCGCCGAGCACGGCGGCCAGTTCAGGCTTCAGGACCTTGATGGCGACCTTGCGATCGTGCTTCAGGTCCGCGGCGAGATACACCGTGGCCATGCCCCCCTGCCCCAGCTCGCGCTCGAGCCGGTAGCGGTCGGCGAGGGCGGCCGCGAGGCGGGCCATCGACGTGCTCATCGCTGCAGGGCCGGCAATCCGTTGATGCTGACCACAAGCCGGATGGACCCGACGGCATCCTCCGACGTGACGAACCGCGAGCCGTCGGGGTGCGCGTCATACTGGGCGAGCGTGCCGTCGGCGAGGTTGGCCGCGAACAGGGGCCGCGGCGCGCCGATCGCCAGGTCCGTCCCGGCCGTCATCGACACCGCCACGATTCTGCCCCCCGACCAGAAGTACAACTCCCGTCCGCTCCGCGACCAGACCGGCATCTGGCCGCCGGCTGACGACACCCGCAGCCGACGCCCGGGACCCGGGAACGGCTGCACGTACACCTCCAGCTGGCCGGTCTCGTCCGAGTCGAAGGCCAGCCAGCGCCCATCCGGCGATAGCCGCGCCCCCGAAGCGTTGAAGCGCGACTGGACGACCGGCCGTGGCTGAGCCGGCTGGGCGATGGGCACCACCCAGATCGACCTGCTCCCGTTCGTCGGCACGTCGGTGAACAGAATCTCCCTCCCGTCGCGCGTCCAGTCGGTGGGCCACTGGTTCCCGGCGCGCTCGAGCAGGAGCGCCGGCGGGCCGCTGGCGTCCCCGGGCATCACGTAGAGGTTCTTGGCGGACAAGGCGGTACTGTCCGAGGCCGACAGCGCCAGCCGGCGACCGTCGGGACTCCACACGGGATCGTTGTAGTCCTTGCCGTCCGAGCCCCCCGACGTCAGTCGCTGGTCATTGCCGAGCACCAGGTCGTAGCTCCACAGGTCGGCCAGCGCGGACGTATCGCTCACGTACGCACCGTAGGCGATGCGCCGCCCGTCGGGCGAGAACCGCGGCACCCAGAATCGACCCCGCGCGAGGACCCGTGCTCCGCCATCCCCCCGCAGCAGCTGCAGCACGGCACCGGCGGTGCCCCTTGGCACCGTCACCAGCACCCCGGACGGGGAGACGTCGAAAAACGTGATGACGTTTTGGAGCGTCGCGACCTTCTCCGCGACGCGGACGGCCGGACCGCTGGTGTCCCGACGGCCGGCGTCGAACGGCTGCAGCATCACCGACCCGTCGGTGGTTCCGAAGACGAGATAGCCCGATGGCAGGTACCGTGGGCTCATGGCGTTCGCCACCGGCGTGAAGGTCCCCGCCGCAAGGTCGAACACGACAATCCGTGCCCGCGCTGCGAGGGCGAGGCAGAGCAGGGTGCGCCCTCCCGGAAGGAGTTGCGGGAGCACGCAGAACGTCGTGCTGTCGGCACCCCGGGCAGGAATCGGGCTCGGGGTCCCGCCCTCGGCCGAGACGCGATAGAGACCGTTCGGCTTGAAAGCACCGTAGACGATTGACCCGTCCGTCGTCCAATCGGCCCCCCCGAACCCGTCCGTGAGCGTGGCGACGGTCCGGAGGTCCGAGCCATCCAGTCGGACCCGCTTGATCGCGGTGCCGGTCCAGAACCCGATCGTGGCGCCGTCGGGAGCGAAGAAGATCGCGCCAGGCCATTCCACCGCGTCCTCGGTTCCCGGAATCGGCCTCGGCTCGAGCTCCGACAGCCGCTGCGCGAAGAGCCGTGAGCCCGAGGGTGTCACCGCGCGGTAGACGAGGACCGTGCCGTCGGGTGACAGAGCGAAGCTTCGCGTGATGGACCGGGCGCTGTCACCGCTCACGTAGAACCGCAGCGCCGGCGCCGGGGGCGCGGGCCGGCGGCCGAGCACGACCGCGCTCGCGCCGAGCGCCGCGCCGAGCAGACCCACCGCGGCGAGCGCCGCGGGCCGCAATCGGGCCGGGAGGGCGCGGGCGACCGCGCCGTGATACGCGGTCGTGATGCCCGTGAAGCCCGGATCGGTGAGCGCGTGAGCGAAGGCTGCCGCGCTCGCGAAGCGGTCGGCCGGCAGCTTGGCCAGCGCCTGCCGCACGGCGGCGTCTACGTGCGGCGGGATGGTGCGCCGCTGCGCGGTCAGCCCGGGCACCTCTGCCGTCATCACCTTCGCGACGATCGCCTGCGCCGTGGGCCCGGTGAACGGCGGCTCCCCCACGAGCATCTCGTAGAGCACGCAGCCGAGCGCGTACACGTCAGACTTCGCCGTGATCTCCCGCTCCCCCATCGCCTGCTCGGGACTCATGTAATGGGGGGTGCCGAGCGACATCCCCGTCTCGGTCATCCGGGTGCCACCATCCGAACGGCTCACCGCCAGCGCGATCCCGAAGTCCGCCACCAGGGCGCTGCCATCGTGCAGCAGGATGTTCTCCGGCTTGATGTCGCGGTGCACCACCCCGTGCCGGTGCGCGTAGTCGAGCGCCCCGGCCACCTGCGTCGCGATGCGCACCGCCGCCTCCACCGGGAGCTGCTTCTCCTTGCGCAGCCGGTCCCGCAGCGACTCGCCTTCGATGAACGGCATCACGTAGAAGACGAGCCCGTCCGCCTCCCCCGAGTCGTGCAGCGGCAGGATGTGGGGGTGCGGCAGGTTGGCGGTGGTCTTGATCTCGGCGAGGAACCGCTCGGCGCCGAGGATGGCCGAAAGCTCTGGGCGCAGCACCTTGAGCGCGACGTTGCGGTCGTGCCGCACGTCGTGGGCCAGGTAGACGGTGGCCATGCCGCCCTGCCCCAGCTCGCGTTCGATGCGGTAGCGATCGGCGAGAGCGGTGGCGAGACGGTCGGGCACGGCCGTCACGGCGCGGCCCCGCTGCTGCGCGCGATCCGCCGCACCAGCTCCGGGACGTTCTGGAGCACCACGATGTGGTCCGAGCCGCTGCGGCGCGCGAACACGAACCAGCGCCCATCCGGCGACACGTCGTAGTTGGCGTGCGGTGACGCCGTGTCGAACCCCGAGACGTCGAACAGGCGCGCGCGGGCCACCACCCGGGGCTCGGCGCCGAGCTCGAGCGTCGCCGCGACGAGCTCCGCACCCGTCGTCGTGGCGCGCCGGTAGAAGATCTCGCGGCCGTCCCGTGACCACACGGGTTCCGACGCGCCGTCGAGCGACACCTGCAGCTGCACGTCGCTGCCACCGAACGAGCGCAGGTAGAGCTCCTGACGCCCGGAATGATCCGAGGTGTAGGCGAACCACCGTCCATCGGGGGACGGCACCACGAAGCTCTCGTCGCCGGG
>Ga0210073_1000158_pt1 | contig 13495 bp, 10 predicted proteins | sample Browns_ThreeSqC__2_FD_184853 | JGI IMG/M metagenome (GOLD analysis project Ga0210073, IMG submission 184853) | Wetland microbial communities from San Francisco Bay, California, USA, that impact long-term carbon sequestration - Browns_ThreeSqC_D2... | ecosystem: Environmental > Aquatic > Marine >...
AAATTGCCTGCTGTTTAACTTTGCTCATATTACAGTCACATAAGTGCTTTGAATGCACTGGCATATGTTTTGCCTGTAAACAAGTACTCGCTGCCGTAACGGTGTGTGGGTACTGGCATAGATATTCTCCTCATAGCCATTACTGCCGTGGCTATTTTCGGCCCCTCCCTTGGTGTGGGGCCAATTTTTCTCTGCCTGAGGCCAGTGAGCAAAGCAGACCATAGGGACAGTCCGTTGGAGCGCGTTCTCCTGCCAGGGATGGCTCTTGTCCATTCAAGCTTGACTGCCGTGGTCATCGGCAGATCAGCAAACCGCCGAAACGCTGAACAGAAACGATCTGCAGGGGTCTGGTTACGCCGCCGTCATTGATACACGCTGGTGTGTATAGTGACGTTTCTATGCCAGTTATTTCGGGAGATTTGCATCGATATAGCTCTTCAATATCGCGAGGTCGGCTTCCTCGATGCGGATGAAATGTACGCCTACGTGGAAAACATCCTGGGCAAGGCGTTCCGAATGTATGACCCTGGCCATGGCATTGAGGGACAGCCGTGGTTGCGCCGATGGTTGCAGATCGAACTGAATCTCGATCATGACGCCCATGACCTGCCCGGGGGTCCGCTGGTCCTTCGGCAGAATTTGATGGACAGTGTCACGCCCGCAGCTGAATTTTAGGCCGCCGGCAGACAGATTGACGATCACGGCGGGAAGAATCTCCCCCTTCGGCAGGCGCACCGTAACCGGGATCTCTGTATCAAGGCGGAAGTATTTTCGTTTTTCCCTGTCCACGTTTCTCTGATTGGCATTGTTATGTCAGGAATGATTTTCCTTGGAATTCATTTTCTTATATAGCTTTATCGCAAACACGGGTGATAATTTAGGCACCAGCGCGGGCAACGTCAAGCAAATAGTCCATGTGCCCCCTGGAAGAGTGCGTGGGCATCACGGGATGCGTGTGGTCTGTTCAGGAATATACAGCAACTTCTGACGGCGCGGTTGCTGCACCGTCGTATCGTGCATTAGCCTGTTCCGCCGATTCCTCCGGGTGTTTCTGTGCTGGCGTCTCGGTGCATGTCACATCGTCCTGTGTTTCCCCTGCCGGGAGTGTGACAGGCCTTGGCCGTATCGAATGTGCCTACCAGAACCAGATTCCGCCGGTTTTACCGATGCTGTCGTGTGGCGAAGTTTTTGATCGGAACTTCTCCTTTGCATCAAGTGTGCTGTCCATACTCTGGCCCGACTTGTCCATGCGGTTTGCCGGGGGAGAAACCGAAGCGTCCAAAAGCCGACTGGCGACAAGAACGAACAGAAAAACAAGTACCAGGGCGCTGATCGTTGTAATTTGTCTCATGGTGCAACTCTCTTTAGGTGTGCCTGCAAGGCGCACCCAATATCATGGCAACAATTGTGCCGGTTAGCTCGAAAGCGCCGAAATGGCCTTGATATCGTGTTTTTGCCGGATTTCAGGGATGTTGATGAGGTGGTGAGGATACCCGCTGTCGTCGTATTACAACGGTGGAACAGGGTTATCGAGCAACTCACTGAAACCTGTTGGAATCTTTTGTCGTTATACGACTACACGCGGAGCGGTGCGTATCGGCGAGGCGTCGCGGTATGTTATGCCCGCTTCACGTAACACATGAGGTCAGGCGGATCTGGATCAAGTACAGGGAAGGCTGCCGGCAATCAGACATTGCATTTGCAGCATCTTCTTCGATACTTGTTCTTAAGGCCGCATTATGGGAATCATCAAGAGACAGCTTGGGGATCGGCGTATGGGGCTTCCATTGGGATTCCCCCTGGTTGACATCGATGACGTGCTGGTATCCAGGGACCGCCGCATTCATCAGGAACGGCGCAAGGCCGATTTCACTCTCGAGGAAATCGAGATGCTCCTGTCACAGTTGCTGCACAAGGGGCCATCACGCGGGTAATGGAATGAGCGGATACCGCCGCTACTCGCGTCACTGGGTGGAGAGCGAACCTGTCTTGGTGTGCGAATCGAAAAGATACTTCACACCGATGAAGACCACCTGGTTGCTGTAATTCTGCGGATTGGCGCCAAGCGAGAGCAGGTTGGGTACGGTATCCGGGGAAACCCCGTCCAGCGCCCAGTCATCGGCGTTATATTTCTGGAACAGGTAGCCGACCTTCAGGCTCAGCGCCTTGCTGTACGGATAGTCCAGCCCCAGTTTGACCTGGTGGAAGCGGGTTTCCAGATTGGGAAAATTGGACTGCAGTCCGCTGGTATCATTGCCGATCTGGCCCGTCGATTTCGCATAGGTGTACTCGATATTGGCCCCCAGATTTCTGAAGATCCCCGGGTACTTGAGCCCTAATGTGCCGGTGAAGAACTTGTCGCTGGTGTCGCCCGTCCAGTCGGCGGAGGAGTAGTTCTGGCTGTTAGCCTGGTTCGACTTGCTCCGCTCCCAGTGCGTGGTGGCGTAGGTCGTGATATCTCTTGTAATGAGATAGGAGATATCGAAACCGAGCCCGGCATAGCTGCTTTCATCCAGACCGATTGAGGAATTATCGTACTGGTCCTTGCTGGCTTCGACGTCCACACCGAAGCTGGCACGTTCCCCGGCGAGGATGGACAGGTAGGATTTGATGCCGGTACGGTCACGATCCGCCATATTGTACAGGCGCATCAACGGGTTCTGCGGATTGGTAACATTGGTGATCTGATCGTAATCGGAACCGTCGCGTCGCTCGGTATAAAACTCGATATTCATATCCGCGATGTCGATTGGTCTTATATCGAGCCGGGTCGAGAGGCGGTCGGTACGCGTATCGCTGCGTTCCTGATTGCTGCGTTTGAAATTCTCGTGATCAATGCCCGCATGCACTCGGGTGCGGGAATCGATGCGGTAACTCCCTCCCAGCGTGTAGTTATAGCGGTCGTAGTCGTAGGATACGTTCTTGACCGGCGTCGGAGAAAGAAAGAGATCGGTCGCTACGTAATCGAAGGACTTCTCTGGAGTCTTGTTATCACGCTGGTTGTAGCGGAACTGGCCTTCAAAGGTGAATTTGTCGATGGGCGAGGTAACCGCCCGCAGATCAACATTCGTGGTGTCCACCTTGGCATTGGCCGAGCTCTCTGGCAGGGGGGATGTGGGAATGAGAGTATTGGTCGTATAGGGAAGGAGATTATCGTCCTGACTCATGCGCCCCAGGCTGACGTGGGCATTCACGGTCGTTTTCGCTGGCAGTCGCATAGAACCGCTTAGAGATAACTGGTGCGCCTGGTTGTCCGGAGGCAGGGCAAGCTGTCCGCTGTCCTGGCCCGCTGACTGGGGTGAGTAGGCGTTGGCCCAGGTCAGGCTCTTATTGGTGTTGTCGAAGTATGATCCGTTGTATCCCAGACCCAGCTGCCAGTCCTGGGCGGTGTAACCCAGTTTGGCATCGACCTCATCGGTGTGATAGTCAATCGGGCGGGTGAATTCTGCGGTATTGAAGAAAAAACTGCCTGCGTAGATGTCCTGCCCGTCGCGCTCGGTCCGCCGGTAGTCGACATCATAGTTCCAGTGCTGTGTCGGCGTGATCGTGAGTCCCGCTGTGTAGATATCCCAGTCCTGCTTGATCTTGACATCATGCTTCGCGCTGTCGAGCTGGGTCATGCCCTGCGTCGATGGCGCCTGCACCCACCCGGCAGGCAGTGTCAACTGGTCCGAACCGTTGCCCCGGTAGGGCGTGACAGTGGTGTCGTATTGCCTGACCGGAATCGCCTGGTAGGAAGCCCGCAGCTTGTACAGACTCTGCTTGCCACCCTTGACCAGGATGGCTCGGGAGTCCTGCCCCAGGCGATAGCCCTCGATGCGCAGCTGATCGCCGTGCGTGCTCCAGTAGCGGGCGAATACGTCGCCCGTCAGATAAGTCCCGTCGTCGTCCAGCCCGGTGTAGTTGCCGAAATAGTATTTATCATCGGTGACGTAACCGGCGCCGGCTTCGGCATCGATTTCCCAGCCGTTGCTGGGCGCACACAGCTGGCAGTTCCAGCCGGAGGTATCGATTTCCCCGGGGTGTGCTGACCGGGGCGCAACAGCCAGGCCGACGAGTGCGATGACAAAGCCAATACTGGCGCTGGCAACAGGAGGGCGGCGTTCAGGCACAGGTTTGTTCCTCCACGCTTAGCGCATGAGCTTGGCGCCCGAAGGGTGATTCGAGCCGTGAATCTGACTGTGACAGTTTACACAGCTGCCATTCACCACGAATGCGCTGGGATTGTTGCCGGCCAGACCGTTCTTCGTGTAGGAAATGCTCGGATGCCCACGCTGTGAGTGGCATGACTGGCACAGCAACGGTGGTCGCTGTGTGAGCATCGCAGGCTGAATCGAGCCATGCGCTTCGTGGCACAGCAGACAATCCTCGCTGACGGGCGGGTGTTCGAACAGATAAGGGCCACGCAGCTCGGTATGGCAGCTCCAGCACAGTTCATTCACGGTGTTGCGGTTGAGCAGGGCATCGCCAGTCGAATGATGCGGGCTGTGACAGGCGGTGCAGGTCATGATGCCCTGGCTGACGGGATGGGTGTAGGGCTTGAGGTTGTCGGCACGCTCCTTCATGTGGCATTTGTAGCAGACATCCGCCTGTTCGGTAAGCACCGAGACGGCATCGACCTTTGCATGCAGATCATGGCAGTCGGCGCAGGAGACCTGGCTGTTCTGGTGAGCGCTGCCGGTCCACTGCAGCCCAACATCCCGGGTATGGCACTTCATGCACACGGCGTTTTGCGCCTCGACCGGCGTGGCGGCGTCACGTCCGAAATCGATAATCGGCGTATGACCCGCGCCCACGTCCTGCCGTCCCGTATGGGCACTCCCCGGGCCATGGCAGCTTTCGCACTGGAGATAGGCAAAGGGAGCATCCGGGTCGGCGCCTTGTCCGTGCGCAGTCCGGAAGATGTGCTGCATGCGCTCGCCGTTGTGGCAGCTCAGACAGGTATCGGCTCCCTTTTTACTGTAATCGGAAGCGGTTGCGGTCGATTTTTCCGACGCCTTTTCCGGTCCGGTGTTGGCAGAGTACGCAGTGCCCGGCCATGTCAGGATCGAGCCGACGCAGATAACAAGGATTACCCAGATTCGGCCCGCGGCCTCCAGTTTCCCCATGGCGGATCAAGTCTTCCGGTTCATCAATGAGCAGGCGGCTGTCCCGTTGCATCCGAGCATTTTCGTACTGCTCACTTTTCGTTCGGGATCAGCTGGTGCACGTCATGGCAGTCCCAGCAGCTCAGCTTGTCGAAGGCGATGGCCTTGTCCTTGAAACGCGGGTGCTCCTTTTCCGCCTTCTGATGACAGGAATAACAGACCTTGGTCTGAGCCTGTTTATCCTTCATCGGGTCATGCTCGGCATGAATTTCGTGACAGTTGCTGCAGGCCATTTCGTGTACCTTGCCCGCGTTATCCTTCCAGGGGCTCCCGTGGACGCTGCCCTTCCACTGCATGCCGTCCAGTTCTCCCATCTTCTTCTCGTGGCAGTTGGTGAGGCAGCTCTGCGATTGCCTGGCCGGGGACGTGCTGGTATCGACGCCGAAGTTGATCATCGGCGGGCGGCCGTGTCCGCGGCGGGAACGGGTGGCATGCAGGCTTCCCGGTCCGTGGCAGGATTCGCAGGCCTGCTTGGCGAACGGACTGTCGGGGTTGTTTTTGTCGCCGTGCGGGGTTTTACCAATCAACCGCATGCGCTCGACGTCATGGCAGAACAGACAGGCGGCCGCGCCTTCCCCGGTGTAATGGGCGGTATAGGGATTGTCGGCGGGCTTGTCTGACGGTTGTGCGCAGGTGGCCGATGCGGCCAGCAGTGATGCTGCCAGGAAGGTGGCCGTGCGAATGATGCCACCCCGACCGATACACCTGGCCGATGGTAAGTGACCGCGATGTTGTGCTCTCATGAGAACCGCCTCCCCGTGCGGTTGAGTCCGAATTTCCGCCAGTGGCGTCAGCTTGAAATCACCGGCGTCCACATCTCTGCGGCCAGATCCTCATCCTGTGACATAGGCCATTTGGAGATAAACAGCTTTATATGTTCTCATATCCTGGCGCATACGAATACCACTATAATCCTGAAATTACCAGGTAACATGAAGCTGGAAATTCGAGTATCCTGACCACTTTGTACGGTATTTATGAGGCATTACGAAGGTACGTGAGTTCGGATGTTGTCATCACTGGAGGAGACAAAAATGAAATCTCAAACAAGTCACCGGCGGCGAATGATCCAGGGAGCCGTACTGTCATGCTGCGCTTTCAGCCTGTGCTGTGTACCCCCTGCCTTCGGGCAATGGATAGACGGGGAAAACCTCACACGGGTCTGTGATCCTGCACAGGAAGGCCATATTTTCCGTCCCGGGGTGTGTTCCGGTTACATCATGGCCGCCATCGATCTCGATGAGGCGCTGACCACGCGGGGCGTTATCCACAAGCCATTGTTCTGCATGCCTGAAAATGTTCCGATCTCACGGGTGACCGCCGTGGTGACCGGCTATCTCAAGGCACACCCCGAGAGGAAGGACGAAAGCGCGGCGATGCTGGTCGTCGATGCTCTGGGTGCGGAATTTCCCTGCAAGCACTGATGCCGGGTGTGCCCGGTGTATTGAACACCTGCCGTCGCGTGATCATCGGCATGCTCGCATCGTCCCGTGTTGTTTTGATTGCCAGGATCCGGGTTGAGCCAGTCGCCGAGGTTGCGGCGCTATGTTAATCTCCGCGCTGATACAATCAGCGCGGCCATGCCGGGACGGTGGCAGGTGCGGTGTTCAGGTAGTGATCTTCACGGGTTTCTCCGGCGATCATGAACAATATTAAGGTGAACCGCGGAATATGGGTAAAAACAAACAACCGTCTGACAAGCGAAGCTGGTGGGATCGCCTCTGGCGGCCGGGGAACAAGTGGCTGCTCGGCTTTCCCATTGGCGCCATTCTGGCATTTCTCGCCGGAGCGATTGCTCTGATCGGGTCGCAGGTGATGATTCACGCGACGGGCACCGAGCAGTTCTGCACCAGCGCCTGCCATTCGATGCAAGCCTTTACCACCCCCGAGTGGCTGGATTCGCCACACAACAAAAACGCCGTTGGTGTGCGCGCGACCTGCTCGGACTGCCACATCCCCCAGGAGTATCCGCTTAAGCTGATCGTCAAGACCCAATCGGGGCTCAGCGATATCTACCACGAACTCATGGGAACCATCAGCACGCGCGAGAAATACGAGGCTCACCGTGCCAGCCTGGCCGAGGACGTATGGGCCTACATGTCAAAGACCGATTCCCGTGAATGCCGTAATTGCCACAGTGAAGAACATTTTGTACTGAATGATCAGTCAGAGAAGGCCGCCAGGGCGCATATCACCGGCCCAAAGGAAGGCAAGACCTGCATCGATTGCCACAAAGGGATCGCGCACAAGACGCCGGATGAGATTGCCGGGGAGCAACAAGGCGCCTCAGCCCCGTAATCGGCGGGCTCTTCCGGATTATCGCCCGGTTCAGGCATTTCGCCGGGTTCGCATCGCTTTGCAGCGTTGGGTAACCGGCTCCTTTTCCTTCACAAGACTCACCGCGGGAAAATCATGCGTTTCGCCATCATCATCCGGCGAATTGCCCTCGTCTTCGTGACATTTCTTGCAATGCAGTTCATGAATGCCCTTGCCAGTCTTGAGCAGTTCGGCGTCGAAGTTCAGTTTCGCACGCCCGGACGGTTTGCCGGCATCGTGATCGGCTACGAGTTCCTAGTCTTCTTCCGAAAGGTTCTCTACAGCCTTGCACATAATGGAGGTTTCACCCTTGTGCGACCCGGTCGGATACTTGACGTCCACGCAAGGCCGGTATTTTTCCCGACAGGCAGCCACGGAGATGGATGCCGTCATGGGCAATTGACACGATATGATAGGCAATTGACACGCTATGTCATTGGCATTTGACATGACAATCTATACAGTACCGTAGCAAGTAATTATGGGAATCTTCAGCATACAACATTGAGCATGCTTGTCGGGGGATCACCATACACAAGCCGGAAAAGCAAACAGGGCGGAGGTTTGCCGAACGTCCTCAGGAGGGAAGATGACGCGGACGAAATCGTTGGGCCTCTGGTGCAGGCGGGTTTTGGGGTTCTCCATCCTGCTGGTGACCCTGTCGGGATGTGGCGGCGGTGGAAGTGGCGGTGGCCATGGATCGACCTCGCCGCCGGGCGTTTCTCCGACTGCGCAGCTGAACATCACCATCGACAGTGTCACAATCGCCAGTACCCCGGTGGTCAACTTTACCGTCACCAACGAGGACGGCGCCGCCTATCCGGGACTCGCCGACAGCGACCTGCGTTTCAATATCGCCAAGTTGACGCCTGGCGTCGACGGCGATCTTAGTCAGTGGCAGGATTACATTGTCAGCGCCAGCGGTGGGGCCATGCAGGGCTCGCAGGAACGTCGTCACCAACCACCCAATGACACCGACATCTGGGGAAAACTGGTCGACCACGGGGACGGCACCTACACCTACACCTTCGCGACCAACCTTGCCAATGCGCCCTGTCCCGCGCCCTGCACAGAGGCGGACGGCAAGCCACTGGATCTCTCCTACAGGCCCGGTTTGACCCATCGTGTTGGTATACAGCAGGGCAACAGCGCCCTGCCAGTGGCCAATGCCGTGTACGATTTCGTGCCAGCGGGCGGCGCCGTGACCATGCGCGAGATCGTCAAGACCGCCAACTGCAACGAGTGTCATGTCAAGATTACCGCGCACGGTACCCGCGTCGAGACCCGGCTGTGTGTCACCTGCCACAACCCGGGTTCCTGGGTTAAGAACGCCGACGGTACTACCACCCCGGTGGATTTCAAGGTCATGATCCACAAGATCCACCGCAGTCCTGAGATTAACAACGAGCGATTTCCACATAACGATTATGCCGTGGGCAACCACAATTTCGCCGATGTCGTGTTCCCGCAGGACACCCGCAATTGCACCAAATGCCACGATGGCAGCGACCCCAGTTCGGACCGCTATACTCCACAGGGAAACAACTGGCAGGATTTCCCAAGCATGGAAGCCTGTGGGTCCTGCCATGACGACATCGACTTTCCCCAGGGGATAGCCGGTGGACACAAGGGTGGCGTCGTGACCAACAACAGTGAGTGTACCGCCTGTCATGAGGAACGCGGTTACGCGGGGAGTGTCGCGGAATCGCATACGATTCCCGGTAAGGCGGAGCGCGCTTTCTTCCGTTTCAACATCCTGACCATCTGCGGCAAGCCGGTCGACCAGGATCCGAAGTGTGCCGCGGGGGACAGTCCCATGGTTACGTTCTCTGTGGAAGATCCATCCGGTAAAGGCGGCCACCAGTACGGCAATTTCTACAACATCATGCCGGCCAGTACCACGGACCCGGAATTCGCTGCGGCCACGGCGGGGTCGACCCCACGAGTGAGAATGGACTTTGCCTGGAAAGGCGTGGGTGAAAACGACTACACCAATGATGCCACTCCCGGAGACGCCTTCGGCGACCGCCCGTCGGAAGCGTTGCGTGTGGACCTGCTGAACTCCCCTGGTGTGTCATACCAGAACAATGGCGTCTATCTCTATAATGCCGCCGACGATTCAACACCGTGGACTATCCCGGTACTCACCTCGCCCCACACCCCAATTGGTACCGTTGCGGTAGCGATAGAAGGACGTGGTGCGGCATACAGTGTTAAGGATTGCGGTAAGGTACCGCCGGCGGACCTGGCGGGCTGCTATACGGTGCAGGTGCCGATCAAGGCCCCGGTGGCGTATACCGCGGTCAACGATCCGGGTCCGCAACCACGACGCCAGGTGGTGGATGCCACGACCAAGTGTGACCGCTGTCACGATGTGCTGAGCCTGCATGGCGGTAGCCGCAACGACAACGGCCAGCTGTGCGTGTTCTGCCATAACCCGAACATGACCGATGTCAACGATCGGCCCAAGGATGCGAACGGCCTGCCGGATGCCTCGCAAACGGTCGACAACAAGACCGAGGAGTCCGTCGACTTCAAGCGCCTGATCCACGGAATCCATGCCGCCTCGGTCAGCAGCGCGACGCTCGGGTTTCGCGAGAAAGGCCTGAATATCGGTGGCGGTCCTCAGCACGACTACAGCAACCTCCGCTTCCCTGGTGTGCTGTCCAGGTGCGGCTCCTGCCACCTGGAAGCCGGTGATCTGAACGGTGCAGCCACGTACGACACCTACGTGCTGGAAGACCACAGCGCAGCCGGCGGCGCCAACTGGGAACTGCCGGCGGTGAACGGCATTCGCGGTAGCACGGTACATTCGTACCCGTCGGCCGATCCGGCCGCTGTTGACTTCATCAGCGGTACGACTTTTGAAGACGCGCTGCTCAATCAGGCCGATGACTATAAAAACTCACCGATCGCCTCGGTGTGTTCCTCCTGTCATGACGGAAACTTCGCGATGTTGCACATGCGGGACCAGGGGGCTGCCATTTTCGGCGGTCCGGGTTCCCAACAGGCGGTGCAGGAAAATCACATTGAAATCTGTGCGCTTTGCCATGGCCCCGGTCAGTCTGCGGATGTGAAAAAGGAACATGAGTAGATCGATGGCGAAACGCTCGGAAAATTTGTTTCGTAGCCGGAGCGCGCGGGGGCGCCTGCCGTTCTGTTCGGCTAACATCATCCCCCCACTCGTTCAACCCGGGTTGCGTACGGGTTGCTGTGCGGGGCAGGGCAGGGTTCCAGGCGCCCCTGCCACCTCCGGAGGGTCCGATTGAATGATGGTGGCGAAGGAGGATTTCAAGATCCGGGGTAGTGGCAGGGCACAAGGCACTTCATCACTTATGAATTATCGGTTGACCATGGCAAAAAGGGCTCTCTATACTTCATCCCGCCTGTTAATCCCGCGGGCCGGGGTTTTAGCGCCTGGGAGTTATGAAGAAGCACGGAATGTGTCGTTGAGCGCCGGGGCAGATGAAACCACGAGGAAGACAGGCTCGACGGGGTTCGGCCGTGATTTGCGAAACAATGATTGGGGGGAGTGTGTCTCGTTGATTTCCGTATTTGCAATGATTAACCATTATCCAGTCATTCCCTTCATTTGGTGTCCATACACACGGTACGTACGTTTGGGCGGTGCTGTTTCGCGGTGTTGATGAGAACCACAATATATGAGGAGTACGATGATGAAACGATACTTAAGGTCGAGCTTCAGTACGCTAAGGGGAGGGCTCGCGCTTGCGTCAGTCCTGGCGCTCTCGCTGACCGGCTGCGGCGGCGGAGGAGGTGGAGGTAATAATAGTAGTAGCACAGCGCCGCCTTCGGCGACGAGCGGCGTCGTTATAGAAGGCGATCCGGGCAGCGCCATCACGACTCCCTCCGATCCCACCACCATCGTGGGCAAGAATGCGGTCCTCGACATGAGTCAGACCGCTTCCTTTGAGAACAACAAGCTCACCGTCCATTTCTTCCTCAAAGATGAGGATGGAATCGGCATCAGCCTGACCAAGAACAACTGCCAGTTTCGCGCCTACGTATCGCAGCTCACTGACAACACCACCAACCAGGACCCCGGCCCCGGTTGGCACCAGAAGGACGTCGACTCTGCCAGCTTCGACAGCACTACCCACCTCGCCGATCTCAACAGCACGCTGACGGGTCTTCTGACTGTCATCGACGGCAGCACCGGCGAATACCGCTATACCTTTGCCGACGACGGCAGTGCCGGGCGCCACCCATATGCCGGCGGTGGGATCGCGGCTGCGATGGCGGATCCCGGCAACACCCTCCGCGCTACGCTGGTGGTTAGCTGCCAGTACGTGGACGAGAACGGCGTCTACACCACCGTCAACCCGGTAAACGGTTCGTATGACTTTTCCACCGGCGCTCCGGGAACGGAACTCGCCGACTCCGGCGCCGAGATCGTCAGCTCCGCGGCCTGCTTCACCTGCCATGGCCCAACCCTTGCCGGCTTGAACGATGCGGGTGAGACCACCGACCATGGCAGTTACACCGAGGTCAAGACCTGCAACCAGTGCCACGCGCTCAACAGCTACGTGAGTGATCAGAATGCCGCCCTTGCCCCGTTCATCCACAGCATCCACACGGGCAAGCCGTCTCAGGCTAACGGTGGGGGGACTTACCAAACCGGAGACCCGCAAGACCCTCTAACCGGCCATGACTTCTCTGGGTTGGGCGAGGACTTCGGGAAGGTGAAATTCCCCCAGAACGAGTGGAAATGCGCCAAGTGCCATGCCGACGGCAAAGTGGTCGACACAGATCACCCTGACGGTAAGAATGGCCCCGTTGCCGCCGAAGCCGATCTGGCCTTCACTAACCCTACCCGCCGCGCGTGCGGTAGCTGCCATTGGAAAGTCAATTTCGAGACGGGTGAAAACCACGAGGGTGGCATCCAGACCTCGGATGGTCTCTGCAAGGCCTGCCACCCGCCCTCCGGCGCCATCACCAGCGTCGTGTTCCCGGTCAAGACCGTGCACGACCTCGGACCGACGGGTGACAACCCCAGGAACCAGGCGGAGTTCGCTGTGAACATCAGCATGGATCCTCCGGCCAACGGCACGGACTATGAGGCCGGCGAGACCCCGGTAATCACGGTGACCCTGACGCCAACGGATGGCGGTGCCACGGTGAACTACACGGCCGCAATGGATTCGTTCGGCGACAGGGACGGCAATCTTTATTCTGCCAACCTGTATGTCTATGGTCCCCGCAGCCGCGCCGTGCCGGTGCTGGCCACCTGCTCTACTACGGACAAGGACTTTGTTGCGCATGACGGTACCTGTGGCAACACCGCTACGCAGAGCCACAGCCTGTTTACGGGCGGCACGGATACCCAGGTGAAGACCGATGCCAGCGGCTTCAAATATCAGATGAGGGACGACTTCGCCAAACTGGAGCCCGGCACCTACATGGTCCGCTTTGAAGGCGGCGACTACGGCGCCACCAACGCCTCCTCAACCGACTACCAGACCTCGTCCTCCGCCGTGATCACCTTCCAGGTGGGCACGGCGACGGAAGAACCCAAGGTCTCCGGCGACGGCTGCCTGAACTGCCATGGCGACACCCACATGCATCTGGAGGGCTCACATCCCCACAACCAGCCGTTCGACACGGACGGCTGCCTGGGCTGCCATGACTACTCCACCAACTACGGCGACTACATCGGCAACCGTGTGCACTCGATCCATCACGAGACCTTCTCGGGTGACGCCAAGGGACACCGCTGGAACCACATTAGCTTCCCGCAACAGGCCAACAACTGCTCGATCTGCCACACCAACAGCAAGGTGTTGGTGCCGGTCTGGCAGAGCACCGCGCCCCTGGCCTGCGGTGGCTGCCACGGTACCGATCCGAATGCGGTCGCTGCTGCCAAGACGTTCATCGCCGACCCCGAGAACAACGTCGCCAACCCCGGGGTCAGCTTCACCAAGGAGCAGGCGAAAACGATCACGGACAAGGCGGGCAATGAAGCTGTAGCCGCCAGCCACATGCTAATCATGATGGGCCACGCGGGTGGCAAC
>Ga0210073_1000160_pt1 | contig 13405 bp, 8 predicted proteins | sample Browns_ThreeSqC__2_FD_184853 | JGI IMG/M metagenome (GOLD analysis project Ga0210073, IMG submission 184853) | Wetland microbial communities from San Francisco Bay, California, USA, that impact long-term carbon sequestration - Browns_ThreeSqC_D2... | ecosystem: Environmental > Aquatic > Marine >...
CCGGCGCGGTGGTGCGGACGCTGCGCAATCCCCATCCCGACCGCCCGCTGGCGTATCACTTCTACGAGGCGCTGTCGCGGTTCCGGGTGTTCACCCGCCTGGCGCACGTGCGCCCGGTGGTCCTGGTGCCGTTCCGCCTGCCCGCGCTGGCGACGCGCGGCGCGGTGCGGCAGTATGCGCCGCTCCTGCGGCGCGTCCTGCTGGACGAGAGCCTGCGTCCCGATCTGGAGCGGCTGCTGGCGGACGCCCCTCACGCGGACGTGGGCGACTCCCCGCCGGTCTCCGAGCTTCGCCTCATCGCGCACCGCGCGCCGGGCGAGCACGGCCACGACCTGCGGAAGCTGTGGTGCTTCCTGCACGTGGACCAGACGCGGTACACGGTGCATTTCTTTCCCGCCGACACGCCCCCGGGCGTGGACGCGCCCATCCGGGCGGGCGGCGCGTACTGGATCGGAGCGATCAGGCTGTCGGATTTCCACGAGCACCCGCTGCAGTTCCCCGGGCGGCTGGCGTTCCACAACGCGTCGCGCGAGATCGTCTCATTCGGCGTGCTGCACGTCGAGGGCCGCGCGGGCGACCGGTGGATCCGGCTCAAGACGTTCCGCGACGTGGTGATCCCGTCCCAGTCGCAGATCCAGCTGGCGAGTCTGGCGGCGCTGGCGTACGCGCCGGGCGTCGAGCCCGGCGAGACGCGCATCCTGTCGCACATCGCGGCGAACCTGCCGTACTACGCGGCCGCGATCGTGGCCGGGGGCGACCGGGGGCTGCGGTTCAGCGCCCTCACGCGGGTGCGCGACGCCGAGGGCCGGCCGCTCGCCGGCGTGATCGAGAACGCGGTCGTGGGGGTGGTCGGCACCTGGGCGGCGTTCCCGTTGCGCCGCTCGGATTTCGCCCCGGCCGCCCTGCGGACGGCGCTGGCGACCTTCCAGTCGCGACCGCACCGCACCTCGGAAGAGGCGGTGGCCGCCATCCCCCTGCCCGGCATCTGGCTGGCGGCGGAGACCGGAGCGACCTGGGCCTCGTTGCCCGGCCCGCGCGACACCCGCGACGAGGGACCATCCGAGGAAGGCGCCCCCCTGCGGGGGCGGCGCTGGCGCTAAAGCACTGGCGCTGAGGTAGCGGCGGGCCTCCGCCGCCTGCAACTTTCCCCCTGGCTTCTGCGTCTCATAAGAGATGGAGCGGGGCCTGCGACGGCCCGGCTCGTCCATTCACACCACCATTCTCGGCCCGCAGTCTCAACTGGGAGTCCACCGTGGAACGACGGGAATTCCTCCAGGTATCCGGTGCCGCCGCCGGGGCGCTCGTCGTCCCGGTGTGGGGCCGCCCGGTCCGGGACTTCACCGGGGCGCTGACCCCGATCCCGACCGCCGACAAGAAGCGCCTCGCCGACGCCGCGCTCAACGCCGCCCGCGGCCGCGGCGCGACCTACGCCGACGTCCGCATCGGCCGCTACCTGAACCAGTTCATCCAGTCCCGCGAGACCAAGATCCAGAACGTCACCAACACCGAGTCCTTCGGGGCGGGGGTGCGGGTGATCGCGGACGGGACCTGGGGGTTCGCGGCGACGAACGACGTGACCGAGGACGGGGTGGCGGCGGCCGCCGCGCAGGCCGTCGCGATCGCCCGCGCCAACGCCCGCCTCCAGACCGAGCCGGTGCGACTCGCGCCGCAAGGCGGGTACGGTGAGGTGAGCTGGCGCACGCCGATCGAGAAGAGCGCCTTCGACGTGCCCCTCTCCGAGAAGGTGGACCTCCTCCTGGGCGTGGCCAACGAGGGACTCAAGGCCGGCGCGAGCTACGTCAACGCAGGGCTGTTCCTCGTCAACGAGCAGAAGTACTTCGCGTCCACCGACGGCTCGTACATCGACCAGGACGTGCACCGCATCTGGCCGAACTTCGGCATCACGGTGGTCAACCAGCAGACCGGCAAGTTCGAGACGCGCAACGCCCTGAGTGCGCCGATGGGGATGGGCTGGGAGTATCTCGCGGCGCGGCCGGCGGGTCGCGTGGCGGGGCCGATGGCCGTCACCTACGGCGCGTCGTATGACATGGTCGAGGACGCCCGCAATGCGGCGCGCGAGGTCAAGGAGAAGATGGCGGCCAAGTCGGTCGAGGCCGGCAAGTACGACCTGGTGCTCGACCCGTCGCACCTGTGGCTCACGATCCACGAGTCGGTGGGGCATCCGCTCGAGCTCGACCGCGTGCTGGGCTACGAGGCCAACTACGCCGGCACGTCGTTCGCCACGCTCGACAAGTGGCGCAGCAAGTCGTTCCAGTACGGCTCGCCCCAGGTGACGCTGGTCGCCGACAAGGTCCAGCCGGGCTCGCTCGGCGCCGTGGGCTACGACGACGAGGGCGTGCGCACCAAGCGGTGGGACCTCGTGAAGGACGGGATCCTGGTCAACTACCAGGCGATCCGCGACCAGGTGCACATCCTCGGCGAGAGCGAGTCCAACGGCTGCTGCTACGCGGACAACTGGAGCTCGATCCAGTTCCAGCGGATGCCCAACGTCTCGCTCGAGCCGGGGACGGCGCAGATCACGCCCGCCGAGATGATCGCCGGCGTGGAAAAGGGCATCTACATCGTGGGCGACAGCTCGTACTCGATCGACCAGCAGCGGTACAACTTCCAGTTCACGGGCCAGCTCTTCTTCGAGATCCAGAACGGCAAGATCGCGGGGATGCTGCGCGACGTGGCCTACCAGTCCAACACGCAGGAGTTCTGGAATTCCTGCGCGCAGATCTGCGACCGGCGCGACTACCGGCTCGGCGGCTCGTTCTTCGACGGCAAGGGCCAGCCCGGGCAGATCAGCGCGGTGTCGCACGGCTCTGCCACGGCGCGGTTCAACGGCGTCAACGTGATCAACACGGCGCGCCGCCTGTAGGCGAGCGGCCAGGACCCCGAACGAACCCAGGAACCGAGACCATGACCGCATTCACTGCCGACGAGGCCCGCGCCCTGCTGACCCGCGTGATGGGACTGTCCCGCGCGGAGGCGTGCGAGGCCAATCTGAACGCCAACACGGGCGGCAACATCCGGTACGCCCGCAACACCGTGACCACGGCCGGGGCCACCACCGACCGCACCCTGGTGGTGCAGTCGAATTTCGGGAAGCGCTCCGGGACCGCGACAATCAACGAGTTCGACGATGCGGCGCTGGAGCGCGTGGTGCGCCGCTCGGAGGAGCTGGCCCGCCTCGCGCCCGAGGACCCCGAGTTCATGGAGCCGCTCGCGCCGCAGGAGTACGTCGCCACCGAGGGGTGGGTGGACGCGACCGCCACGGTTTCGCCCGAGTATCGGGCGCGCGTGGCCGAAGCGAGCATCGCGGCGGCCAAGGCGCGCGACTGCGTCGCGGCCGGGTTCTTCAACGATGGGTCGGCGTGGCAGGCGATGATGAACACGAAGGGGCTGTTCGCCTACTATCGCAACACCAACATGAACTTCACCGTGACGATGCGCACGGCCGACAGCACCGGCTCGGGGTACGCGCTGCGCGACTTCAACGACGTCGCGAAGTTCGACGCCGCCGCCGCGTCCCGCGTCGCGGTCGAAAAAGCCGCCGCCTCGCGCGAGGCCCGCGCCATCGAGCCGGGCAAGTACACGGTGATCCTCGAGCCGGAGGCGGCGGCGGGGCTGATCCAGTTCATGATGTTCAACTTCGACGCCCGCAGCGCCGACGAGGGCCGCAGCTTCCTGGCGAAGCCCGGCGGCGGCACGCGGGTGGGCGAGAAGCTGGTGGACGAGCGCGTCACGGTGTACTCCGATCCCCAGAGCCCGGAGCTGCCGTCCAGCCCCTGGGGCGGCGACGGCCGAGCCATGCGGCGCCGCAACTGGATCGAGAACGGGGTCGCCCGCCAGCTGTACTATTCGCGCTACTGGGCCGCGAAGCAGGGCGTCGAGGCGGTGCCCTTCCCCACCAACCTCGCCATGGCGGGCGGCGAGGCATCGGTCGAGCAGCTGATCCGCGACACGCCCCGCGGCATCCTCCTGACCCGCACCTGGTACATCCGCCCGGTGGACCCCCAGACGGTCCTGCTCACGGGGCTGACCCGGGACGGGACCTTCTACATCGAGAACGGCGCGCTCAAGCACGCGGTGAAGAACCTGCGCTTCAACGAGAGCCCGGTGATCATGCTCAACAACCTCGACGCCCTGGGGCGCGTCGAGCGCGTGAACGGCGAATTCGGGTTCTCCTGCCTCATCCCCGCGATACGGGTGCGGGACTTCACGTTCACCAGCCTCTCGGACGCCGTGTGAGTAGGCAGCTCGCAGATGGCAGTGGGCAGCGACCCCTGCCATCTGCCATCTGCCCTCTGCCATGAAGCGAGCGGAGTTCGTCCGGGCCGCCGCGGCCGGCATCGCCGCCATACTGTCGCCGTCGGCACAGGCTGCGGCGCTCGCGCTGTCGCGACGTCGCGCCGACTTCACGTTCACCCGGCTGCGCTACGAGTCGGGCAACTGGGACGTGGACCAGCGGATGCCCGCCAACCTGCTGCATTCGCTCATCCAGTACACCACGGTCGCGGTGGCGGAACACGAGCGGGTGGTGCCGCTCGCCAGTCCCGCGATGTTCGACACCCCGTTCTGCTATCTCGCGGGCCATAAGCTCGTGCAGTTCAGCCGCGCCGAGCGCGACCACTTCGAACGGTACGTGCGGAACGGCGGCTTCGTGCTCGCGGACGACTGCAATCACGACATCGACGGCCTGTTCGCCCGGTCGTTCGAGGCCCAGATGGCGGAGCTGTTCGGCCCGGCAGCCCTCGTCCGCCTGCCGAACGACCACGCGCTGTACCGGTCGTTCTTCGAGTTCCCCAAGGGACCGCCCACCACCTCGTTCGAGCTGAACGGCTGGGGGGACGACCTGGTGCACGATTACCTCAAGGCGATCGTCGTGGACGGACGGATCGGGGTGCTCTACAGCAACAAGGACTACGGCTGCGAGTGGGACTACGACTTCCGCAACAAGCGCTTCCTCGCCGAGGACAACACGAAATTCGGCGTCAACATCGTGATGTACGCGATGACCGCGTGAGCGCCGGCCGATGACCGCCGTCACCGAGACCGACCTCGCCCGCCTCGCCGCGCGCCTCGCCGCCCTGCGCGCGGAGATCGGCCGCGTCATCGTGGGCCAGGACGACGTGGTGGACGAGCTGCTCACCGCGTTCCTCGCAGGGGGACATTGCCTGCTGGAGGGCGTGCCGGGACTCGCCAAGACGCTGATGATCCGCACCCTCGCGGACGCCGTCCACCTGTCGTTCCGCCGCATCCAGTTCACGCCCGACCTGATGCCCACGGACGTCGTCGGCACCGAGATCCTCGAGGAGGACCACGCCACCGGCCGGCGGTTCTTCAAGTTCCAGCGCGGGCCGATCTTCGCGCACATCGTCCTGGCCGACGAGATCAACCGCACGCCCCCCAAGACGCAGGCCGCCCTGCTCGAGGCGATGCAGGAGGTGGCGGTCACCTACGGCGGCACCACCTATCCGCTCGAGCGGCCGTTCTTCGTGCTGGCGACGCAGAACCCGGTCGAGCAGACCGGCACCTACCCCCTGCCCGAAGCCCAGCTCGACCGCTTCCTGCTGCACGTCCGCATCGGCTACCCGACGGAGTCCGAGGAGCTGGACATCCTGCGCCGCACCACGGGACGCGACGTGCCCACGGTGACCCCCGTGCTCACCGGCGAGGAGATCCTCGCCGCGCAGGCGCTGGCGCGCGAGGTACGCGTGTCCGACGACCTGTTCGCCTACGCCGCCCGCCTGGTGCGGGCGACCCGGCCCGAACAGACCGGGATCGCATTCGTCCGCGAGTGGATCCGGTGGGGCGCGAGCCCGCGCGCCGGCCAGTCGCTGGTCCTCGCCGCCAAGGCGCGCGCCCTGCTCCACGGCCACCTCGCCGTCACGACGGACGACCTGCGTTCCGTCGCCTTCCCCGTGCTGCGGCACCGCCTCGTCGTCAACTTCCGCGCGGAGGCGGAGGGGATTGAGGCCAACGACATCACGAAGCGACTGCTCGCCGAGGTACCGGAGCCACGCACCCCCATTCCGTGACGGTCAGCCGATTCCTCGACCCCCGCACCCTGGCGGCGCTGGGGGATCTGGAGCTGGCGGCGCGGGCGGTGGTGGACGGCTTCATGTTCGGCATCCACCCGTCGCGGCTCCCCGGCCCCGGCCTCGAGTTCAGCCAGTACCGCGGCTACCAGCCCGGGGACGACCTGCGGCGGGTGGACTGGCGGCTCTTCGCCCGGGCGGACCGCTACTGGGTGCGCGAGGCCGATACCGCGACCTCCATCACCCTCCGCCTGGTGCTCGACACGAGCGCGTCGATGGCCCAGGCCGAGGACGGGCTCGCGAAGCTCGACTACGCGCGCCTCCTCGCCGCGGCGCTCGCGCTCCTCGCCCTGCGCCAGGGCGACGCGGTCGGGCTCTACGCGCTGAGCGACACCGCCACGCAGATCCTGCCCCCGCAGCGCGGCCAGCGGCACCTCCACCGCGTCTTCCATCTCCTGGAGGGCCTCACGCCTGCGGGGGCGTGGCCCGGCTGGCCGCGGCTCGAGCGCCTGTTCACGGCCGGCGGCACGCGGGGGCTCACGGTGCTGATCAGCGACCTGTGCGAACGGGAGGAGGAGATCCGGACGGTCGCTGCGAAGCTCGCCGCGCTGCGGCACGACGTCGCCGTGCTGCACGTCGCCGCCCGCGCCGACGTGGTATTCGACTACCATGGCCCCACCACGTTCGAGGAGCTCGAGACGGGACGGCGGATCGAGCTGGACGCCGACGCGGCCCGCGCCGCCTACCGCGAGCGCTTCGAGCGCGAGGCCGCGGGCCTGCGCGCCGGGTTCGCCGAGGCCCGCGTGGACTACGCGCGGTTCACGCTCGATCAGCCCGTGGACCTGGCGCTGCGCCAATACCTCGCGCGGCGGGCGCGCGCCGCGTGATCGCGTTCGCCGCGCCGGTCTGGCTCGCGGCGCTCGGCGCGCTCGCCGTGCCGCTCGCGATCCACCTGTGGAGCCGCCGGGCGGGCCGCGCCGTCCGGGTCGGCTCGATCCGCCTGCTGTCGGGGATGCCCCCCGCCACCCGGCGCGCCGTACGGCTGCGGGACCCCTGGCTCCTCGCCTTGCGCCTCGCGCTGCTCGCCGCCCTGGCGTTGTCGCTCGCCGACCCCTACTGGGCGCCGCGATCCCCGCGCGGCACCACCTGGGCGCTGCTGAGCGAGGAAGCCCTCGCCGACCGGACCCTGATCGATTCACTGCGCCACGCCGGAGCTGAACTGCGACTGCTCGAGGATGGCGGCCGGCAGATGGCAGATGGCAGGGAGGATGGCAGATGGCAGATGGCTGATGGCAGAGTGCCGAATTACTGGTCCCTGCTGTCCGAAGCGGACCGACTGGCGCCGCCGGGAGTCCGCTTTGTCGTCGTCGCCCCGCTCGTCGCCGACCGTTTCCGTGGGACCCGTCCCGCCATCACGGCCCCGGTGACGTGGCGCGAGGTCAGGGCCGACGCCCCGCGCGGCGCGCCGCCCGCCGCGGCGCCACCGCGGCGCGTGGTGATCCTGGCCGACGCCGCGCACCACGAGGACGCGCGCTACTTCGAGACGGCCATCCACGCCGCGGCGCAGACGACCGGTCCCCGGGCGGACGTGACCCGGGGATCGCCCGCCGACGCCGCGACCCTCGCCCCGGAGGCCGACTGGATCGTGTGGCTCGCGGCCGCCGGGGCCGCGCCCGCCCTGCCCGGAACGAGCGCGCCGGTGTGGAGCGACGCGAACGGGGCGCCGCTCCTGAGCGTGGCGCGCGACGGCCAGGCCCTGGCCTTCCGCCTGCACGCCCGCATCACCCCGGACCGGGCCCTCGCGCCGGAGTTCGTCGAGGCGGTGGCGGCGCTGTGGGTGGGGCCGATCCCGCGCGCCGTCGCCGTGGGGCCGCGGATCACCGCGGCCCAGGCCGCGCCCGCCGTGGCCGCGGCACCGGCCCACCGCGGCACTCCGGCCGGCGCGGTGCCCCTCGCCGGGCCGCTGTGGGTGCTCGCCACGCTCGCCCTGGCGCTCGATCGCTGGCTCGCGCTCGGGCGCCGGCAGGCGTCGGCGTGACGGGCGAGCGCATGGCCGCGCTCGCGGCCCGGTGGAACCGGCGCTGGCTCGCCGGTGCGATCTTCTCCGCCTGGGCCGCCGGAGCGGTGGCGGGGGTCGCGGCGGCTCGGCTCGGGGACCTCGCTGCCGCGACGGCCGTGGCGATCGGCGGCGCCGCCGGGCTGATCGCGCTCGGTCTGGCGCTGGTGCGCCGCCCGCGGCTCGACGCCCGGCTCGTCGCCCGCCACCTCGACCGCACGGTCGCGAGCCTCGAGGAGAGCGCCGAGCTGGCGCTGGTGGATCACGCCAGCCTGTCGCCGCTCGAGGGGCTGCAGCGCCGCCGCGTGCTCGACCGGCTGGACCACGTGCCCGAGCCCAGGCTCCCTCACCGCCCGTTCCGGCGCGCGCTCCGCGCCACCGCCGCCCTGCTGGCCGTGGCGGCGACGGTCGCGCTCTGGCCGGCGGCGGGCCGATCCTCCGGCGCGCCCGGGGGACCATCGGGCGGTGGCGCCGCCGTCCCTGACGCACCGCCCCGGATCACGGCCGTCGAGATCGATATCGCTCCCCTTGCGTACACGGGCCGCCGCCCGCGGCGCACCCGTGACTGGGATCTCGATGGCGTGGAGGCCGGCGCACGCGTCACCTGGCGGATCACGGTCGAGGGGACGGCGACCGCGGCCGCGCTCGTCACCACGGCGGGAGACTCGATCCCGCTCCGTCGCGACGGCCTCGACCGGATGATCGCGGCGCTCGCACCCGACGGCCCGCGCCTCTATCAGATCGCGGCACTGGGACCGGGCGGGCGTGCCACGACGGGATACCACCGTCTCGTCGTCCTCCCCGACGCCGCACCCGTCGTCACCGTGGTGCGGCCCGACCTGCGGACCACACTCCCGCCCGGCGGACCCACCCGGGTGGACCTCGAGGTGCTCGCGAGCGACGACTACGGACTCACCGGCGCCGCCATCGTGGCGACCCTCACCTCCGGCCAGGGAGAGGCCGTGAAGTTCCGCGAGCAGCGGCTCGCATTCGAGCGGCGGGAGGATCGTCCCGGCGGCGGCTGGCTGCTGCGCCGCACCCTCGACCTCGTGGCCCTCGGGCTCGGGCCGGGCGACGAGCTGTACTTCTACGTGACCGCGACGGACGGCCGCCGCCCCGAACCCAACGAAGCGCGATCCGAGACGCATTTCGTCGCCATCAGCGACACGGCGCAGGCCGCGGTCTCCGACTTCTCCGGGCTCGCCCTCGACGTGCTGCCGGAGTACTTCCGCAGCCAGCGGCAAATCATCATCGACACGGAGCGCCTGCTCGCCGACCGTCCGCGCATCACGGGCCAGGAGTTCCGCGACCGCTCGCAGAACATCGGAATCGACCAGCACCTCCTGCGACTGCGCTACGGCGAGCTGGTGGGCGACGAGAGCGAGACGGGCGACTTCACCGGGGTGGACGAGAGCGGCGCGCCGCCGGTGCACCAGCACGACACGGAGGAGAACGCCACGCTGCTCGCCGGCTCCGTGAAGGCCACGCTCAAGGCCGCCCTCGCCGAGATGTGGGACGCCGAGCTGCGCCTGCGGACCTACGACCCGCACGGCGCGCTGCCGTACGAGTACCGGGCGCTCGAGCTGCTCAAGCAGGTGCAACGGGCGGCCCGGGTCTACGTGCGGCGCACCGGCTTCGAGCCCGCGCCGCTCGAGCCCGACCGCAATCGCCTCACGGGCGAGCTGGACGACATCGCCAGCCGGTCGCGCGCGGTCGAGCGGCGATCCTCCGACACGCTCGCCGCCGTCCGTGCCGGCCTCGCGGCGCTCGCGGCGCTCGACGCCGGGCGCGGGATCCGGGCCGAGCACGTGCGCGCACTCGAAGCCGCGGGCCGGGAGGTCGCCCGGCTCGCCGCGGACGACCCCGCGCGGCACCTCGAGACCCTGGGGGCGCTGCGCGAGCTGATCGCCTCCCTCGAAGAGGGCGGCGCGCCGTGCGAACCGTGTGCCGGCCGGGCGGAGCGAGGCCTGTGGGCGGCACTGCCCGCCCCGCTCCCCACGCCGGCCGCCACCCGGGGGGGCGCTGCGGGCGTCGCCCGCGCCTACCGCGAGATGCTGGAGCGCCTGCCATGACCCGGCGGCTGCTGGGCCCGCTCGCTCACCTCGCGGCGATCGTGGCGCTGCTGGTGCTCGGCCTGCGCCCCACGCGGCGCGTCACGGTCCATCCGGGCGACGTGATCCTCGCGACCTCAGGTGTCGGCGCGGATGCGCTGCGGCGGCTGGCGGACTCCGTCGCCGCCCCCGTCGTGCGGATCCCCGACGACGAGCCCGATGCCGCCGCCCTGATGCGACATCACCGCGAGGTGAGTTCCGTGATCGTCGCGGGATGGGGCCTGGATGAATCCGAGCTCGCCGAGCTCGAGCGAACGCCCCTGCTCCCCGGTCCCTCGTCCCCCGTCCCTGGTATCTCGCACCTTTCCTGGCCGGCCACGCTCGCCCTGGGCGAATCGTTCGCGGTCGCGGGGACCGTCGCCCGCGCGGGCGGGCGCGTCCGTCTCATCGGACCGGGCGGCCCGGCGGATTCCACCGCGGCGGACCGGGACGGCCGGTTCCGCGTCGCCGCCACGCCGCGCGCGGCGGGCCGCTACCGGTACGTCGTCACGGCCGACGGCGCGGCACCCGAGACGCTGGGCGTCGCCGTGACACTCCCCGCTCCGCCCCGCGTGCTGGTGCTCGCGGCCGCGCCGAGCTTCGAGACACGCGCGTTGCGGGACTGGCTGGCCGGCGCCGGCGGGGTGGTCGCCCTGCGGACGGCGGTGAGCCGTGATCGGTGGCACACCGAGTTCGTGAACCGCGGGGCGACGGACCTCGTCCCGCTCACGGCGAGCGCGCTGGCGCAGTTCGACGTGGTCGTCACCGACGACGAGACGCTCGCCAAGCTGCCCGCGGCGGAACGGGGTATCCTCGAGCGGGCGATCCGGGAGCAGGGGATCGGGTTGCTCGTCGTTTCGTCCCACACCCCAGCTCCCACATCCCTCGCTGGCGGGTTCACCGTGTCGCCCCTGCCCGATCTCGGCGAGCGGTCGGTGCGGCCCGCGCTCGCCGGGATGCCCCTGCCCCGCGTCGCGGTCCCGGCCGTGTCCGCGGCGCTCGTGGACCGGTTCGCGGTCGAGACCGTGGTGAAGGACGGTGCCGGGGTGGGGATCGTCCAGACCGCGCCGCGCGGCGCGGGAACCGTCGCGCTGTCGCTCGTCGATGGGACGTCGCGCTGGCGGCGCGCCGGGGAGCCCGAGGTGTACGCCGCCTTCTGGACCCGGGTGCTGAGCCGCACGGCCCGGGCGCCGATCGTCTGGCGGGCGGCGGACGGGCCGCACGCCGTCGACCGGCCGGTGGAGCTCTCGGGACCGGCGGGCGAACCCGCGGTCATCGTCACCGCGCCGACGGGCGCACGCGACACCGTGTACGTCCTGCCCGATCCCTTCGACCCCGCCCGCGCGCACGGCACGTACTGGCCGCGGGAGCCCGGGTGGCACGACGTCGCCGGTGCGGCGTTCCACGTGCGGGGTCCCGGTGCGTGGACGGGGATCGGAGCGGCGGCGCGGCTCGCCGCCACCGGCCGCGCCGCGGCGCGTGGGCCGCTCCCAGGGGAGCGGTCCCGGGCACCGCGCGAGGAACGGCGGCCGCTGCCCCTCGCCTGGGTGTTCGTCCTGTTCGTGCTGGCTGCCGGGTACCTTTGGGTCTCCCGACGCTGATTCGCCGCGCGCCGGATGCGCGGCTCAAAGCCGCGCCTCGGCAGCGTCTGCTGAAGCAGACCACTCATGGGAGTGTCGTGATGCCACGGTCATTCGTTCTCGGCGCGCTGGCCGCGCTCGCGGCCGCCACAGCCCCGCGCCACCTCACGGCGCAGAGTCCGCCGCCACGGCCGCGGCCCTATCCCGTGTTCGACACGCCGGGCTTTGCCCGCGCCGTCCAAGCCGGGACGCGCACGCGCACCGGGCGGCCGGGCGAGAGGTACTGGCAGCAGTACGCGCGCTACCGCCTCGAGGCGGCGCTCGATCCAGCGGCGAAGCGGGTTACGGGCCGCGGAACCGTGGTCTATCTCAACCGGTCGCCCGACACTCTGGCGTCGCTGACGTTCAACTTCTATCAGGACCTGTTCGCGCCGGGCGCGCCGCGCAACGACGAGGTCAACCCGACCAGGGGCTTCGAGCTGAGCCGCCTCGTGGCACAGGGCGAGACGCTGTTCCCCGCGGCGCCGGGCGCGCAGCCCGCCGTGCGGCGCGCCGCCACGCTGGCGCTGGTGCGTCTGCCCCACCCGCTCGCGCCGGGCGATTCGGCGGTCCTCGAGTTCGAGTGGGCGTTCGACGTCACCGAGCAGGGCCCCCGCATGGGCCAGGACGGCGAGGTGTACGTCCTCGCCTACTGGTATCCCCAGCTCGCCGTGTACGACGACGTGAACCAGTGGGTCCAGTATCCCCACATGAGCCAGTCCGAGTTCTACATGGGGTACGCCGACTACGACGTGGCGATCACGGTCCCGGAAGGATGGCTGGTCGGCGCCACCGGCACGCTGGCCAACGCCGCGGAGGTCCTGCCCCGGGCGGCGCGTGACCGCCTGGCGCAGGCCCGGCGCACGGCCGAGGTGGTGCACGTGGTGACCGCCGCCGACCGCGCCGCAGGCCAGGCCACGGCGCGGGGCGCGGCAGGCAAGCTGACGTGGCGGTTCCAGGCCACGGGCGTACGCGATTTCGCGTTCGCCACGTCGGACAGGTACGTCTGGGACGCCACCTGGGCCGTGGCCGGGGACTGGACGGGCGATGGAAAGCCGGACACCGCCGCCATCAACACGCTGTACCGTCCGGATCGTGTCCCGTGGGTCCAGAATGCGCGCTACACGCGGTTTGCGATCGAGTTCCTGTCGCGGTACCTGTGGCCCTATCGCTACCCGCACATGACCGCCGTGGACGGCATCCGGTCGTGCGGCGGCATGGAATATCCGATGATGACGTGCATCGGCTCGGGGCGCGACACGATGAGCCTGTTCGGCGTGACGCTGCACGAGACGGCGCACATGTGGTTCCCGATGATGGTGGGCTCGAACGAGCAGGCGCACGCCTGGCAGGACGAAGGCCTCACCTCGTACAACACGGCGCAGGGGTCGCGCGAGTTCTACCACCGCACCGACGACGCGTCGCTGTTCGGCGGCTACCTGTTCCTGGCGCGGACCGGGGGCGAGGTCGAGCTGATGCGCCACGGGGAGCAGTATCCCGCGAACTCGCCGGCGTACGGCGTGGCGAGCTACGGGAAGATGGCGTCGATCCTGCGGATGCTCCGGGGCCTGCTCGGCGAGGAGACGTTCAACC
>Ga0210073_1000161_pt1 | contig 13362 bp, 13 predicted proteins | sample Browns_ThreeSqC__2_FD_184853 | JGI IMG/M metagenome (GOLD analysis project Ga0210073, IMG submission 184853) | Wetland microbial communities from San Francisco Bay, California, USA, that impact long-term carbon sequestration - Browns_ThreeSqC_D2... | ecosystem: Environmental > Aquatic > Marine >...
ATGGGGCCGAGCGCGGCGTCGTGGCGGTGGAGGCGTACTCGGACGAGTGGCGGCCCGCCGCGGCGCGGCTCGCGCCGCAGGCCGGGACGTCGGGAGGCGGGCGCGAGCGGCGGGGACCGCGTGACACCTGGTGGCTGTACGCGTTCGCCATGGCGGTGTTCGCGGCCGAGTGGTACTGGCGGCGGCGCGAGGGCCTGCCGTGAGCGGCGCGGGGCTCTGGCGGCGGCTCGCGGCGGTGTTCTCGGGGGGCGGGGCGGCCGCGCGGGAGGATATGGAACGCGTGCTGCTCGAGGCGGACCTCGGTCCCGCGGTGGTGGACGAGGTCCTGGCCGCGGTGGCGCACGCGCCCCCGGACGGGCGCGAGGCGGCGCTCGTGACGGCGATCGCGGAGGCGGTACGGGGTCCCGCGGACGCCGGGATGATCGCGCGCGCGCCGGTCCCCCCGACGGTGGTGCTGGTGTACGGCGTGAACGGCACGGGGAAGACGACCACGGTGGCGAAGCTCGCGCGGCGCCTCCAGGATGCGGGCCGCTCCGTCCTGCTGGCGGCGGCCGACACCTTCCGCGCGGGCGCGGTGGACCAGCTCGCCATATGGGCCGGGCGGCTCGAGGCGCCGTTCGTCGGCCCCGGCGCGAGCGGCATCGGCGATCCCGCGGCCGTGGCGTTCGACGCGGTGGCCGCCGCCCAGGCGCGCGGCATCGACACGGTCCTGGTGGACACGGCGGGCCGGTTGCACACCGACGAGCGGCTGTTGGGCGAGCTGCAGAAGGTGGCGCGGGTGGTCGGGAAGAGACAGCCCGGCGCGCCGCACGAATCCCTCCTCGTGCTGGACGGCACCACCGGACAGAACGCGGTGCGGCAGGCGCGGACGTTCGCGGCGGCGGTGCCGCTGACCGGGCTCATCGTGACCAAGCTCGACGGCACCGCCCGCGGGGGCAGCGTGGTGGCGGCGCGCCGTGCCGTGGGCGTGCCCATCCGGTTCGTCGGGACGGGGGAGCGGCTCGAGGACCTGGCCCCGTTCGACGCGCGGTGGTTCGCCGAGCGGCTGGTGGCGGACTGATGGCGCTCACACTGGCGACCTCGGTCAAGTACCTGAAGGGCGTGGGCCCACGGCGCGCCGAGGCCCTGGCGCGACTCGAGATCCGCACCGTGGGGGACCTGCTGTACCATGCGCCCCATCGCTACGTGGATGCGACGACGCTCGTGCCCCTCGCGCGGGCGCAGGTGGGGGAGGAGGTGACCTGCCTGGGCCGCGTGATCAGCACCGGCGTGCTCCCCACGCGGCGGGGCCTCCGGGTATTCCGGGCCATCCTGCGCGACGCGAGCGGGGCGCTGGAGTGCGCCTGGCCGGGCCAGCCGTTCCTCGAGCGGCAGGTGCGCCAGGGGCAGTGGCTGCTGGTCACCGGCCCGGTGCGGTTCTACCACGGGCGCCAGCTCGCCCCGCGCGAGTTCATCGTGCTGGCGGAGGAAGGCGACGACCCGCCGGCGAAGGGCCTCATCCTGCCGGTGTACCCGGCGACCGAGGGGCTCACGCACCGGCAGATTCGCGCCCTGGTGCAGACGCACGTGGACGCGCTCATCGCGCTCGCGACCGATCCGCACCCGCGCGCGCTGCGCGAGGCAGCGGGCGTGGCGGAGCTCCAGCGGGCCCTGACGTACGTGCACCGGCCCACCACCCTGGACCAGGCGGAGGAGGGGCGCCGGCGCCTCGCGTTCGACGAGCTGTTCGACCAGCAGCTGGTGCACGCGCGGGCGCGGCACCTCGCCAAACGCGCGCGCGCCGGGATCCGCTTCGAGATCCGCCGCGAGCTCACCTCGCGGCTGCGCGAGCACCTGCCCTGGGAGCTGACGGGCGACCAGAAACGCGCGTTGCGCGAGATCACGGACGACATGACGGCCCCGCTCCGGATGCACCGCCTGCTGATGGGCGACGTCGGGACGGGGAAGACCGTCGTGGCGCTGTTCGCCATGCTGCTCGCGGTGGAGAACGACTACCAGGCGGCGCTGATGGCGCCGACCGAGCTGCTGGCCGAGCAGCACCACGCGACGCTGACTCGCCTGCTGGCGCCGCTCGAGCTGCTGCCCGAGCTGCTCCTCGGGAGGCTCGCGGGCGGGGAGAAGACAGCGGCGCGGCGTCGCATCGCCGACGGCGGGTCTCGCGTGGTCGTGGGGACTCACGCGTTGATCCAGGAGGACGTCCGCTTCCGGCGCCTCGGCCTGGCGGTGATCGACGAGCAGCATCGGTTCGGCGTGGAGCAGCGCGCGGCGCTGGTGGGGAAAGGCGACGCGCCGGACGTGCTGCTGCTCACGGCGACCCCCATTCCGCGCTCGCTGGCGCTCACGCTGTACGGCGACCTGGACGTGACCGCCCTGCGCGAGCGGCCTCCGGGTCGGGGCGACGTGACGACGGCGCTGCGCGGCGAGGCGAGCCGGGAGCGGATCTACGCGTTCGTGCGGCGGGAGTGCGCCGCCGGACGGCAGGTGTACGTGATCTACCCGGTCATCGAGGAGTCGGAGAAGGCCGATCTGCGGGCGGCCACCACGATGGCCGCGGCGTTACGGCGCGAGTTCGAGGGGCTCACGGTGGGCCTGGTCCACGGCCGCCTCCCATCCGACGAGAAGGATGCCGTGATGCGGGCGTTCCGCGACGGCTCGGTGCACGTGCTGGTGGCGACCACCGTGATCGAGGTGGGTATCGACGTACCGAACGCCAGCGTGATGCTGATCGAGCACGCCGAGCGCTTCGGGCTGGCGCAGCTGCACCAGCTGCGGGGGCGGGTCGGGCGGGGGGCGGCGGCGAGTCACTGCATCCTGCTGTCGGACGCACCCGAGGCGGCCGAGCGGCTGCAGGCGTTCGCACGGACGAGCGACGGCTTCGCGATCGCGGAGCTGGACCTCCAGACGCGGGGCATGGGGGAGCTGGCGGGGGCACGGCAGTCGGGGGCGCCGCGCCTGCGCTTCGCGAACTTCGCGACCGACCTGTCGCTGCTGGAGCGGGCGCGCCAGGCGGCGGGCGCCCTGATCGCGTCCGATCCGGCGCTGGAGCAGCCGGCGCACGCGGCCTACCGCACCCGGATCCTCGAGCGCTACGAGCGGGGGTTCGAGCTGTTCCGGGTAGGCTAGAATCTCACCCGCAGCCCCAGCAGCACTCCGCCACCCTTCGCCGGCGCCACGTACGCCTGGTCGGGGTCGAACGGCACGTTGTGGGTCCCGTCGCGTCGCACGCTCAGGTCCACGATCAGCAGGGCGCCCGTGACCACCAGGGCCGCCTGGCCGCCCAGGATGCGGCGCTGCGCGCGCCGGTCGTAGTATAGCGACTCCTGGTACAGTCGCTCGGCGTCGATGTCCTGATAGGTCCCGTCCGAGGTGACCTCGCAGCGCTCGTTGTCCACGTCGCAGATCGCCAGCAGGTCGTCCCAGCTCTGGTTCGAGCGGTCGTGCTCGCGGACGGCGAGCACGATCAGCGCGATCGAGGCGGCCCCGGCCACCCACTTGCCGGGCCCCGCCACTCGCTGGATGAACGAGCGTCCCGAGGGCGGCTGCGCCTGCCCCTCGGGCACGGGCGTCTGCGCCCCGAGCGGGGCCGCCGCAACGGCGAGCAGCGGGACCAGGGCACCGAGGCGCATCAGCGGTACAGGTGGACGCCGCCGCGGCCGTCCACCACCACGAGCTCGCCGTCGTGCACCGCGGGCGGGCTTTCGATCGGCCCGGCGAGGCGTTCCTGCCACCGGACGGCGCCGGTCGCGGGGTCGATGCACAGCACCTCGCCCGCCACGGTGCCGACCAGCACGCCGGCCGTCGTGACCGTTGGGCCCGCGACGGCGGGGCGACCGAGGGACAGGATGCGTCGCGACTCCGGCGCGGCGACGGGAACGAGCGCCAGCGTGCCGTCGCGTGCGAGCACCACCAGCGTGTCGGCCGCGAGCGCAGACGTGCCGAACACGGCGTCGGGGAGCGCGAGCTGCCAGACGGACTCGAGCCCCTCCGTGGTCACGGCCAGGACGACCCCGCGTACGGTCGCGAGGAACAGATGACCACCGTCGGTGGCGGGCGTCGCCAGCACGGTCCCCGGCGTGGCGCGGCTCGCGCGCACGGCGCCCGTCATCAGGTCGAGCAGGTAGAGGGAGTCGGCGGTCGTGGCGATGGCCAGACCCGCCGGGGTGAGCACGGGTGCGGCGCGGACGCTGGCGCCGAGGCTGCGCTGCCACATCACCGTGCCGTCGCGCGCGGCCAACCGCAGTGCGGTTCCCTGGTCGGTGACCGCGTAGAGCGCGTCGCCGTCCAGCACGAGGGGCGCGGAGACGCCGCCAGCCGCCCGGCGCCAGGCCGTGCGGCCGTCCCGCAGGTTGAGGGCGTAGACGTGGCTCGTCGGCGTGGCCTCGGTGGCGACGTACAGGCGGTCGTCGCGCAGCAGGGGACCGGCGCGGATCGTCCCGGACAGCCGGGCCCGCCACAGCACGGTTCCGGTCTCGCGCTCGAGCAGCACCACGGTGTGATCCACGGTGCCGACGGCGATGACCTCCCGGCCGACGGCCGGCGAGCCGCGGATCGCCCGGCCCACGTGGTGGGTCCACTGGGCCGTGAGCGGCGGTGCGAGCGACTCGGGGACCGCCAAGCCCGCGGCCGCTGGCTGGGGCGTCGGGTCGCGCTCCGGGCCGAACCGGGTGGGCGGTGGACAGGCGGTCGCGTTGACAGCCAAAAACACCACGGCTAGTATGCCGCCGCGATGACGGATCACACGAGGATCGAGGCGCTGTCGCGGCACGCCGGTGCCGTCGTGACGGTGCGCGGCTGGGTGATGACCACCCGCTCGAGCGGGAAGATCGCGTTCGTCACCCTGCGGGACGGCACCGGGTACCTCCAGGTGGTGGTGTCGAAGAAGGACGTTCCCGACACGGCCTGGGCGACCGTCGGGACGCTGACCCAGGAATGCGCCGTCCTGGTGACGGGCACCGTCCGCGCCGACCAGCGCGCGCCCGGCGGGGTGGAGCTGCAGGCCGCCGACCTGCGGCTCCTCGGGCCCAGCCCCGACTTCCCGATCACCCCGAAAGAGCACGGCACCGCCTTCCTGTTCGAGCACCGCCACCTCTGGCTCCGCAGCCGCCGCCAGGTCGCCATCGCGCGGGTCCGCCATGAGGTGATCCAGGCGATCCGGGACTTCTTCTACGAGCGCGGCTTCGTGCTGGTGGACACGCCGATCCTCACCGGCTCCATCGGCGAGCACGCCGGCACCCTCTTCGCCACCGAGTACTTCGACCTCGGCAAGGCCTATCTGGCGCAGACCGGTCAACTCTACGTCGAGGCGGCCGCGGCCGCGCTCGGCAAGGTGTACTGTTTCGGCCCGACCTTCCGGGCCGAGAAGTCCAAGACCCGGCGGCACCTCACCGAGTTCTGGATGGTCGAGCCGGAAGTCGCCTGGAACGACTCGGACGACAACATGCGGCTCCAGGAGGACTTCGTCTGCTACATCGTGGGCCGCTGCCTCGAGCGCCGCAAGGCGGATCTGGCGGAGCTGGAGCGCGACCCGGCGCCGCTCGAGCGGATCGCGCCGCCGTTTCCCCGCATCTCATACACCGAGGCGGTCGAAAAGCTCGCAGGGCTGGGCGCCGACATCACCTGGGGCCGGGACCTGGGCGGCGACGATGAGACCCTGCTGGCGCAGCAGTACGACCGGCCCGTCTTCGTGTACAACTACCCGAAGGCGGTGAAGGCCTTCTATATGAAAGAGAACCCCGCCGACCCCCGCACCGTGCTGAACAACGACTGCCTCGCTCCCGAAGGGTACGGCGAGATCATCGGCGGAAGCCAGCGCGAGGACGATCACGATCGCCTGCGGGACCGCATCCGTGCGGAGGGGCTGCCCGAGGAGGCCTACGGCTGGTACCTCGACCTGCGCCGCTACGGCACCTTCGTGCACTCGGGGTTCGGGCTGGGCGTCGAGCGCACGGTCGCCTGGATCTGCGGCATTCCGCACATCCGTGAGGCGATCGCGTTCCCGCGTACCCTCTACAAGCTCTGGCCGTGACCCGTCTGACGAAGGGGCTGGCCATCTCGGGCGCCGTGGTCATGGGGCTCGTCGTGCTCGGGGCGGCGGGCGTCTACGTCCGTTCGATGGTGATTCTGGGCCGAACCTACGATGTGCCGCTCGTGCCGGTCGTCGTGCCGTCGGATTCCGAGGCCGTGGCCGAGGGGGCGCGGCTCGCCGCGACGCGGGGCTGCCCCGGCTGCCACGGCGCCCGGCTCGAGGGGCGCGCGTTCTTCGAGGAACGCCGCGTCGCCCGCGTGGTCGCGCCCAATCTCACCCGCGCGGTGCGCGAGTACTCCGATGCGGAGCTGGCGCGGGTGATCCGGCACGGCGTGCGGCGCGACGGGCGCAGCGTGTTCGCGATGCCCTCCGCCACGTTCGCCGGGCTGTCGGACGCCGACCTCGGCCGCCTCATCGCGTTCCTGCGCAGGGTGCCGCCGGCGGACGGCCCCGGCTACGAGCTCACCGTGTGGCCGCTCGGCCGGCTGGGGCTCGCGACCGGGAAGTTCAAGCCGGTCGCCGCCGGCATCGACCACGCCGCGGTGGGTGGGGGAGGGGTGGGGGACGGTGCCGCAGCCGCGGCGGCGCGGGGCGCGGCGCTCCAGAATCCCAAGGTGCTGGGGCGCTACGTGGCGCACACGGCCTGCGCGGAGTGTCACGGGTCGGACCTGCGGGGCGATCCCGCGATCGGCGGGCCGGACCTCGCGGTGGTGGCGGGCTACTCCCAGGCGGACTTCACGGCGCTGCTGCGCTCCGGCGCCGCCTCCGGCGGGCGCGAGCTCGCCATGATGAGCGCGGTGGCGCGAGAGCGGTTCGTCGCTCTCACCGACGCCGAGGTGCTGGGACTGTATCTGTACCTGCGGGCGCTGCGGCCGTAGCCCCACGCGGGGTCACACCTCGGGCGTGACCACGAACGCGCCCACGAACGCCTCGCGCTCGGTCAGTCGCGCGCACTGCTCGTCGATCGCCCGGTACTCGACTGCGCGCTCGGTCCGGAACCGCTCGTACGCCGTGCGTGAGGTCCAGCGGTCGATCGTGACGTAGCGGTCAGGCCGGTCGAGGTCCCGCAGCAGCTCGGTGCCGAGATAGTCGAGCGAGCGGCGGAAGAGCGGGGCCCACACCCCCTGTGGCCCGTAGGCGCGCTCGAACTCGGCGCCGGAGTCCGAGCGGGGTTGGAACTCCCATATCACGACGAAGGTCACCGCGGCGTCTCCTCCCGGCGCTTCACGTCGTCCCAGATCGCGTCCAGCTCGGCGAGCGTCGCACGCCCCAACTCGAGCCCCTGCTCGGACGCCAGCCGCTCGACCTCGGCGAAGCGCGCGCGGAACTTGTCGTTCGCCCGCTCGAGGGCCTGGCCCGGCTCGATGCCGAGCTTGCGCGCCAGGTTGACGACGGCGAAGAGGAGGTCCCCGAGCTCGTCGAGCACGGGTGCAGGGAGCGGGGAGCCGGGAGCAGGCTGCTCCGTGGCGACCGCGCGTTCCAGTTCTCCGATTTCCTCCTTCACCTTCTCCATCGGACCGTGGGCGTCGGGCCAGTCGAAGCCCACACCGGCGGCGCGCTCCTGGAGCCGATAGGCCATCAGCAGCGGGGGCAGGGTGGGGGGCAGCCCGGCGAGCGTGCCACCCTTCCCCCTTCCCGCTTCCCTCTTCCCGTGTTCCCAGGACGCCGGCTCGTCCCCGAGCCCGAACAGGTGCGGATGCCGCCGCCACATCTTCTCCTCGAGCCCGCGCGTGACCGCCTCGGCGTCGAACTGGCCCCGCTCCTCGGCGATGACGATCTGGAACGCGACGTTGAGCAGCAGGTCGCCCAATTCCTCACGCACCATCCGCGGGTCGTCGTGACGGATGGCCTGGTCGAGCTCGAGCGTCTCTTCGACGAGGTAGGGGCGCAGCGTCTGCGCGGTCTGGGCGGCGTCCCACGGACACCGCGCCCTGAGGTCGCGCACGAGCGCGACGGCACGTCCAAGCGCTGAATCTCCTTGCATTTAGCCTCCGGGGCGGGTATCATACCCGCGCCTGTGAGCGTGTCAATGAGCGGGCCCGACCACCGCGCGTGGATCGAGGTCGATCTCTCCGCCGTCATCGAGAACGCCCGCACGGTTGTGCGCACCACGGGCGCGCGGCTCCTACCGGTCGTCAAGGCGAACGCCTACGGGGTGGGGGCCGTTGCCGTTTCCGGGGCGCTCGAAACGGTGGATCCCTGGGGGTATGCCGTCGCCACCGTGGAGGAAGGGGCGGAGCTGCGGCGCGCCGGCATCGGTCGACCGCTCCTGGTGCTCACGCCCGCACGACCGGATGAGTTCGACGCCCTGGTCGCGCACGCGCTGCGACCGGTCCTCGACGACCCCGACGTGATCCGGGCATGGGGCGCGCGCGGCCCGTTCCACCTGGAAGTGGACACCGGGATGGGCCGCTCGGGGATCCGGTGGGACCGGGTGGCGGCGGCGCGCACGGCGCTCGACACGCCCCAGCTCGAGGGGGCCTTCGCGCAGTTCCACTCGGCCGATGGGGCCGGCAGCGCGACCGACGAGCAGCTCGAGCGGTTCCGGACGGCCCTCGGCCAGATGCCGCGGCGACCCGCCCTGCGGCACGTGGCGAACAGCGCCGCGGCACTGCGCGACCGCAAGTTCGCGTTCGACCTGGTGCGGCCCGGGATCTTCCTGCTGGGCGGCGTGCCAGGGGACGGACTGCCGGTGGGGCAGCCGGTCGTCAGCCTGCGCGCCCGCGTTGTGAGCGTGCGGCGGCTCGCGGCCGGCGAACCGGTCAGCTACGGCGCCCGCTGGACGGCGCCGCGCGAGACGACCATCGCGACGCTGGCGATCGGATACGCCGATGGCCCGCGCCGTCGCCTGGGCCTCGGCAGCGGGGCGTACGTCCTGCTCAACGGTCGGCGCTGCCCCATCGCCGGGGTCGTCACGATGGACTTCACCATGGTGGACGCGGGCGACGGGCCGGTGCGCGTGGGTGACGTCGCGACGCTGCTCGGGGCGGCGGGGAGCGACCGCATCACGCTCGCCCAGTTCGTGGAATGGAGCGGCGAGCTGCAGCACGCCGTGCTGACGTCCTTCGGGGCGCGACCGCCGCGCGTCTACACGTGACCCGCGTCGCGCTGCAGGACTCCGCGCGGACGCGCGTCGCCGTGATCGTGCTCGACGGCATGGGCATCGGCCCCGCCCCCGACACGGCCGAGTACGGCGATGCGGGCAGCGATTCGCTCGGCAACGTCGCGCGGGCGGTGGGCGGGCTGCACCTGCCCAACCTCGAGCGCCTGGGATTGGGCCGCTGCCGCCCGATCGCCGGATTGTCGCGCGACGTGGTGGCGCGCGCCGCGTACGGGGTGGCGCTGCCCCGTTCGCCGGGCAAGGACTCGACGACGGGGCACTGGGAACTGTGCGGCATCGTGCTGGAGCGCCCGTTCCCGACGTATCCGCGGGGCTTTCCGCCGGCGGTCCTGTCGGAGTTCTCGCGGCGCACGGGCCGCGGGGTGATCGGGAACCGGGTGGCGTCCGGCACCCAGATCATCGACGAGCTGGGCGCGGCGCACCAGCGCAGCGGCGACTGGATCGTCTATACGTCCGCCGATTCGGTGTTCCAGGTGGCGGCGCACGAGGGGACGGTCCCCGTGGACGAGCTGTACGCCGCCTGCGTCACCGCCCGGGCGATGCTCGACGGGCGGGACGCGGTGAGCCGGGTGATCGCGCGTCCGTTCGAGGGCACGCCGGGAGACTACCGGCGGACGGCGCGGCGCCGGGACTTCTCGCTCGAGCCCCCGGGCGTGACGCTGCTCGATGCGCTGGCGGCCGCGGGCGTGCCGCGGGTGGGGATCGGCAAGGTGGACGACCTGTTCGCGCACCGGCACATCGCGAGCGAGCACACGCCCACCAACGCGGATGCCTACGGGCGCATCGAGGAGACGCTGGGGACGCTGGAGCGGGGCTTCGTGTTCGTGAACGTGATCGAGTTCGACCAGACGTGGGGGCACCGTAACGACGTGCCCGGGTATGTGGAAGGACTGCAGGCGCTCGACGCGTGGATCCCGCGGCTCGAGGCGCTGGCGCGGGAGGACGACCTGATCATCCTGACGGCGGACCACGGGAACGATCCGACGACGCCATCGACCGATCATTCGCGCGAGGCGGTGCCGGTCCTGTGCCTGGGACCGCGGGTGCGGCCGGTGGCGCTGGGCGAGCGTGGCACCTTCGCGGACGTGGGCGCGACCGTGGCGGAGGCGTTCGGCCTCGGCGTGCCCGGCGTCGGGACGTCGTTCCTGCGGGAGGTGCGGGCGTGAGCGAGCGGGCCGGCCTGGTGGCCGCCGCGCGGGCGGCGATGGCCAACGCGCATGCGCCGTACTCGCGGTTTCGCGTCGGGGCGGCGATCGAGGCGGCAGACGGTCGCGTGTTCGCCGGCTGCAACGTCGAGAGCGCGTCGTACGGCCTGACGATCTGCGCCGAGCGGATGGCGTTGGGCGCGGCCGTCGCGGCCGGTGCCCGGGCCCTGCGCCGCGTCGTGGTGACCACCGAGGTGGATCCCCCGGCGGCGCCGTGCGGAGCCTGCCGCCAGCTGCTGGCCGAGTTCGGGCTCGAGACGGAGATCGTGGCCGTGGGGCCGGCCGGCGAACGGCGCTGGACGCTGCGCGACCTCCTGCCCGATGCGTTCACGCGGGGGTCGCTCGAGCGATGAACCGGCGCGTGCTGCTGGTGGCGCTGCTCGCGGCCGTCTCCGCGTGCACCGAGGACCTGACCACCCCCGGCGTCTGCCCGGACTTCTGCCCACCGGGCGCGATCACGGCCGTGGACACGCTGATCGGGGACCTGATCGGGCGCGACAGCGCCTTCCGCGGATACGTGCAGCCCTATGAGGCGGCGGTGATGCTCGCCGCGGACCTCCCCGGCGTGATCGACAGCCGTGCGACCTTCCGCACCACCGCACTCGCCTCGCGGATCCGGCTCGGCACTGACACCGTGACCAGTGCCGTGGTCGGCGTGGACTCGATGCGGATCATCCTGACGGTGCCGCGCCGCGACACCTCGGCGCGAGGACTGGCGCTCGCCATCTACCGCCTGCCGCTCGCGCTCGACTCGACGACGACGTTCGCCGATCTCGCCCCCGCGTTCGCCGCCGCGCCGATTCGTGTGGTGCAGGTCGACAGCATCATCGCGCTCCCGGGACGGAAGGACACGGTGACGGGCGACAGCGTGAAGGTGGATTCCGCCGCCGGGTCGCTGTCGGTCCTGATCTCGCTCGATTCCGCGGAGGTCGGCTACACGGCGACGGACTCGGCGCGCCTGGCCCTGGGCATCCGCGCGAGCGTGGACCCGGGCGCCGGATCGGGAGACGCGAGCGTCACGATCGGGGCGGGGGACAACGGCCCGATCATCACCTGGTTCGCCAAGGTGGACTCGCTCGGCTTCCAGACGGTGAAGCGCGGCCTCGGCGCCGGGATCGCGTTCGACGGATACGTGTACGACCCGCCCGCCGCGCCCATCGATTCGACGCTCGCGGTCGGCAGCGCGCCCTCGACGCGCAGCCTCCTGCGGTTCGACCGGACCGCGGCGCTGTTCGACTCCGCCCAGATCGTGCGTGCCACCCTCGTGCTCGTGCCCGTCGTCGCCACTGCCGGATCGGGGGCCGACTCGCTCCACCTGGTGGCCCAGCGCATCGCGGCTGACCTCGGCTCCAAGTCGCCCCTCGCGGGACCGTCCTTCGCCGGCGACGGCTCGTACTTCGGGGCGACGTACGTGCATCCGGGCAGCCTCGACACGGTCCGGGTGGATATCACGGACATGCTGCGCCGCTGGCAGGCCGACACGACCGCGCCCACGGCCCTGTTCCTGCGCACCGATCCGGAGGGCGGCGTCCTCGGCGAGATCCGGTTCGCCCCCTCGGCGGACGCCGCCCGGCGGCCGGCGCTGCTCGTCACCTACGTGCCCCGCTTCCCGTTCGGGGTCCCGTGAACGTGCGGCCCGTCGTGCTCGCCCTCGCGGTGGCGCTCGCCGCCGCGCTCCCCGCCGCCGCGCAGGACTCGCAGTTCGGCGTGCACAGCCTCGGGACGCCGGCGCGCCAGGAAAGCGTGCGCGCCCGCGCCACGGGCGGCTCCTTCACCCTGTTCGACGAGATGTCGCCGCTGGCGGAAGCGCCGCTGGCGGACCTCGAGCGCGGCAGTTTCGGCGCGCACACGCAGGTCACCCGCCGTACCGTCGCGTTCGCCGGCGGCGAGTCGCACGAGTTGAAGGACACCCGGTTCCCGGTGCTGGTCGCGGCGGGCCGGACGCCGTGGCGCGTCCGGATCGCGACCGGGGTCGCCACCTACGTCGAGCGCAGCTACGTCGTCACGCAGCGCGACTCCGTCGCGCTGCGCGGTCAAATGGAGCCGTACGCAGACGAGCACAAGAGCGACGGCAACGTCGGCGACATCCGCCTCGCGCTGGCGGGGCGCCCCTTCAAGGCGCTGGCCGTGGGCGGAGCCCTGCACCTGCTCACCGGGTCCACCCAGGAGGAGGTCCGCCGCCGCTGGGACGATTCGGTCACCTACAGCAACACCTTCGAGCTCCAGGACGTGCAGTACAACGGGCTGGGGGGCTCGCTCAGCGCGATGCTGGACGTCACGCGGCGGCTGCGCGTGGCCGGATGGGCGCGGTTCGATACGCGGCTCAAGACCAAGGCGCGCGGGCAGAGCGTGGACTCCACCGATCTCCCCGCTCAGCTGGCGGGCGCCCTGGAATGGCACCCGCGGAACGCCCTCCGGGTCGCGGCGGCGGTCCGCTGGGCGGGCTGGAGCGTCGCGCCCGGCGGCCACGATACGTTCGGGTGGTCCATCGGTGCCGAGGCGGGCAGTCCGGGCCTGCCGGTGCGGCTGGGTGTGCGCCGTGATCTGATGGCCTTCGGTCCGGGACCGGACGCGCCCACCGAGCTCGGTCTCACCGCCGGCGTGGCGCGGCGGTTCTCCGACGGCCGCGCGCGGCTCGAAGTGGCGATCGAACGCATGATCCGCTCGGGCCAGGGTCTCGAGGAGCGCCTGTGGACGCTCGACGTCGGCCTGGTGGTGCGGCCCTGACGATGAAGGTCTACTTCCACACCTTCGGCTGCAAAGCGAACCAATACGACACCGAGATCGTCCGGCAGGCCTTCGCCGACCACGGCGCCACAGCCGTGGACGACCCGGCGGGCGCGGATCTCGCGGTACTCAACTCCTGCACCGTGACCGCGGCGGGCGAGGCGAAGCTCCGCACGCTGGCGCGACGCCTCGCGCGCGCCCGGGTCGAGACGGTGGTGATGGGGTGCGCCGCGGCCGTGGACGACGGCACCATCGCGGCGGTGCCGGGCGTGCGCGCGGTGGTC
>Ga0210073_1000162_pt1 | contig 13352 bp, 9 predicted proteins | sample Browns_ThreeSqC__2_FD_184853 | JGI IMG/M metagenome (GOLD analysis project Ga0210073, IMG submission 184853) | Wetland microbial communities from San Francisco Bay, California, USA, that impact long-term carbon sequestration - Browns_ThreeSqC_D2... | ecosystem: Environmental > Aquatic > Marine >...
CCCGCCGATCAAGCGTGCCGGGCGCATAGATGTAGCCATCGTCGCCCCAGGCGAGTCCGGCGTTACCGCCACCGGGCAGCGAGTCCACCAGCGTGGTGGGTGTCGATCCGTCGAGCGAGAGCACCTTCAGGGCGGCGAGCCGTCCGCTGCGGAAGGCGATGTGGCGGCCATCGGGTGAAAAAGCAGGAGAGCCGGCATCGTCGGTGGCCGGAAGCACCCGGCCGGTGAGCTGGTTTCGCTCCTGAAGGATGAAGGCCGCCTTGTCAGGCGATGGCCCGCCCGGGTAGACGAACCGGCGGCCGTCGGGCGAAATCGCCAATTCGACGGAGCCACCGGCGAGGTAGCCCGCATCGGCGGGGAGGCTCACGGCATAGCGCCGTGTCGGGGCTTCCATGGGCGGCGCTCTCAGGAGCCAGGTCGCCAATAGGGCCACCAGCAAGACTCCCGACAGGGCCCAGCCGGCCAGCGCGGCGATTCCTCGCTTGCCGGAGGCCTCGCTCGCGCCTGTGTACGGCGCGGTACTGCGAAATCCCGGATTGTCCAGCGCCTCGGCAAAGGCCTTGGCGCTCTCGAATCGATCGGCCGGCAGCTTCTCGATGGCCTTCGAGACGGCCGCTTCGACATTGGGCGGCACCGCCCTCCGAACCTTCGTGACCGGGGCGGGCTCCTCGGTCACGATCTTCATGATGATTTGTTGGGCCGAGGCACCCACATGCGGTGGATTCCCCGTCAGCATTTCGTAGAGGACCGTCCCCAGCGAGTAGATATCACTCCGGGCCGTGATCTCCTTCTCGGCGGTCGCCTGTTCCGGACTCATGTAGTGCGGGGTGCCGAGGGACATGCCAGTCTCGGTCATCCGGCCGCCGGCCGCGGCGCTCAGCGCCAGCGCGATGCCGAAGTCGGCGACCATCGGGCGGCCGTCGTGCAGCAGGATGTTCTCCGGCTTGATGTCGCGGTGGATGACGCCGTGGCGGTGCGCGTAGTCGAGCGCGTCGGCGACGGCGACGGTGGTCTTGACGGCCTCGTCGATGCCGAGCTGGGTCTCACGGTCGAGCTTGGTGCGGAGAGTCTCCCCGTCAATGAACGGCATGACATAGAACAGGAAGCCGTCGGCGGTCCCGGAATCGAAGAGGGGCAGAATATGGGGGTGCTGTAAACTGGCCGTCGTCTTGATTTCGACCACGAACCGCTCGGCGCCGATGACGGCGGCCAGCTCGGGGCGGAGGACCTTGATTGCCACCTTGCGGTCGTGCTTCAGGTCGTGAGCGAGATAGACCGTGGCCATGCCTCCCTGGCCCAGCTCGCGCTCGATGCGGTAACGGTCGGCCAGGGCAGCGCCGAGGCGGTTTCCGGGATCAGTCACCCTACTTCCCCACTTTCGCCTGCAGCTCCTCGAACCAGTTCAAGACGACGATGAGGCGGGAGCTGGTACCGGTCTGCGGGCGCACGAACAGAAACGAGCGATCGTCCGGGCTCACGTCATAGTTGTGGTTCCGGTTATCCGCGATGTATCCACGGGCCGCGAAGAGTACCCTCTCGGACGCCACCTGGAAGGACGGACCGGGCGCCAGCGCCACGGCGACGAGGTCGCCCGCGGCGTTACGGTAGAACAGCTCCCGGCCGCTGTGCGCCCACACGGGTTCGCTCCCCCCTTCACGGGATACCTGCCACTTGGCCGATCCGGCGCCAGGGAAGGGCCGCACATACACCTCCGCTCGTCGCGACTCGTCGGACGCGTACGCGAGCCAGCGCCCGTCGGGCGAAAGCGCCGGTGAAAACTCCTCGAAGGCGGTGGTAGCGAGCGGGACCGGAACAGAGTCAAGCCCGGGGCGAATAGCGTAGATGTCGCGTCCCCCCCCGGACCCTGCGCGGTAGATCAACCACCGCCCATCGTGGGACAGGCTGCCCTCATCCACGGCGCGGGGATCGTCGCGCAGGGGAGTCGAGGGCGCGCTACCGTCGGCCGGGATCCGGTACAGCGCCGAGTGTCCCGACTGGTCGGACACGAATAGAATTGACCGACCGTCAGGCGACCAGGACGATCGGTAGTCATAGGTGCCCTCGTAGGCGAGACGCGTGAGGGGGCCGGTGTCCAGCGCCTTGACCCACAACTCGGCCCTTCCCTCTCGTACCACGGCGGCGGCGAGCCGCCTCCCATCGGGAGAGAGGGCGAGCTGATTGAACTGCCCGCTCCAAGCGGGATCGACCGGCTGCGGCTTTCCGTCACGGGTTACTCTCACCACCTGCTGATCGGGCGGCGCCGTCTGGTAGAGCAGCGTTCCGGTGTTCGAAAGCGCCATGGGAAGGGCGGCAAATCCGCCGACCCAGACTCCCTCGAGCACCTTGGTCGGCCGCCCGCCGAGTGATAACCCCTTGGGATCGAAGTGGACGGCCGCCAACGACCCGTCTCCCTGCAGCACCACCAGGTGCCCGGTAGGGGCGTAGAGCGCGCGCACGCCTCGGGTGAGCACGGTTACCCTACCGGATGCGACGTCCAGCGCCGCGATGTCGGCGTTGCCCTTGCGACGCCAGATGGTAAGCAGAGCGGTTCTGTCTCCGGGGAGGATCTGTGGCCAGTTGAAAAACAGCTCGTCATGCGCCGGGTTGGGCCGGGCGACGAGCTGAGGCTGGCCCCCCTCCTCGCGGACCCGCATGAGTGACTGGCTCATGCCCCCGACGAAGTAGAGCCAGCCATCGTCGCTCCACGTGCCACCCGACCCGTAGGCGGAATCGGTCACGAGAGTGACCGCCGAGCCTCCGCTAATGGATGCCACACGCAACGCCCCGGGGAGCCCGGTGAAGAAGGCCAGTCGCTTACCATCCGGCGAGAAGAAGGGGGCCTGGCCGGTCTCGCCGTCGGGAATCGGAGTGGCCTCGAGCCGGTCCCGGTCACGGAGCACCAGCTCACCGTTCCCGCCGTTGTAGGCGATGTGGGCCCCGTCCGGAGAGATGGCCGGCGCCAAAGGCGAGGTCAGGTCCAGGCCCCCTTCGAACTCCACGACGAAGCGACTGACGGCCCCGGGTTCGGGAGAACGCAACCACTCCCATCCCGCGAGCCCGCCGAGCACGACCGCGAACGCGGCCGCGACCACAGCCACTCGGCGCCAGCGCTCGCCATCTCCCGCTACCGACCCGGGGACGCCCGCCGGTGGCAGTGGCGTCGCCATCGTGGCCGTGGGATTCGCGAGCGCCTCGCTGAAGGCGGCTGCGGTGCTGAACCGGTCGGCCGGGAGCTTGGCCAGCGCCTTGAGCACAGCGGCGTTCACGTGGGGCGGAACCGTCTTTCGCTGGAGGCTGATGGATCGAGGCTCTTCGGTGACCACCCGGGCGACAATCGCCTGGGCGGTGGGCCCGGTGAAGGGCGGCTCGCCCATCAGCATCTCGTAGGTCACACACCCCAACGCGTACACGTCGCTCTTGGCCGTGATCTCCCGCTCCCCCATTGCCTGCTCGGGACTCATGTAGGTCGGCGTGCCCAAACTCATCCCGGTCTCGGTCATCCGGGTGCCCCCCGCCTTGCTCGCGGCGAGTGCGATACCGAAATCGGCCACCAGCGCCCGGCCGTCATGCAGCAGGATGTTCTCCGGCTTGATGTCACGGTGGATCACGCCGTGGCGGTGGGCGTAGTCGAGGGCATCAGCGATTTCTGTGGCGATGTGGACCGCATCCGGGACGGGCAGCTGCTTTTCGCGGTTGAGCCGGTCCCGCAGCGATTCTCCCTCGACGAACGGCATCACGTAAAAGAGAAAGGAATCGGTCTCCCCCGAGTCATACAGCGGCAGGATATGGGGATGCTGCAGGTTGGCCGTGGTCTTGATCTCGGAGAGAAACCGCTCGGCCCCGATCACGGCCGCGAGCTCGGGGCGGAGCACCTTGAGCGCGACCCTGCGATCATGGCGCGCGTCGTGGGCGAGATAGACGGTGGCCATGCCGCCCTGCCCGAGCTCTCGCTCGATTACGTAACGGTCTGCCAGGGCGGCGGTGAGTCGGGAGGCTGGATCGGTCACTGGGTCACCGCCCCGGCCGGCGCATCTGGTTGAACCAGTTCAGGGTGACGAACACGGTCTGCTCCGTTCCCTGCACCGGCTGAAACATCAGAAAGGACTGTCCGTCCGGGGCTACGTCGTAGTCCCGCACCCCGACAAAGTCGTCGAACGCTCCCTCGAAGAGTTGGGTGCGGCTCCCGACCTCGAACCCACCCTGGGTACGGACCGCAGCCACCATCGTTCGCTCTCCGTTGCGGTAGAAGATCTCCCGGCCATTCGGGGCCCAGACCGGCTGCGCCCCGCCGTCCAGGGACACTTGCCAGCGGCCACCGGGGCCCGGGTAGGGGCGCACGTACACCTCGGCGCGGCCCGATTCGTCCGACGCGTACGCCAGCCACCGACCGTCGGGGGAGAGGGCCGGCATGCCGTTGTTGAACGCGCTGGCGAGCACCTGGTGCGGGGTCCGGTCACCACCGAGATCCAGCCGCCAGATCTCCGCTTTGGCCTGATCCTGGGGCCGCCCGTAGTAGATCAGCGCCCGTCCTCCCGGCTCGAAGCCGGCAGGAATCCAGCGCCCTGGTGCGGTGACCAGGGATTCCGGAGCCCCGCTGCCGTCCGCCGGCACCCAGAAAATCTGGCTCCCGAAGCTGGAGACGCCCCCGGGGGCCTTCCGAAAGGCGATCCGCCGTCCGTCAGGGGTCCATACCGGAGAATCGGCCGTGGTATCGAAGGTGAGACGGGTACGGACGTGCTGTTTCAGGTCGAGGATCCACAGGTCGCGCGATGAGAAGTTCCCGTCGGTCCACCGGGTCACGACCACATGCTTCCCATCGGGGGAGAGGCGGGGATTGTAGTAGAAGCCGGTGTCGGCGCCCGCGGGCCGTGCGGCGCCGCTGCGATCGACCACTACCGGCCAGCTGCCCGATGACGTCGATGACTGGTAGGCAAGGTCTCCCGAGGCCGAGACCCCCAGATTGAGGTCACCGTTGGCGCCGGTGAACAGTTTATCGGTAACGGGCACCGCGGCGCCGGTGACCTTCAGACGCTTGGTGTCGAAAGGCACTGCCGAGACCAGACCGGATGGGTCGGAGACCAGAACGAAGCCGCCGGTGATATAGCGGGGATAGCCCCCCGGTTGGGTCGTGCGTTTCAGCTGGCCGGTGCGTCGCACCACTGCCCCGAGCTTGAGACCGCCATGGCCGAACACGCTCACCAGGACGGCGCGGCCGTCGGGCAGGGCCTCGGGCCAGAGGAGTGTCTCGCCCGTATCGGGTTTCGCGACCTGGCGCGGGATTCCCCCCGCCGCCGGCACCTCGAAGAGCCCCGATTCCGAGGCAAAGACGATCGTGTCCCCCGTGGTCCAGGTCGCGCCGAAGGTATTGCCCGGTGCATCGCACAACGGGGTCACCGGGCCCCCGGCCAGCGCCACCTTGACCAGCCGATTGCCCTGCTTGAACCCCACCGTTCGACTATCAGCCGAGAAGAAGGGAAGGATGCCTCCCTCCGAGCCCGGAATCGGGACCGGATCGACTTGATCCATGCCGCGGATGTAGAGTCGCTGCCCCGTCGGCGCCTTGCCGACGTAGACGATGCGAGAGCCGTTGGGCGCAAAGGCGATGGTGGATCCGATCGCGCCGACCGGTTGGGCGTCGCGGGGGAGGAGAATGCCGAACCTGACGACGCCCGGCTCGGCGACCTTCGGCTTGGGCCCGAGCCAGGTCCAGAGCACCGCGCCGGCCACGGCGGCCAGGGCCACGAGGGCGGCGGTGATCATCCGTTGCCGAGGGCGCGCGACGGCCACCCCTGGGGCGACGGCGGTTACGGCAGACGTCAGGGGAATGCTGCCGGGGTGGGCGAGCGCGTCGGCGAACTGGCTGGCCGAGGCGAACCGGTCGGCGGGGAGCTTCTCCAGCGCCATCCGCACCGCGGCCTCCACGTGTGCCGGAACGGTGTGCCGCTGCAGCGTTAGCGACCGGGGCGTCTCGGTCATCACCCGCGCGATGATGGCCTGCGCAGTGGGCCCCATGAAGGGCGGCTCCCCAGCCAGCATTTCGTAGAGCACGCAGCCCAGGGCATATACATCGGCCTTGGGGGTGATCTCCCGCTCCCCCATCGCCTGCTCGGGCGCCATGTAAAACGGGGTACCCAGGCTCATCCCGGTTTCGGTCATGCGGGTGCCGCCGTCGGAGCGCGAGGCGGCGAGCGCGATACCGAAATCGGCCACCAGGGCGCTCCCGTCGTGAAGCAGGATGTTCTCGGGCTTGATGTCCCGGTGCACCACGCCATGTCGATGAGCGTAGTCCAGCGCGCCCGCCACTTCGCGGGTGATCCGGACCGCGTCCTCCACCGGGAGCTGCTTCTCCCGGACAATGCGGTCGCGCAGGGATTCTCCCTCGACGTAGGGCATGACGTAGTAGACCTGTCCGTCGGCCTCGCCCGAGTCGTGGAGGGGCAGGATGTGGGGGTGCTGGAGGTTGGCGGTGAGCTGGATCTCCTTGAGGAAGCGTTCGCCGCCCAGAATGGCGGCCAGCTCGGGCCGCAGCACCTTGAGCGCGACCTTGCGGTTGTGCCGCACGTCGTGGGCGAGGTAGACGGTGGCCATCCCGCCGGCGCCGAGCTGGCGCTCGATCACGTAACGGTCGACCAGTGCGGCGGCGAGCCCTGCCAGTGCTTCGGTCATCTAAGGCCTTTTCTGGGAGGATGACTCCCCGAACCGATCGCGATCTGACTCAAGGACGCGACCGTGACTGGTCCGGTAAGAGGCCGGCAATATGCAGTCTCACGTGGCGGCTGTCACGTAAGCCGAGGAGTATATTAGGGCATGTTCCCCATCAAAGACGAAAATCCCACGATCCTGAATCCGGTGGTGACCATCGGGATCATCGTGGTGAACGTCGTGGTCTGGCTCCTGGTGCAGCAGATGGGGTCGGAGCCGGGCCTGTCTCAATCGGTCTGTCAGTTGGGCCTCATCCCCGGTGAATTCCTGCACCGCATCCCACCGGGGACCCAGGTGCCGATGGGGCCGGATGTCACCTGCGAGCTGAGCGGCGGGGCGACATGGTACACGCCTCTCACCTCGATGTTCATGCACGGCGGCTGGCTGCACCTGATCGGCAACATGTGGTTCCTGTGGGTATTCGGAAACAACATCGAGGACTCGATGGGCCACTTCCGGTTTCTGATCTTCTACCTGTTGTGTGGCCTGCTGGCGGCCGGGACGCAGGTGGCGGTTCAGCCCTCCTCAGCGATCCCGATGGTGGGCGCCTCAGGTGCGATCAGTGCCGTGATGGGGGCCTACATCGTGCTCTATCCCCGGGTGAAGGTCCACATGCTGATCTTCCTGGGGATCTTTGTAACCACGATAAAAGTCCCAGCCGTATGGATGCTCGGTTACTGGTTCTTCCTCCAGATCATCGGCGGAATCCCCGCGCTCGCGTCAGAGAGTGGGGGCGTCGCCTTCTGGGCCCACGCGGGTGGGTTCATCGCGGGGGCCGTTCTCATCTTTCTCTTCAAAGACCGCGAGTTGCTGGCCCAGCGGAATCGGGCCCTCAGCTACGGGTGAGCGCGTGTCCTTCCCGGCATGGCTACCCGCCGAGGCCGAGGATTGGGCCGGCGTGGCGCGCACCATCGATCTCACTCTATTGACGGCGGAGGCGGAGCCGGCACAGGTCCGCCGGCTCTGCGGTCAGGCCTTGATGCTGGGGACCGCGGCCGTCTGCGTGAACGGAGCCCACGTGGTGGCTGCGGCACGACAGCTTCACGGGTCCCGCATTCGGGTGGCGGCCACGGTGGGCTTCCCCCTGGGAGCGGTGACTTCGGCGGTCAAGCGCGCGGAGGCCCGGATCGCCGTGGAGGACGGCGCGACCGAACTGGACATGGTCATGGCGATCGGTTTGGCCAAGGTCGGGGAATGGACGGCGGTCGAAGAGGACATCGCGGGCGTGGTCGAGGCGGCTCGGGGTCACGCGGTCAAGGTCATCGTCGAGACGGCAGCGCTGACGCGGGACGAGGTGCTGCGCGCCTGTCGGGCGGCTCAAGTCGCGGGCGCCCGCTACGTGAAGACCAGTACCGGATTTCACCCGGCCGGCGGAGCCACTCCGGAAGCGGTCGCCCTGCTGCGGGAAGCCGTGGGGTTGGGGATGGGGGTTAAGGCCAGCGGAGGTATTCGCACCTGCGAGCAAGTCGTGGCACTGCTCAAGGCGGGCGCGGATCGGATCGGGACTTCGTCCGTCGAAGGACTGAGCGGCTGTCTGGGACGGGAGGCTCCCCGACTGGGAGTTGTGCTGGCAGGCTAAGGCCGACGACTCAGGGCTCGACGACCACTTCCCGGCCCAGGGCCTTGGCCAGGACATCGGCGCCCTGGGTGGCACCCCAGCATTCGAGCGCCAGGTCGGCGCCGGCGTGACGCGGTGTGGGGTGGATGGTGACCCGTGTGGGACAGATCTCGATGACCAGTCCATCGACGATCGAGGTGTAGCCGCGATCGAGCCCCTCCGCGACCCGGAGGATCCCGCTCAAACGGCGAACCACCTGCTGATCGGTGGGGTCCAGGGCGCCGAACTCCTCGTGCTTCCGGCGAGGGCCGCGGCGGCGATGATACCGGCAAACCAGGGCGACGATCGCGCGGTCGCGGGCAGAGAGGTGGAGCCGCTCCGCGTGCATGATCAGATCGTAGCTGTGTCGATGGTAGCGGCGGTAACTCACCATCTGGCCCACGTCGTGGAGCAGGGCCGCGGTCTCCAGCAGCGACCGCTCTTCGGCCTCCGCCCCGAGTTGTTCCGCCAACTCGTCGAAGACTTGCAGGGAGAGGGTCCTGACCTGCTCGATGTGCCGGCGATCGCAGTGGCAGCGCTCGGCGAACTCGCGAGCGAGGCGCAGGGGATCGGCGGCGGCCGGGACGGCGTCGGCCCCGGCCATCTCCAGCAGTAATCCCTCCCGGAGTCCGAAGGCGCTGATCTTGATCTCACGGGCCTCGACGCGGTCCAGCAGCTCGGCGGTGACCGCGAGTCCGGCGAGAATGATGTCGGCGCGCTGAGGGTTGAGGCCGGGAACCTGCTGGCGCCGCTCCGGCGAGAGGGTCCCGAGCCAGTCGAGCAGGTGCTCGACCTCCGCCGCCGTCACCGCGGTGCCGTGGACTGGTTCCGCCACCGAGGCGCCGCGTCGCGCCGCGGCCATGCGACCCAGGTTGGTGAAGGATCCGCCCGACCCAATGATGATGGGCGCGCTCCAGTCGCGGACCGGCAGACGCCGCCGGAACTGACGGCGGAGGTAGCCCCGAAGCTCCTTGATCCGCTTCCGCTCGTTCCCGTGGTCCAGATAGAGCTCGGTCAACCGGACGGCGCCGTAGGGCAGGGAGAGGCTCCGCTCGACCAGGCCGTCCACCGCTCCGATCAGCTCCAGGCTGCCGCCGCCGATATCGGCCACCAGAGTCCGGCCCCCGGCCAGCGGGAAGTGATAGGCGACAGACCGGTAGGAGAGGCTGGCCTCCGCGTCGGCGTCGATGATCTGAAGGTGGATCCCCAGCTCCTCACGCACCATCCGGGCGAAATCGGCCCCGTTGGAGGCCTCCCGCACGGCGGCCGTTGCCACGGCGGCAATCCGGCTCACCCCCCGACGGTCACAGACCTCGCGCATCCGGCGCAGAGCCTCGAGGGCCCGTTCCATGGCGGCGGGATCCAGCCGGCCGGTGGCGGCCAGCCCCATCGCCAGGCGGGGCTGCTCCTTGACCTCGTCCACGACGGTGATGCCCGAGACCGGTCCATAGTCGGCCACCAGAAGCCGGATCGAGTTCGACCCGACGTCGATGGCCGCCAGCCGTTCGCGGGACTCGTGGACGGGGACGGCGGTCATCGGGAGGGCACCTGGGTCTGGCCGGTGGGGCGGGCCTCGCCACGGTCTTCGGCGTGGTGCTTGATCGACTTCCCCTCGACCAGGTAGACCACATCCTCCCCGATGTTGGTCGCGTGATCCGCCACCCGCTCGAGGTTCCGGCTGACCAGAAACAGCTCCATTCCGGCGCCGATCATGTGGGGGTCTTCCATCATATGGGTAAGGAGAATGCGAAAGACCGATCGGTGCAAGAGGTCGACTTTCTGGTCCCTCATGCAGACCTCTCGCCCGGCCTCCGCGTCGCCCCGGATGAAGGCCTCCAGGGCGTCGGAAAGCATCTCGCGCGCCAGGCGGGCCATCTCCAGAATCTCGGGTTCCGGGGTGATCGGCCGGCTCAAGGCCAGCCGCTCGGCCGATTGGGCGATGTTCACGGCGTGGTCGCCCACCCGCTCGAGGTCGCCGGCGATCTTGAGCGCGCTGGTCAGCATCCGGAGGTCGCGCGCCATCGGCTGCTGGAGCGCGAGGAGGCTGACACACAGCTCCTCGACCTCCATCTCCATGGTGTCGATGATCCGGTCGCCGGCGATCACCCGGCGGGCCTTTTCCGCGTCTCGTTCGAGCAGGGCCTCGACCGCCAATCCTAGCGCGGCCTCGGCCTCTCCCGACATGGTGAGCAGCCGGACCTTGACCTGGTTCAGCTCGTCGTGAAAGTGCCGGTGCAGGTCCTGGGTCATCCGAACCTCCCGGTGATGTAGCCTTCAGTACGTTCGTTGGACGGGGTCGTGAACATCCGTTCCGTCTCGCCGAATTCCACCAACTCTCCCCGATCGAAGAACCCGGTGAAATCCGACACCCGCGCCGCCTGTTGCATGTTATGGGTGACGATCACGATGGTGTAGTCCCGCTTCAACTCGAAAATCAGCTCCTCGATCCGCTGGGTCGCGATGGGATCCAGCGCCGAGCAGGGCTCGTCCATCAGCAGGACCTCGGGGCGATTGCCCAGGGCCCGCGCCAGGCAGAGGCGCTGCTGTTGCCCACCCGAGAGCCCGGTTCCAGGCTCGTCCAGGCGATCCTTGACCTCGTCCCAGAGCGCGGCCTTCCGCAGGCAGTATTCGGCGAGCTCCGGCAGCTCCCGGGCGGTGGCCAGCCGGTTGAGTCGGGGACCGAAGGTCACATTCTCGAAGATCGACTTGGGGAAGGGGTTGGGCCGCTGGAAGACCATGCCGATCCTCTGCCGGAGGGCGACGACGTCCACGTCCCGGCCGAAGATCGATCGGCCATGCAGGAGAATGTCCCCGCTGTAGGCCGCCCCCGGTACCAGGTCGTGCAGGCGGTTCAGCGAGCGCAGAAAGGTCGACTTGCCGCAGCCGGAAGGGCCGATGATGGCCGTGACGGCGTTGCGCGCGATGTTGAAGTTCAGCCGGTTGAGAATGCGCGCGGGGCCGTAGGCGAAGCCGAAGTCCCGCACTTCAATCGCGGGCGGCCCGTCGGGGTGAGTGGGAACCCCGGCGACCTTCCGTGCAAACGTGGCCCGGGGAAGCGGCGTGCCGACGGAGGAGGGTGGGGGAGCAGTCATGGTCGTGGTCATCCGAACCTGCCGGTGATATAGGCCTCGGTTTGTTCCTGCTGGGGTGTGGTGAACATCTGCCTGGTGGGTCCGGTCTCGACCATCCTGCCCAGATAGAAGAAACTGGTCGTATCGGAGACCCGGGCCGCCTGCTGCATGTTGTGGGTCACGATCACGATGGTGAACTCTTTCTTGAGCTCGAAGAGCAGCTCCTCGATCCGCTGGGTCCCCTGCGGATCCAGCGACGCGGTGGGCTCGTCGAGCAGCACCACTTCCGGAGCCGGGGCGATGGTGCGGGCGACGCAGAGGCGCTGCTGCTGTCCACCGGAAAGGGCCATGGCGCTGTCGCCCAGGCGATCCTTGACCTCGTCCCACAGCGCTGCCTGGCGGAGGGAACGCTCCACGATCTCCTTGATCTTCCCGCGCGAACGGTGCCCGTTCACCCGGAGCCCGGCGGCAACGTTGTCGAAGATCGACATCGTGGGGAAGGGTGTGGGGCGCTGGAACACCATGCCGACTCTCCTTCGAAGCTTCATCGCGCTCACCTGCGGTGCATAGATGTCCTCCCCGTCGAGCAGGACCTTCCCGCTGATCCATCCCCCCTCGGAAAGCTCGTGCATCCGATTCAGGGTGCGGAGGAAAGTGGACTTGCCGCAACCTGAGGGCCCGATCAGGGCGTGCACCTGGTTGCTGGTGAATCCGAGCGAGACTCCGCGCACCGCCGTGAACTTGCCGTAGACGGCGGAGAGATTCTCGGTGCGGACCCGGACGGCGGCTTCAGCCATTGAGCTGGAACCGACGCCGGGTGGCGACCCGGGCCCCCACGCTCAGAACCAGGACGACGATGATCAGGACCAGCGCGGTGGCCCACGCATTTCGGTGCCACTCCTCGTAGGGGCCGGTCGCGTAGGTGAACACGGCCAGCGGGAGCGCGGCCATCGGTTGATTGATGTTAAAGCTCACGTACTGGCTCCCGAGAGCGGTGAAGAGGAGTGGGGCGGTCTCTCCCGCGACGCGGGCCACCGCAAGCAGGCTGCCGGTCACGATCCCGGGCAGGCTGGTACGAACGATGATCGAGAGTGAGGTCCGCCAGCGCGGATAGCCCAGCGCCAGCGCCGCCTCCCGGAGCGAGTTGGGCACCAGCTTGATCATCTCTTCCGTGGTACGCATGACCATGGGGACCATGAGCATCGCGAGGGCGGCGCTCCCGGCCAGGCCCGAGAAGTGTTTCTGGCGGGCCACGATCCAGGTCCAGGCGAACACTCCCACCACGATCGACGGCGTCCCGTTCATTACGTCGGCTACGAAGCGGCTGATCCAGGACACCCGGTTGTGAGGATACTCGGCGCAGAAGATCCCGGCCCCGATGCCGAGCGGGATGCCGATCAGGCTGGCGGCCCCCACGATCATCAGGGTGCCCACGATCGCGTGCACGACCCCACCGCCCGTCTCGCCGGCCGGCACCGGCGGCCTGGTGAAGAAGGCCACGCTGAGGCTCCCCGCGCCTCTGATGATCAGGCTGCCGAGAATGAGGAGAAGGGGGAGGACCGCCAGCACCACACAGCCGATCATCAGGCCGACCATGAGGTTGGAGCGAATTCGACGGAGCCGGCGACGATCCAGACTCACAGCGCCTTGCTCCCCACACCCGAGCCGCGCGCGACTCTCCAGATCAGCAGCCGGGCCGCGGCGTTCACCAGCACCGTGACCACGAACAGGGCCAGCGCGACATAGGTCAGCGCCGAGAAGTGCATGTCGGTGGCCGCTTCGGAAAACTCATTCGCGATCACGGCGGCCATGGTGTAACCGGGAGCAAAGAGCGAGGCGGCGATCTCGTGCCGGTTCCCGATCAACATCGTCACCGCCATGGTCTCGCCCAATGCGCGTCCCAGTCCCAGCACCACGGCGCCCATGATGCCCGAGCGGGCGTAGGGCAGGATCGTGGTCCAGACCGCTTCCCAGCCGGTGGC
>Ga0210073_1000169_pt1 | contig 13209 bp, 10 predicted proteins | sample Browns_ThreeSqC__2_FD_184853 | JGI IMG/M metagenome (GOLD analysis project Ga0210073, IMG submission 184853) | Wetland microbial communities from San Francisco Bay, California, USA, that impact long-term carbon sequestration - Browns_ThreeSqC_D2... | ecosystem: Environmental > Aquatic > Marine >...
TCGCGTCTCAGGCTTAGCTCCACCGCCGCTGGCGCGGTCTCAGGCTGGTCCGTGCAGGCTGAAGAATCGGAGCCGGTACCGGCCGCCCACCCGGTCGGCACGACGGTTGATGTCGCGGACCTGTTCTACAACACGCCGGCGCGACGCAAGTTCATGCGTACCGAGGCAACTGAATTCAAGCATATCGAGCAGCTGGTGCGGCGTCTGGCGCTGAGCTGTTTCCCGGTCGCGCTGACGCTGCAGCACAACCAGCGGGCGGTTATTCAGCTGCCCCCGGCCTTGTCACGGGAGGATCAGGAACGGCGCGTCGCGCGCTTGTGCGGGCAGGCCTTCATGGATCAGGCCCTGTATGTGGAGCACGCCGCGGCGGGCATGGTCCTGCGCGGCTGGGTCGCATTACCCGCCTTCTCGCGCAGCCAGCCGGACCTGCAGTTCTTTTACGTCAATCACCGCATGGTGCGCGACAAACTGGTGACACATGCGGTTCGTCAGGCCTACGCGGATGTGCTTTACCAGGGCCGGCATCCGGCCTTCGTCCTGTTTCTGGAGATGGACCCCGCGGCGGTCGATGTCAATGCGCACCCGACCAAGTACGAGGTTCGCTTCCGTGACAGCCGGCTGATTCATGACTTCCTGTCCAGAACCCTTCAGGAGGCGCTGGCGCAGATTCGTCCCGACGCCGGCCAATCGGCATCCCGGCCATCACCCGTCCCCGCAATGCAAACCTGGTCGGAGCGCACGCCGGCGCAGACCGGCATGACGCTGGATGTACGGGATCAGATTGCCGGTTACGCGGCCCTGCATCCCCGTCCTGCGCCCGCCGCGATCCTGCCCACGGAGGAATCGCAGGATGGCGCAGACTATCCGCTCGGGTTCGCGCTGGCGCAGCTGCACGGCATCTACATCCTCGCGCAGAATGTTCGGGGACTGGTGCTGGTCGATATGCACGCGGCGCATGAGCGTATCACCTACGAAGGGCTGAAATCCTCATTTGCGGCGCAGGGTATCCGTTCACAGCCGCTGCTGGTGCCGCTCGGGTTGCGGGTCAGCAGACGTGAGGCGGAAGCTTGCGAGTCGCAGCAGGAAGGGTTCGCGGCGCTGGGTTTCGAAATCGACCGCAGTGGACCGGAACAACTGCTGGTCCGCCACGTTCCGGTATTGCTGCGCGATACGGATATCGAGGCGCTGGTGCGCGACGTGCTCTCCGATCTGCTCGAACATGGCGCCAGCCAGCGCTTGCAGGAAGCGATGAACGAAATCCTTTCGACCATGGCCTGTCACGGATCGGTACGCGCCCACCGCCGCCTGAGCGTCGAAGAAATGAATGCCTTGCTGCGGGACCTGGAGAACACCGAACGCGGCGGTCAATGCAACCATGGCAGGCCGACCTGGGTACAGATCGACCTGGCCGAGCTGGACAAGTTGTTTCTGCGCGGCCGCTGATACACCGGCGCGAGTTCGCGGTATCTCAGAATGACTGATTCCGGTATTCCTGAAATTCTGCCACCCGCCGTTTTTCTGATGGGGCCGACGGCCTCGGGCAAGACGGAACTCGCGGCCGGGCTGATAAAGCACTTCCCGATGGACATCATCAGCGTGGATTCGGCGATGGTTTACCGGGGCATGGCGATCGGTACCGCCCGGCCGGATGGCGAGCTGTTGCGGGCGGCGCCCCATCGCCTGATCGATTTCCGCGACCCGAGCGAGCCATATTCGGCCGCCGAGTTTCGCAGTGATGCCCTGACGGAAATGACAGAGATCACCGCCAGCGGCCGCATCCCGCTGCTGGTTGGCGGTACGCTGCTGTATTTTCGCGCCCTCGAGTGCGGACTCTCCGCCATGCCGCCGGCAGACCCCGGGGTGCGCGCCCGTCTGGACGCCGAGGCGCGGAAGATCGGTCTGGAAGGGCTGCACGCGCGCTTGCAGGAAATCGACCCGTCCTCGGCGGCGCGTATCCATGCCAATGACCCCCAGCGCATCCAGCGTGCGCTGGAGGTCTATGAATTAACCGGACGGACACTAAGTGAATTCCACGAACAGGGTCGGGTCGCGGCGTTTCCCTACCGGTTGATCAAACTGATCGTGGCGCCGCAGGACCGGGAGCTGTTGCAGGCGCGTATCGAACGGCGCTTTCGGGACATGCTGGACGCCGGTTTTGTCGATGAAGTCAGGGCGTTATACGAGCGCGGGGATCTGGATACTGAACTTCCGGCCTTGCGCGCGGTCGGTTACCGGCAGGTCTGGGCCTTCCTGGCAGGCCGCATCAGCTATGAGGACATGGTAAATCAGGCTATAGTCGCCACCCGCCAGTACGCCAAGCGCCAGATGACCTGGCTGCGCGCCGAGACCAGCGGAAAATGGTTTGTCGCGGGATCCCCCGGTGTCGCCGAACGGCTACGCCTGCACCTGCATTCCAGACTCAGGCACGTTAAAACAAGTATGTGATTGTATTTAAAATTTAGTATTATATCGTTGCCTGCAAAAGGCATGTTTGCAGATGAAGATGTATTCAGGGAGATAATATTTTGGTTTTTGGGACTAGAAAAAGGAGAACTGACGTGAATAGAGGACAATCTTTGCAAGACCCGTTTTTGAATGCGCTGCGCAAGGAGCGAGTCCCGGTGTCAATTTATCTGGTCAATGGGATCAAACTTCAGGGACAGATCGAGTCCTTCGACCAGTTTGTGGTACTTCTCAAAAATGCCGTCAGCCAGATGGTCTACAAGCACGCGATCTCGACGGTCGTGCCGGCACGCAACGTGCGGATTGCGGGACCGGAAACCAGTGACACGCATGAACCGGGGAATGCCTGAGAGCACACTAACCCCGGCGGGTGGCTGATTGTTCGAACGCCCCGACAGCGGTGAAAGGGCTGTTCTGGTCCATGTGAACTTCCCCTCCGAGTCCGATCAGGAGGATCTCCAGGAATTCATTGAACTGGTTCGCTCAGCGGGCGCGGATCCGGTCGCGGTTATTACCGCAACCCGGACCACGCCAGAGCCCCGGCTGTTCGTCGGGCAGGGTAAGGCGGATGAAATCCTCGCCGCGGTACAGACCTGCCAGGCTGATGTGGTTATCTTCAATCATGCCCTGCGACCCAGTCAGGAGAGAAACCTGGAGCGACTGTTGTCATGTCGCGTTCTGGCGCGCACGGGGCTTATTCTGGACATCTTCGCCCAGCGGGCGCGCTCTTTCGAAGGCAAACTGCAGGTGGAACTGGCGCAACTACGACACATGTCCACACGCCTGGTTCGGGGCTGGACCCATCTGGAACGCCAGAAGGGTGGTATCGGTCTGCGCGGTCCGGGTGAAACCCAGCTGGAATCCGACCGCCGCATGATCAACGCACGCATCAAGATGATCAACAAACGCCTGGAAAAAGTTGAACGGCAACGCGAACAAGGTCGGCGGGCACGCAGCCGTGCCGAGGTGCCGACGGTCTCGGTCGTCGGTTATACCAACGCGGGGAAATCGACCCTGTTCAATGTCCTGACCGGCGCACACGTCTATGCAGCCAACCAGCTGTTTGCCACCCTGGATCCGACCCTGCGGCGTATGGAAGTGCCGGGCATCGGTCCGCTGGTGCTCGCAGACACTGTGGGATTCATCCGGCACCTGCCGCATGATCTGGTGGCGGCGTTCCGTGCCACGCTGGAGGAGACCTGCCAGGCCGATTTGCTGCTGCACGTGATTGACGCACAGGATCCCGAACGCCGCGCGCACATCGAGCAGGTTAACGCGGTGCTGCGTGAAATCGGCGCCGATGATATCCCGCAACTGTGTGTCTACAACAAAATCGATCTCACCGGCGATGAACCGCACGCCGAGCGCAACGGCGAAGGTGTGATCGACAGGATCTGGTTGTCCGCCCTGCGCGGGACGGGTCTGGATCTGCTGTGCTCGGCGTTGACCGAGTATTTTCAGGGGGTACAGGTTCACGGCTGGCTGTGTCTTCCACCCCGGGCAGGTGCGATCCGTTCCGGTCTGTACCAGACCGGCAGCGTTCTCTCCGAGCGGGTCGATGACCGCGGCCGCTGGTGGATCGAGGTGAGCATGCCCCGCTGTGACATCGACCGGCTGCTGGCTGATGCGGCGTCCGGTTGTGAATATCATCCCGACATTTCCGTCGATTTCCTTGCGGGCACTGCCCAAGCTTCTTAAACTTGTCTCTTTCGTGCCCCCGTATCCGTCTCGCGGTGAGGGTACGCTTAACCTGGACTGGAGTTATCTATGGCCTGGAATGAACCCGGTGGCGACAAGCGGGACCCCTGGGGAGGAAAAGGCGGTTCCGAGGGGCCGCCTGATCTGGATGAACTGGTACGCAAGCTGCGTGATGGCGTGAACCGCCTGTTCGGTGGGCGTGGCGGCAAGGGCGGGGGCGTGTCTTCCGGCACCCCCATCAGCTTCGGGTTCATCGCCGGCCTGGCGGTGGTTGTATGGGCGCTGTCCGGCATTTACATCGTCGATCCGGCCGAACGCGGCGTGGTGTTGCAGCTGGGTGCATTCAAGGAGATCACCGGACCCGGGCCGCACTGGATCATGCGCCCCATCCAGACAGTCGAAAAGGTCAACATCGACCGGGTGCGAACCGTCAGCCACAAGGCCCAGATCCTGACCAAGGACGAGAACATCATCCAGGTGGAGCTGGCCGTGCAGTATCAGGTGAAGAACCCCAAGGATTACCTGTTCAAGGTGCGCGATCCGGACTACACCCTGCAGGAGGCGACCGAAAGTGCGATGCGCGAGGTCATCGGTGGCATCACCATGGACAACTTTCTGAGCGGCGGGCGTGGCGATCTCGTATCCCAGACCAAGGAACTGCTGCAGACGATGCTGGATCGCTACCAGGCCGGACTGATGCTGACCAGCGTCAACCTGCTGGATCCGCAGCCGCCAGAGGAAGTGCAGGGCGCCTTCCAGGATGCCATCAAGGCGCAGGAGGACGAGGTCCGATACAAGAACGAGGCTGAGGCCTATGCGCGCGACATCGTGCCGCGGGCTCGGGGTGACGCCAAGCGCATGCGTGAGGAGGCGGGTGCCTACAAGGAGCAGAGTATCGCCAGGGCGGAAGGCGAGACGAGCCGATTCCTGCAGACCCTGAAGGAATACAAGAAGGCTCCCGAGATTACCCGCAAGCGTCTCTACCTGGATACCATGGAAGAGGTGCTTGCCAGCACCAGCAAGGTCATCATGGATGTCAACAGCGGCAATAGCCTGATGTATCTGCCGCTCGACAAGCTCATGCAGTCATCCTCCGACTTGACCAAGCCGACACCGGAGGAATCCTCGACGGGAGCCTCCGCAACGTCGAGATCTCCGGACCCGGTACGCCGGCGCAGCACGATCAGACAGGGGGAGAGGTAATGACCTCAAAAATGCTTGCAGTTGCACTGGCGATCGGACTGATGGTCGCGTGGACTTCATTCTTTGTGATCGACGAACGCCAGCTGGCGATCAAGTTCCAGCTGGGCGAGATCATCGGCTCGGAATTCCAGCCCGGCCTGCATTTCATGAAGCCGTTGTTCATCAATAATGTCCGGAAGTTCGACAAGCGCCTTCTGACGCTGGATACCCGTCCGGAGCGCTTCCTGACCGGCGAGAAGAAGAACGTCCTGGTGGATTTTTTCGTGAAGTGGCGGATCAAGGACCCGGCGACCTACTTCACCGCCTTCGGCGGTGATCAGCACCAGGCGGCGACGCGGCTGCTGCAGATCATCAACAACAGTCTGCAGCTTGAATTCGATCACCGCACCATCGTGCAGCTTGTCTCCAGCGAGCGTTCCGAGCTGATGACCAGTCTTACCTCCAAGGGAAACGAAGAGGTCGCCCAGTTCGGGGTCGAGATTGTCGATGTGCGCATCAAGCAGATCGAACTGCCGGAGGATGTGCGCAATTCCGTCTTCGAGCGCATGCGGGCGGAGCGCGAGCGTATCGCCCGTGAACACCGCGCCCAGGGCGAGGAGACCGCCAAGGGCATACGTGCGGTGGCTGAGCGGGAGCGGACCGTGATACTCGCGGAGGCTCAGCGCGATGCGGAAACCGCCCGCGGCGAGGGTGACGCGCGGGCAACCGAGATCTACGCCAAGGCGTATGGCCAGGATCCCGGATTCTATGAGTTCTACCGCAGCATGAATGCCTATCGCGAAGCCCTCGACGGCAAGCAGAACCTGCTGGTCTTGCAGCCGGACTCCGAGTTCTTCAAATTTTTTAACAGCAATGCCGGCAAGCAGCCCTGAGGTGAGGGTCACATGCCTGGTTCACACTCCGGGCCTGTGCCCGGATTTTTTTGCAGGTGATCGCCCTTGAAATGGGATGATTTGCTGGCTGCGCTTTCGCTGGTGATGGTCATCGAGGGCATCATGCCGTTTGTCAGCCCGCACTCGCTGCGCAACATGCTGGAGAAGGTGACGCGCATCGATGACCGGACCCTGCGTATGACCGGTCTGGCCAGTATGATCTTCGGCGTCATCATGCTGTATGTGGTCCGTCATTAACGATACGCTGGAACACACGATGAGCAATAGCGACCAGTGGCTGCTGCCCGAAGGCATCGAGGAAATCCTGCCGCCCCACGCCTGGCGGCTGGAGTGCGCGAGCCGGGAGCTGCTCGATCTGTACTCGAGCTGGGGCTATGAACTGATCATACCGCCCTTCATCGAATACCTGGAATCGCTGCTGACCGGCACCGGCCACGACCTCGATCTGCAGACCTTCAAGCTGACCGACCAGTTAAACGGCCGCATGATGGGGGTGCGCGCCGACATGACGCCGCAAGCCGCGCGCATCGACGCACACCCGTTGCAACGTGAGACACCCTCGCGTTTGTGTTACCTCGGTACGGTGTTGCACACGCGCCCGGACGGTTTTGCCGGTACGCGCTGCCCCATGCAGCTGGGCGCCGAACTGTTCGGCCATGGCGGCATCGAAAGCGATGTCGAGATCCTCAGTCTGGTGCTGGAGACGCTGGCGCTGATGGAGATAACGGACGTGCACATGGACCTGGGGCATGTCGGTATCTTTCGGAGCCTGGCACGGGAAGCTGGTCTCGACGAACGCCTGGAGAACGACCTGTTCGATGCCCTGCAGCGCAAGGCGGTTCCCGAAATAGAGGAACTCCTGGCCGCCGCCTCGCTCGGCGAGGCGCACCGTCGCCGGCTGGCGGCTCTGGCTGAACTCAACGGAGGATGGGAAGTGCTCGATGCGGCCCGTGAGCGGCTGGCCGGAGCCGGGGCGGGCGTCATGGCGGCGCTGGACAACCTGTGTGCAATCGCCGCGGCGATGAAGCCGCGCGCGGGTGAAGCCTCGCTGTATTTCGACCTCGCGGAAATGCGCGCCTATAACTACCAGAGCGGCGTGGTGTTCGCCGTGTTCGTGCCCGGACGCGGACAGGAAATTGCCCGCGGCGGGCGCTATGACGCTATCGGCCAGGTCTTCGGACAGGCGCGCCCCGCTACCGGATTCAGCACCGACCTGCGGACGCTGATGGACCTCAGTCGGCGCGACTTCGGCGCTCCGCGCAGCGCCATCCTGGCGCCGGCGGAAGATGATCCCGCGTTGTCTGCGTTGGTGCGTGAATTGCGCAAGAAGGGCGAGCGGGTGATCTTTATATTATCGGGGCAGGAGGGCGGAGCCCTCGACATGGGTTGTGACCGGGTGATCGCCCGGGAGAATCAGGCATGGCGGGTCAGATCTGCCCGGAAGGTATTACCGGATAATACGATTTAATCGATTTGCTACTAATTTTCTTCGCGAACTTTGCGTCTTTGCAGTGAACATGGTGTTTATAGTCGTGCACTGATCAAACAGGCGCCAGGGCGCAAACTTTTCAAATACGTCAGGATGAGAGTGAATTTCATGGGAAAAAATGTTGTGGTCATCGGGACCCAGTGGGGTGATGAAGGCAAGGGCAAGGTGGTCGATCTGCTGACCGACCGGGCGTCCGCCGTGGTGCGTTTCCAGGGCGGCCACAACGCCGGCCACACGCTGGTCATCGACGGCAGGAAAACAGTGCTGCACCTGATACCCTCGGGCATCCTGCGCGAGAACGTCCAGTGTCTTATCGGCAACGGCGTGGTGCTTTCGCCTGCTGCCTTGCTGGAAGAGCTGGCCATGCTGGAGAAGATCGGGGTCCCGGCGCGGGAACGGCTGCGCATCAGCGAGTCCTGTCCGCTGATCCTTCCCTATCACATCGCACTCGATCACGCGCGCGAGGCGGCGCGCGGCAAGAAGGCCATCGGCACCACCGGCCGCGGTATCGGCCCGGCCTACGAGGACAAGGTGTCACGCCGGGGACTGCGTCTCGGCGAACTGCTGGAACCGGAGCACTTCCGGGAGCGCCTGCGCGAGGTCATGGACTATCATAATCATGTGCTGCAGCATTATTTCAAGGCGGAACCGGTGGACTACGCCACGGTCCTCGACGAGGCCCTGGCGCAGGGCGAGCAGATCGCCCCCATGGTCACCGACATTCCCGGACTGCTGCATAGCCTGCGCGCGGAGGGCCGCAACATCATGTTCGAGGGCGCCCAGGGCGCGCTGCTCGACATCGATCATGGCACCTATCCCTACGTGACCTCCTCAAACACCACGGCCGGCGGTGCGGCCTGCGGCAGCGGCGTCGGACCGCGCGACCTCGATTACGTGCTGGGCATCGTCAAGGCCTACACCACCCGCGTCGGCGCCGGACCATTCCCCACCGAGCTGTTCGACGCGGACGGCAAGTACCTCGGCGAGAAGGGCCATGAGTTCGGCGCGACCACCGGTCGCCAGCGGCGCTGCGGCTGGCTGGATATGGTCTCGCTGCGCCGCTCGCTTGCCATCAACAGCGTCACCGGCATGTGCATCACCAAGCTTGACGTACTGGACGGGTTACCGACCCTGCGCATCGGCGTAGCCTATCGCCTCGATGGCAAATCAGTGACGACCTCGCCCATCGGGGCGGATCTGATGGAACGCTGCGAACCCGAATACATCGACATGCCGGGCTGGTCCGAATCGACGGTCGGCGTCAGGAGCAAGCAGGAGCTGCCAGCAGCGGCGCAGGCCTACCTGGCGCGCATCGAGGAACTCAGCGGCGTGCCGATCGATATCATCTCCATCGGTCCGGACCGCGCCGACACGATCGTCCTGAGGCACCCGTTCGAAGCCGGCTGAGGCAAATAAAGTAAACGGCAACGGAAGCACTCGGAATAATCACCAGGCAGGAACATAGATAAAAATAAATTCACCGCAAAGACGCAAAGAGCGCAAAGTCGTTTAAGGAGCATCTGAACAAGTCATCCCCGCGAAAGCGGGGATCCAGTATCTCACTGATTCTGCACAGACTGGATTCCCGCTTTCGCGGGAATGACAGGCTTGATCAGACCGTCCTTGATTTTTTTTGTCAATTAAGTTCTTTGCGATGTTTGCGTCTTTGCGGTGAAAAAAGTGTTCATGGGTGAACACTGGCTAACACTTTCCGTGTATTTCCGTGTGATTCAGTGGCCATATGTCACGTAGCCATTATTTCGCCCGCAGCTCTTTCGCCAGCGCCATTACCATCGGTTTCAACTCCTTTTGTTTCAACCGCTTCGCCGCCTGCCTTGGTGTGAGCCACTCGCGGCCGCGATGGCTTTCCTCCCATTTCTTCTCCGGTACCAGGTGGGTAACTTCCATGGCGAACACCTCGACGTGACAACCGGCGCCCCATTTCCTGCAGGTGTAGGCGCCGAGCGGCCCATCATGGATTCGACCTTCCACTCCGGCCTCTTCCCATGCCTCCTTGGCGGCGGATTCCCGGGCGGAGTATCCGGGGTCCATGATCCCCTTGGGTACGACCCAGTGTTTTCTGTTGCTGGAATAAATCACCAGAATTTCCGGTTTGCCCTTGTGCAGCCGGAAGGGGATGACGGCGGACTGGTGGTAATAATAGGCCGGCCGCCGTCGCCGCCCGGGACCATCCGGTGCCGGATAGGGGAATCTTTTCGGCAGTGAGGACGCCCGTGTGATGCCGGCCAGTACGGCGCAACCCGGCGTGAGACGGCTCCAGTCATCCGGCATGTGGAGTCTGGCCAGCGTCGCCGTCGGCAGGATCCTGCCATCCTTCGCCGCCGGGATTTTTTCCGGCAGCAGGTAGGCGAGGAGTTGCTTCAGTCCCGGGTTGTGTCCGATCAGCAGTACCCGCTGCGTCTCCCGCGGACAATCCTCGAGCACCTCGCGCAGCCCCTCGAGGCCGGCCTCGTAGAGGCGTTCATCCAGGTGGATGGCGCGTGTTCCGATCGCCATCGTCTTGCAGGCCTTCGCGGCCGTCGCACTGGCGCGTTCTGCCGGCGAACTGACCACGTGATCGGGCACCAGGCCCTGCCGCATCAGCCAGCTCCCCATGCGCTGGGCGCTGCGTTTGCCCTGGAGCTGCAGTGGACGGTGAAAATCGTCGCTGCTGACGCTCCAGTCGGACCTGGCGTGACGTAGCAGCAGCAGTTCACGTGGCATGGTGGTCATCGATTGTGTGCGACATTATTCATGGTCCACCCGGGTTTGTCGTGCGTCCATTTTCCGATAGCCACGGAAGCACACGGAAAGAACAGAACCGAAATCTTTCCGTGTCATTCCGTGTGCTTCCGTGGCCATTCAATCATGGATGCGAATTTCTTGCACAAGTGCGATTCTTATAGTGGTTAACTGACTACGAGGATGCGCACGGACGGAGGTTGAGTCAGCGTCAGCCGAATACCGCACGGGGCGAGTGTTTGAAGTCTCTGGCAAGTATTTCAATGGTAATGCGCATGACCTCGCGGAAGATCTTGTCCCGGTCATTATTGTCGATGATGGGGATGTTGGCCCGGTCGGCTTCGGACAACAGATAGGATTGCAGGTGCCAGATCTCGTCGAAATGCTTGAGATAGCGTTCCGCGCGGCGCTGCGGCACATCGGTGCTGCGTCCGCTGATGCGACGCTGCAGCCGCTTGCGCTTGAGTATGCCGAGCATGATCGGGATGACCACCGCCTCCTTGTCGATTTTCAGTTTCTCGATGAACGCCGGGTGGATGTGCACACCTTCGAGAATCAGCGAGACCCGTTCACGCAGGGCGCGTTGTATTACCGCCTCGATCGCAACCGACAGCAGGTCCGCCTGGGTCCGGTAGCCGTGAATCAGCAGAGCTTCCGGTACTTTGGTGAAGTTCTTTGGCTGACCCGGCAACGCACTCCATGCGGCGAATGAAGAGGTATGCAGTACGGGGAGCAACTGCTTGGGCAGCATGGTGCGCATGACCTCGCGCAGCATGTCCGTCGACTGTGTTCGAACGATATCGAGATGACTCGCCAGCATGCTGGCGACGGTGCTTTTCCCGCAGCCGGCCGTTCCTCCGATCAGGAAAATCAGTGGCCGCCCGCTGTTGACGTAATCACGCCATATGAGCCAGCGCTGTGCAACGGCGGGGCCGAGCTTGCGTGACTGTCTGAGATAGCGGTAGGTCAGATTTCCGAGGTGCCTTGAGTCGATCTGGTCGATGTAGCGCTCATTCAGATGCTTGTAGACGGCAGTGACGATCTCGAGGGCCTCCTCGCTTTCCAGGCCGATGGTCTCCAGGACTTGCTGGTACTCCAGCCGGGAAAACGGCCGCTGCGAGCCGTCCCTCTGCTTGACCTGTATGGTGAATGTCAGCGGCGATCTGTGCAAGGCGTAGCGATTGGCGACATTGTTCCGCTTCTGTCGTCTCAGGTGTTCGATGACCCGGCGGCGCAACTCGGTGGTCGTGATCGAGGGCAGATCGTTGATCTCGCCACGGATATCGGCCGAGAGCTGGTAGGACTCCTTGAAGGACAACCCGGCGTCCTGCAGGGAGCGTATCAGGATGCCGCGCAGGAACGGCACCTTGGTGTTGTCCTCAAGATCCTCGACCAGGGTTTTGGCCATGTTTCGCAGTACCTGTTAATGTAGTCCGGCGGTCATTACAATGACCGGGATTATATGATGATAACGCGCCCCTGACACGCGGCTTGAGGTGTGATTCGGCCCTGGGCATCGCAAATGAGTAACGGAGGATAACAGGAGATGTTCCGAACGGCAGAGCTCGGGCAGAAGATTCCCAAAAGCGAATACAAGCTGCGCGAACCGGTGCTGAGACAGGAACTCCTGGAGGTGCAGCAGGATCTCTACCAGTGCGGCGAATTCCCGGTAATCATCGTATTCGCCGGTGTCGATGGCGCCGGCAAGGGGGATACGGTAAACCGCCTTAATGAATGGATGGACCCGCGCTGGATCGTGACGCGGGCCTATGACGATCCCTCCGACGAAGAGCGGGAGCGTCCCGAGTACTGGCGCTTCTGGCGGGACCTGCCACCCAAGGGGCGCATTGGCACGTACCTGAGTTCCTGGTATTCGCGGCCGCTGCTCGACCGGGTCTACGACAAGGACACGGAACCGGTATTCGACGAGCGACTGGATCGCATTCTGGCCTTCGAGAAGGCGCTTGCCGATGACGGTGCGCTGATTCTCAAATTCTGGATGCATCTCAGCCAGGAAGCACAGAAGCGCCGTCTGAAGAAACTCGAAAAGGACCCCCTGACAAACTGGCGCGTCACCCAGCGCGACTGGGACCACTGGCATATCTATGACCGGTTCGAATCCGCGGCGGAGCGGGCCATCATGCGCACCAGCACCGGTTCGGCGTCCTGGGCCATTGTCGAGGGCGAGGACACCTGTTATCGCAGCCTGACGGTCGGGATGATCGTGCGCGATGAAATCCGCAAACGCATCGATGAATACCGCAAGAAGAAAGTCGTGGCGGAAGAGCTCGCCCTGCGCGCCACGCCGTCCGGTGAACAGTGCACGCCGCCATCCGTGACGACCGAGACGGGGTCACCGGCGGCCGCCATCCCGGGCGCGCCGCTGCGGGTCGCCACGGTGTTGTCCCGGCTGGATATGTCGCTGACGCTTGGCAAAAGTGACTACAAGCGGCGGCTGCAGGAACAGCAGGCGCGACTCAACCTGCTGCATCGTCGGGCGCTGAAAAAAAACACATCCACCATCGTGCTTTTCGAAGGACCGGATGCCGCCGGGAAAGGCGGCGCCATCCGCCGGATTACCGCAGCACTCGATGCCCGTCATTACCAGGTCATTCCAATTGCCGCACCGACAGATGAGGAGCGGGCCCAGCATTACCTGTGGCGGTTCTGGCGGCATATGTCCCGTGCCGGACGCATCACGCTGTTTGACCGTAGCTGGTA
>Ga0210073_1000170_pt1 | contig 13089 bp, 9 predicted proteins | sample Browns_ThreeSqC__2_FD_184853 | JGI IMG/M metagenome (GOLD analysis project Ga0210073, IMG submission 184853) | Wetland microbial communities from San Francisco Bay, California, USA, that impact long-term carbon sequestration - Browns_ThreeSqC_D2... | ecosystem: Environmental > Aquatic > Marine >...
GTTGTCGAGGGCGTGCACCCGGTCGCCCGCCCGGAAGAGCGCGATCTCCCGCCCCTCCACCTCCACGAGCCACCCCACGCGCTCGGGGAGGTCGGCGAGCCTGGCCACCCGGTGTCGCACGCCCGCACAGTACCTTGCCTCCACGACAGAGGGGCGGAACCGGGCCCGGAATGCCCTCGGCCACCCCGCACCTGCTCCGCGGGTCACCGGGCAGTGGGACGGCCACGGGTCCGGCGATCCCGTAACGTGGGGAGCACTTCCGGGGGAACCGACTTGACCGCAGTGCGCACGCTCCTCGTCCACAGAGATCCCGAAGCACGCGAGCGGATCGCGGGCCTCCTGCGCGCCGAGGGGCTCGAGGTCGGGATCAACCGGGTGTTCGACCTGTCCCCCTACCTGCGCCGCAACTGATGCGGCCCCACCTCCAACGGATCGAGGCAGCGATGCGCACTCTCTCCTGCATGGCTCTCGCGCTCCTGGCGGCCGGGCAGCTCGCGGGCCAGAGCATCATGCGGCTCACGTACACGACCTCGGCGCCGGTCGGGGCGACGAAGGACTACATCAGCGAGTTCAGCTGGCTCGGCATCATGTTCGAGCCCGGCAAGTTCGTGCGCGACAACGTTTCAGCCAGCATGACCTTCGGCTGGACGGTGCTGGACGAGAAGACCGACGACCCCGTCCAGATCGGTAACGCGGTGGGGGCGCAGGGCACTCAGCTGCGTTATCTCAACGTCTTCCCCGTCATGGCCGGGCTGCAGCTGCACCGGCAGAACCCGCGCGGGGGGTCGGTCTACCTCGGGCTCAACGCCGGCACCTACTTCATCGAACGGCGCACGGACTTCAGCGTCGTCTCGGCGATCGAGGACAACTGGCACTTCGGGGTCGCCCCGCAGCTCGGCGTGATCTTCCCCCTGGGCTACGGTCGCGGGCACGGCAACATCGACGTGCGCTACCACTACGCCTTCGAGGCGGGGGGTCACGAGTACAGCTGGGTCAGTTTCAGCCTCGGCGTGGCGTACGGGCCGCGGTACTAGCCCGCCGCGACCGTGACATGAGCGAGGGCCCGGACGGCGACGCCGTCCGGGCCCTTCGCCTTCCTGGCCCCCGGGATTGCCTACTCGGGCTTGCGGATCAGCGGTACTTCCTCGGCGATCTGCAGGCTGACCAGTGCCGCGATCTGGTTCTCGACCTGCAGGAACCGGGCGGCGAGCACCGGGCCCACTGCCTTGGAGACGCGGTCGAAGTACTTCTTGCGCAGCTTGACCTGTTCGTCCTCCAGGCGCAGGGCGGTCTCCGCCAGCTGTGTGGCCTTCGCGTCGGTCATCGCCTGGTAGCTCTGCCCGTAGTCCTTGATCAGCGCGAGCCGCTGGTCCCACAGGGTCGTCAGCTCGGCCTCGTACTGCCGGTAGATCGGCCAGAACGCGGCGGCCTGCTGCTCGGTGAACGGCATCGCCGCCGTCACGATGGCGACCTTCTGCGTGCGGAAGTCGCTGCGCACCAGCTCGAGCAGCTGGTGCATGCCGGCAGCGCTATCTGCCTGAGGCTCCTGGGCGGCGAGCGGCGCGGCCCACACGGCCGCGGCGAGTGCAAGCACCACTCTGTTCATTGTGAAGTTCCCTTCATGACGTGTGAGCGCGGCCGGCTTGTTGTTGTCGCGGCCAAGCTACCGAGCCGCGCCCACCGTGGTCAATGGCCTCCCCAAACCTCCCACGGGTGGTCATGTTTCAACCGGCTCGCGACGACTACCCGTCGCCCCTGTGCAAGGAGACAGATGTGCGATCACTCGACAACGCATCACGCCGCTGCGCGGCCCTCGCCGCGTGCGCCATTCTGGCCTTCACCGCCGTTCCGCTCGCTGCGCAGGACACCACCCACGCGATGGGCGGCGCTGGCCGTGAGCTCGGCGGACACCGGTTCGTGCCGTCGCGCATTGTGGTCGATCCGTTCATCGCGTCGCGCTTCACCAGCTCGATCGGATTCGGCGGCGCGCGCAACCTCGAGGTGCCGGTTTACAACTACCAGGACAGCCTGGTGACCACCGTCACCGGCGACCTGGGGTTCATGAACATCGACTTCGAGTATCAGCAGCAGGTGACGGGCTGGCTGGCGCTGCGCGGCGGCGTGGGCGCAATCGCCCGACTCGGCGTGGACGGGTTCTCGTTCGCGGCCGAGGGCGTGTCCACCATCTACGGGTACAACGTGGGCGCGACCGGACGGATCTTGCGCTCGGGCCGGTTCCAGTTGTCGGCGGCGCTCGACTACTCCTCGAACGCCCTGTACGGCGTGCAGCCCCTCACCTATCTCCAGGGAGTCGGCGGGGAGGTGCGACGGGGCATCGATTCGGTGCTCGCCATCGGGGGGACGGTCGATAGCACGACGATCCGGGATATCCTGGACCAGATCGATCTGTCGCAGTACAACGCCGTCCAGCAGGGTACCGCGAACCGCACCAGCGTCGGCCTGCGTCTCGCGTATGCCGCCACGCCGTGGCTCGGTTTCACCGTTGCCACGCAGAGCGGCGTGGGCAACCTCCTCCAGCGCAAGGATCTCGGCATCATCGACGTCGGCGCCGGCGCGAGCCTCGACTTCGGCGCATTGTGGAATGTCCCGATCGGCGTCGCCCTCTCCACGCGCTACCAGAATGCGAACGAGCGCTCCAGCGATCTGGGGGCCGACATCACGACCTTCGGCGCGTTCATCTCCTACGCCGCTCGGCGCGACCTCGCCCTGGGCCTGGACCTCTCGAATGCGAGCCTCGGTCAGGTGACGGGTGGTACGCTCCGCGCGTCCCGTGCCGCCATCACCATGACGTACTATTTCTGACGGTGCGACCCGCCGCCGCGCTGGCGCTGGCGGCCCTCCTCGCACCAGCCACCGGGGCGCAGACACCCGATACGGCCGCTCCGGCGGCGCCGCGGCGTGGCCCGCGCGTGTTCGCGTATCCCTACGCCTTCTACTCGCCCGAGACCGAGCTTGCGGTCGGCGTCGGGGGCATCCTCTACTTCCGCGCCGGCGCGGACACCGTCCTGCGACCCTCCAAGGTCCTGTTGTCGGCATACTACACCTCGAACGAGCAATACAAGGTCACCCTCTCGCACGACCTGTATGCATCCGCCAACCGGACCGCGGCCACCGTCGATCTCTCGTTCGGTGAGTTCATCGACAAGTTCTACGGCATCGGACCCACGACGCCCGATACCGGGAGCCCCGGATACCTGCTGGAGCTGCTGAGCCTCGAGGGGACGTTCACGCGGCGCATCGGCGAGAGCGGGTTGCGGGTGGGAGGCATCTACCGGGGGGAGCACCAGACCAACACCGACCTCGGGAACAACGGGTTCCTTCTGACGGACAGCGTCCGCGGGAGTGACGGGGGGTGGGTGTCGGGCCTCGGCGCCGACTTCGTGTGGGACTCACGGGACAACGTGTTCTACCCGTCCCGTGGCGGTTTCTCCGAGGTACGGGTGACCGTGTTCGCGTCGGCACTCGGCAGCTCCTTCGACTTCACCGAAGCGGTGGCCGACCTGCGACGCTACCTGAACGTGGGAGGTCACGTCCTCGGGATCCAGGCGTACACCGCGCTGGTACGCGGCGAGCCCCCGTACTTCAAGCTGCCGAAGCTCGGCGGCGGAGTGCGGATGCGCGGCTACTACGAGGGCCGCTACCGCGACCGCACCTACACCATGGCGCAGGCCGAGTACCGCACGACGCTCTTCTGGCGATTCGGGTTCGTCGCCTTCGCCGGTGTCGGCGATGTGGCGGATTCCTACTCCAAGTACCGGCTGCGCGACGTCAAGACGTCCCTGGGGTTCGGGCTCCGGTATCTGTTCGACCCGAAGGAGCGAATCAACATCCGCGCTGACTTCGGGTTCGGGCGCAACACCTCGGGCGTGTACTTCGCGATCGAGGAGGCGTTCTGACCAGCGGCACGACACTAGGAGTGGGCGTCATGCTGCTGGTCGCCGTCGCGGGAGCGCGAGTCGCCGCGCAAGCGGAGCCGGGGACGTCCGTGATCGTGGATCCGACCATCGCGCCGGCGCCCGACGTCGATCCGGACACCGATCCCGGCGACGGCCTCGCCCGCGGCGCGGGCCGGGGGGTCACGCCGCTCGTGGCACCGGTGCCATTCAAGCACACCCAGCTGGGCTGGGGACTCGCGCTGATGCTCGGCGTCATCCACCGGTTCGACGCCGACACCACTATCAAGCCGTCAACTGGTGCGGTCGGCGGATTCTACTCGGAGAACGGCAGCTGGGGCGTGATGGCGGTGGAGATGGCGCGACTCGACCGGGACGCTTGGCGCCTGCGCGCCATGGCCAGCCACGTCGACGTCCGTTACGACTTCTACGGCATCGGCGACGACGCCGGCAACGCCGGACACGCTATCGGCGTCCAGCAGCAGCTGAACTTCGTCGCCGGGATGGCGTTGCGCCGAGTGACGTCAGGTCTGTACCTCGGCCCGGTGGCGACCTGGATGCAATCCACCGTCACGGTGCGGGATTCGAGCGGCTCGGTGAGCCCGCCCGCCGTCGCTGACCTGGCGCGCACCGACCTGTTCGCGCCCGGGCTCCAGGCCGAGGTGGACACGCGGGATGACGACTTCTGGCCCACCACGGGTTCGGTCGGCCGGCTCCGCGCCTTCTTCTTCTCCAGTGCCCTGGGCGGGTCCCGGACCTTCCAGCGTTACGTCGCCATGTGGTCATGGTACGGACGGCTGCACGGCGAGGCGCTGGTGCTGGCGGCCAACGTCAACGTCTGCGGGGCCCATGGCGACGCGCCGTTCTACTCGCTCTGCACCCTGGGAATGGGCCGTGGCGGACTGCGCGGTTACACGCAGGGCCGCTACCGCGACACCGTCATGACGACCGTGCAAGCGGAGCTGCGTTATCACACGCCCGGTCGGTTCGGCGCGACGGCGTTCGCCGGGTTCGGTCAGGTCGCCCCGAGCGCGGGGGACGTCTTCCAGGCGCAGGTGCTGCCGGCCGGCGGCGCCGGGCTGCGGTTCCAGCTCACAAGGCGGTACCCGATGCACTTGCGCCTGGACTACGCCTGGGGACGCAACGGCGGCCTGCTGTATTTCGGCGTGACCGAGGCCTTTTGAAACATGCTTCCCACGGTTGCCGCGTCCTTGCATCTTTCACCCCCTGCCCGACGGTAGGTCCCGTTTCTTGCCCGTGGCCCTGAGGAAGGTGTTGCCCATGCGCATTCGATCGATCGTTGGCGTCGCGCTGACTCTGGCCGGCGTGACGGCCTGCAAGAAGGAGCCCCCGCCGCCCCCACCCCCCGACGTCCAGGTGATGACGGTGGCGCAGAGCACGGTCCCGCTCTACGCCGAGTACACCGGCCAGACGCGGGGCTCGGTCGAGCTCGAGGTCCGCGCGCGGGTCGAGGGCATCCTGCAGCAGCAGCACTATCAGGACGGCTCCGAGGTGAAGCGGGGCGACCTGCTGTTCACCATCGATCCCGCGACCTACCAGGCGACGCTCGCACAGACGCAGAGCCGGCTCGCCGAGGCCCAGGCGGCGCTGACGCGCGCGACGAACGACGTGAACCGCTACCGCCCGCTCGCCGCGAGCCGCGCGATCCCGCAGCAGACGCTCGACAACGCCATCAGCGCCCAGGAAGGGGCGCAGGCCCAGGTGGCCGCGGCCCGGGCCAACGTCCAGCAGGCCCAGCTCGATCTCGGCTACACGCGGATCCGCGCCGAGGTGAGCGGGCTCGCCGGCAAGGCCGAGGTGCTCCCCGGGAACTTCGTCGGCCGCGGCGAGCCGACGCTGCTCACGAAGATCAGTCAGCTCGACCCCATCCGCGCGCGGTTCAGTATTCCGGAATCGGAGTTCCTGCGGATCCAGCGCAGCATGGAAGGGATGACCCGCGAGCAGCGGCAGGCGCGCGGCCGCGGGGCGTTCGAGATGAGCTTCAGCGACGGCAGCGTCTACCCGCACAAGGGCGACTTCGTGTTCGGTGACCGCCAGGTGGACCCGACGACGGGTGCCCTCCTCGTCGAGGTGTCCTTCCCCAACACCAACAAGCAGGTGCGGCCAGGGCAGTTCGCGCGCGTTCGCTTCCTCATGGGTGCGCTCGACAGCGCCATCGTCGTCCCGCAGCGCGCGGTGCGCGAGCTGCAGGGCACGTTCCGGGTGGCCGTGGTGGACAGCGCCAACCGGGTTCTCTTCCGCACGGTCGAGTCGCCCGCGACGTTCGGCAACGACCGCGTCATCACGGGCGGCCTGCGCCCCGGCGAGCGGATCGTGGTCGAGGGGCTCCAACGCGTACGCGACAGCGTCGTCGTGAATGCACGGCCCTGGGCGCCCCCGGCCGACTCGGCGGCGGCGCGTCCCGACAGCGCAGGCCCGCCGGCGACGACGCCGAGCGCAAACTAGCCCCGGGGCGGACCGACCATGTCCAACTTCTTCATCCGGCGACCGATCGTCGCCATGGTGATCTCCATCCTCATGGTGATCGTCGGCGCGGTCGCCGCCTCGCGGCTCCCGGTGGAGCAGTATCCGGGACTGGCGCCGCCCAACATCAAGGTCACGACCCGCTACCCGGGCGCCAACGCCGAGATCGTGGAGCAGTCCGTCGCCACGCCGATCGAGCAGCAGATCAACGGCGTGGACAACATGCTCTACATCAAGTCGCTCAACACGAGCGACGGCCAGCTCCAGATGGACGTCACCTTCCGGGTCGGCATGGACCGGGACATGGCGAACGTGCTGACGCAGAACCGCGTGGGGTGGGCCTCGTCGCGCCTGCCGATCGAGGTGACGCAGCAGGGCGTGATCGTCAAGAAGGTGAATCCCTCCATCCTGATGATCATCTCGATCTACTCGCCCACTGGCGCGTACGACGGGACGTTCCTGAACAACTTCGCCGTGCTCAACGTGCGCGACGCCATCCTGCGCGTCCCCGGCGTGGCGCAGGCCGACCTGATCGGCGGCTCCGAGTACGGGATGCGGGTGTGGGTGCGGCCGGACCGCCTGGCCCAGCTCGGGCTCTCGGCCACGGACGTCGTCAACGCCATCAAGGAGCAGAATCTCCAGGCCCCCGCGGGCCAGATCGGCGGCGAGCCGGCACCCCGCGGCCAGGAGTTCACCTACACCGTGCGCGCCCCCGGCCGCTTCAGCACGCCGGAGGAGTTCGCCAACATCATCGTCCGCTCCGCCGGAGAGGGCGGCGAGGTCCGCATCCGCGACGTCGGCCGGGTGGAGCTCGGCAACGAGTTCTACGGCCAGGACGCCCGGCTCAACGGCCAGCCGTCCGCGGTGCTCATGGTCTACCTGCTGCCGGGCGCCAACCAGACCGCGTCGGCGGAGCAGATCTACCAGACGCTGGACGAAGCGAAGTCCCGCTTCCCGGAGGGCATCGACTACAAGATCACCTACGACACGACGCCGGCGGTCGAGGCCAGCATCCACGAGGTCATGAAGACCCTGTACGAGGCGGTCATCCTCGTGATCCTCGTGGTCTTCATCTTCCTGCAGAGCTGGCGCGCCACGCTGATCCCGCTGCTCACGGTGCCGGTCTCGCTGGTGGGCGCGCTGATCTTCTTCCCGATGCTCGGGTTCACGATCAACGTGCTCACGCTCTTCGGCCTGGTGCTGGCGATCGGCATCGTGGTGGACGACGCGATCGTCGTCGTCGAAGCGGTGATGCACCACATCGAGCACGGGATGACCCCGAAGGACGCCACCTTCCAGGCGATGAAGGAGGTATCGGCCCCGGTCATCGGCATCGCGTTCATTCTGTCGGCGGTGTTCATCCCGGTGGCGTTCGTAGGCGGACTGACGGGCCAGCTGTACATGCAGTTCGCCATCACCATCGCTCTCGCGGTGCTCATCTCGGCCTTCAACGCCCTGACCCTGAGCCCGGCCCTCGCGGCCCTGCTGCTCAAGCCCGGCGGTCAGGCGCCCAAGGGGATCCTCGGGAAATCCTTCGGGGCGTTCAACCGCGGCTTCGAGAAGATCACCGGCACGTACGTCGGGCTCGCCGGCGGACTGGTGCGGAAGTCGGTCTTCGCCATCATCGCCGTCGTGGCGTTCGCTGTGGCAGCCGGCGGCGTGGCGAAGTTCCTCCCCGGCGGGTTCGTGCCGGATGAGGACCTCGGTGTCTTCATGGTGCACCTCCAGCTCCCGAGCGCCGCGTCGCTCCAGCGGACCGGCGAGGTCGCCCGCCAGGTGGAGGCCGCGATCGCCGAGGATCCGCTGGTCGACTCCTACAACTCCATGCTCGGCGCGAACTTCCTCTCCAACGCCCACACGCCGTACGTGGCCACCTTCGCCGTGCGGCTCAAGCCCTGGGAGGAGCGGCCGGGCGCCGAGGGCGACGTCACGGCCATCATGCGACGCCTGTCGCAGCGGCTGCAGGGAATGTCCGAGGCGGTCATCTTCCCGTACAGTCCCCCGACCATCCCTGGTTTCGGCGCGGCCGGTGGATTCACGCTGGTGCTCCAGGATCGCTCCGGTCAGATGACCATCGCCGAGCTGGGCCAGCGCGCCGGTGAATTCATCGCCGCCGCGCGGCAACGGCCCGAGATCGGCGGCGTCACCACCACGTTCGACGCGACGGTGCCGCAGGTGGCGGTGAGCGTGAACCGCGAGCAGGCCCGGTCGCAGGGCGTCGCCATCAACGACGTCTTCACCACCCTGCAGACCGCCCTCGGCGGCGTGTACGTCAACGATTTCAACCGGTTCGGGCGCGTATACCGCGTCTACGTGCAGGCGGACTCGACCTTCCGGCGCAGCGCCCAGAACATCAACGACTTCTACGTCCGCAGCCGGACAACGAATCAGATGGTGCCCCTGGGGGCGCTGGTCGCCGCGCAGAATTCGAGCGGCGCCGAGGAAGTGACGCGCTACAACCTCTACCGATCGGTGGTACTCAACGGCTCGCCGGCGCCCGGATTCAGTTCCGGACAGGCGATGCAGGCGCTCGCGGAGGTCGCCGCCACCGCCCTGCCGGCGGAGATGGGGATCGAGTGGACCGGGTTCTCCTACCAGGAAGCGACGGCGCCGCCCTCCGGGCCGACCTTCGCCATGGCCATCGTCTTCGTCTTCCTGCTCCTCGCCGCGATGTACGAAAGCTGGTCGCTGCCCTTCAGCGTGCTCCTGGGGACACCGCTCGCCGCGTTCGGCGCCTTCGTGGGCCTGCTGATCGCGGGCTATGAGCTCAACGTCTTCACGTCGATCGGCCTCATCACGCTGATCGGGCTCGCCGCCAAGAACGCCATCCTCATCGTCGAGTTCGCGAAGATGAAACGCGAGGAAGGGATGCCGGTGATGGAGGCGGCCCTGACGTCGGCGAAGCTCCGTTTCCGGCCCATCCTGATGACGTCGTTCGCGTTCATCCTCGGCGTCGTGCCGTTGATGCTGGCGTCCGGCTCGGGGGCCAATGGCCAGAACGTGATGGGCGTCTCGGTGTTCGCCGGCATGCTCGCCGCTACCGCGCTCGGCGTGTTCCTGATCCCCGGCCTGTACGCCTTCGTCCAGGGCCTCGCCGAGCGCTTCGGCGGCGCCCCCAAGGCGGAGGCAGCCGCACCGGCCGCGCCCGCCGCGGCAAAGGGTCACTGAGATGCGCGCACGTCATCTGATCACGCTGCTGCTGGCGCTCGGCGCCTGCAAACTCGGCCCCAATTACGAGCGCCCGGAGGTGCCCACGCCGGAGACGTGGAACGACTCGCTGGCCCGCGACACCGCGCCGCCCGACACGACGTTCGCCGACCTCCCCTGGTGGCGGGTATTCCAGGACACCACCCTGCAGCAGCTGGTGCGCACCGCACTCGAGCAGAATCCGGATCTTCAGATCGCCGCGGAACGGGTGACGGAGGCCGAGGCCCGGCTGCGCATCACCCGGGCCGAGCTGTACCCGTGGCTCAACGCGGGCGCCGGCGCCAACCGCGACGAGTTCGGCGACCTCACCAGTGACGTCATCAGCGCCGGCGTCGGGGCGTCGTGGCAGCTCGACCTGTTCGGCCGCGTCCGTCGCGCCTCGGAGCGCGACCGCGCCCTGCTGCTGGCGACCGACGAGGCACGCCGGGGCGTGGTGCTCGCGCTCGTGTCCGCCGTGGCCACGGCGTACGTCGAAGTGCGCACGTCGGACCTCCAGCTCGAGATCGCGCGCCGCACCGCCGAATCGCGGCGTCAGTACATGGATCTCGCGAAGCAGCGCTTCGATGGCGGGGTGACGAGCGAGATCGACTACCGCCAGGCGCAGACACAATATGAGGAAGCGCGCACCGCGGTCATCAACCTCCAGGAGCAGGTCGCGCGCCAGGAGAACGCGCTGAGCGTGCTGCTCGGGCGTGCCCCGGGGGTCGTGCCGCGCGGCCGGACCTTGGAGACCCAGCCGCTGCCGGCGTCGGTCCCGGCTGGCCTGCCGTCCGCGCTGCTCGAGCGCCGGCCCGACCTCCGCGCCGCCGAGGCCTCGCTCCACGCCGTCACCGCCGACGTCGGCGTCGCCAAGGCGCTGCTGTTCCCGAATATCTCCCTCACCGGGTTTCTCGGATTCGCCAGCCGCGAGCTGACCGGCGTGTTCTCCGGAGAGGGCTCGGCCTGGGGCGCGGGCGCGAGCCTGGTCCAGCCCCTCTTCGAGGGCGGGCGACTGCGGGCCAACGTGAAGGTCTCCGAGTCGCGCATGCGCCAGGGCGTGTCGGCGTACCGCGGCGCGGTGCTCCGGGCGTTGCAGGAGACCGAGAACGCGCTGGTCGCCGTGCGCCTCGCCGGGGACCGCACCGCCTCGCTCGACTCGCAGGTGGTGTACAACACGATCACGCTGCGCCTCGCCGAGACGCGCTACGAGGGCGGGGTGGCACCCTTCCTCGAGGTGCTCGACGCGCAGCGCAGCCTGTTCAACTCGGAGTTGTCCGCGGCGGACTCGCGGCGCCAGCGACTGCTGGCGTACGTCAACCTGTACCGCGCGCTCGGCGGAGGCTGGCAGCAGGATTCGACCAGCGCGACCCCGCCGCAGTGACCGGCGACACCCGGGCCCGCGGCCCTGCACTCAACCCCGTCGAGCGCCACGGCGAGGTCCTGTTCGGCCTCATCATGGTGCTGTCGTTCACGTGCACCCTGAGCGTGGCCGAGGGGGGCCGGACGGAAGTGCGCACGATGCTGATCGCCGCCCTCGGTTGCAACCTGGCCTGGGGCATCGTCGATGGGGTGATGTACCTCATCGCCGTGCTGGCCGAGCGCGGACGCCGCATCGCCCTGTGGCAACGGGTGCAGCGCGCGCCGAGCGCCGCGGAGGCGAACGCCATCGTGCGCGACGGGCTGGCGGAGGAGATCGCGGAGGTGCTGCAGCCCGGGGACGTGGACCGGCTGCGCGCGGTGATCGCCGCACGCTCCCTCCCCGGGCGCCCCCGGCTCTCGCTCGCGGACGGCCGCGCCGCGGTCGCCGTCCTGCTGCTCGTCTTCCTGTCCACCTTCCCGGTGGCGGTCCCCTTCATCGTCCTCACCGAGCCGCACCGCGCCCTCCGCATCTCGAACGCCGTCGCCATCGCGCTGCTGTTCATCGGCGGCTGGCGGTTGGCGCGCTACGCGGGCTTCCGGCCGCTCGTCACCGGCTCGGTGATGGTAGCCCTCGGGGTCGCGTGCGTGGTGGTGACCATCGCCCTCGGCGGATGAGCGGCGACCCCGGCCCGCACCCATGCACTGGCTGACCGGCTACCGGCGCGACTGGCTCCGGCCGGACCTGGTCGCCGGCCTGACGACGGCAGCGGTCGTCATCCCGAAGGGCATGGCCTACGCCACGGTGGCCGGGCTGCCGGTCGAGGCGGGGCTCTACACCGCGTTCGTGCCGATGATCATCTACGCCGTCCTCGGGTCGTCACGGGTGCTGAGCGTGAGCACCACCACGACGATCGCGATCCTGGTGGCGGCGGAGCTGGCGGTGCTGGCGCCCGGCGGCGATCCCGCCACGGCGATCCGCGTGGCGGCGACCCTGGCGCTGCTGGTCGGCGCAATCCTCGTGGTCGCGTCCCTCCTGCGGCTCGGGTTCCTGGCCACCTTCATCTCCGAGCCGGTGCTCGTCGGGTTCAAGGCCGGCATCGGGCTGGTCATCGTCCTCGATCAGCTCCCCAAGCTCCTGGGCGTCCATTTCCCGAAGGGCACGTTCCTGCACAACCTCGGCGGGCTGGTGCAGAGCCTGCCGCACACGTCCATCACGACGCTCGCCGTCGCGCTGGTCGTCATCGCCCTGATGTTCGGACTGGAGCACGCCCTGCCGCGCGCCCCGGCACCGCTCATCGCGATGGGCGCGGCGATCGCCGCCATGGCCTTCCTCGGGCTCGGGAGCCAGGGCGTGGAGGCGGTCGGCCACATTCCGTCCGGTCTGCCGCAACTCACGCTCCCCGACACCGCGCTCCTCGTGGAGCTGTGGCCGGCGGCGGCGGGCATCGCCCTGATGAGCTTCACCGAGACGATCGCCGCCGGGCGCGCGTTCGCCGGCGCCGGGGAACCCCTGCCGCGGCCCAACCGGGAGCTGCTGGCCACGGGCATCGCCTCGGCCGGCGGCGCCCTGCTCGGCGCCATGCCGGCGGGCGGCGGCACGTCGCAGACCGCCGTGAACCGGCTGGCCGGCGCGCAGAGCCAGATGGCGGGCGTGGTCGCGGCCGGGGTGGCCGCGCTCACGATGATGTTCCTGGCCGGGGTCATGGGCCTGATGCCGCAGGCGGCGCTCGCGGCGGTCGTGATCGTCTACTCGCTCGAGCTGATCAAGCTGAAGGAGTTCCGCGCCATCCGCGCGGTCCGCCGCATGGAGTTCATCTGGGCGATCGCGGCGGTCGGCGGCGTGGTGGCGCTCGGGACGCTCAAGGGCATCCTGGCCGCCATCATCCTCTCGCTCGTGGCCCTGGCGCAGCAGGCGGCCGATCCGCAGGTGGTGCCACTCGCGCGCAAACCGGGGACCAACGTCTTCCGCCCACGCTCCGCGGAGCACCCCGACGACGAGACGTTCCCCGGCCTGCTGCTGGTACGGGTGGTGGGCCGGCTGTTCTTCGCGAACTACCAGCGGGTGTTCGAGAAGATCCGGGCGCTGGGCCAGGACGTGCGGCCCCGGGTCCTGGCGGTCGACCTGAGCGGCGTGATCGACGTCGAG
>Ga0210073_1000171_pt1 | contig 12989 bp, 11 predicted proteins | sample Browns_ThreeSqC__2_FD_184853 | JGI IMG/M metagenome (GOLD analysis project Ga0210073, IMG submission 184853) | Wetland microbial communities from San Francisco Bay, California, USA, that impact long-term carbon sequestration - Browns_ThreeSqC_D2... | ecosystem: Environmental > Aquatic > Marine >...
GCACCGGCAGATAGAAGCCAGCCGAGATCACGCTGGTGACGACGAGGACGACGGCGAGGATCCACCGCCCCGTCTCGACGGCGGCGAGAAGCACGGTCCACTTGCCGATGAATCCGACGGTCCCCGGGAAGCCGAGCAGCGACAGCATGCAGACGGCGAGCGCGAACGCGATCCACGGGTGGCGGCTGGCGAGCCCGGCGAGGTCGTCGATGCGGACGTCGCTCTCCCCGCCCCGGCCGAGCCAGGCCACGATGGTGAATGCCGCGAGGGTCGTGACGCTGTACGCGACGATGTACGTGAGGAATGCCGCGGTGCCCCCGGCGCCGCCCGCGGCGGCGGCGACGAGCAGGTACCCGGCGTGCGCCACCGACGACCAGGCGAGCATCCGCTTGAGCGAGCGCTGGGCCAGGGCCACCAGGTTGCCCACGGCCATCGTCACCACGGCGAGGCCCGCGACGGCGTTGGCGGCCGCAGGCACGCCGGGGAGCGCCTCGACGAGCACCCGGAACAGGGCCGCGAAGGCGGCGGCCTTGACCGCGGTCGCCATGAATCCCGTGACGGGCGTCGGCGCGCCGTCGTACACGTCCGGGGCCCACGTGTGAAACGGGACGGCCGCGACCTTGAACGCGAAGCCGACCACCAGCAGGCCGAGGCCGGCGAGGAGCATCGGATTCCCGACCAGGTCGAGCATGCCCACCTGCGCGCCGATGAGCGTGAGATTGGTGGTGCCGGTGGCCCCGTACAACAGGGCGATGCCGTACAGCAGGAAGCCCGAGGCGAACGCGCCGAGCAGGAAGTACTTGAGCCCGGCCTCCGCCGCCCGCGGGCTCCGCCGGTCGATCGCCGCCATCACGTAGACGCCGACGGACATGGTCTCGAGCCCGAGGAAGAGCACCATCAGGTCCGCGGCACCCCCCATCAGCATCATGCCGAGCGTGGCGAACACGAGGAGCAGGTAGAACTCGGGGACGAGCAGCCGCTCGCGCTCAAGGTACTGCGGCGAGACCAGCACGGTGACGCCCGCGGCGCCGAGGAACACCAGGTCGGTCACGAAGCGGTAGTCGTCGACGGCGACCATGGAGGCGAGGCCCTCGACTCCCGCGCGACGCCACCACAGCCACCACACGGCGGCCGCGGTCGTGGCGAGCGCGAGGCCCGTCGTCCAGGCGGCGAGGCGCAGGTCCGACGCGGTGCGGTGCCGCCACCCGACGAGAAGCAGCAGCACCACCGACCAGGCGGTGAGCACCAGCTCGGGCAGCAGCGCGAGCGCCAGGTCCGCTGGCGACGTCAGGTCGAGGTTCACTGGCGCACCGGCGTCGTGTCGGGGATCGCCGCGCTGGGAGCCGCGCCCCGCACCGGCCCGGCGTCACGCCGCACCTGTTCCACCAGCCGCTGGGCAGCGGGCTCCATGCGGCGCAGCAGGGGGCGGGGGTACACGCCCACCCACACGATGCAGGCGAGGAGCGGCGCCAGCACGGCGGCTTCCCGCCACGACAGGTCCGGCAGGCGCTCGTTCTCGGCCTTGTCCAGCGGATTGAACAGCACCCGCTGCAGGGCGGGCAGCAGGTACATCGCCGCGACGATCACGCCCGTCGCCGCGATGATGGTCGGCACGGGATAGACCGGGAAGGCGCCCACGAGCACGAGGAACTCGCCCACGAAGCCGTTCGTCCCGGGGAGGCCGATGGACGACAGCGACACGATGACCAGGGCGGTGGAGAGGAGCGGCACCACCCGCGCGATCCCGCCGAACGCCTCGATCAGGCGGGAGTGCCGCCGCTCGTACAGCATGCCCGCCAGGAAGAACAGCGCGCCCGTCGAGATGCCGTGATTGAGCGTGATCAGCATCGCGCCCTGCACGCTCTGCACCGTCAGCGCCCAGATCCCCAGCATCACGAAGCCGAGGTGGGCCACCGAGCTGTAGGCGATGAGCTTCTTGAAGTCGGGCTGGACCATCGCGACGAGGCCACCGTACACGATACCGATCAGCGACAGCCCGACCACCACCGCTTGCACCGTCGGGTGCAGGGCCACGCCGGGGAAGAACGGCAGGGCGAACCGCAGGAAGCCGTAGGTCCCCATCTTCAGCAGCACGCCCGCGAGGATCACCGAGCCCGCGGTGGGCGCCTCCACGTGGGCGTCGGGCAGCCACGTGTGGAACGGGAAGATCGGTACCTTGATCGCGAACGCCAGTGCGAACGCGCCGAAGAACCACCAGGCCAGGGGCCCGAGGCCGGCGAGGTGCGCGAACAGGTGCGCGTACGCGAACGAGTAGGTGCCCGTGACGCGGCCCACCACGACGTACAGCCCGACGATCGCCACCAGCATCAGCAGCGAGCCCGCCATGGTGTACACGAAGAACTTGATCGCCGCGTAGATGCGGTTCTCGCCGCCCCACACCCCGATGAGGAAGTACATCGGGATCAGCATGACTTCCCACATCACGTAGAACAGGAACAGGTCGGTGGCGACGAACACCCCGATCATCCCGGTCGTGAGCACGAGCAGCAGCTGGTAGTACGCCCGCTCGAGGCGCGTGATGTACGCGTAGCTGCCGAGCACCGACAACGGCACCAGCAGGGTGGTCAGCATCACCAGGAGCAGCGAGATGCCGTCCAGGCCGACGGTGAAGCGGATACCCCAGCCGGCGATCCACGGCCGGTCGGCGACGAACTGCATCCCCGCCCCGGGGTCGAACCGCCACCACAGGGGCACGGAGAGGGCGAACTCGACGAGGGTGGCGACGAGGGCGACGTGCCTGGCACGCGCCGCCGGCACGGCGTACAGTGCGGCTGCCGCGACCAGGGGCCACGCGAGGAGGGCGGGCAGCACCCAGTGGTCGTACATCGGTCAGCTCCCCACCGCGCGCAGCACCACGACCACCCCGATCACGAAGACCACGACGTAGAGGCCGACCTCTCCTGTCTGCAGCCAGCTGCCGATCCAGCCGAGGCCGCGGGAGAGCCGCGCCGCCCCGTTCACGCCCACCCCGTCCACCACACCCTGATCGAGGAAGCGCCACAGGAGGTTGCGCGACACCCAGGTCAGCGGCCGCACGATCACGGCGTCGTACAGCTCGTCGACGTACCATTTGCGCCACAGGAGGCGCCCCAAGCCCCTCTCGGGGCGCGCCAGCCGCGCGGGGACGAGGTCGGCCGGCTTGAGGAGGCGCCACGCGGCGAGGATCCCGACGAGCGCGATCGCGACCGCGATGCCGACGAGCGTCAGCTCGGTGCCGTGCTCGAGGTCGGCCTCCGGCAGGAATCCGGCAGCGCCCGCCGTCACGGGCGCGAGCCAGTGGTGCAGCCACTGGCCGCCCCCGACCAGCGCCGGGAGGTTGAGCACGCCGCCCACCAGCGACAGGAGCCCCAGCACCAGGAGCGGGCCGGTCATCACCCACGGGGCCTCGTGCAGGTGCGGCTCGGCCTTCTCGCCGGTGCGGTTCGGACCGTGGAACGTGTACAGCATCATCCGCGTCATGTAGAACGCCGTGAGCAGCGCCGCCACGGCGCCGCAGCCCCAGAACAGGTACCACAGCGGCGCGTCCTGCCCCCGCGCGAACGCCGCCGCCAGGATCTCGTCCTTGGAGAAGAACCCCGCGAAGGGCGGGATGCCCGCAATGGCGAGCGTCGCGATCCACATCAACGCGAAGGTCCACGGCATGTGCCGGCGCAGGCCGCCCATGTTGCGCATGTCCTGCGGGTCCTCGTGGGTGTGGGTCGCGTGCAACGCGTGATGCATCGCGTGGATCACGCTGCCCGACCCGAGGAACAATAGGGCCTTGAAGAACGCGTGCGTCGCCAGATGGAAGATCCCGGCCGCGTAGGCGCCGGTGCCCACCCCGAGGAACATGTACCCGAGCTGCGAGACGGTGGAGTACGCCAGCACCCGCTTGATGTCCCACTGCTTCAGCGCGATCGTCGCGGCGAACAGCGCCGTGAGGGCGCCCACCCCGGCCACCACGGCACTCGACACCGGCGCCATGGCGAACAGCACGTTGGTGCGGGCCACGAGGTAGACGCCGGCGGTCACCATGGTGGCGGCGTGGATCAGGGCCGAGACGGGGGTCGGGCCCTGCATCGCGTCGGGGAGCCAGGTGTACAGCGGGATCTGGGCCGACTTGCCCGTGCAGCCGAGGAACAGGAACAGCGTGATCGCCGTGACGACGGGGCCGCCCAGGGCGAGGTCCGCCGGCGCCCGCTCGAACACGGTGGCGAAGTCGAGCGCCCCGAGATGCCGCCACAGGAGCAGCATCGCGGCCAGGAACCCGACGTCGCCGATGCGGTTCACGATGAACGCCTTCTTGCCGGCGTCCGCGTTGACCTTTTCGCCGAACCAGAACCCGATCAGCAGGTAGCTGCACAGCCCGACGCCCTCCCAGCCCACGAACAGCACCGGGAAGTTCGCGCCGAGCACCAGCACCAGCATGAAGAACACGAACAGGTTGAGGTACGCGAAGTAGCGGGCGTACGCGGCGTCGGCGCGCATGTACCCGACGCTGAAGAGATGGATCAGGGCGCCGACGCCCGTCACCACGAGCATCATCACGGCGGAGAGCTGGTCGAGCTGGAACGCGACGTCCACGCTGAGGGCGCCGACGGGCATCCAGGTCCAGTACCGCACGATCTCGGGCGCCGCCTCGCCGTGGCCCATCCCGGCCACGATCCATGCGGCCACGGCGAACGCCGCGGCGAGCACGCCGACCCCGACGGCGGACACGGCGCCCTTGGTCGCCGGGCGGGCGAGGGCGAGCGTGCCGTTCACCAGGAACCCGGCGAGCGGCAGCGCCGGGACCAGCCAGAGGAAGTCGGTCGGGTGCCCGGTCATCAGCCCTTCAGGAGGTGGATGTCCTGCAGGTTCACCGTCTCCTGGTGGCGGTAGATGGCGAGGATGATGGCGAGCCCCACCGCCGCCTCCGCCGCCGCCACCGCCATCACGAAGAACACGAACACGTGCCCGGCCACGCCGAGCTGCTGGGCCAGGGCGATGAACGTGAGGTTCACGGCGTTGAGCATCAGCTCCACGCACATGAAGATCACGATCGCGTTGCGGCGCACCAGCACGCCGGCGACGCCGAGCGCGAACAGGATGGCCGACACGGTCAGCGCAGGGCCGAGCAGCATCACAGTTTCCGTTTCGCGAGCACCACGGCACCGACCACCGCGGCGAGCAGCAGGATGCTCGTGATCTCGAAGGGGATGAGGTAGTCCGAGAACAGCGGACGGGCCACGGTCTGCACCATGCCCTGCTGCTCCTGGAGCGCGGCCATGGTCCCCTCGGGCAGACGGATCAGCGCCGGCGGACCCGCACCGGGCAGGGTGCGCAGCTGCGCGTACATCAGGCCGGCGAGCAGGGCCGCGATGCCCAGGCCCACGGGCCCCTTGATGTCGGTCGGGCCGCCCCGCCCCAGGTTGAGCAGCATGATGACGAACAGGAAGAGCACCATGATCGCGCCGGCGTACACCAGCACCTGCAGCACGCCGATGAACTGCGCGTCGAGGGTCACGTAGATCGCGCTCAGCGCGAACAGCGTCACCACGAGCCACAGGGCGCTGGCGAGCGGGCTCTTGCGCGAGATGCACAGGGCGGCGCTCAGCAGTGCGATCGCGGCGAACGCGTAGAACAACACCACGGTCGGCGTCACGGTCACTCCCCCCGCGGGTCCGAGGGGTCCCACAGCGTCGAAACCGGGTGCGTCTGGGCGCACAGCCGCTCGAGGTCGTACACGAATCGGTCGCGGGAGTACTCGGCGTTCTCGTAGTGCCACCCGACGTGGATCGCTTCTTCCGGGCACACCTCCTGGCAATACCCGCAGAAGATGCAGCGGAACTCGTCGATCTCGTAGATCAGCGGGTAGCGGTGCCCCTCCTCGTCCTCCCCGGGCACGAGCTTGATGCAGTTCGCCGGGCAGATCTGGGGGCACAGGCCGCACGCCACGCACTTGGCGCGCCCCTGTTCGTCGGTCAGCATGCGGTGGGTGCCGCGCCATCGGTCCGACATGCGCCACTGCTCGGTGCTCGTCTCTTCCGGGTACTGCATCGTGACCCGGGGCCGGAAGAGGTGGCGGAAGGTCAGCGCCATGCCCGTGAGCGTCGCCCGCAGGTACGACGCCTCGCCGCTGGGGCGCCGCATCACCTTGACAGTGATCGCCATCAGGCCCGCCGCCCGGCCATCGAGCCGCTCACGATCCGCCCCCGGTCCACGCCCCACGCGAGGACCACCACGAGCACCGCGTTGAGGCCGAACAGCGCGAGCGCGAACTTCGCGCCGTAGGCCCAGTCGAGGACCGCGTGCAGGTACCACATCGCGGTGGCGAGCAGCGCGAGGTACCCGAGCGAGAGCGGCAGCAGCACCTTCCACCCGAGCGCCATCAGCTGGTCGTAGCGGAACCGCGGCACGGTCCACCGCACCCAGATGTAGGCGAACAGGAAGAATCCGGTCTTCGCGAGGAACATCGCGAGGGTCGCGACGGTCTTGGCGACCGTCCACGGCGGCGTTTCGTCCCACGTCGTGAACGGGATGTCCCAGCCGCCGAAGAACAGCGAGGTCATCAGCGCGGAGGCCGTCACCATGTTGGAGTACTCCGCGATGTAGAACATCGAGAACTTCATCGCGCTGTACTCGGTGTGGTAGCCCGCCACGAGCTCCCCCTCGGCTTCGGGGAGGTCGAAGGGCACGCGGTTCGTCTCGGCGAACGCCGCCACCAGGAACACGATCCAGCCGATCGTGAGCGGCAGCACGAACCACAGGGCTGCCTGCTGGCGAGCCACCACCTGCGACAGCGTCACGTTGCCGGCGAGCAGCAGCACGGCGACCGCCGCCATCCCCATCGCGATCTCGTAGCTGACCATCTGGGCCGACGCGCGCAGGCCCCCCAGCAGGGAGTACTTGTTGTTGGACGCCCATCCCGCGAGGACGATGCCGTACACACCGAGCGAGGTGATCGCGAGGATGTAGAGGAACCCGACCGGCAGGTCGGCGACCACCATCGGGACGTCGCCCCACCGGGTCGGAAGGGGCGCGGCGAACGGGATCACGGCGAAGGTCAGCATGGCCGGCGTGAACGCCACGGCGGGGGCCAGCATGAACAGCGTGCGGTCCGCCTGCGCGGGCAGCGCCTCTTCCTTGAAGATGTTCTTCAGGCCGTCGGCGGCGGGCTGGAGCAGGCCCTGCGGGCCGACGCGGTTCGGCCCCATCCGGTCCTGCATCCACGCGCAGATCCGCCGTTCGGCGAGGGTGAGCAGCGCCACGCCGACCATCGTCATGGTGAAGACGAACAGCATCTTCACGATGGACGAGACGAGGAAGAACGTCATGCCGGTACCACCGCCCCGCTTCCCAGGACGCGACCCGAGAGGCCGAGCGCAGCGTAGGTCAGGCCGGCGGCGCCCTCGGTGGCGTTGGCGAAACGGGCGAACGCCTCGGCGGCGCTCGCGGGCGCCGGCTCGGTGCCGTCCGCCGCCAGCTCGCCCAGTACCCACCAGGCGGGGCGCGCCATCCCCGGCGCGGGCTTCGCCTGGCTGTAGCGCTGCACGCGGCCGTCGCAGTTGACGAAGGTGCCGTCCTCCTCGGCGACGTTGGCGAGGGGCAGCACGACGGACGCGCCGCGCACCCCGGCGTCGTCGGGGAGCACCGTGCCGAGGTAGATGAGCGCCCCGTCCGTGCGCACCGGTGCGGTGGGGTCGTCGAGCACCAGCACCACCCCGGCCCCGACCGCCGCCCGCAGGGCGGCATCATAGTCGCGCGAGTAGCCCAGCAGCTCGGCGCCGCGCACGTTGGGGGCGCGGTCGGCGCGCAGCGCGAGACCCGGTACGCCGGGCAGCGGCGCCTCTTCGCCCTTCACCACCTGGTACGCACCGGTCCACGCGAACCGGCTCAGCAGCCGCCGCGCGAGGAACAGCGCCTCGGTCGACGCGCCGGGTGAGACCAGCGCCACGGCCGCGCCGCCCGCGCCGGCGATGATGCCGCGCGCGCGGTCGAGTGCCTCGTCCCAGTCCACCGCGCGCAGCTCGCGGTCGCGCCGCACCAGCGGCGCCTCGATGCGGTCGCCGCCGTTCATCCAGCGGTAATGGGACCGCCCGTGGTCACAGATGAAGTAGCGGTTGACCGCGAGGTTGGGACGCGGCCGCACGCGCACCACCGTCTGATCGCGCACGTCGAGCGTGACGCTGCACCCTTGAGAGCAGCCGGTGCACACCGAGGGCGTCTTGTCCAGCTCCCACGCGCGCGCCTTGTGGAGGAAGTCCTTCGAGAGGAGCGAGCCGACGGGGCACAGGTCGACCACGTTCCCCGACCACGGATGATCGAGCCGCGCCTCCGGGTGGATGCCGACGAAGGCACGGTCCCCACGTTCCGACACGTTGAGCACGGGCTCGCTGGCGACGTCCTCCATGAAGCGCACGCAGCGCGTGCAGAGGATGCAGCGGTTCGGCACGTACAGCACGTCCGGGCCGAAGTCTTCGACCGGGTTGAACCGCTTGGCGTACTCCGCGTAGCGGGTCGCCGGCTGGCCCTCCTGGAACACGAAGTCCTGCAGCTCGCACTCCCCCGCCTGGTCGCAGATGGGGCAGTCGAGCGGGTGGTTGATCAGCAGCAGCTCGAGGACCCCGGTGCGCGCCTTCCGGGCGTCGGGGGCCTGGGTGTGCACCACCATCCCTTCGGCCACGGTCGTGGCGCAGGCGATCTGCAGCTTCGGCGCCTTCTCGACCGCCACCAGACACATGCGGCACACGCCCGCGACCGGGAGGCCGGGGTGATAGCAGTAGTGCGGCACCAGGACGCCCGCCTGCTTCGCGGCTTCGATGACCAGGGTGCCCGGGGGCACGCGCACCGGGACCCCGTCGATCGTCAGGTTGACCGGCGCCGGCTCAGCCATCGAACAGCATCACGCGGCGACCCGCGGCTTGGTCTTGCCGCTGAGGTAGTCCTCGAACTCGCTCCGGAATTTCCTGATGCCGCTCACCACCGGCGCGGCGCAGGAATCCGAGAGCACGCAGATCGTCTTGCCAGTCATGTTGTCGGCGAGGTCGAGCAGCAGATCGAGATCCGCGGGCTTGCCCTGCCCCGCCAGGATCCGCTCCAGGATGCGCGTGGTCCAGGCCGTGCCCTCGCGGCACTGGGTGCACTGGGCGCACGACTCGTGCGCGTAGAACCGCGCCAGCCGCATGATCTGGTAGACCATGTCGGCGGAGTCGTCGAACACGATCACGCCGCCCGAGCCGAGCATGGTGCCCTGCTCCACGCAGCCTTCGTAGTCGAGCAGCGTTCGCTCGGCCTCTTCGCGGTCGAGGATCGGCACCGACGAGCCACCCGGGATCACGGCCTTGAGCGTCCGACCGGAAGGCATCCCGCCGCACAGGTCGTAGAGCAGGTCCTTGAGCGGGAACCCCATCGTGACCTCGTAGTTGCCCGGCCGCGCCACCGTGCCGCACACCGAGAAGAGCTTGGTGCCCGTGCTCTTGGGGTTGGAGAGGCACAAGCCCTTGTACCAGGCGGCGCCGCGCGTGAGGATGTGCGGCACCGCGGCGATCGTCTCGACGTTGTTGATCGTCGTGGGGAGCCCGAACAGACCGGCGGCGGCCGGGAACGGCGGCTTGATGCGCGGGTTGCCGCGCTTGCCCTCGATCGAGTTCATCAGCGCGGTCTCTTCGCCGCAGATGTACGCCCCCGCGCCCCGGTGCAGGTGCACCCGCAGGGTCCCGAACACCCCCGCGGCGTTGGCCTCGGACAGGGCCCGCTCCATGATGCGATAGGGCTCCGTGAACTCGCCGCGGATGTAGATGTACGCGACCTCGGCCCGGATGGCGTACGCCGCGATCGCCGTGCCCTCGAGCAGGGCGTGTGGCGTCCAGCGCATGATCTCGCGGTCCTTGAACGTGCCGGGCTCGGACTCGTCTGCGTTCACGCACAGGTAGTGGGGCCGCTTCTTCTCCCTGGGCATGAACGTCCACTTGAGGCCCGTCGGGAACCCCGCCCCGCCCCGACCCCGCAGGCCGGACGCCTTCACCTCTTCGGTGACCGCGGCCGGGTCCATCGCGAGCGCCTGCTTCAGCGCTTGGTACCCGCCGCGTTTCACCCACCCTTTGTAGGTGCGCGCGTCGGCGTCGCCGAAATACTGCGACAGGACGACGGTCTCTCTTGGGTGAGGTGGATGTGGATAGCCCATGTCCGTTCCCTAACGATTGCGGATTGCGGATTGTGGATTGCGGATTCGACGGACGCGCTTCGATTGGCCGGGCTGGCTCGACGAGCCGACGACGGTGCGCGCCAATCCGCAATCCGCAATCCGCAATCCGCAATGGCCGTTCATCGGTACTTCTTCACCAGCGCCGGGACCATCGCGACCGTGACGCCGTCGATGAAGTCGTCGTCGATCAGCACCGGGGTCGCGAACCCGCACGCGCCGAGGCATTCCACCTCGATCACCGTCCAGGTGCCGTCCGGACTGGTGGCGCCGAGCTCGCCGCAGCGCGTGTGCTCGAGGAACGCCTTCACCACGTCCTCGGCGCCGCAGACGTTGCAGGGCGAGGTGGTGCAGATCTGCACGAAGTGCTTCCCCACCGGATGCTGGTGGTACATCGTGTAGAAGGTGACCACGCCCTTCACGTAGGCCGGCGTGAGCCCGAGGACTTCTCCCACCTCGGCCATGTTCCGATCGGAGATCCAGCCCCGCGCCTCCTGCACCAGCCACAGCGCCGGCAACAGGGCGGCCTGTTTGACGGGATAGCGGCCGAGGACGTCCTGGAGCCGCTCCAGGGTGGCGCCGACGAAGACCGGCTCGTACGGCCCGGTCTCGTGGGCGGCGGCGTGCGGTCCGGCGCTCACCGGTCCACCTCCCCCATCACGATGTCCACCGACGCGTTGATCGCGATCAAATCGCTCAGCAGATGGCCCTCCGCCATCTTCGGCAGAGCCGCGAGGTTGAGGAACGCGGGCGGACGGATGCGCCAACGCACCGGCTTCGCGCTCCCGTCGGAGACGAAGTAGTAGCCCAGCTCGCCCTTGGGGCCCTCGATGCCCAGGTACGCCTCGCCCACGGGGGCCGTGACGCCCTCCATCACCTGCTTGAAGTGGAAGATCATCGCTTCCATGTCGCTCATCGCGCGCGACTTGGACGGCAGGATGACCCGGGGGTCGTCCACGTTGATCGGCCCGTCGGGCAGGCGATCGAGCGCCTGCGCGAGGATCCGGGTGGACTGGTGCATCTCCTCGAGACGCACCAGGTAGCGGTCGTACACGTCGCCGTGCTCGCCGACCGGCACCTCGAAGTCGTAGGTCTCGTACCCGAGGTACGGCTGGTCCTTGCGGACGTCGAACGGAACGCCGGAGGCCCGCAGCATCGGCCCGGAGAGCGACCAGTTGGTGGCCTCCGCCGCCGTCATCACGCCGACCCCTTGCGTCCGCCCCACCCAGATGGCGTTGCGGGTGAGCACGCGGTCCAGCTCCGCGAGCGTCCGGGGGAAGGTCTGGATGAACTCGCGCAGCCCCGCGGTGAACCCCTCGGGGATGTCGGCCATCAGGCCGCCGACCCGTGTGAGGCTCGTGGTGAGCCGCGCGCCGGTCCACATCTCCTGCAGGTCGTAGATGCGCTCGCGCTGCTGGAAGGCCCACAGGAACGGCGTGAACGCCCCGAGGTCGATGCCCGTCGTGCCGACCCACACGAGGTGCGAGATGATGCGGCTCATCTCGCAGGCGATCACGCGCAGCACCGTGCAGCGCGGCGTGATCCCGATCCCCATCAGCTTCTCGACCGCGAGCGCCACGCCGACGTTGTTCGACATCGGCGCCAGGTAGTCGTTCCGGTCGGTGAGCGGGATGATCTGGTTGTAGAAACGGTACTCCCCGAGCTTCTCGAACCCCGAGTGCAGGTAGCCGACGTGCGGGATGCAGCGCACCACCGTCTCGCCGTCGAGCTCCACCACCAGCCGCAGCACCCCGTGCGTGGCCGGGTGCTGGGGGCCGATGTTGAGCAGCAGGTGCTCGCCGCCCAGGTCGGGCTCGGCGTCCGGGGGGGCTCCGAGGGGCACGCGCACCGGCGTGCCGTCGGGCGCGACGCCCGTGGTGCCGAGGGCGTAGGTGACCGTGCGGGTGCTCATTCGGAGTGCGGCACCGTACCGCGCTCGCCGCGCCGCAGCCGGTCGACCATGTCGGGGGGCAGCTCCGCCTGCACGTCGGCGAGCGACAGCTCTTCGAGGGAGTAGTGCGCCTCCGGGTTGGCGTTCAGCGCCTGGCGCACCTGCTCGGCGCGGCTGAACCGGCCTCGCAGCGGGAAGTCCTTCCGCAGGGGGTATCCCTCGGCGTAGGTCTCCCACATCAGGATGCGCCGCAGGTCGGGGTGGCCGCGGAAGGTCACGCCGAACATGTCGTAGACCTCGCGCTCGAGCCAGTTCGCACCCGCCCACAGGGACGCGACCGAGTCGACGGCCAGCTCTCCCGCCGGATCGAGCTCGACCTTGACCCGCAGGTCGGCAACGCGGGCCAGGGCGCGCAGGAAGTACACGACCTCGAGCGGCCGCTCGCGATCGCGGTACTCCACCGCGGTGACGTCCACGAGGTAGTCGTACGCCTGCCCGGGGGTGTCGCGCAGCCAGCGCAGCACGTCGACCAGGTGCGCGCGATCGACGTACACGATCGTGTCGCCGCATAGCTCCATCGCGCGGCCGATCGCGCTTCCGAAGGTCGCCCGCAGCGCCGCGACGGACGGGTTCACGCCGAGCGGAACTGGTGGAGGAAGTTGCCGAAGGGCTCCGAGATCTCGTCGATCTGTTGGGGAGGCAGGAAGAGGCCGTGGGGGCCCAGCACCTGCTCTTCCCGGAGAGCGGTATCGGTCAGGCTTTCGCCCGAGATCTTCTTCTGCAGGAGGAGGATGCCGTAGAGCAACCCTTCCGGCCGCGGCGGGCAGCCCGGGACGTAGACGTCGACCGGGATGATGGTGTCGATGCCCTGGACCATGGTATAGGTATCGAAAATGCCGCCGGAAGAAGCGCAGG
>Ga0210073_1000172_pt1 | contig 12922 bp, 9 predicted proteins | sample Browns_ThreeSqC__2_FD_184853 | JGI IMG/M metagenome (GOLD analysis project Ga0210073, IMG submission 184853) | Wetland microbial communities from San Francisco Bay, California, USA, that impact long-term carbon sequestration - Browns_ThreeSqC_D2... | ecosystem: Environmental > Aquatic > Marine >...
ACAGGATCGCCGCCCAGGGGAACTCCCGCGCCGGCACATGTAGCGCTATCCGCGCCAGTGGATCGCCCAGGAGCGTGAAGCTGGCCCAGACCGCGGGCGGAATCCCCGCCCGCATCAGTTCGAGCTTGGTCTCCCGCAGAGCCTCACCCAGGGTCTGTCCCAACGACAGGTGCAAGTAGAAGCGCTCCATGAATCGCGCCGACTGCTCATCTCCCACCAGCCAGCCGGAAGCGAGCACGGCCCGGGCCCCGGCCTCGATCGCCGGCGTCGCCAATCCGCCGACTCCTTCCCCACCGGCCACTTCCCCCCGCGCCGTGCGGCACCCGGAAAGCACCAGGAGGTCGGCATCGAGTCCGAGTTTCGAAATCTCGGATGGGCTCACGAACCCATCCTCCCCCTGACCCGGCGCCAGGGCCAGGGCGGTGCGGGCCGGGGAGCGCTCGTCTACCAGCGCGTGAGTGGCGAGGTGGATCACGCGATAGTCCCGGAGTGGCGCCCGCTTGAGGCCCGCTTCGCTCGCCTGCTCGCGGAGGCGTACGTCGGCCTGGTCCGCATAGCGGGCGACCGCGCGCACCTCCCGGGCCGAGGCCCGGAGCCGCGGGAGTCCGCCATTCCGATCGAACGCCGCGCGGAATACTTGGGCCGCCGACCCGGCCTCCGCCTCGGCCTCAAACCGCGGGTCTCCGAAGGCCAGCAGGGTGGCCGGGGCCGGGCCTCGCTGGCGACCCCACAACCGGGCCAGCACCGAGGCCGATGGGGCGTAACTGATGCTGAAGCGTTCGACGAGTGGTCGCCCGCCAACTGGCAGCGCCTCGAAAGGCAGACCATGGAGATCCAGGTCCGCCACGATCACCAGCCGATCGGTCTTCGCGGACATCATCGGAAGGAGCGGGGCGACCAACTCCTCGCCCAGCGATTGCGCGAGGGAATCGGCGCCGGCGCCGGCCTCGAGCAGGCCGACGAGACGCTGGACCCGGCGCCTCAGCTCCACAGAGGGCGGGAGGACGGCCGCCTGGAGGCCGGCCCGGGTCAGCAGGAACACGGTGGTCGGCGCGGAGCGGCTTCCCCGCACGAACTCGACGATCACGGTGTGGTCGTCCGGAAGCTTCGCCGCGATCTCGCCGGCGCCGAGCACGGTGGCGGACGACCGGGGAGCGGGGCCCGGCTCGCGGGCCAGTCCCTCAGCCAAGACGATCCGGTCGAGCAGGTTCCTCGCTCGGCGCCGTTCCGCCAGCTCGAACGCCAACTCGGTGCGGCCCGCGGCGACCAGCCCGGTCACCACGTCAGCCACGGCGAAAGAGGGGTCCTCGAACCGCCGGAGGTCGAAGGTTGTCTGTCGAAGCCGCCGGTCGTCCAGGCCTTCACGCCAGCGATCCAGCTCGTCGGCGGCGCCCCGCGCCGTGGCTGCGGCCCGGTCAACCTCGCCCAACCGGAGCTGGGCCAGCGCCAGCTGGGTGAGAGTGTAGTGCCGGAAGGAGGCCTCGTCGGCGGGGATCTGGCGAACCACGCGGGACAGGATCGTTCGCGCCGCTGGCGCGTTGCCTTCCCGAAGCGCCAGCACGCCGAAGTCCTGTTCGACGGAGAGCGCGAGCCCGCTCGCGCCCAGGGTCCGGGCCCGCGTGCGGGCGGTGTCCAGGTGTCGCGCCGCCGCGGCCCAGTTGCCGGCGTCCATCTCCACGAAGGCCAGCTCCCGCTGAGCGAAGACCGGCCAGTGCCAGCCATAGCGGTCGGCCCCGGCGGCGAAACGCACGGCGGCGGCGCGGGCCCGCGCGGTGTCCCCGACCACCCGCGCGCGCTGCACCTCGAAGTTGGCGAGTGCGACGGCGCCCAGCGCATCGCCGTTGCGCGTGAAGAGCGACTCGGCCGCATCGGCGTGGGCCGCGATCGCATCCAGCTCGCCGGTAGCCAGGTCGAGGAGCGCGAAGATCATGTGCCCCCAGGCCACCGGGGATTGGTTGCCCGAAGCCTGACCATCCGCCAGCGCCTCCGTGAGGGCACTCCGGCTTTCTCCGTACGAGCCCACGTCGTAGAGCGCGTAGCCCCGCCACTGCAGCGTCGCCGCGCGGCCCGCTCGATCCCGGGCCCGTCGCTGCACCGCCTCCGCCTGAGCGAAGAGCGCCAGAGAGGAATCCTGGTTGCCCTGGTTCCCAATAGCCGCGGCCGCCACGAACAGGCAGTAGCCCTCGGGACGGAGCGCGCCCGCGGCCCGCGCCGTTCGGGCCCCTTCGAGGGCGAGATGGTGCGCCCGGAGGAGATCGCGCGACGTGGTCACTTGGGCGCGGACGCAGGTCGCTCGCGCGCCCAGCGCAGTCGGACCTGGCGGCAGGAGCGGCTCCGCCTGGGCGAGCAGCGACTCGGCGGATGCGGGCCCACGGAGACGCGCCGCCGCCAAGGCTTGCAGCAAGAGCGCCTCGGCTTCGATCAGTGAAGTTCCGGCCGCCCGTGCTGCCAGCACCGCGGCGCCGACCAGGGTATCGCCTCGGGCGACCTGCCCGCGACCCAGCGCCGACTGGGCCAGGCCGAGGCGGGCGTACACGGCGACCGGTCCCGCGGCCGGGTTCGCATTCCGAAGCGCCTCAAAGCGCCGATCGGCATCCTGATAGTCGTAGGAGAAGAGCGCCAGGTAGGCCAGCCCCAATTCGGCGGCGGGATCGGACATCTCCCCCAACCGCCGCTCGAACCGATGACGCACCGCGGCGGCCGAGTCACCCTCTATCGCGGCCAGCGCCGTGGCAGCGGCGGCGCGAAGCGAGTCAGCGGAACGTGCGACCGGTGAAGCAGCGACGATCCCCAGACAGAGAAGGGCACCGACGGGCATGTCCCGAGTGTACAGGTCCCAAAGAGGGCGCGCCAGATCGGTCCACAGATTACGCAGATTAGATCCACAGATGAAGACAGATTAGGTCCACAGATGAAATCCACAGATGACGCAGACAGGTCCACAGATGAAATCCACAGATGACACAGATGAGGTCCACAGATGAAATCCACAGATGACACAGATTGGTCCACAGGGGTGGCTTGACGGCCGCCACTGCGCGCTGCATGGTTGGGCCCGGTGAGACCTCATCCTGCTCGAGCCCCGGAGTCCACATGACGTATCCATCATCGTCCCCCTGGGGTCCGCACGGGCCCCAAGTCAGCGGGCCATCAGTGACTCCCAACCCGACGGCACCCAGCCCACCGCCGCCGAGCTTTGCCGCTCCGGAGGCGTGGCCGGCTTCGGCCCCGGCCACTGGAGGCGGGGGCGTGACGGGAGGTGGCGGTGTGGGGGTGGTCGGGGGGACACCGGCGGTCGCGAGCGCGCCGATCGGCGGCTGGGTCCGAAGACTCGCGATCGCCGGCGGCGTCCTCGGCTGTCTGCTCGCGTTCGGGGGCACGATGGCGACGCACCTGCTTCCGACGCCGATGGCAGTGCTGCGCTTCGGCCTGGCCGGCGCCGCGGCGGGCGCCGGCATTCCGCCAGCGGTGCGAGCCGCGGCCCTCGCGAGCCGAGCGCTGATCTGGGTCGTGGTTGCCGGGCTGCTGTGGGCCGCGGCGCTTGGTTTGTCGGGTCAGACCGACTGGCTCACGCGTCTCCGATAGGTGGCGGCGGGCGGGACTCGCGCCGCAGCCGAGGCCGAAAACCAACGGCCCCCTGTTTGGGGGCCGTCTGTGTAATCTGTGGACGCATCTGTGTCATCTGTGGAATAGCAGGGGCGGGACGTCCACAGATAGCACAGATTGAGAGCACAGATAACGGAGACAAAAAACAGATAGCACCCATCTGTGCCATCTGTGGATGCCATCTGTGTCATCTGCGGATAGCAGGGGCGGGACTCGAACCCGCGACCCCGGCATTATGAGTGCCGTGCTCTAACCACCTGAGCTACCCTGCCGTGACGGCGGGAGAACGGGGGAACGGGAGAAAAGGAGAACGGGCCCGCCCCCACCCCACCGCGAGACACAATCCTAGCAAGCAGACCTCTCCACCTCAACCCGGAAGTCTGGCCAGCAGGGGCTGTTCCCGTTCTCCCGTTCTCCTGTTCTCCTGTTCTACCTGCCGGTCGTGTCCGCCGGCACCAACCGATACAGAAACTCTCCACGCCGAATCATCCCGTACTGCTCCCGCGCGATCCGCTCCTGGACCTTGGGATCGGTCTGCACCCCCTTGAGCACTTTGTCGAGCGAGTCCACGGTGCGCCGGAGGTCGGTGACTGCGGCCTTCTCTTCCTTTTCCTGGCCCCGGAGCTTCCACCAGTCCCAGGTCGAGTACTCTCCGCCCTCGATCGCGAAGATCAGCGCCAGGATCACGATGCCCAGGCCGATCCAGCGCGCCCGCGTCATAGCGCGTAGAGATCCTTGCCGGGATACTGGGCCACGTCTCCCAATTCCTCCGCGATTCGGAGCAGCTGGTTGTACTTGCAGATCCGATCGGTGCGGCTGGCGCTCCCGGTCTTGATCTGCCCAGCCCCGCTGGCCACCGCGAGATCGGCGATGAAGGTGTCCTCGGTCTCGCCGGACCGGTGCGAGATCACGACTCCGTAGCCGGTGCCCTTGGCCATCTCGATGCACTGCAGCGTCTCGGTCAGGGTGCCGATCTGGTTGACCTTAACCAGCACCGCGTTGGCGACCCCTTCCTCGATCCCGCGCCGCTGCCGATCCACACTGGTGACGAAAATGTCGTCTCCCACCAATTGCACCCGCTCGTGCAGCGCGTCGGTCAGCAATTTCCAGCCCTCCCAGTCGTCCTCCGCCAGCCCGTCCTCGATCGAGACGATCGGATACCGATCGACCCAGGCGGCATAGAGCTCGATCATCCCCTGCGCCGAGCGGCGGGAGCCGTCTCCCTTCTTGAAGACATACTGGCCGTCCTGATACAGCTCGGAGGCCGCTACGTCGAGCGCGATGGCCAGATCCCGGCCCGGCTCATACCCGGCCTCCTGGATCGCCTCCATGACGACATCGAGCGCCGCCTCGTTGGACGGCAGCGACGGCGCGAAACCGCCCTCGTCGCCCACGGCGGTCGAGAGCTTCATCCGGTTCAGCACCTTCTTCAAGGCATGAAAGGTCTCGACCCCCATCCGCAGCCCTTCCTCGAAGGTGTCCGCCCCGATCGGGATCACCATGAACTCCTGGGCGTCCACGTTGTTCGAGGCGTGGGCGCCGCCGTTCAGGATGTTCATCATCGGCACCGGCAGCACCCGCGCCAGCGGCCCGCCCAGGTAGCGATAGAGCGGCAACCCCACGTCCAAGGCCGCCGCCCGCGCCACCGCGAGCGAGACGGCCAGAATCGCGTTGGCGCCCAGGTTCCCCTTGTTGGGCGTGCCGTCCAGATCCAGCATCGCCGCATCCACCGCGATCTGGTCCTCCGCCGCCATCCCCTCGAGGCGCGAGCCGATCACATCCACCACGTTCTGCACCGCGCGCAGGACGCCTTTGCCGCCATAGCGCTTGGGGTCCCCATCCCTCAGCTCCAGCGCCTCGTGATCCCCGGTGGAAGCCCCGCTCGGCACCGCCGATCGCCCGGTGGCTCCGCTCGACAACACCACCTCCGCCTCGACCGTGGGGAAGCCCCGGCTGTCGAGTATTTCCCGACCGCGCACCTCGATGATGGTGGACATGATGCCTTGAGTTAGAGAGACGTGGACGGTGAAGACTACAGGGAAGAGGGAAAGGGGAAAAGGGAAAGGGAATAGGGACCGGGGACCGGGAACCAGGGAACAGGTTGGGAGCTCTCCGAGGTTGTCATCCCGAGGGTGCCGTCGCTGCGCGACGGACCCGAGGGATCTCGGATCAAGGACGCAGAACCGAGATCCCTCGGGCCCCTCCCTCCGGTCGGGGGCCCTCGGGATGACACCCTTGCTCATTCCTCCTTCCGCTTTCCCTCTTCCCTTCTCTCCTGTCCCAATGCCTCCATCGCCTCCCGGCACTTCTCACTCAACCCATCCCGATCTTCATAGTTCATTCCGGCCGTCGGAATCGGCTCTCCCACCCGGACCGTGATCGGTCCCGGGCGGATCACGTTGCTGCCGCGCGGGAGCACCTGATAGGTCCCGATCACCCGCACCGGAACGGCCGGTACCTGGGCCGCGATAGCCAACACGAAGGGCCCCTTCTTGAACGGCAGCAGCTCACCGGTCCGACTCCGGGTCCCCTCCGCGAACACCACGGCGGAATGTCCCGAACGAATGGTGTTGGCGGCGTTCTGATAGGCATCCATGGCCGAGCGGATCTGCTGGCGGTCGATGAAAATCTGGCCCGCCGCTTCCATGGCTCGTCCGATGACCGGGAAGCTGCGGAGCTCCTTCTTCGAGACGAATCGCGGCGAATCGGGCAGCACGGTCACCAGCGCCCAGATGTCGACCCACGAGAGGTGATTGGAGACGAAGACGCAGGGCTGGCCCGGCGGCAGGCGTTCCAGTCCCTCCACCGCTACCTCGAGACCATTGGCCCTGAGGAGGAAGCGCCCCCACCCGACCGGAGCGCCGTCGTACACGCCGCCCTTTCGATAAGGCACCCGGAAGGTCGCCGCGAGGATCACCTTGAGGCCGTAGTACACGGTGCCCACGAACAGGGTCACCCAGTACCGAGCGGCACTCAGGAAATCTCTCATGCGAAGTGATCGAACCCGGTGAGGGCGACCTCCCTTCCCTGAAGCCGGCAGACCGCGCCACTTCCCGCACTCACCCGGCCGATCAGCGTCAGTGGAATTCCCATCTCCCGCTCGAGCGCGCCGGCATCGGCGGAGGTGAACTGTCGCGGCATCGCCACCAGCAGCTCGTAGTCCTCACCACCCAGGGCTGCGAACACGGCCGGTAATTGACTGGTCTTCAACGCTGCCGCCGGCACGGCCCCGTGGAGCGGCACCCGGTCCAGCGCCAGCTCGATCATTACCCGCGACGCGGCAGCCAGATGCCCCGCGTCCCCCGCCAGGCCGTCGCTCAGATCGATCAGCGCGTGGGCCCCTCGCTCCGCCAGCCACAGCCCCGCGCCGATCCGGGGCACCGGATGAGCGAAGGAACGTCGAGCAGTCGTGATCGGCGTCTCTCCGGCCGACCACGAAGCCAGCGCGGCCCGCGCGCCTCCCAGCTCCCCGGTCACCCAGATCCCGTCTCCCACTTGCGCGCCTTGCCGCCGGACCGGACGAGCGGTGCGGCCCACCACGGCAATGTCGATGGTGAGCACGGGTGCACTCGAAAGATCTCCACCCAGCACCCGCCCACCCACCGAGGCCGCCGCCTCGCCGACGCCCCGCATGATGTTGGCGACGTCTCCGGGATCGCCCGCCTTCGGCACCCCGACCGAGGCCAGCAATCCCTCGGGACGCGCCGCCTCCGCCGCCAGATCGGAGAGCGCACCGGCCGCGGCCTTCCACCCGATCTCCTCGAGCGACAACCACTCTCGCCGAAAGTGCACCCCCTCGACCGAGAGATCGATACTGAGGGCGATGAACTCGTCACCCACCAGGACCAAAGCGCAGTCGTCTCCCAGCTCACCGGCGCGTGGGCCGAGCGCCTTTTCGATGGAGCGGATCCGGTCGAACTCGGGTCCCGGACCCAGGTCGAGGTGACTCATGGCGCCAGCAGGTCCAGTCGCCAGCGAATCAGCCCCTCGCTGGTCGCCATCCAGAGGTAATCATCGGTGACGGCCATCCGCCGAACCTGGCCCGGCACATCGGCCGGCGCCGGATACACCCGACGAGGGACCGAGTCCTGCGGCGCGAAGCCGAACCCCTTGTCTCCCGCGACGAAGAAGCCATTGCCGTACTGCGCCAAAGCGCGGAGCGATCCCAGCCGGCTCGAAAGCGACGGGCCGACCACCCAGGAGCGGCCGTTGGGGGTACGCCAGAAGAGATGGTCATCGGTCATCGCCACGAGGCTGGCGCCGTTCCAGGCCAGCCCTCGCACGACGCCTTGAAACTCAGGAGCCGCGAGCGCGTTCGGCTGCAGCAGGTACGGCTCGATCGGCATGGCGACGAAGAGTCCGTGGTCGGTTCCGACCCAGATGGTGTCGCCCTTCACCTCCACCGCAGTCACCGAGTCCTTGGAGCCGGGAGTGAGCAACTCGAGCACTGACCCAGCCACGCGGGCCATGCCGCCGGCGGTGCCGATCGCCACCACCCGATCGCTGGTCGCCACCGCCATCACCCGCGTATTCGGAAGGCCGAGCACCGCCCCGTAGAGTTGCGCCGTGTTCTGGTCGGGATCCCATTGGACCAGTCCCACATCGGTCGCGGCCCAGAGCTCGGGCCCCCGGGTCGCCACTCCATACACAGTGCCCAGGCTCGGCACCCCTTTCATCGGGGGCGAGACCCATCGAAAGTCGCTCAGATCGGAGGAGACGTACGCGAACTGGGGCTCGCCCGGATACAAAGACTCGACGTTGACCCAGACCCCGCCCGGAGCTTCGACCACCGCTCTCGCATCGTCTTCGGGCAGGCCGAACCGCAACTCTTCGGGCTGGGAAGCGCCTTCGGCGAGATAGAGCAGCCCCCGCCCCTGGGTGCCCAGGTACCAGCCGTGCCCGCCGAACGCCTGGGCCACCGAGGTCACCCGCCACGTTGGCGGGGCGCCGTCCGTCCCCAACCTCAGGCGCGGTAGCGATCGCATGACCTGATCGACCGACAGCGGACTCAATGGCCGCGCGGGCGGATCACTCATCTTGAACGCGGTCCCCCGTCGGCCCACGACGCGCCACCCATCCTCGCTCAGGAGGAAGAATCCCTTATCTGGGGCGCTGAAGTCGAACGCGATATCGAGCACCGCGGCGGGCACCATGCCGGCGCCCCAGCGCGCGCCCTGCGGGGTGAAGTGAACCCACCCATCGGCCCGAGCCAGCCAGAGCGAATTGTCCAGGGGATCCACCAGGCCGGAGAACACCTGGTCCAGCATGTGGGGATCGGGGGGAACGAAGGGACCGTCCCAGCGGCGGAGCTGGGGATCCCAGGTCAGCAGGGCGGAGGGTGAGGTGAGATAGACTCGGTCAGGCGCTACCGCAACGGCGGTGATGTAGCTGAACGATCCGATCACCGCGCGATCGGCGGGAGCCCAGGTGGTCTGCGCCCGCGAGGGAGTGGCGGACAGGACGGACAGGACGGACAGGATGGACAAGGGGGACAGGCCGACCCTCTGTGCCCTCCGTCCCACCGGGGCCGGCTCTCTCGCGATTGCCATCGGACCACCAGCGATCAGCTAGACCGTCTCCGGAGCATCCAGCTCCAGGAGAATCGGAGGCCGAGCGGGCGGGCGGGAATCGTGGAGGGTGCGCCAGGAGCGCCAGAGGTCGGGGAGTGCGGCAACCACATCCATGGGGCGCAGGCCCCGCGCAGTCACCCGGCGGGCGGCGAGATCGGCAGAGCGGCCGAGGATCTGGGCGCCCAGGGACGCGGCCATCTCCGGTGCCAGCCCCTGCGCGAGCGCGGTGCCGATGAAGCCGCTCAGCAGGTCGCCGCTGCCGCCGGTGGCGAGCCCGGGATTCCCGGCGGCGAGGGTATAGAGGGCGCGGCCCTCGCGCGCCACCACGGTGGGGACGCCTTTGAGCAGTACGGTGGCGCCGGCATCGCGCGAGGCCTCCGCCGCGGCGGTCCAGGGATCGGCCTCGACCGCGGCGGCGCGCTCAGGGAAAAGCGTGCGGAACTCGCCCGGATGCGGGGTCAGCACAACCGGCCGCCAGGCCGCGATCTCCCTCAGCGCTTCGAGTCGCCCGGCCAGGGCCACCAGACCATCGGCGTCGATGACCAGCGCCCTGGCCTTGGCGGCGATGGCGAAGACCAACTCCGCCCGTCCGGCGCCTCGGCCCAGGCCGGGACCCACGACCACCGCGTCGGCTCGCTCGAGCAGCGTGTTGAGCTCCGCGGTGATCGGCGTGTCGAGCGTCATCGCTAGGGTCTGGAGATCGGGCTCCGCTCCGGTCAGCGCCGCGATGGTCGCCGCCGGGGCAGCCGCGTGCACCAGGCCGGCGCCGGCGGCAAAGGCCGCTCGGGAAGCGAGCCGAACCGCGCCGGTCATCCCGGCGTCGCCTCCGACCACGACCACTCGCCCACGGTTGCCCTTGTGATCGCGGGCGTGGAACCGCGGCAGCCAGCCGGCGGCCAGATGATCGGTGAGCAGAAGCGGCCAGTCGTTGTGAGGAAGCGGGAGACCGATATCCACCACCACCAGGTCTCCCACCTCGTCGCGAGCCAGGAGATGCCCGCGGCGGATGCCACCGAAGGTCACGGAGAGCCTGGCGTGAATCGCGATGCCGTGCGAGGCGCCGGTCATCAGATCCACGCCGGTGGGACCGTCGATGGCGACGATCGGCAGGGCCAGGTCGTTCAATCGCTCGACCAGCGCGGCAGCGGCGGGACGGGGAGCGCCTCGCGCGCCGGTGCCGAGAATGCCATCCACCGCGAGGGCGACGCCGGGCCAGGGGCCATCCGGTGCGACGGTGCGGACGCCTTCGGCCAGGGCGATGGCGGAGACTTCCTTCTGCAGCGGCGATCCCTCGCCCGGCAGTGGCGCCACCCAGACCGGCACCTCGGCGCGATGCAGCGCGCGCGCCAGGACCCAGGCGTCCCCACCGTTGTTTCCGGTCCCCGCCGCCACCAGCACCCCCGCCCGCAGCCGTTCGGGAAACCGCGCAGCCACCACGGCAGCAGTGGCGCGACCCGCATTCTCCATCAGGGAGCGGAGATCGGTCCCCTCCGCGACGGCCTGCTGGTCCCAGGCGGCGGATTGTTCAGGAGTGATGACGGGGATGGGGGGCATGGGGGAGGGGGAACAGGAGAACAGGGGAACGGGAGAACGGGAGTAGAGGCATCGGGCATCGGGTATCAGGGGTTACCCAGCCGTCATCCCGAGGGTTCCATCGCGGAGCGATGGTCCCGAGGGATCTCGGTCCGAGCGAATCAAGACCCTGGTCCGAGATTCCTCGCTACGCTCGGAATGACATCCGTCTCCCGACTGACAATCTTGCCGATAATTCCTGATGCCCGATGCCTGTTGCCTGTTGCCCTTACTTGTACGACTGCCCGATCGTGCGTCCGATCGAGATCTCGCCGTTATCGATGCGCAGGTTGAAGCCGCATTCGGGATTGTTGCAGACCCATGCCTTGTACATGATCGACGCCCCGTCGCGGCCGTAGTCCGAGAGGGGGATCAACGTGCCCTGCGAGCACTTCCGGCAGGCCGGCCAGTCCTTGACCTCCATAACACCTCCCCGGAGTCTCAGGACTCAGCACTCAGGACTCAGGACTCGACCCAGTCCTGAGTCCTTAGTCCTCAGTCCTGCTTACTCCTTCCCAATGGTAGGGTTCCCGAAACGCCTCACCGAAGTCGTAGACACCGGCGAAGTCGGTCTCCTGGTCGGAGGGCTGAGTCGAGAGGAGGCCCACGCTCACCAGCGTAAAGACGATGCGGCCCAGGTCCTCGGTGCGCCGGACGCCCCAGTGTTCGAGGACGCCGGGAGCGAGGAGGCCGAATTGCTGCAGGGCGAAATCGCGGCAGGCCCAGGCCAGCTCTCCGCCGGTGACGTGCCGCCGGGCCGGGAGCCGGGTCTGGAGAAACTCGATCGCGGCCAGCACGAAGAAGTAGGCCCGTTCGTCGAACCGGTCCTCCCGCTGTCGAATGCGGGCCAGTACCTCGTCGGCGAACTGGAGTTCGGTCATGCGGGGACGCTCATGGGGATGGGAGCCAAGCTAGGGAACCCTCCGAGGGGGGTCAAGCGGAGCGCTGATAGAGCGGGAACGACGCGGTCAACTCGCCCACCTCGCGCTTCACCCGCGTAAGGGTCGCCTCGTCCTGCTTGGTCAGCACCTGGTCGATCAGGCTCGCGATCCGTTTCATCTCGCGCACGCCCATGCCGCGGGTGGTGACGGCCGGGCTGCCCAACCGGATCCCGCTGGTCACGAAGGGAGACTGGGGATCGTCGGGAATGGTGTTCTTGTTGACCGTGATCCCCGCCTTGTCGAGCAGCGCCTCCGCCACCTTTCCCGTGAGGTTCTTGGGCCGGAGATCCACCAGCATCAGGTGGGTGTCGGTGCCGCCCGAGACGATCGCGAAGCCGCGCTCGATCAACGCTTCCGCCAGCGCCTTGGCGTTGGCCACCACCTGGCGCGAATACCGCTTGAAGTCCTCGGTCAGCGCCTCCCCAAAGGCGACCGCCTTGGCGGCGATGACGTGCTCCAGCGGGCCGCCCTGGGTGCCGGGGAAGACCGACTTGTCGACCGCCTTGGCGAACTCGCTGGTGCAGAGGATCAGTCCCGCCCGGGGACCGCGCAGCGTCTTGTGGGTCGTGCTCGTGACCACTTGGGAGTGCGGCACCGGCGACGGATAGAGCCCGGCGGCGACCAATCCCGCGAAGTGGGCCATGTCCACCAGCAGGTAGCCGCCCACTTCGTCCGCGATCGAGCGAAAGGCGGCGAAATCGATGATCCGGGCATACGCGCTCCCGCCCGCGATCAGGATCTTGGGACGCTCCTGCTTGGCCTGCTCGCGGAGCTTGTCGTAGTCGATGCGGCCGGTGGCGGGATTCACCCCGTACTGCACCGCATGCCAGATCACACCGCTGTGATTGACCGGCGCTCCGTGCGAGAGGTGGCCGCCGTGCGGCAGCGCGAGGCCCATGATGGTCTCGCCCGGCTTGGCCAGCGCCATGAAGGCGGCGAAGTTGGCCTGCGCCCCCGAGTGCGGTTGCACGTTGGCGTGGTCGGCGCCGAAGAGCTGCTTGAGCCGGTCGATGGCCAGCTGCTCGATCTTGTCGATCACCTCGCAGCCCCCGTAGTACCGCTTCCCGGGGTAGCCCTCCGCGTACTTGTTGGTCAGCGGCGTCCCCATCGCGTCGATCGTCGCGCGGCTGGCGAAGTTTTCGCTGGCGATCAGCTCCAGGCCGTGCTGCTGGCGCCAGAGCTCCTGATCGATCAGGGAGGCGACGGCGGGATCCGCCTGGCGGAGGGAAGCAT
>Ga0210073_1000173_pt1 | contig 12921 bp, 10 predicted proteins | sample Browns_ThreeSqC__2_FD_184853 | JGI IMG/M metagenome (GOLD analysis project Ga0210073, IMG submission 184853) | Wetland microbial communities from San Francisco Bay, California, USA, that impact long-term carbon sequestration - Browns_ThreeSqC_D2... | ecosystem: Environmental > Aquatic > Marine >...
AAAAGAAACGCCGACAGCTGCATCTGCCGCGTTGAGTAACGCGCACTTTCCGACCGATTGGGGCAGCACGAGCCAGTGACCATCGTTAACAAAACGTATTAACCGCAAAGATGCAAAGGTCGCAAAGGATTAAATTCTTCTCATTAAAGAACTTCTCTGCGTTCATTGCGTTTCTGCGGTGAAAGCGGTGCTTATGGCAATCAGATCCTACTGGAACCGGGAGAGTGAAAAATGCCGCGCCATCTGCTGTTGCTGCGTCATGCCAAATCCGACTGGGACACCGGCGCGGCCGAGGATTTCGAGCGCCCGCTGGCCAGGCGGGGAGAAAAAGATGCCCGGCGCATGGGACAATGGATGCATCGGGAGGGTCTGCTGCCCGATTATGTGATCAGTTCTCCCGCTATCCGGGCTCGGGAAACCAGCTATCGGGTATGCAGGGAGCTGGGTATTTCAAAAAATGACATCCATTTCGACCGGCGCATCTACGAAGCGGATGTCACCACCTTACTGGCGGTGCTGGCGGATTGCCCGCAAGGCCGCAACACCATCATGCTGGTGGGCCACAATCCGGGGCTGGAGGAATTGCTGACCTGGCTCTGGGGGGAGAAAGCCGCCTTGCCCGAGGATGGCAAGCTGCTGCCCACCGCCACCCTCGCGCGCCTCAGGATGCCCAGGGACTGGGCGCAGCTGGAGCGCGGTTGCGGTCGCATGATCGTGCTGACGCGCCCCCGTTCGCTGCCGGAGCAGACTGATTGAGAAGCGCTCCTTAAGTCAAAATCGTATTAAATAGCCACGGAAGCACACGGAAGACACGCATTGTGACCGACCCGGAGACTGCCGGTCAGTTGCCGGCGGCTACCGGGGTGATTTGCTTCACGAGTTTATTGTGCCGCATGCGCAAAGCCGCATTCTCGTCCCCCGGCTGATAGGGGCGGGCGGAGATCAGGTAGGTGCCATAGAGCACATGCTCACCCTTGGGACATTCGGTCGTCGAGGTAATCAGAAAGCCGGCTTCGGTCGGGGTGCCCACCGAGGCGCGGGTTTGGGCGGATTCGGGAATGTTCTCGCAGAGGCAGGGCTGCGCCTGGGCCTGACCCTCGATCCTCTCCGGTATCACCATCAGGCTGATGATCGATGCCGCATGGCTGTCGAAGGCGATCCACTCGGTTCCCAGTTCGCGCAGATGCGCTTCGAGCGAACGGGTCCGGACTTCTCCCTGCGGCGAATCAGACGTCTTGCCCATGAACAGGTGGTGAAACGGCGGGTTGCGGTAATCGGTGGTCAGGGTCATGGACACCTGCTTGACCGGGAACCGGATCGACAGGCACACGGGAACCTCTGCATGCCGCGGGTAATAGAAGTGATCGCAGGTAACCGCGGTGGTGTTCAGCAGACCGCCGGCCAGGGAGAGATAGGCGATATTGCGCTGGATGATGCGCACCGGCCCCGCGATATAGCCTTCCGTGTAGCCGTGGATGTCCTCTTCGGTGAACTTGATGGTGCCGTCGGTGAACGGCAGGCCCACGGTGATTTCGCCGTTGATCCTGATCCTGTCGATGATCGGGAATCCGTTTACGCGCAGGTCGTGGATGACGGCCATGTGCTTGTCCGAGAAGTGAAAATCATACATGGGAGAGCGCACCATGCGATCCCTGGCGTTGTAGTGCATGTAACGTGTCGGGGATCGGGCCGGGGGCGAATCCGGATACCAGGCAACATAGGCCCAGGCGCGGGTGCCGTCAGCGGGATCGGTGATTTCGATTTCTTCGACAAGATCGCTATGCAGGACGGCGTGCACGTTGCTGCCCCGGTCTCCCAGATCATCCGCCAGCAGTACCAGCACGTCATTTGCGTCCAGCAGCGCCTTTCCTTTGGGATCCTGGTCGTCGTATGTTCCGGCGCCGGCGGTTTCGGGTCTGCGGATGACCGGTGCGGCGCCACTGTCGTAATCGATTTGATAACTCTGCCGGTAGACGACGCTCCAGACCCAGTAGCCTTTCGAGTCCCGCTGGTCGATCTGGTAGGGGACCGCCACGGGGCTGCGGCCATGAAACACATAAACGCGGATGTTGCCGATGTCCTTGCCGGACAACAGCGGCAGCTCGGCGCCTTCGAGGATTACGGGATCGGCAAGGCGCTGCAGGGTCTTGCCGCCGTCCTTTGCCCAGGTCGGGACGCTCAGGGCAAGCACGATGATTCCGCACAAGGTAATGAACCGGCGCCAGCGCGCACGGGTTAGTTCTGCATGCACGTTTATCGGGTTCATCGTGGGTGGGTATGCACAACAGCGCACGCGCTGCGGTGAAGCTGGTCCCAGTCTATGCCCGGGCGAGCGACGCGTCCATACACGTATACAGGGGGGATCAGGTGCGCAGGCCGTCGAGGGAGGGATGGCGGCTGCCTATGCGCTCGTATTCGGAAATCACCTGGGCGCCGAACAGCAGGATGAATGCGGCGGCTTCCAGGCTGAGCAGAACGATGACCGCGGTGGCGAAGGTGCCATAGACGATATTGACGATGGACAGGGTAGAGAAATACCACACCAGAAAATGCCGCGTGATTTCCCAAAGTAACGTGGCGGTGAATCCTCCGATCAGGGCGATATGCACAGGCAGGCGGCCGAAAGGCATGACGAGGTAGAGTGACGACAGCAGCAGGACCTCGCCGGTGACGCCCAGGCCGTAGACGATGGCCTTGTTGTAGCCGCCCAGTGACACAACATACCCCATGACGCTGAAGGTACGCTCATCGAGCGTGGCCAGTACGCCACTCACGGTGCTGACCAGAAACAGGCCCAGTGCCAGGCACAGGATATAACAATAGGGAATGATGGCCGAGATCAGAAAGTGCCGCCGCCGGATCGCCACGCGGTGCAGGAAGATGACCGACATGGCATTTTCCAGTGTGGTGAACGCAAGCGAGCTGAACAGGATCAGCATGAAGATGCCCACGACGCCGACCAGTTTCCAGTTGCTGAGGAACGTCGCGACCTGCGCCGTCAGGTCGTCAGCGTGGCCGGGTGCGATGAGCCCCAGATAGTCTCGCGTGGTGTCGAGCAGCAGATGCAGATCACTGAGTTGTGACAGGACGATGAGAATGAGCGCCAGCGTGGGCAGGATGGAAAGCAGGGTGTAATAGGCGACCGCGCCGGCGAGCAGCAGGCCCTGGTTGGCGCGAAATCCCGCGATGGTCATGCGCACGAAACGCAGCGGGTTTTCGAGCACGAACCGTGCGCGGCTGGATTCAGCGTGCATGAGGAGGTGCATTCGTCAGATCGCCGGCGCCCGGTGGCGTCCCCGTGAGTGTCGGGTACTGCCATGCCCGGCGGTGGAGCCGCCCGGATGATGAAGTGCCGTACCGGTTCATGAGGTGAGAGTATGGCATGCTATTCCGTCGGACTGGGGTGGAGTTCGATATAGTACGTCGGCAGGATATTGTCGTCTTCCCGGTCCTCCAACCGGGACCCGCGCAACATGGCCTCGACCCGGGCGGCCCTGATCGCCGTGGTGTCGATGATCTCCGGGTACAGGCGGTACTGCTGCGCGACCAGCAGCGGGCGGGCACAGGCCTCGCCCTCAAGCCGTTCCCGCGTTTGCTGGTCCAGCACCGGGAGCGCCAGCAGCCAGGGTGCCTGCCAGCGCTGGAAGTCGTTGTAGAGTTGCCGGTGCACGGCATCCTGAGGGTGCGTGGCGAGCAGCAGGGGCGGAAATTCCCCGTCACCCAGTTCACGCCCCACCAGCCCGGCATCGAGGTGTATGCCCGCCAGACCGACGCCGCTTCCATCGGGCAGACGTTCGAACCATTGTGCGGCGGGGAAGGGCCCGGCTCCGGCGTTGATGTGGCGCGATAGATACATGGCCACGGCGCCGTCAGCGCCGGGTTCCAGCGCCAGGTGATCCGCAACGGTGCTGGTGAAGGTCTGCCGACAGGACTGTCCGGCGCGCCATTCGGCGGACTGGTCCAGTTCGATGTCTTCCCGCCTGACTGCGCTGTCGAGCAGCGCCAGCGGATGCGATTCCCGGTCCAGCAGCCACAGCTCAAAGCGGTCCTCCAGCGGGAACGGGATACGATCATGGACCTCGAGGAGGTACTCGTAGACGATGGCCCCCATGTGCTCCAGGTATTTGAAATCATCCGAAGGACAGAGCGGCCCGCGCTTCAGTCCTGTCTCCGGCGACCAGCTGCCGTAGCGGATGTCGCTGACCTGTACGCGCTGCCTGGTGTCCATGCCGTCCAGCAGACGGTCATTGCTGACATAGATATCCCAGCGTAAACCGTCCCGCGTCACCGCCTCCGCGGATTCGTAGCGGATGCAGTTGATCACGCCCCGGAACGGATTGAGCAGACGCTGGGTATAACACGTTATGGGCATGGAGGCGGCATCGTGTTCGTGTTCAGGTCCTGCCGGGCATGCGAGCGGTTGGCGGTTTTCCCTCGTCGTTCGGTAAGGCCATCGCGCCCGCGTGTGTCCCGACGGTGTGGCACAGCTGGCCACTCTTCACGAACCGGCCTGGTTATTATCATAACTTACCAGACCAGCCGCGCTAACCTGGTGCTCTTCCATACACACCCTCGTCACCGCAGAGACGCAAAGGACGCAGAGGTAATTATTTGTTTTTTTCATTAGGAACTTCTCTGCGGCCTTTGTGTCTCTGCGGTGAAAGCGGTGAGTTTATTTCTTTATACATGGACACTAACCTATATTTCGGCCAGGGGCCTGTCCACACTGAAAGGTCTTTCGTTCGACCCGTTCAAACCCCATCTTCCCGATGTCCCGAATTTCGACGGCGCCATCGCCCGCGACCTACGATGCTCAAGGTATCCGCCGTGCTCGTCCTTACGACGCATAGAGCCAACCCCGCCGCACCAGCCATTTCTCCGCCTCGACGGCGATAAACACCACGCCGGCGAAGGCGAAGCACAGCAGCAGCTCGAACCCGTCGAGCGGAGAGGTCCTGAACACCGATTGCAGCACCGGGAGGTAGATAACGCCGAGCTGCAGCGCCACCGTCAGCACGACCGCACCGAGCAGTGGCAGGTTTGAACGCAGGCCAAGGGTGAACAGGGACTCCCGTTCCGAACGTATCACCAGGACATGCACGAGCTGGGCGAAGGTCAGCACGGTGAACACCATGGTCTGCCAGTGCGCGTCGCCGCTGTGATACGCCCACGCCTGGGAGCCGATGGACAGCCCGCCGATCAGCACGCCCACCCAGATCATGTGCTGCCACATGCCGTGCGCGAACAGGCTCTCGTCGGGGCGGCGCGGCGGGCGGGTCATGAGGTCGCGCTCGGCCGGTTCCGCGGTCAGGGCGAGACCCGGCAGCCCGTCGGTGACCAGGTTGATCCAGAGGATGTGTATGGGCAGCAGCGGCAGCGGCAGACCCAGAAACGGGGCCAGGAACAGGGTCCAGATTTCGCCGGCGTTGCTGGTCATGGTGTACTTCACGAACTTGCGGATGTTGTCGAAGATGCGCCGCCCCTCGGCCACCGCCGCGACGATGGTCGCAAAGTTGTCATCGAGCAGCACCATGTCGGCGGCCTCGCGCGCGACATCCGTGCCCTTGCGGCCCATGGCGATGCCGATTTCGGCGCGCTTCAGCGCCGGTGCGTCGTTGACGCCGTCGCCCGTCATGGCGACGAATTCACCGCGTGACTGCAGGCTCTGGACGATCCTGATTTTCTGTTCCGGGTTGACGCGGGCGAACACCCGGATGTGCGCGACCCGCGCCTGCAGTTCCTCTGTCGAGAGTCGTTCGAGTTCACGGCCGGTCAGCACGCTGTCCGCTTCCTGCGCGATGCCCAGCCGCAGGGCGATGGCCCGCGCCGTGCCGGGGTGATCGCCGGTGATCATCACCGGGGTGATGCCGGCGGAGCGGCACATCGCCACCGCCGCGTGCGCCTCGGCGCGCGGCGGGTCGATCAGCCCGACCAGGCCGAGAAAGACGAGTTCCCGTTCCACGGTGCGCGGATCGGGCGCTCCGTCAAGACCGGGCAGGGAACGCATCGCGTAGGCCAGCACCCGGTAGCCCTCGGCCGCGAGCTGTTCCGCCCCGGCCAGCAACTCCGGTGCATTGAGATCGGCGCTCCCGCTGGCCGTGAGACGGTTCACGCAGCGCGCGAGGATTTCCTCCGGGGCGCCCTTGACGAAAGCGGTGATCGTGTCCCCGTCGCGATGCAGGGTGGTCATGCACTTGCGCTCGGCGTCGAAGGGCAGCTCGCTCATTCGTGGCAGGGCCTTTTCGAGCACCTCCTTGTCGTAGCCCGCCACGCGGGCTGCCTCGTAGAGCGGGACCTCGGTGGGATCGCCCCCGGCGGCGGTGCCAGGCTGCGGATGCACGTCGTTGTTCAGCGCCATTGCCTGGCCCAGAAGCTGCCAGGGCTGGCCGGCAGCCGCAGTCTTCGGGAGCGCGGCGGTTCGCGTGCCATCGGCGAACAGGGCGTCCACGCGCATGCGGTTTTCCGTCAGCGTGCCAGTCTTGTCCGAGCAGATATAGGTGACCGAACCCAGGGTTTCCACCGCAGGCAGGCGGCGTATCAGCGCATTGTGACGGCTCATGGCGCGCGCGCCGAAGGCCAGGGCAATCGTCACCACGGCCGGCAGCGCCTCCGGGATCGCCGCTACGGCCAGGGTCACTGCAGTGAGAAACATCAGGATTACCGGCTCGCCGCGCAGCAGGCCGGCGCCGAAGACGATGGCGCAAATCAGCAGCACCGCGAGCGCGAGCCGCTGGCCGAACCGGGTCAGCCGTCGCTGCAGCGGCGTGCGGGGAATTTCGTCCTTGTGCAGCAGTGTGGCGATGCGGCCAATTTCCGTGTCCATGCCGGTGGCCACGACAACGCCCGTGCCCCGGCCTCCGGCAACCAGGGTGCCCTTGAACGCCATATTACGGCGGTCCGCCACGGGGAGATCGGCGTCCGTCAGCGATTCCGTGATTTTACCGACGGCCTCGGATTCACCCGTCAGCGCCGATTCGTCGAGCCGGAGGTCGGCAGTCTCCAGCAGGCGCAGATCGGCCGCGATGATGCCGCCCGCGTCGAGCAGCAGGATGTCGCCGGGTACTACTTCGGTGGCCGGGATGGTCCGGATATGGCCCTCGCGGCGCACCCGGGCTTCCGGCGCCGCCATTTCGCGCAGCGCTGCCACGGCGCGCTCGGCGCGGTATTCCTGCACGGCCCCGATCACCGCATTGAGCAGCACGATGACGACGATGGCCGCCGCATCCTGCGGGTCGCCGATAATGCCGGAGATAATCGCGGCCACGATCAGCACGATGATCATGAAATCGGAAAACTGGCCGAGCAGGATGCGTCCGGGGCCGCGGCGAACGCCCATGCGGATTTCGTTGCCGCCGTGACGCTTCAGGGCGGCCTGGACGCTGTCGCTGGACAGCCCCTGCCGGTCATCGACGTGCAGGGTGGACGCCACATCCCTGGTGGACAGGGTATGCCAGGCGGGAGGGTTCGGCAGTGTGTCGCTCATGGTTCGTGCGGATCGCGCGGTCACCGCCGGGAACAGGACGTCAAGGCTGGCAGCGCGTGTGCGAGCCCTGCGAAACCGGGACGTGCGATAAATATTTCCCTGTACGACCGACGACAGCCGTCGTTCCGGGCGTCCTGCCCTCTCGCAATACCTGCGCATCCCTGTGCATCGTCCCTGCCGTCAACGGTCCCTGTTTTACGGACCCGCCACCCGCCATTCTCTCTGCACCTGCCTGATAGCCGGGTTAGAGGGGTAATCGGATAACACGTGATCAGGCGGGGCAGGGAGTGTTGGGTTTCATCCCGGCAGCGGCGCATGGCGGTCGCGAGCGTTACAGCAAACGGCAGGCCTCGTCGAAGTCGAGCCGCGGACCGCGCGGGAAAAGCTTCGCATGATCGGCGTAACCGAGCGCGCAAATGAAATTGGACCTGATCGTGCCCTTGGGGAAAAACTCGGTATCGAGCTGTACGCGGTTGAAACCCGACATCGGTCCGCAATCGAGGCCGATAGCGCGCGCGGCGAGCAGGAAATACGCGCCCTGCAGGGTGCTGTTACGGAAGGCGGTTTCCTCGATCTTCGCAGGTTTGCCCGCGAACCAGGAGGCTGCCTCCTTATTGTGCGGGAACAGCTTCCCGAGCTGCTGATGAAATTCCATGTCCATGCCTAGCACCGCAACTACCGGTGCGCTCATGGATTTTTCCACGTTACCCGCGTCGAGACAGGGCCGCAGTCGCTCCTTGGCCTCACGGGTGCGCAGGAACAGCAGGCGCGCCGGGCAGGTGTTGGCGCTCGTCGGACCCCACTTCATGAGTTCGTAGAGCTCCCGCAGCTGATCGTCGCTCACCGGCCGGTCCAGCCAGAAATTGTGCGAACGGCCATTGCGAAAGAGGATGTCGAGACAGTCGTCGGTCACTCGCTGGTTAGTCATGGTCGCTCCCCGTGATGTGGCCGAAGCATAAACCACCCCTTGGTTGAAATCCATTTGCAGGAACCCCGGGCTCCTGGCTTCGGGGCGAATGCAGGTGTCCGGTTGCCGTACCTGCGGGCGCTCCCGGGGGTGGGCGCCGGGCGGTGACCCATCCCGGCCTGGCTTGGCCGGGGTTGTGGTATATTCGCTGTCCTTCGTTACGGCATGCAGTACCCGAGATGACCGGTGTCAATGAATTCGAACAGCGTGCGGCGGAACTGATCGAGGCCGGGCGCAGGCTGTATCAACTGGGCTTGGTGCCCGCCACCAGCGGAAATTTCTCGGCGCGGCTCACTGACGGGCGCATCGCCATCACCGTCTCCGGCAGTCACAAGGGCCGACTGACGTTTGATGACATCATGATTATCGACGCCGCGGGGCGTTCCCTGGACGATCGCCGGTCGTCGGCGGAGACCGGCCTGCACCTGCAGATCTATCACCGTTTCCGGGATGCCGGGGCGGTGCTACACCCTCATTCGGTCAATGCCACGCTGCTCTCGCGCGGACGGCGCGACCACCTGGTGCTGACGGACTACGAACTGCTCAAGGCGTTTCCCGGCGTGAACACCCACGAGTGCGCGGTAACGGTGCCGGTGTTCGCCAATTGCCAGGACATCCCGGCGCTGGCGGCGGAAGTGGACGACTGGATGGAGCGACATGAAGGGCCGGTGCACGGCTACCTGATCGGCGGCCACGGCTTCTACACCTGGGGCGCCACCGTGGAGGACGCATTGCGCCACGTCGAGGCCTTCGAGTTTCTGTTTGACTGTGAACTGCGGGCGGGAGGAAGGCAGCGCTTATGACCACATTGACGGTGTATGCCAGCGACGGCAGGGTAGGGGACACCACAACCGACCCGGCGGTCATCGCAACGATGCTGGGTGGGCTCGGCGTGCTGTATGAACGTTGGCGGGCGAACCGCCCCCTGGCGGCAGACGCTGGCCAGGACGAGGTGCTGGAAGCCTATCAGGAAGAGATCGATCGGCTCAACGCCGACCATGGCTTTCAGTCGGTCGACGTGGTGAGCCTGGGGCCCGACCATCCCGAGAAGGCAACGCTGCGCAGCAAGTTCCTGGCAGAACACACCCACGAGGACTTCGAGATCCGCTTTTTCGTCGACGGACGCGGCCTGTTCTACCTGCATGTGGGTGGTCAGGTGTACCTGCTGCTATGCGAGCAGGGCGACCTGGTCAGCGTGCCTGCCAACACCACGCACTGGTTCGACATGGGCGCGAATCCCCGCTTCAAGTGCATCCGCTTCTTCACCACACCGGACGGCTGGCTTGGCGATTTCACCGGCAGCGACATCGCGAACCGCTTCCCGGATTTTGATACCTTCGTGGCGGCGCCGCACGCGTGATCAGGGCGGTACTCACCGACATCGAGGGAACGACCTCGTCGCTGTCCTTCGTAAAGGATGTGCTGTTCCCCTATGCCCGCACCCACCTGGCAACGTTCGTGCGCGACCATGCGCAGGACGCCGGCGTGGCGCTGCAACTCGATGCGGTGCGCCGCGAGGCGGGCGATCCCGCGCTGTCGCAGGAGGCGGTGATCGACCATCTGATAGTCTGGATCGATCAGGACCGCAAGATCACGCCGCTCAAGTCCCTGCAGGGCATGATCTGGGAAAACGGCTACCGCAACGGCGATTTTCAGGGGCACATCTACCCGGACGCGGAGCAGGCGCTGCGCGACTGGCATGCACGCGGTCTCGCTCTCTACGTCTATTCCTCCGGCTCGGTGCAGGCGCAGAAGCTGCTGTTTGCCCATACCGCATTCGGCGACCTGACACCGCTGTTCGACGGGTACTTCGACACGACCGTGGGGGGCAAGCTGGACACCGGTTCGTACCGCGCCATCGCCGCGGCCATTGGCATCGCACCTGCGGAGATCCTGTTTCTCTCGGACGTGCGGGCCGAACTCGATGCCGCCGCCGCCGTGGGTTGCCGGACCGCATGGCTGGTGCGGGACGATGCAACCGATCCGCGTGCCGCCCACCGCCAGGTGCGCGATTTCCGTGATATCGACATCGACTGACAACGTGACAAGGGGCCTTGCTTCGTGACTTCCTCAGGCAAACCGAAGGTGGATCTGTTTACGCCGATCAAGGTCGGCCCCCTCACACTCCCCAACCGCATCGTCATGGCGCCGCTGACGCGCAACCGCGCCGGAGCGGGGGATGTTCCGCGGGAGATGAATGTGACCTACTACGTACAGCGCGCCTCGGCCGGTTTGCTCATTACCGAGGCCTCGCCGGTCAGCCCCCTGGGACACGGGTATCCGGCCACGCCGGGCATCCATACGGAGTCGCAGGTGACGGGCTGGCAGGACGTCACCCGGGCCGTGCACGAGCGGGACGGGCGCATCTTCCTGCAGCTCTGGCACGTCGGGCGCATCTCCCATCCTTCCCTGCTGCCCGAAGGCGAGTTGCCCGTGGCGCCCTCCGCCATCCGGCCGGCAGGAGAGGCCATGACCTTCACAGGCCCGCAGCCCTTCGTCACGCCCCGCGTCCTGGAACTCGCGGAGATTCCCGGGATCATCGAGCAATACCGCCAGGCGGCGGAAAATGCCCGGCGCGCCGGTTTCGATGGCGTCGAAATCCATGCGGCCAACGGTTACCTGCTGGATCAGTTTCTGCGCGACGGCACCAACCGGCGCAACGACGCCTACGGGGGTTCCCTGCAAAACCGCACCCGCCTGCTGATGGAGGTTACCGATGCGGTGACCGCGGTATGGGGGACCGAGCGCGTCGGCCTGCGTCTCTCGCCGCTGCAACCGTTCAACGACATGCGGGATTCCAACCCGGAGGCGATCTTCAGCTACGTGGTGGAACGGCTCAACGATTTCGACCTCGCCTACCTGCATGTCACCGAAATGGGGCAGGATGCTCCGGGCGCGGCGGGCCCGGCCTTCGATCTCGGCAGGCTGCGCGAACTCTGGCACGGCCTCTATATGACCAATTACCGTTATGACAAGGCACGCGCCAACGCGGCGCTGGCCAGCGGGGCCGCCGATCTGATTGCTTTCGGCACGCTGTACATCGCCAACCCGGACCTGCCGGAGCGCTTCGCGCGCGATGCGCCACTCAATATCCCCGATGCCGCCACGTTCTACGGCGGGGATGAACACGGTTACACGGATTACCCGTTTCTGGACATTCACTAGCAAGGTGTAACGGGCGTTTCGTTAAATTCGCAACGCATCTGCTGACAGGAGCGGGTATGCCCGCGAACACGATGCCATCATCAACAGCATCGCGGGCATACCCAAAGGGCACAAGAGCCCGCTCGTGGAGCAGAAACCTCAATGTTTCGAGGCGTCCTGAACACAAAGGAGTCAACAATGGCAATACATCCACAGGCGGGACAGCCCGCACCCGCAGACAGCCTGATCGACGTCGAGGCGCTCGAGCGTGACTACCGGGAACGCACGCCGGATATGCAGGACCCCACACAGCGGGTGAGTTTCGGCACCAGCGGCCACCGCGGCAGCGCACTGCACGGCAGTTTCAACCGTGACCACATTCTTGCCATCACCCAGGCGATCTGTGACTACCGCCAGGCGCAGGGCATCGACGGTCCGCTGTATCTCGGCAAGGACACCCACGCGCTTTCGGGCCCGGCGCAGTGCGATGCGATCGAGGTGCTTGCAGCCAACGGGGTGGAGACGGTGATCCAGGCCGACGACGGGTTTACGCCGACGCCGGTTATCTCGCGCTCCATCCTGGTGCACAACCGAGACCACGGCGAGCGGCGCGCAGACGGCGTGGTGGTCACGCCCTCGCACAACCCGCCGGCCGACGGCGGCATCAAGTACAACCCGCCGCACGGCGGCCCGGCCGACACCGACGTCACCGGCTGGATCCAGGACCGAGCCAACGACTTGCTGGTCGCGGGCAACGCCGGGGTCAGGCGCATGAGTTACGACGCCGCGATCCAGTCGGCGTCCCTGCACCAGGAGGACCTGGCCGGACCCTATATCGAGGACCTCGGCAACGTCGTCGACATGGAAGCGGTGCGCGCGGCCGGGCTTTCTATCGGCGTCGATCCGCTCGGCGGCGCGGCCGTGGCCTACTGGTCGCGCATCGCCGCGCACTACGGCCTCGACCTTACCGTGGTCAACCCCCGGGTCGACCCGACCTTCGGCTTCATGACGCTCGACCACGACGGCAAGATCCGCATGGACTGCTCGAGCCCCTATGCCATGGCGAATCTGGTCAAGCTCAAGGACCGCTTCGACATCGCCTGGGGCAACGATGCCGATGTCGACCGCCACGGCATCGTGACGCCGTCAGCGGGATTGATGAACCCCAATCATTATCTCGCCGTGGCCATCGACTACCTGATCCGCCACCGCCCGCAGTGGCCCGCGTCCGCGACGGTGGGCAAGACGCTGGTGAGCAGCGCGATCATCGACCGCGTGGTGAAGGCGCTGGGGAGGACGGTCTACGAGGTGCCGGTCGGTTTCAAGT
>Ga0210073_1000174_pt1 | contig 12901 bp, 11 predicted proteins | sample Browns_ThreeSqC__2_FD_184853 | JGI IMG/M metagenome (GOLD analysis project Ga0210073, IMG submission 184853) | Wetland microbial communities from San Francisco Bay, California, USA, that impact long-term carbon sequestration - Browns_ThreeSqC_D2... | ecosystem: Environmental > Aquatic > Marine >...
GCCCAACTTCAAGTCCCCGCTGATCTGGGACGTCTTCGCGATCACGACCTACTTCACCGTCTCCAGTACGTTCCTGGTCGTGGGCCTGGTGCCTGACGTCGCCGCGGCCCGCGACAAGATGTTCGGCTGGCGGAAGAAGATCTACGAGATCGCCTCGCTGGGCTGGAAAGGCACCCATGAGCAGTGGCGTCACTACACGCGCGCCTATCTCTATCTCGCCGCGCTGGCGACCCCGCTGGTGCTCTCGGTGCACTCGGTGGTGTCCTGGGATTTCGCGATGTCACTGGTGCCCGGCTGGCACGGGACCATCTTCGCGCCCTACTTCGTGGCCGGGGCGATCTACTCCGGCGTGGGGATGGTACTCACCCTCCTGATTCCGCTCCGGAAGGCGCTCAAGCTGGAGCACATGTTCACGGAGTATCACTTCGACAACCTGGCCAAGCTTACCCTGTTCACCGGCTCGATCCTGTTTTACGCCTACGCCATGGAGTACTTCGTGGGCTGGTACAGCGCCAACAAGTTCGAGCAGACCACCTTCTGGCTGCGGGCCTTCGGGCCCATGTGGTGGGCCGGCTGGACCATGATCATCTGCAACGCCTTTGTCTCCCAGCTGTTCTGGTTCAAGAAGATCCGGACCAACCTGACGGCGCTGTTCGTGATCTCGATCTTCATCAACATCGGGATGTGGTTCGAGCGGTACGTGATCATCGTCTCCAGCCTGAGCAACGACTTCGAGCCCTGGGCCTGGGGTCAGATGACACCGACCTGGGCCGACTGGGGAATCCTGATGGGGAGCTTTGGCTGGTTCGGGATGTGGTTCCTGCTCTTTGCGCGGACCTTCCCGGTGGTCGCCATTCAGGAGATCAAGGAGACGATCCCCTGGCCCCGGCTCCGGAAGGGAGGCCACTGATGGCCAAGCCCGTAGCCGGAGTACTCGGGTCGTTCGTGCATATCGACGCGGCCACCGAGGCGATTCGAGCCCTGCGGGCCGAGGGGAGGACCGGGTTTACGGTCTACACCGCCGCCGCCAACCACGAAGTCGAAGAGGCGCTCGGGATCACCAGCAGCCCGGTGCGGCTGTTCACACTGATCGGCGGACTCACCGGTTGCGCCGCCGGGTTCGGCATGACGCTCTGGATGTCGGTCGACTGGCCGCTGCTGGTGGGCGGCAAGCCGATCGCGTCGGTGCCGCCCTACGTGGTGCTCGCCTTCGAGCTGACCATTCTGATCGGTGCCCTGAGCACCGTCGCCGGGACCCTGATTCTCTCCCTGCTGAAGCCGACGACGGGGCTCGCCTACGACCCCTCGTTCAGCGACGACCGGATTGGGATCTTCGTCCCCGTGGGACCCGAGCAGGCCGGATCGGTGGAGCGGCTGCTCAAGACCGCGGGGGCCGAGGAGGTGCGCCGTGAGGACTAGCCGGGTCCTGTGGCTCGCCGCCCTGGTCCTTACGGGGGGATGCCAGACCTACTACAACGACGTCCCCTCGCCCGACGCCTTGATGCATCTGGTCCCCTGGTTCGATGCGATGATCAAGCAGCGAAACGTGCACCCCTACGCCCGGGCCGATATTCCCCGGTTGACCATCGCGGGGACGGTGCCGGTGACAGGAAGCGAGGGCGATTGGTTCGGAGAATTTTCCACCGGGACCACCACCCGTGCCGACAAGCTGATCAATCCGCTGGCCGGCAAGGGGGCCACCGCGATGGGTGACACGCTCTACCACACCTACTGCGCGGTCTGTCATGGCCCGGTGGGCGCCGGCGACGGCCTGGTGGGAAAGAAGATGGCGGCTCTGTCGCTCCTCACCGACAGGGCACGGGCCTACACCGATGGATACATCTACAGCATCATCCGCTACGGCCGCGGCGTGATGCCCCGCTATGGCGATAAAGTCCCGTCCGAGCTGCGGTGGCACGTCGTCAATTACGTTCGCCAGCTCCAGGCGGCGGGGAAGGTGCCCTGATGTCGCGCACTGCCGTTCGAGAGCGGATCGATGCCCTGGCCGTGGCACCCAGGTACGGTCTCTTCCTGGGTCTGGGCGGAGTGCTCACCCTGGCTGGACTGCTGCTCTTCATCCTCACCCTCAGCGGCCCTGATGCCGATCGGGCCTGGCACCTGTTCCATGTGAACTGGATCTTCTTCACCGGTCTGGCCGGAGGCAGCGTGGCCTTCGCCGCGGTGCAGAAGATCACCAAGGGACACTGGTCCGGCCTGATGATCCGCTTCGCCGAGGCCTGCTCCGGGTTCCTTCCGGTCTCCTTTATCGGCTTCCTGGTCATCTTCAGCGTCGGATACTCCCACATCTTCCCGGCGATGGAGGGGCTCCCGCACGGGAAGGCGCTCTGGCTATCCCGTGACTGGATGTTCTGGCGGGTCTTCCTTTCTCTCGGCCTGCTGTACTGGCTCGGCTTCCGCCTGATCAAGGCCGATATGGTGCCGGACCTCTACGAACTCCAGGGACTGGTGACCGGACGGCGGGCCCGGCTCTGGGCGTCGATGCTCCGCGGCTACGATGGCTCGCCCGAAACGGTAGCGCGGAACGACGAGAGGATCTACCGCCTGGCCCCGGCCTACGTGGTGACCTACGCATTGGTCTTCAGCGTGGTCGCGTTCGACTGCATCATGGCCCTCCAGCCCCACTGGTATTCCAACCTGTTGGGCGGGTTCTTCTTCATGGGGTCGTTCCTGGGGGCGCACATGCTGCTCGCTTTGCTGATGCTGATGGGTGGGCGTGAGCTGCGGATCAGCGGATTGATCTCACCCAAGCAGCGGCACGACCTGGGCAAGTTGTGCTTCGGGTTCACCGTGTTCTGGGCCTACCTGATGTTCGCCCAGTTCCTGGTCATCTGGTACGGGAATCTCCCGGAGGAAACCGGCTTCGTTTTCTCGCGGCTCTGGGGACCATGGCTGCCGATCGGGCGGGCGGTCTTCCTGGGGATGTTCCTGATCCCCTTCTTCGGCCTCCTGGGCGTGATGCCGAAGAAGCTGCCGATCACCCTGAGCCTGTTTGCCACGATCAGTCTCGTGGCCCTCTGGCTGGAGCGCTATCTCCTCGTGGTCCCCTCGATCACCGCGCAGTCAGGCCCGGTCTTCGCCCTGCCGGAGCTGGGCCCGACCCTGCTCTTCGCCGGCTGTTTCTCCTGTCCTACGGCGGATTCTCCCGGCTCTTCCCCATGATCTCGCCCAGACTGGCTGAGATCACGCTGGACCGTGAACGCGGGCATGTGCACTCTGCCCTCGAGTTCGACCACGAGGAGGGGGCGGCGGACTACGTGTCCGCGGAAGCAATGGAGCGGCGGCGCCGATCGCGCTGACCGGCGGATTGCGGGAATGAGTCAGCGGCGCTGACGCGCCATGACCTTGGAGAGCAGGTTGTGCAGGACGTCGGGTGGGCCGGTTACGGCCGTGATCCGGTCTCCCTGTCGAAGAATCAGCGTCGCCTTCTTGTCATCGGTGGTCCCCGCGTCCGCGCGGGCGGCCGATTCCTGAGCGATCAGCGTTTCCACCTTCGCGGCCGGACCCTCGATGGTCCGGATCGTCTCACCGGTCGATAGCTGCTGGTCGACCGCGGTGACCTCCTCGTCAGTCCCCACCTCCTGAACCAGCACCTGAACGATCGGCAGCCCACTGACCCTGGGCATCCGGTTCTGAACGCTCGAGTCGGCCGGGCCGACGGGGAGCGCCCTCCAGCCCGGATGGGTCGGCGGCGGGAGCGTGGCCAGCGCGCCCAGCAATCCATGCGCCTCCTCCGGACTCAGCTGAGTCACCGCCGGCTGCATCTGCGGCTCCACGGCGATCTCGGCGGTTGCCGGCTCAGCGGGTGAAACGGGGGCGGCAGGCGTCGGCGCCGGATTCTGGTGCCGCCGGCGTGGGGCCGGTGCGGGCCGCTGAACCTCAACCGGGGTCGAGGAAGGGGTGACTTGAGCGACGAGCGGGCCGGCAGCGGGTTGGGTGGGTGGAACCGTGACCGATTCCACGGCCGCCGGGGTTTGCGCCAGCCATCGATTCGCTTCCCACCCCGCCACGACCGCGACGGCGATACTGGCCGCCCAGGCTGCGGTCGAAAGACGCTGGCGACGGGCGGCGCCGGCGCGGATCGACCGGAGTCGGATCACTTCGAACGACGGCGCCTGGCCGATTACCGGGCCCAGGTTCGCGAGCAGCGCAGTGGTGCGGTCGCGCAGGGCGGCGATCTCGTCGCGCGAGGCGCGACATCGGGCGCACTCCGCCAGATGGCTCTCGATCTCCACGCACTGCGGACGGCTCAGTGCCTGGTCGAGATAGGCGTGCAGTTCTTCCTCAGGAATGTGCCGCATGGTCCCTTCGTTCCTGGAGGTCGTAAGCGGCGACCAGCCGGCGGCGTGCCCGGGCCAGGGTGGTTCCAACCGCTCCGACAGCGAGGCCGGTCTGTTCGGCGATCTCCGGATAGCTGAGTCCTGCATCCCAGAGCAGCAACACTTCCCGGTCCCGTGGGGTCAGCGTCGACAGGGCCTGCTCGATGCCGGCCAGGCGCTCCTCGCGCTCGACCGAGTCCTGCGCCGACGGCTCGCTCGACGGTACCCCGGCGGGATCGTCCCGCAAGAGACTCAGGTGCCGCTTCCGGCGAACGGCCGCGCGAGCCTCGTCTCGGGCCAGGTTGGCGGCTACCGCAAAGACCCAGGCGCGCGGCTTTTCAGGCTGGTGGGCCATGGCGCGCACGAAGACCTCCTGCGCGAGGTCCTGCGCGCGGTCGGCGTCCCAGATCTTTCGGTAGAGAAACCTGACCACCGACGCGTAGGTCGTGCGGTACAGGGACTCCAGGTCGTCGGCCAAAGTGACTCCGCTATGTACACGGGATACCGCAATGTACGCCGTCGTACATGGGACGTGATAGGGGGGGGTGGTTGCACAACTTAGGCCCCTGATTCGGGCTGCACCGTCAGTCTGGCGAGATAGGTAGCGTCTTGGAACCAAACGCGCAGCCGTCGTGAAACACGTCCTCCGGCTCCGGCCAGGCATAGCAGATGGTCGGCTTGGCGGGCTCTCCGTTGGCCCGAAACCGGTCGTGAAGCGTGCAGTTTCGGTGGGAATCCAGATAGGCGCACGCGGAAATCATTTCGGCGCCGAGCACCCCCTCCGCCACCCAGTCCACCAACCGGAAGTGAGGCTCCTTCCGGGCGCGGACCAGGAGCTCCAGGGCCTGGTCTTCAGGATCACAGCGGATATCGAGCTGAAGGTCCCGGCAGCAGGCGGCCCCCCGCGCCTGGTCCGCGGTCTGGCAGGGAGCGGTCAAGCAGGGGTTCTCGGTCTGGATCACGGGCAGTGAGCGGGCTCTGGTGGGGAACTCACCGGTGACCAGCTCGCCATCCTGAACCAGTCGAAACCGGTCGCCACCAAGTTGCCGAGGCTGAACCTCGCTGGGGGCGGCCGCCGGTAGTGCCCCTTGAAAGCCGTGGGCGGCACACCGGGCGCTGGCAGGATCCTCCTTCAGAAAGTGACAGGGCACCAGCAGTCGCGCCTCCACCCACCAGGTATCCCCCTCGGAGCGGAGACTGCCGAAGGCGATGCGCTCCGTGTGGCCGAACAACCAGGTGGCCTCGTCGTCGGCGCTGGCCACCCCGTCTTCCGTGTCGGTGACCCGAAGGACGACGTCCAGGACGCGGCATTGGGGCCCCAGTCCGGAGCACGGCGGTGGCGCAATCACGGCAGCAAGGTATGCCAGCTGGGTGGCGGGACAACCCCGAAGGCTCCCCACTCCCCATGGGCGCTCTCGCGGTTTATCTTGTGAACGCTTTCACAAGACCCACACCCAACTGAACCGGAGGTAGGACTCCATGAAGCGGATCATGGCCTGCGCCTCGGCGATGGCCCTTCTGGTCGCGGCCTGTGGCGGCGGCGAGAAGAAGGCCGAGCAACAGGCGGCGCCTGAGGCGGCACCGGCGGCAGCACCGGCCGCGACCGGCGCCACGCACGATGTCGACATGGATTTCGATGGCAAGGTGGGAGCGTTCGTTCCTGCCGAGCTGACCATCAAGTCGGGCGACGTCGTACGGTTCCACAATAAGACGGGCGGCCCCCACAACGTGGACTTCTGGGCCGACAGCATTCCCGCCGGGGCTCAGGCAGCCCTCGATGCCGGGATGCCCGACCGCATCGGACCTCTTTCCGGTCCCATGTTGGTCGAGCCCAACGCGGTCTACACCATCAGCTTCGCGAACGTCCCGCCAGGCGTGTACAAGCTGTACTGCCTGCCGCACCTGGCGTTCAAGATGCACGGCAAGATCACGGTTCAGTAGGGCTCAGTAACAGCGGTTCGCTCGGCGCGGGGAGCCGAGGGACGGTCGCCGGTCGCGGCCGCCTCTCAGCGCCTCGCGCCGTGCTTTTCCCACCAGCAACCGGCGGCCACCACCGCCGATCCCAATACCGCTCCCGCCAACGCGTCGATCGCGTAGTGCATCTGGGTGTACACCACCCCGACGGTCAAGAGCGCCGTCGGAACGGCAAACCACATCGCCAGTCGCCGAGACCCAGCCCAGGCGGCAGCGGTGGCCGCCCACGCGGCAGCCACATGCGATGAAGGAAAGGCCGCCCCGTAGGCACTTCCCGCCGCCAGTGTGGCGTAGACCAACCGCGCCATGGCGTTCTCGACCTGGGGCCCGATAGGCCGGGGAAATTCGTAGTAAGGCCCGGCCACCGGGAACAGCACGAAACAGACGTAACTCACCGCCATGGTCGTGAAGACCCAGAAGGTGGCCCGCCTCGCGTCGCCTGACTGCCCCCTCGCGACGAAATAGAGCGTTGGCCCCAGCAGGATCCCGTAGAACGACAGATAAGAACCGTGCAGAATGGTCGACCACAGCGCGCTGGGGTGGGTTTGCCACCACTCGGAGCTGGGCTGCCCTCCGAAGAGAGCGGCCTCCCAGCGTTGGATCACTGCGTCATGGATCTCGGTTCCCGATCCGTGGTTCAGGACCCCAACCATTCCGTACACCAGTGGGAGAAGAGCAAACAGGTACAGGTGGCGAGGCAGGGAAGCATTCCCCGTGGCCAATCGGGAGACGGCCGAGACGCAAAGAATGACCAGGAGGCTCTCACCGAGGAGCCGGGCGCCCAACAGCGTGGGACCGGCTCTAACGAGGGCTATCACCGAAAAGAGGACCAGGTAGGCGACCAAGGCCTGTTCCGCGGGCCAGAGGTTGGTGTTGCGGCTGAACGGCGGAGGTCCCTCCGGGTTCAGAGCCATCCGGCTGACTTGTACCAGTTCGCGGTGATCGTCAGGCCGCTCGAGAGATCGTGTTCGGCGCGCCATCCGGTGTGGTTAGTTAGAGGGGACGGGTCCCCGGTCCAGGCCGCGGCGAAGAGCTCGTTGGCCTTGTCGCCGGTGAGAATCGTGCTGGTTCCGGCCAGCCCGGCCAGTGTTCCGGTGAGCGAGAGCACCGCTCGGCCCACCGATTCGGGCACATTGATGATCCGGAGCCTGCCTCCGGTCCGGCCGGTGGCCTCGGAGACGGCGGTGCTGACCAGGCGCAGAAACGCCTCGCTGGTGAACCGCTGCTCGTGGCAGGGGAGATAAATCGCCCCCACCGTGCGATCGCTCCCGGCCGCCGCGACCAGGGCTCGAGCGAGATCCGGTCCGAAGACCGCCGACAACTCCTGTCGGCCACTGCCGAGTTGAGGCGCCACTCCGAGCCGGGCCATCCGAAAAATCTTGAGGACCTCCCGGTCTCGCTGACCGTAGACCATGGGCGGCCGCAGGATGGTCCAGGGGAGAGTGCTGTCACGGACCAGCCTTTCGGCGGCGAGTTTGCTGCGCCCGTACTGGGTGACCGGCCTGGGCGATTCGGCGCCCGTCAGTGGCGACCCGGGGACCGTGGGGCCGCCGGCGGCAAGGGAAGAAACCAGGATGAACCTGGGCCGCCCGCCCGAGCGTTCAGCGGCCCGCAGCAGGTTCGCGGTGCCCTCGCTGTTGGCGCGGTCGAATTCCGCCTGATTCCGTGCGGCTACCAGCCCCGCGAGATGGAAGATCACGTCCTGCTCTCGCACGGCGGAGGCCAGCGAGCTCGAATCTTCGAGGCTCCCGGGCGCCAGCGTGACGTCGTTCCACCCCAGGGCGGCTGCTTTGGCGGGAGATCTGACCAGCGCGGTGACCGACGCGCCGTGGCGCTGCAGGGCTTCGACCAGGTGGCTCCCGACGAACCCGGTGGCGCCGGTGACCAGCACTCTCATACCGGTCGATCGTAGAGCCGGTAGGTCTTGTAGACGGAGAAGTTCATCTTCTCGAGGCCCGCGTTCATGGCCGGGTTGTCCTCGAGAATCCACCCCGCCTCTCCCCAGGTGATGCCGTGCTTGGCCGACGTGGTCCAGATGTAGTGATAGAGCATGGCATCGACGCCCCGATTGCGATACTCGGGCAGGACGCCGAGCAGCACGATGCGGCAGCGGTGGAGGGTCTTCCGCTTCAGGGCCCAGAGAATCTTGAGCGCGGCGGGGAAGATGCGGCCTGACCGGTTCGAGTGGAGGACCTCGTTGAGGTCGGGCAGCACCAGGCCGAAGGCGATGATCTTGCCTTCACGCTCCGCGAAGGGGACCAGGTCCGGGATGACGACCGGCTTGAAGGCCTTGGCCAGGTGATCGATCTCGTGATCGGTCATGGGGATGAATCCCCAGTTCTTCTCCCAGCAGGCGTTGTAGAGGTGCTTGATCCGCTCGACTTCCCCTTCGAAGTCGTTCAGGTTGAGCCCGCGGATGGTGATGCCCTGGCGCTTCTGGATCAGCTCGGTTCCCCGCGCCAGCCGCTCCGGTACGGGCAGGTAGCAGCCCTGGTACCCGCCCCGATAGACCAGCAGGTCCTTGGCCTTCTTGAACCCTGCCGCGTCGAAGAAGCCCGGATAGTGAGGCGGGTTGTGCGGCATCATCAGGGTGGGGGGCAGGTCGAACCCGTCGACCAGCAACCCGCATTCGTCGTTGGTCGAGAAGGAGGCGGGACCTCGCAGGATATCGTGACCGCGGGCCTTGACCCAGGCGGCCGCGGCGTCGAAGAGCGCGTTGGCGATCTCCTGGTCCAGTTCGCAGTCGAAGAAGCCGAAGAATCCCACTTTGTCGTTGTGGGTCTCGTTATGCAGGCGGTTGCTGATCGCCGCCACCCGCCCCACGACGCGTCCATCCCGCTCGGCCAGGAAATACTCGGCGTCGGCGTGCTCGAAGAAGGGGTTCTTGGTCCTGGAGAGCAGCGTGGCGACGTCCATACGCAACGGCGGGACCCAAACAGGGTCCCGCGCGTGGAGTCGGTAAGGCAGGTCGATGAACTTACTGAGATCGCGCCGGCCGCGGACGGGCCGGACGCGGACGACAGCCGTCAAATGACCCCCAGCTCACGTCCAATCTTCCCAAACTGGTCGAGGCAGAAGTCGATCTGCTCGAAACTGTGGGTGGCCATCAGGCTGGTGCGCAGCCGGCACTGGGTTGCAGGAACGGCCGGTGGCATCACCGGGTTGGTGAACACGCCTGCGTCGAAGAGTTGGCGCCAGAACATGAAGGTCTTCTCCATCGGACCGATCACGACGGGGACGATCGGGGTCTGAGTCTCGCCGATATCGAAGCCCAGGCTCCGGAAGCCTTCGTGGAGGCGACGCGTGTTGGCCCAGAGCTGATCCCGGCGCTCGGGCTCGCTGCGCAGCACTTCGAGGGCCGCGAGCACCCCGGCGGTGTTCCCGGGGGGCAGGGAGGCCGTGAAGATCAGGGGCCGGCTGTGATGCTTGAGGAAGTGGATCACGTTCTCGCTCGCCGCCACGAAGCCGCCGATGGAGGCGAGGGACTTGGAGAAGGTGCCGGCGATGATGTCCACTTCGTCGGTGAGTCCGAAGTGGGCCGCGGTGCCCTCTCCGTTGGGGCCGAGCACGCCGAGGGCGTGCGCGTCGTCGAGGGCCAGGGCCACGCCGTACTTCCTGCCGATCCGGACCAGCTCCGGAACCTCTGCGATGTCCCCTTCCATCGAGTAGACGCCGTCCACCACGATCATGGCGCCGCGCGTCTCCTTGTTCCGCTCGATCTGGCGCTCGAGACCGGCCAGATCGCCGTGATTGAAGCGCACGGTCTCGCCATAGGACATCTTGGCGCCATCAACGATCGAGGCGTGGTCGAGTTTGTCGAGGTAAACCACCTCTCCCCGGCCCACCAGGCCGGAAATCAGTCCCAGGTTGGCGGAATAGCCGGTCGAGAAGACCAGGCAGTCTTCCTTGCCCACGAACTCGGCAATTGCAGCCTCGAGGCGCCCGTGCAGGTCGATCGTGCCGTTCAGGAAGCGGCTGCCGGTGCATCCCGAGCCGTAGCGCTGCAACGCCCGCGCGGCGGCTTCCAGGACCTTGGGGTGATGCGTGAGGCCCAGGTAGTTATTGGACCCCAGCATGATGCGCTTTTGCCCGTCGATGACGACCACCGTGTCTTCCGACTCGGAGATCGGTTTGAAGTACGGATAGAGCCCTGACGCCTGGACCTCACGTGCCTTGGTGAACTGGCGGCACTTGTCGAACAGGGCGATCTGTTGGAGCGTTTGGGTATCCACGGCTCTCCCTCGACCGCTATGGAGGCGACACTACCGAATGCTTCCCAAACAGGCGCTTAACTCTAACGAGTCCAAAAGCGTTGCACAAGCGCGATGACGCCTGTCGGTGATCGCCCGCGGGTGACTCCTCCGTGCTACAGTCACGAAACTTGCGTCTCCATATATTCCGACCCTGTGCGCCACCCAGTTCTCCTCGTCGCCCTGCTGGTAGCTCTTCTCCCCCTGCATCAAGCCTGGGGGCAGTATCCGCGCGCAAAGGTCGGCCAGTTCGAAGTGCGGGGCATGGACTTCCGGCCCGATGGTGCCTGGCGCCGCCGGACCGACCAGATCCGCCTTTCCCGGCGCAGGCTGCTCCAGGCACGGTCATTCAGCGCGCTTAACGCCACAGCGCCGTTGGGCGCGGCCAACAAGGTGACCGGCACCTTCCACGTGCCGGTAGTTCCCATCCAGTTCAAGAACGCTTCGTCCGTCATCACCACCGCCCAGCTTCAGGACGCCCTGTTCAATCCGGCGCCCACCGCCACGCCCTATAGCGTCAAGACGTACTACGAGCAGCTCTCCAACGGCAACATCGCCATGGACGGCCAGGTGTTCGCCTGGGTGACGGCCGACTCCAACGACACCTACTACGAGGACAACTGCAATGGCGTGGGGGTGCGGAATGCCTGCGCGCATCCCGACCGCTTCGGCCAACTGCTCCTCGAAGCCCTGAAGAAGAACGACAACGGCACGGTCGATTGGGGTCAGTTCGACAACGACGGCCCGGACGGGATTCCCAATTCGGGCGATGACGACGGGGTGGTCGACGTCGTCACCTTCCTGCAGCCCGAAGTCGACGGGGCCTGCGGTGGTTCCGGCATCTGGGCGCACCGATACGTAATCAGCGCCTGGAACGGAGGCTCGCCCTACGTGACCAAGGCGCCCCGCCGAGACGCGCAAGGGAACCCGATTGCCGGGCAGTTCATCCTGGTCGACGACTACACCATGCAGAGCGCGGTGGGCGGTCCCAGCGCCTGCACCGACAACGTGGTGATGCCGATCGGCACCGTGGCCCACGAGACCGGACACGCCTTCGGACTTCCCGATCTCTACGACACCCAGTGGCAGACCTCGGGGACGGAGGGGATCGGCGAGTGGGGGGTCATGGGGAGCGGCAATTACGCCCGGCCCTACAGCCCCTCGCGCTACGAGGCCTGGTCGCTCACCGAGATGGGGTGGGTCACCGTCGACACCCTGAACTCGTCACGCACCGTGGTGGCGGGTCCCGTGACCAGCTCGGACACAGTTTTCTACATCCCGGCCCAGAACTCCAACCACGAGTACTTCCTGGTCGAGAACCGCCAGGCGTTGGAGAGCGATTCGGCGCAGATGAATCCGGCGTTCCTTTCCCGGACCAAGTCTCCCGGATTGCTGGTCTGGCACATCGACCAGGCGATCGTAGACGCCCACGGTTTCCGGACCGGTGACAACGCGGTAAACACCGGATCGATCCAGGGCGTTGCCCTGGTTCAGGCCGACGGGTTGAACCAGCTTCGTACTCCCTTTCTCGGAAACCGCGGCGACCGGGGCGACTCCTACCCGGGGACCTCGCTGAATCGGAAGCTCTCCGCCACCACCAATCCAGCGGCGGTGGACAATGAGGGGAACCTGGCCGGGTTCAGCATCGACTCGATCAACCAGGTCGCTCCCAACGGGCCGATGGCGTTCCGGTTCCTGCGCCGGCCGCCGACCCTGATTGCGGCGGCGGACCCGCTGGCCCAGGTCTGGGTCAATGGGGCCCAATACCACCGGTTCGAGGACATCGTGGCGCCAGGGGTCGCCCTCATGGTCGATGCCGACAGCATTCAGAGCGCCAACCAGAATCGGAGTCGGCTGCGTTGGGTGTCCTGGAGCAACGGCGGTCCCAAGAGCCAGTCCATCACGGCCGGCGTGATCCCTGATACCCTGATCGCGAACTTCGGCGTGGAGCACCGCCTCTGGGTCAAGGGTGCCGGGGGCGGCACCTTCAACGCCGCTCCGGCCGACAACTACGGCAACGGAGTCTTCCTGCTCGGCGGGAGCGTCGTGGTGTTGACGGTGGCGCCGCCGCCCACGGGGCTGGTCTTCGCGGGATGGAGCGGGGACACCTCGGCGATCAGCGACACGTTGACCCTCACGATGAACAAGCCGTACGACATCTACGCCAACTTCACGACCACGGTGCCGGTCGATCTGCCCACTGCGGTCAACGAGATCCTCGCCTCGGGCCCCGGGCTCAACACCACCCAGAAGAGCTTCCTCGATCAGATCGGGAACAACAACGGGGGCTTCGATCTCGGCGACTTCCTGGCCTACCTGCAGCTCACCGGGGTCACGGCG
>Ga0210073_1000176_pt1 | contig 12818 bp, 11 predicted proteins | sample Browns_ThreeSqC__2_FD_184853 | JGI IMG/M metagenome (GOLD analysis project Ga0210073, IMG submission 184853) | Wetland microbial communities from San Francisco Bay, California, USA, that impact long-term carbon sequestration - Browns_ThreeSqC_D2... | ecosystem: Environmental > Aquatic > Marine >...
ACTCGCATGCCGACGCCGAACGGCTTGTTGGTGCTGTGGATCAGATAACCCGGGAAGCCGAGCCGCATGGCGTAGCGCCCGAGCGGATTATCCGGCCCCGGCGGCACGACATCGGGCAGGATGTCGCCTTCGCGGGCATGTTCCGCTTTGACCGACTCGGTCGGACGCCAGTAGGGATCCTTGTCCTTGGCCACAATCCGGGACTTGCCCAGCGGCGTCACCCAGTCCATGCGACCCACGCCGAGCGGGTGGGTGATCACGAGTCGGTGCCCGCCGCGCGCCGGTTTGGGGTAAAAGTACATACGCATTTCCGGGAGGTTGATCACGATCCCTTCACGCTCCGCCCTGGGCAGGATGTAGCGGTTCGGGATCACCACCTGGTCGCCGTCTTCGGGCAACCAGCGGTCGACGTTCGGGTTGGCCAGAAGGATCTCGTCCTGGCCGATGTCGTACTTGCGGGCAATGTCCAGCAGCGTCTCTTCCCGGCTCGCATGGGTGTACTCGACCTGTCCGACCACGTCGACATCCGTCGGCGGCAGCTGGAAGGTGACGGCTTCGGTGTTACCGGCAATGGGCAGGGTGCACAGCAGCACCAGTAAATATCGACGCATAATATAAAGCGATGTGATCGATGGTCTTTCGTGGAGTCCCGGAGCGGGCGGTTAGACGGATGTTAAGGTAGTGCTGACTGATTGTCATTCTCCATATCGGCCGTCCGGGTTGTCCCTGGATCGGCTTGTTCTGTTGGCGCCGGCTTTGTCTCGCGGTTGTTGAAGGCGCGCACGGCGGATTTGAGGGTGGCGAAACGGTGGGTGGCCCGTTGTTCGAATTGCTCGCGTGCCCACCCCGGATCGAAAAACCGCATCAGGTTGCGCTTGACGCGGGCCGCGCCGAGCAGGATGCCGCGCGCCGCGAGTTCCTCGCGGAGTTCCTCGTATTTGTGCACTGCGGTAATGTCCACGACGTTGACGGCGCTGGCATCCACCACGAACCATTCCACCGGCGTATCCGCCGCCGCAATGATCGAGCGCACCCGTTCGCGGAAATAATCAGCGTTGAAGAACACCAGATTGGCATCGAAGCGGTAGAGGATGAGTCCCGGTACTGTGGTGGCCCCCGGGTAATCGGTAATGTCGTGAAAACCTTTTATCCCCGGTACCCGGCCCAGCACGGCATCATGGGGGCGCGAACCGATCGCGAGCAGCCACAGCAGCGACAGGATGACGGCCAGCAGTACACCGTGGAGCACACCGAGCAGCAGCACGCCGAGTGTGGTCGTCACCGAGAGCAGCAGTTCCCGCCGACTGCTCCGGTAAAGATCGCGCAGCGTCGCGAAGTCGAACAGCCCGACGGCGGAGACCATGATGACCGCGGCCAGCGCGGTAATCGGCACATAGCCCAGCGGGTCGGTCAGGAAGAACAGCACCACCAGCATGGCCGCCGCGGCTACGATGCCGACCATCTGGGTTTTGCCGCCCATGGCATTGTTGACGGCGGTGCGTGAATCGGCCCCGGTCACGGGGAAGCCCTGGGCGATGCCCGCAGCCAGATTGGCGGCGCCGAAGGCGATCAGTTCCTGGTTGGCGTCGATATCGTAGCGATTGAGCCGGGCAAAACTCTTGGCCGTGAGCACACCGCTGGTGAAGCTGACCAGCGTAATGCCGGCGGCATCGGCAAACAGGTTCCGGAGCTTCTCGGGATCGACCGGTGCGAGGTGCAGGCCGGGCAGTCCCGCCGGTACCTGTCCGAGTATGGCGACCCCGTGCTGGTGCAGTCCCAGCGCGTCCACAGCCACGATCCCGGCCACCACCACGACCAGGGCAGCTGGCAGCAGGGGCGACAGGCGCCGCAGCACGACCATCGCTACCAGCAGGCCGACTCCGAGCACCAGGGTCGGCAGGTGCGCCTGAGGCAACTTGTTGGCGAACTCGATCAGCTGCGAGAAGGTCTCGGTGGCTCTGCTGGTATAACCGCAGAGCTTCGGAAGCTGACCTGTGAGGATGATCAGCGCAATGCCATTGAGATAGCCGGCGAGTATCGGCTGGGAGAGGAAATTGGCGATAAAACCCAACCGCGCCACACCGCCGATGATGTAGAGGACGCCGGTCATCAGGGTCAGTATCACCATGAGGGTGAGGTAGAGCTGGGTATCGCCGCCTGCCAGTGGTCCGAGACTCGCGGCCACGATGATGCAGGTTGCCGCATCGGGTCCGGTCATGAGTTGCCGCGAGGAACCGAACAGCGCATAGGCCAGTAGGGGAAAGATGGCCGAGTACATGCCGACGACCGCGGGCACGCCGGCAAGGTCGGAGTAGGCGATGCCGACCGGCAGGGCGATGGCCGCGACGGAAAGACCCGCGGCGATATCCCTGCCCAGCCAGGATGACTGGTAGCGCAGCAATGATCCGAGTCCCGGCGCATAGCGACAGAGTCGGCAGAACGTCTCGCTACGTGCCTGTTGTTCGTTGTGGTTCATTGGTGTGCGCCCCCGTTCTCCACGTAATCATAGGACAAGTAGCAGCTTCGGATGATACGCCCCGTCAGGCTGAATGGTGGCTAACCGGCGATTCTGGTAAGGTTGCACGTGCGAGAAAGCAGGCTTTATGCCTGATCACGATATCCCGGGAGATTGCATGGCAGAGATGCTTTGGCAGCGGTTTCACGCACGTTTTGTCGCGGAAACAGCAACGGGCTCATCCTGGCATACGGGCATTGCCCGCCAGTGGGCGTTGGCGGGTGTGCTGATGTTTCCCTTGCTGTTGATGCTGTACTGCAATATTGGTGGCTGTACGGTGGCGGGCACCGACGCGGATACCCAACCCCCGGGTGTGGGGGCATTGGACGGGCGTTTAAGGAAGCTCGCCTTCGAACAATTGTCTTTCAAACTGGAAAAAAACAGCCCACTGCCGCCGCCTGCGCAACGCGCGATCGAGGAGTTTATAGCGGCGGGGGCGCGTCGTCTCAGCGCTGACGGGGCGACCCCGGAGAGCATCTCTACGGCCGAGGTCAATCTCAACCGCTTCGTAACCGGATTGAGCGAGTCGGCCGACGTCGGGGAACTGGGCGACATCAGTGCCGAAACGGTTGTCGCGACCCGGAATCGCCTCTGTCCGCTATATCCTTTCTGCTGAGCCGTCGTCTGAATATAAAGTGGCGGCGAGTCAATCGCTATGAGCGACAAGGCATGCGGCGTCAGTTCAGGGACACGGAACCTGCGAGAGGTCGCTGCCCACGGCATCGACCAGGATATCGAAGTTCTTGCCGATGATGGCGCGCGTGCAGTTGCATTGCTGCTTGCTGGCAAGGATATAGTTGCGCAGCGATTCCTGGTTCTGCTCCGGCGCGTTCGCATAATTTCCCAGCAATTCCCTGGTGTTCACATAGAGCTGTTCGGTGCTGCAATCGTCCGGTCCCTGGTAGCGGTCAAAATGCCTGTTCGTATCTCCGAGGATGTTTTTCAACAGTGCCGACAGACTGCTATCGGCTTCCGGTTGCACCAGGACGGTTGGTTCATCCGCCAGTAATGGGGCTGAACCGAAGCAAGACAACAGCAGGATGGCTGCCGCCGGGGAGGCGTGTCTCGTCAGGTGTAGGGTCATCGGTTTTTCTCCTTGATTTCGATCGAAAGTAGTCGGTCCGGGCAGTGTTTGCGGAGAGTATAGCAGAGCGGCTATAGCCTGATGACGACGTACGGTAATGTTCTCGACGGCTTATTCTGTATCGTCATGCCCGCGTCGTCAGGTCCGTCGCAGCACACACCGGAAGCTGTCGCTGTCGCGGCGTTACAGTGGAATGATTACTTTTTCCTGCCACCGAGTGACGCCAGACTGACTGCCAGGATGACGATGGCCAGCACTGGCCAGAACGCGGGGATGGCCAGTGCGATTCCGACTGTTCCCAGCAGAACGAGGCCGATCAACAGGAATGCGCCCGCTCCCAGAATGACCAGACCCACGAGGAGACCGGTCAGCAACAGGATGGCGAGGATGGCGGGAATGGCGGCAATGCGCGCCAGCGGATCAGTTACCGGCTCGCCGTTTATCATCAGGCTGACATGCCCACCTTCGGGATGGAACATATATGCCAGCAAGGCAAGCAGCAGGCCAAGCAGCACGATTTTCAGGATAAGGCCGGAGTTTTTTCCATCCATGACTAGTTTCCCTTGCGGTTATGGTTCCTGCGGAACAGGTAGATACCCAGGGACACTACCACGATCAGCGTCGCCACCCAGGTGTAGGGCGAGAGGTAACTGAAGCCGATAGCGAACGCGTGAAAGTTCCTGTCCAGAAAATACGCACCCAGTCCCCACACACCGACCCACAGCGCCGCACCCAGGCTGGTCATCAGCAGGAACAGGGCGGGCGGCATCTCCAGGATACCGACCAGGAGGTTGCTCAGCTGACGCACGCCGTCGATAAAGCGCGCCACCAGTATCAGCTTGTTGCCGTGGCGCGCGCAGAGACGTTCCATGCGTTCGAAACGAACCGGGTTGACGGGCAGACGGCCGAGCAGCTTGCGCCCGCCCAGCCTGCCCAGATAGTAGCCGATGAGATTACCGATGACCGTGGCGAACCAGGAGGAGACCAGCAACAGGGTGATATCGAATTTGCCGCGTGCGGCCAGGATGGCGCCGACCACCAGCAGGGTCTGGCCGGGCGCGGGAATGCCGAAGCCTTCCATGGCGACGGCCGCCATGATGATGACCAGGCCGTAGTGCAACAGCAGCGGTTCGAACCTGCCCACCTCCGCCATGAAGTGTTGCGATATTTCCGACATCTATCCAGCCATCACTATCGTCTGTGGTACGGGGTTTATCCGTGTGCGGTTCAAGGTTACAAAATGGTAATGCGCCGGCGCTATTGGGACAATGTGTCCTTGTTTATACTGATCGCAGTTATTATCGCCCGCCCGGGCGTCTCACCGCGAAGTTACGCCACTCATGAACATTCTGGTAATCGAGGACGATTCCGATACCGCAAACTACCTGATCAAGGGCCTCAGGGAAAGCGGCCATGCGGTTGACCATGCCGCGGATGGCAAGGAGGGTCTGTACCTCGCAATGGAAGGACGCCATGAGGTCATGGTCATCGATCGCATGCTGCCGGGCATCGACGGTCTGTCCATTATCCGTACACTGCGAGCCTCGGGAAACCGTACTCCGGTGCTCATCCTGAGCGCACTCGGTGAAGTCGACGACCGCGTTCACGGCCTGCGCGCGGGCGGCGACGATTACCTGGTCAAACCCTTTGCGTACTCGGAATTGCTGGCGCGTCTGGAGGCGCTGCTGCGGCGCGGGAATGCCGTGTCGGCCGAAACCGTACTGCGGGTGGCCGACCTGGAGATGGACCTGCTGTCGCGTTCCGTGCGCCGCGCGGGACAGGCGCTCGACCTGCAGCCGCGGGAATTCAGGCTGCTGGAATACCTGATGCGCCACGCAGGACAGGTGGTGACGCGCACCATGCTGCTGGAGAGCGTCTGGGACTATCACTTCGACCCGCAGACCAATGTCATCGACGTCCACATCAGCCGCCTGCGCGGCAAGATCGACAAGGGATTCGAACCGTCGCTGCTGCGCACGGTGCGCGGCGCCGGTTACAGTCTGGGCACTCGTGGCTAGCCGCTATCTACTTCACAGTTCGACCTTCCGGTTGGCATTGATCTATATGGCGCTGTTCGGCGCCTCGGTCCTGCTGCTGCTGGGGTTCATCTACTGGTCGACGGCCGCCTACCTGACACAGCAGACCGACCAGACCATCGAGGCCGAGATCGCGGATCTCGCGGAGCGTTATCGAACCACGGGGCTCGCCGGGCTCACGACGCTGATATCGGAGCGCCTGTCGCGAAAACCCGCCGGCTCCGCGATTTACCTGCTGGTGAACAAGTCACTCGATCCATTGCTCGGCAATCTCAACCGTTGGCCGCGCGATACGCAGATTCAGGACGGCTGGGTGGATTTCCAGCTGGAAGGACCCGGAGCGGATAACGCGGATATCCACCCGGCGCGGGCGCGGGTGTTCCGCATCGAAGGCGGTTTCCTTCTGCTCGTTGGCAGTGACATCCATGATCTCGAGCGCACCAAGCAGCGCATCATCATCACGCTGGCCTGGGGACTGGCGATTACGCTCGTGCTCGGGGGGCTCGGCGGCGCCATGATGAGTCGGACCACCGTGCGGCGTATCGAATCCATCAACCAGGCCAGCCGGGAAATCATTTCCGGCGACCTTACCCGTCGCATTCCCACCCGCAATACCGGGGATGATTTCGACGTGCTGGCGGACAACCTGAATACCATGCTGGACCGGATCGGCTTGTTGATGGAGGACGTACGGCGGGTATCGGACAACATCGCTCACGATCTGCGAACGCCGCTGGCGCGGCTGCGCAACCGCCTGGAGGAATTGCACCTGCAGATGTCCGGGGCCGGCACAAGTTCGGAGGGTATCGAGCAGGCAGTCGCCGAAGCGGACCGCCTGCTCAATACCTTCAATGCGCTGCTGCGTATTGCGCGCGTCGAGTCGCAGCACGGCGGCGAGTCTTTTACCGCAATTTCCATGGGTGAACTCGTCAGGGATGTGGCCGAGCTCTATGAACCGCTCATGGAGGAAAAAAGCCAGGCGCTGGCGATGCAGTTGCCCGGGGATGTGCAAGTGTCCGGGGATCGCGACCTGCTGTTTCAGGCGATCGCCAATCTGCTGGACAACGCGACCAAGTACACGCCGGCAGGCGGCAATATACGGATTGACCTGGCCAGACAGAACGGGAAGGGGAGACTGGTGATCGCCGACAGCGGTCCCGGCATACCCGAAGCGGCACATGAGAAGGTCTTTCAACGGTTCTTCCGGCTGGAGCAGAGCCGCACCACGCCGGGCAACGGCCTGGGCATGAGTCTGGTCTCCGCCGTGGTGACGCTGCACCAGATGTCCATCCGGCTGGAGGACAACCGGCCCGGCCTGCGGGTGGTGATCGAGTTCGAGTCCTGCGGACGGTGACCGGTAGGGCGGAACGCATCGCGGTTCCGCCACGCATCCGGGCCTATTATTGCACAACCCGTTCGGTGGAACCCGTTCGGTGGAACCGCTTCGCGTTCCACCCTACGCGGTACCGACTCACGATGACACGGTGACCGGTAGGGCGGAACGCTTCGCGGTTCCGCCACGTACCCGGGCCGATTATTGCACAACCCGTTCGGTGGAATCGGATCAGTGGAATCCGCATTTCGTTTCATTAACAAAGTTTAATGCGGCCGTAAGCAGGAAGTTAGGCCCGCCACGCTAGGATAGAAAGCGTTGAACGGTTTACGCTTGAACCGCCGCCGAGCGCCGGGGAGAATGCGACTCCTGCAATGCATGACAGGCGATGCAGGCCGGTGTCTCCCGGCAGAAGAAGGGTACACCCCAGGAAAAATTGAACAGAACCAGACCCGCGATGTCGTTGTCACAATGAAGCACTTATTTCCCGAGTTCGATGAGGACCATTCAATGGATACAGCAACCGCAACACAGCCCCGGAACCAACAGGGCAGTACCGTCCAGGCGGCCTTCGAACGCCTGAGAGGCGAGCTGGAGGACCGGATCATCGGCCAGCAGCAGCTCGTCGAACAGCTGCTCATCGCCCTGCTGGCCGACGGCCACCTGCTGGTGGAGGGGGCGCCTGGACTGGCCAAGACCACCGCGATCAAGGAGCTGGCGAGTCGTATCCAGGGCGATTTCCACCGCCTGCAGTTCACGCCTGATTTGCTCCCCGGCGACCTGACCGGTACCGAGGTGTATCGCCCACAGACCGGCGAGTTCGTATTCCAGCGCGGGCCGATATTCCACAACCTGGTGCTGGCCGACGAGATCAACCGGGCGCCGGCCAAGGTGCAGTCCGCGCTGCTGGAAGCGATGGGCGAACGCCAGATCACGGTGGGGCAGGTGACCTACCGCCTGCCCGGCCTGTTCCTGGTGATGGCAACCCAGAATCCGATCGAGCAGGAAGGCACCTATCCCTTGCCAGAAGCGCAGCTGGACCGCTTCTTGATGTACGTAAAGGTCGGGTATCCGGGTGCCGGCACGGAGAAACAGATACTCGAACTCGCGCGCCGGCAGGCCTTCGCGGCCCGTCAGGAGAGCGTGCGAACCGATGTCCTGCTGACCCAGGAGCAGGTGTTCACCGCGCAACGTGAAGTGCTTGCGCTGCACATGGCGCCGGCCGTGGAGGAATACCTGGTGCAGCTGACGCTCGCCTCGCGCGATCCCTCGCCCTATGGCGATGACCTCAGACGCTGGGTGAGCTACGGTGCGAGTCCGCGCGGCACCATCTCGCTCGACCGTTGCGCCCGCGCCCACGCCTGGCTGAGGGGACGCGACTATGTCTCGCCCGAGGACATCCAGGCTGTCGCCTTCGAGACCCTGCGTCATCGCATCCTGCTGTCCTTCGAAGCCGAAGCCGAGGGCATCACCTCCGATGTATTCATCCGTGAATTGCTGCAGCGTGTGCCGGTGACGTGAACATGGCGTCACTGCGAAGACTGTTTCGCCGGGATGTCTCCGGTTCCGACGCGCCGGCGACGGGTGCGACCCCGGTCGCGGGCGTTCATGTCACCACCGACGAACTGATCCGCCTCCGGCTCGCCGCGCGCGACCTGCAGCTCGGCAGTCGCCGACCGTCGCTCAGCACCATCGCCGGTGCGCATGCCTCGCGTTTCCGCGGCCGGGGCATGGATTACCTCGAATCCCGCGGTTACCAGGCGGGCGACGATATCCGCAATATGGACTGGCGCGTGACGGCCCGCGCCGGCAACCCCCATGTCAAACTGTACACGGAAGAGCGTGAACGTCCCGTGGTTGTTATGGTCGATCTCAATCCCGGCATGTTTTTTGGCACGCGCGGCGCCTTCAAGTCGGTGATCGCCGCGCGCGCCGCCGCGCTGATCGGCTGGGCGGCGGTGCACCGTCATGACCGCATCGGGGCCCTGCTCTTCAACGGCAGCCACCACGAGCTGCGGCCCCTCGGTGGACAACGCGGTGTACTGCGCCTGATCCGGGCGCTGGTCAGTGCGACCGACCCCGAGTCCGGCATGCGTCAGCTGGAGCATCCCGCTTTGCTGACCGACGCGCTGCGGCGGCTGCGGCGCGTGGCGCGGCCGGGTGGGCTGGTCTGTATCCTGAGTGATTTCTATGGCATCGACGCCGATACCCGCGTGCATCTGCAGCGTCTGCGCCAGCACAGCGACGTCGTGGCCTGTCAGATCGTCGATGCCGTGGAAGTGCATGCCCCACCGCCGGGGCGCTATGGCATCAGCGATGGCCGCCGAACCGCGGTCCTCGATACCCGTTCCGCCGCCCGACAGGCGGCTTACGAACGGTATTTTGCGCAACACGAACAGGCGGTCGATGAGCTGATGCGGGCGTGCGCCGTGCCCCGCATCCGGTTGACGACGACCGATGACGTGGTCGATCGTCTGCGCGGCAGTCTGGGCGAGGGCACCCGGCGCGGGGCGGGTTCCGTCGGGGTGGCGGCATGAACCCAACGGTCCCGCCGGCGCTCGATCTTCGCGACGTGCATGCGCCGCCCTTTCCCGATTTCTGGCCGCCCGCCCCGGGTTGGTGGATCGCGGCGGTGCTGCTCGCCGGCCTGCTGGTTTTTGTCTCGGTACAGTTCTATCGGCGCTATCGTCTGCGCCGGCTGCGCCGACAGGTGCTGGCCAGCCTCGATACGCTGGCCGCCGGCTATTCCGAGGATGCGGCGGTCGGTTTCGTCACCGAGGTGTCGATGCTGCTGCGGCGTGTTGCCTTGCGGCGCTTCCCGCGCCATCGGGTTGCCGCCCTGTTCGGCGCCGACTGGTGCCGCTTTCTGGACGAGACCGGGGGCGATGGCGGCTTCAGCCGCGGGGCGGGGCAGGTACTGGCCAGCGGTCCGTATGCCGCACGGGTCGAGGTCGACCCCGAGGAACTGACGACACTCGCGCGCCTGTGGATCCGGAAAAATTTCGGAGTGGCTCATGGCGCTTGAATTCGCCTGGCCCTGGATGTTCACCGTCCTGCCGCTGCCCCTGCTGGTGGTGTGGCTCATGCCGCGTGCCCCCGAGATGCAGGGCAGGGCATTGCGGGTTCCCTTTTATGCAACTTTCAGTCGCGTCGCAGCCGGCAAACAGTCGCCACCATCACGCTGGCGCCTGTTGCTGGCCGCGCTGGCCTGGGTGCTGCTGGTTTTTGCCGCGGCGCGGCCGCAGTTCGTGGGCGCCCCGGTTCACCTGCCGGTCACCGGCCGCGACCTGCTGCTCGCAGTCGATATCTCGGGCAGCATGGAAACCGAGGACATGCAACTCGGCCAGCAGGTGACGGATCGTCTGACGGCGGTCAAGGCCGTCGCCGGTAATTTTATCGAGCATCGCAAGGGCGATCGCCTGGGTCTGATCCTGTTCGGCGATCAGGCCTACCTGCAGACACCGCTCACTTTTGACCGGGAAACGGTGCGTACCCTGCTGAACGAGGCGGCCATCGGCCTGGCCGGCAAGAGCACCGCCATCGGCGATGCCATCGGGCTGGCCGTGAAGCGCCTGCGCGAGCGGCCCGCGGAGAACCGCGTGCTGATCCTGCTCACCGACGGCGCCAACACCTCCGGCAGTGTGGATCCGCTGAAGGCGGCTGATCTCGCGGCGCGCGAAGGTGTGCGCATCTATACCATCGGCGTGGGTGCGGACGAGCAGCTGGTGCGCGGTTTCTTCGGCACGCAGCGGATACCCTCGACCGATCTGGATGAGGCCTCGCTGACCGCGATTGCACAGAAAACCGGAGGGCAGTATTTCCGTGCGCGCGATATCGAGAGTTTGCAGAAGATCTATGCCTTGCTCGACAAGCTTGAACCGGTAAGCCAGGACGAGGAAACCTTCCGCCCGATCCATGAACTTTATGCATGGCCACTCTCGGGGGCGCTGCTGCTGACGATGCTGCTGGCGCTGGGTCTGACCGGCGTGTTTCGCCGTGTCGAGAACATCGAGGTGCGTCATGCTTGAGACGTTTCACTTCCAGCAACCGGCGTGGTTCCTGGCCCTGCTGCCCCTTGTCCTGCTGATCTGGCAACTTCGCGGACATGGATCGACTGACAGCGCCTGGCGACGGGTCTGCGATGCGAGTCTTCTGCCTTATCTGCTGATCAACCCGCAGCGGGCCGATAGTCGCCTGCCGCTGTGGTTGCTCGCAGGTGGCTGGCTGATCGCGGTCATCGCGCTTGCCGACCCGGTATGGGAAAAACAGCCACAACCGGTGTTTCGCAGTGAGGAAGCACGTGTCGTAGTGCTGGACCTGTCGCGTTCCATGGCGTCGTCCGACCTCAAGCCGTCGCGCCTGGAACGCGCCCGCTACAAGGTCGAGGATGTGCTCAGACGCAGCGAGGAAGGGCAGGTTGGCCTGGTGGTCTTCGCCGGCGACGCCTTCGTGGTCGCACCCCTCACCCAGGATGCCCGCACCATCACCGAGCTGCTCAAGGCACTCGAACCCGGTCTCATGCCGGTACAGGGCAGTCGCGTCGACCTCGGCCTGCGCAAGGCCGGTGAACTGCTGACGCAGGCGGGCGCCGGTCGCGGAGAGATTCTGCTGGTGACCGATGGTTACGAGGGTGATGAGGCGGTCGATGCCGCCCGGGAGCTGCGACGCCAGGGTTACACAGTGTCGGTGCTGGGCGTCGGCACGGCGGAGGGCGCGCCCCTGTCGGACGGGGCCGGCGGCTTCGTACATGATGAGAAGGGCGCCATTGTGGTGCCGCGACTCGACGCCGCGTCGTTGCGCGCACTGGCCTCCGACGGAGGCGGGCGTTACGCCACCATCACCGGCAACGGCGCAGATCTGAATGCGTTGCTGACACCGCTGGTTCCGCAGCTCAATGCCAAAGTGAAACAGACCGGACTGGAGACCGATGCCTGGCGTTCCCGCGGTCCCTGGCTGGTAGTACTGTTGCTGCCGCTCGCCGCGCTGGCATTTCGTCGCGGCTGGCTGCTGGGCATGATCCTGCTGGTCGCGGCAACCGCCGTACCCCCGCAACCGGCCATGGCCTCGACCTGGGATGACCTGTGGACGCGGCGCGACCAGCAGGCCGCGCAGGCCCTCGCGGCAGGAGAGCACGCGCGCGCGGCGGAACTGGCGACCGATCCGGAGCAACGGGGTACGGCGCAGTACCGTGCCGGACAGTACAAGGAGGCACTCGCGGATTTTGCCCGGGCGAGCGGTCCGGATGCCGCCTACAACCAGGGCAACGCCCTCGCGCGGCTCGGTCGCTACCAGGAGGCCATCGCCGCCTACGACAAGGCGCTGGCGGCCCAGCCGCACATGGAAGATGCGCTGCACAACAAGGCGGCCGTCGAGGCGCTGTTGCGGCAGCAGAAGCAACAGGAAAAGGAGAAACAGCAACAACAGGGACAACAGGAGCAGCAGCAAGGACAACAGTCCGGTCAGAATGCGTCGGAGTCCGAAAAACAGGGTGGCGGCAAAGGTGACTCCTCGAACCACCCGGACCAGCAGACGGCACAGCAGGAAAGCGGTCAGGGCAAGGACGACACCGCCGCGCAAGCGGCTAACGGTAAAGAAGCGCAGAATGACAAGGCGTCCAGGCCTTCCGCCGATGCTGCACAGGACAGGCAGGACAAGACATCAGCCAAGGATACGAGCGCCTCTCAGCAGGCCGGGGCTCAAATGGCCGGGCACACGGGTGACAAGCCTCGGGATAACAAGGACGCGGCCGGCGCCGCGCAATCGTTGGCGGAAGACAAGGCGGAAAACCCGGAAAAAATTCCGGCTGGCAATCATGCGAAGGAGCAGCCACCGGCTGCTGAACAGAGGTCT
>Ga0210073_1000177_pt1 | contig 12801 bp, 15 predicted proteins | sample Browns_ThreeSqC__2_FD_184853 | JGI IMG/M metagenome (GOLD analysis project Ga0210073, IMG submission 184853) | Wetland microbial communities from San Francisco Bay, California, USA, that impact long-term carbon sequestration - Browns_ThreeSqC_D2... | ecosystem: Environmental > Aquatic > Marine >...
TGATCATCTCCGAGCCCTCCAATCCCTGGGTGAGCGGGGTCTCCGGGCTGTTCACCGTCGACTTCTATCATCGAGTGCGCAGTTATCTCGGGGACCATGGCGTGTTCGGTCAGTGGCTGCATCTCTACGAGATCGACGACCAGCTGGTCTTGAGCGTCCTGGCCGCATTGCATCGGACCTTTCCGTGGTACCAGGTGTTTCTGGTCTCGGGCGCGGACATGCTGATCGTCGCCAGTATGGACCCGCTCCCCGCTCCCGACTGGTCCGTTTTCCGGCTGCCACAGGTGGAGGCGGGCCTCTGCACCAGCGTCCCCTTCACACCGCGTATGCTCGAAGCGACGCGCCTGGCCAGTCAGAAATCGCTGGGTCCACTGCTCGACCGGTGGGGGACCATCAATTCCGATTACTACCCGGCGCTCGACCTGGGCGCCGAGCAGACGAGGTACCTGGGGCGGGTCGCGGAGGGATTTTCCCGGCTCTCGAGCGACCGACTCGATCTGCCCGGGATCATCGAGGAACGGCGCAGCCTCCCGAGCGACGAGATCGTGAGCCCCGTGCCGGGGATCCCGCGGACCCAGGCGCTGGTGACGGCGGCCCTGGTGCGCGACGCTCGCCGTTTCATTTCCATGGACACGGTCGTGAAAGACGAGGCGCTCGCGGGGGCGATCGACCGGATCGGAGCCTGGCGTGCCATGCTGGCCGCTGGACAGGCGCCGACCAATTGGCGACTCTGGCTGCAGAAGATGAGCGAGGTCGAAGCCAGCCTGGCGGGCGGAACCTCCGGCGTGGCAGACCAGTCGTTCTACGCCGAGGCGACTCGATACCTCGAGCGCTTCGGGGCGCCACCGGGGGTTCGGGATGCGGTGGACTTTCGCCGCGCGTTGGCGGGATGGGATTTCCGGGCCGCGTCGGAAGCCGGTGAGCGCCTCAGCCAGGCCGCGCGCACGGAAACCTCCTGGATCCCGCCCGACGAAGTGATGGATGGCCTGGTCATGGCGAGGATCAAGTCGGGCGATCCGGCCGGGGCCGATCGTGCCCTCCGTGCGCTGGCGCCGCTCAGCCGCCAGGCGCCGGAGTCTCTCCGATTACTGCTGCTCACCGCCTACGTGCTCCAGGCAACCAACCACCCCTAGGCAGCGTCCAAGTGGCGCGGCCCAGCAGGGGCCGATAACTTAGGCGGCCCGGCTCGCGGGCCACCTGGGGGAAGTGGTGTCTCTGACCTGACTTGCTCGACGGAGTGACGTGATGCTGGCAATCGATTTGAAAGGCAAACGCGCCTTCGTGGCCGGAGTAGCGGACGACGGCGGGTTCGGCTTCGCCATCTGCAAGGCGCTGGCGGAGGCCGGGGCTACCATCTGCGTTGGGAGCTGGCCGCCGGCGCTGAGCATTTTCCAGAAGCTGCTCGAGCGCGGCAAGATGGAAGAGTCGATGCGGCTCTCCGACGGGCGCAAGATGGAGTTCGAGCGGATCTACCCGCTGGACGCGGCATTCGATACCCTGGCCGATGCCCCCGCCGAGGTTCGCGAGAACAAACGCTACATGGAAGTGGGCGACTTCAGCATTGAAGGCGTCGTCCAGCGGCTCACCCAGGATTTCGGCACGCCCTGCCTCGATGTAGTGGTGCACAGTCTGGCGAATGCCCCGGAGGTCAAGAAGCCGCTGATCGACACCAGCCGTGCGGGGTATCTCTCTGCTTTGAGCGTGAGCGCCTACAGCATGGTCTCCATGGTCCGATCGCTGGGCCCGCTCACTCGACCGGGCGGGAGCTACCTGTCGCTCACCTACATGGCGGGGGAACGGGTGATTCCCGGCTACGGGGGCGGGATGTCTACCGCCAAGGCGGCTCTGGAGGCGGATACCCGCACTCTTTCGTATGAGGCCGGGCGTCGCCATGGAGTCCGCGTCAACACGATCTCCGCCGGGCCCTGGGCCTCTCGCGCCGCCTCGGCGATCGGCTTCATCGACATGATGATCGAATACACCAAAGCCAACTCACCGCTCCCGCGGGCCCTCCGGGCGGAAGAGGTGGGAAACACGGCGGCCTTTCTCGCCAGTCCGCTGGCATCGGGGATCACCGGCACCGTGATCTACGTGGATCTCGGCTATCACAGCATGGGCATGGCGGTGACTCCAACACCCTCACCTTCCCCCGCTTCATGAGCCAGACCGAGAGTCGTCCCAACTTCCGACCCGATCTGCTCAAGGGTCAGGTGGCGCTGGTCACGGGCGGCGGGACGGGAATCGGGCTGGGAATCGCCAACTGCCTGGCGCGGGTCGGGGCGGACGTCGCGATCGCCAGCCGAAAGCCGGAGCATCTCGAGCCCGCCCGGGAGGCTCTCGCCGCGTACGGCACCCGGATCCTCGCCATCGAGTGCAACGTGCGGGAGCCGGAGTCGGTAGGCCGCGCGGTGGAGCGGGTGGCGAGCGAGCTGGGTCGCCTGGATCTCATGGTCAACAACGCGGCCGGCAATTTCTACTCGCCTTCCGCGACCCTCTCCGCCAACGCCTGGCGGGCCGTGGTCGAGACCGACCTGTTCGGCACCATGTATGGGTGCCAGGCGGTCTATCCGGTGATGAAGAAACAGGGCGGAGGGCGCATCGTTTCGATCTCGATGACACTCCACTACCGCGGCTGGCCGCAGATGGCCCATGCCACCGCCGCCAAAGCGGGAGTGGATGCCCTGACCCGCACCCTCGCGGTGGAGTGGGCGCCGGACGGGATCCGGGTCAACGCGGTGGCGCCGGGGCCGATCCCGACCGAGGGAGTGAAGAAGGCGTTCAGCGCCCCACCTACCCCGGGAGGGAGCCCCAGCCTCTTCGATGCCGACGCCTACGCCCGCCGGGCCATTCCACTGGGACGCTGGGGAACTCCCGAGGACATCGGAGAGATGGTGACTTACCTGGCGAGTCCGGCGGGGGACTGGATCACCGGCGCCATCTTCGTGGTCGATGGCGGAGCCTGGCTGGCACCGGGGCCTGGCGCGGTGATGCCCGGCGCCGGGCGCGAAAGGAGCTGAACTCATGGGCGTCGGTCACCTCGGCATGGCCGTCGTCTTCAAGCGGGTCGAGCCGCGCCTGAGCCTCGCCACCCTCGTCGTGGCGGCCAATTTCGTCGACCTGCTCTGGGTGATCTTCGTTTCGCTGGGGGTGGAGCAGGTGAGAATCAATCCCGGATACACGGCGGCGAACCCGTTGGAATTCGTCAGCTATCCGCTGAGCCACAGCCTGGTCGCCGCGGTCGTCTGGGCCGGGCTGGTGGGCGCGGTCTATTACGCCTGGCCCACACGAGACACGACCCATCACACCAAGCGCACTCTGATCGTGATGTTCCTGGTCGCTTCCCACTGGCTGCTGGACGTAGTGGCACACATCCCCGATGTCCCGCTGGCGGGCAACGACTCCCTCAAGCTGGGACTGGGGCTCTGGCGCAGCGTGCCGGCGACGCTGGCGGTCGAGATCGGCATGCTCGCGGTGGGCATCGGTCTGGTGATCCTGTGGCCACCCAAGCGATATCAACCGCGCACCTGGCGGCTGCTGCTGATCGGCTTGATCTTCGCGGCCATGGAAGTCGCGAGTGTGCTGGGTCCGCCACCACCATCGGTGCGCGCGGTGACGCTCACTACCCTCTCCGCCATCCCGGTCATCATTCTGCTCACCCTCTGGGCCGACCGGCCGGTCAAACCGGCCTGACCATGTCCCGCCTGTTCCTGGTAATCGGCGCCCTGCTCGGATTGCTGGCGGTCGCCGCGGGAGCCTTCGGCGCTCATGCGCTCCGGGGGATGGTCCCCCCGGATCTGCTGGCCGTCTTCGAGACCGGAGCCAGATATCAGATGTATCACGCGTTGGCGCTGCTGGCGGTGGCCTGGCTCTCGAGCGAGATACCCAGTCCCTGGATCACTGCATCGGGCTGGCTGTTCGTGGTGGGAACGGTGCTGTTCTCGGGAAGCCTCTACGCCCTGGCGCTCACCTCCAACAATCGCCTGGGTCTGATCACGCCTTTGGGCGGGGTGGCATTCATGGCCGGATGGGCGTCCCTCGGGATCGGCGCGTGGCTAGGGCGGCGATCCAAACCGAGTTAGGCGGCCGCACAGAGAAGTCAATGCACAATCCCGCTCAGCGTATAGCGGATGCGTGGCTCGTCGCCTCGGCGGACCTGGGGATTCAGGTCACAATCCCTTTCGCGCTGCCTCGAGAAACAGGGGAACAAGTCCCATACCTGCTTCTCATTCATTCGTTCGGCAGCAAGTTGGGCACTGTGATCACCACCACAAGCGATGACTTCGAGGATGGGTTTGAAGTGGCCGAACTACATGGTTACTATGCCTCGGGCTTGAACCCGCTACACTATTCAAAGTACGATCGCGACACATTTGTTGGAGCTCTCACTGACTGGGGCTGGTTTGGGGCCTCACCGCCGCCTTCGTGGTACCACAAGTAGGATGCGCCCGCAGAGGCCTTCTGAAGCGGCCTAGGCTGCTCGAGTAGCTACCTCCTACCGAAGAGCACTGATCGCTAATGTTTCTCCTCGGTAGTCACCCGGAACGATAGCGGCTCGCTGGGAAGCACCGACGCTCGCGCGAGCGCGGCGTTGATTCCCGCCTGGGGGCTGGTGGTCATCACGGCGGTGGCTATGCCCTCGCCGTCGGTAAACGCCATGCTGGGTGAGATGGTCCCGCTGCCGTAGTCCACCTCGAACGACACGAGGGAGTTCCGCATCGGCTTGCCGCCCGCGTCGGTCAGGCGGACGCGCACGGTGTCCTGGTCGCCCGGGGCCATGTGGGGCCGGAGACTTCGATCGGTGACGAACCAGGCCGGAAAGTCTCCGCCGCTCTGGACCCGGATCATCCAGGAGCCGTCGCGCTGCTGCGCCAGTGCCATACTGTAGGCGACGCTGACCGGATAGGTGCCGCCCGAGGGGTAGCCCACGTCGTAGGTGAGATAGCCGGCCAGGTAGGCCAGATCGCCACTGGCATTCACTTCGTAGTAGCCGAGCTTGAGGCCGCTCAGCCGGGGGAGGTTACGGCTGAAGTAGTCCTGAATCGCGTCGGTGCCGATGACCACGTTGCCGCTCCCGGTGACGATCCGCCCGTCTTTCACGTACAGCGCCGCGAGCGCCGCCGCGTCCCGGTTCCTGCAGGCCGTCTCCCACTTGGTCACCGCCTTCTTCACAGCATCATTCACCGTGGCGTGGTACTTGAGGGCTTCGTTCTCCCTCCGGACCGCGCCGGGAACCTCGGCCTGACCCACGGCGAGCGAGGCGCCGGCGCCCGTGCAGAGCGATCCGAATACGAGGATCCTGGCGATCAGCGGCAGGGCGGTCGCACGCATCGTGACGTTCTCCAGATGGCGGCGGGTCAACGCCGGGTCAGGTAGGCTAACCGCGACGAGAGCTCGTACTCGCTGGCGTCCTTGAGCTCCGGTGATATCGAAGCCAGGAGCTCCTTGAGCTCGGTGGTGCCGTAGGTGAGCCCCTTGCGGGAGGGCCCTGGCCGGGCCTGAACCCCGGTCGCCGCCGTCCTCCGTCGGGCCTGGAGCAGCGCCAGCCGCCGGTCGACCTTGGCATTAGGAAAGTGAGATTCTATTTCCCGATCGAACTTGATCAAGTTTCCCGCGGGACTGGGCAGGGCCGCCTCTCCGAAACCGGAGAAGTCGGTCACACCCTGCACCACTCCGAGCCGCCGGAGTCTCCCCGCCGCTGTCAGGTAGAGATCGAGAAACCCGCGGGTATCCTGCATCACGGAATGCTCTCCCGTGGCGCGGATGGGCCCCGAGTGTCGGCTTCCGGGTTCTCTCCCCTCACCTGCGCCCGCTTCGCGCGGGGCGCAGAAGACGGCAATCACGGGGTCAGCGCGCCCGATCGTGGCCCGTTGGTCGGCCAGGAGGACCAGTCCTGCCTCGTGAATCGCGAAGGACTGCACCTCTACACGCGCCGGGATGCGGCCCAGTTCCTCCGCCGCCACCAAGGTGAGGTGAAGCCCGGCTGCGACCAGCTCCTCCGCGACAGGATCCGCCTCGGCGCGGCTCTGGAATGTGAGCCAGATCTCAGGAACCGGATAATGAAGTTTGAGGGTCGCCTCGGCCGGGGTAAGACCAAGAGGCGGAGCGGCCCGGCGCGCGTCGACCGCGCCATGGGGAGGATTCGAGACTACGAGAATCGAGCCCGCCAAGCGCACCTGCGGGACGAGGTACTACGAATGTGCAGCCCGGTAGTCTCCGAGTCCAGCATGAAGGTCTTTGTGGGGTCACCCCCGCCCCGGAGCAAGGCCGGGCACCTCGGCCTCCTGGCGGGCCCACTTGAAGAACACCAGGGCGATCGCGCCCCACATCCAGAGGTTTCCGGGCACCCACATGATCAGCCCGCCCAGCTGCTGATCCTCGAGCGGGCTCAGCCCCCAGGTCCGCGGGGCCTCGACGTACCACTGGTAGAGCGGCTGCTCGGCGAAGGTGATGATCGCCGCCACCGCCTGCATCGGAATTCCTACCAGGAAGAGATAGAGCATCGAAAGCCCGGGAGAGAGCCTCGGCACCGAGGAGATCGGGCTCATCACCGGCCACCACATGATCACGGCGGTGACCATGAAGAGCAGGTGGGTCACGATGTGGACGTCGTGGTTCCGCATCATGAGGTCGTAGGTGGGGACCGCATGCCAGGCGGCGATGGTCGCGCCGAAGAGCCCACCCGCCACCACAGGGTAGGCCAACGCCCTTCCGATCCGCCCCACCGTCGGCCGCGCGGCCAGCGGCTCGATCAGCCACCCCGGAAGCCCGGCGATGAGCAGCGGCGGCATCACCAACTGGAGCAGCAGATGCTGCACCATGTGGGCGGAAAAGAGGTAGTAGTCGCTCAGGTCGTGGATCGGGCCGTTGAGCGACACCAGCATCACGGCCAGGCCGGTGACGTACGAGAGTATCCGCCAGGGAGACGCGGCAGGCAGTCCGTGCTTCCGGCGCCAGGGCCCGATGCCGTAGGCGTAGAGGCCACCCAGGATGGCAGTACCGATGACGACAGAGGGATGAAAATCCCAGTCGGGCTCGAAGGGACCGGTCGGGCGGATGGTGTCGAGGAGGAGGAAGGGGGAGATCACGGGCACGCTGCGGCGGAGATGGCGAGCGGGAGGCGGTCGGCTCCCGCTCACCCCGCTCCGCTACTTCGGGAGCGGGTGTAACGAATAGAGGTAGCCGAAGAGCACCAGCAGAGCCATGATGATCGCGGCGGCGATGATCAGGGGGAAGACGAAGACGCTGCTGAAGAGCCGGCTATCCTGCTTCAAGTGCATGTAGAACATCGCCACCAGGGCGAACTTGAAGGCGGAGAGCAGCAGCAGGAGCTCGACGAACACCGGGGCGATCGCCGCCGCCAGGACGGGGGGCTGGCCCCGCCGCCCGATCTCGTACAGCGCCACCTCGAGCGCCGTGAGAACGAACAGGGTGATGCCGATCCGGACGTAGACCGACGGCGTCGGATGGGTATGCTCGTGGGTATGGGCGGCGGCGTCCATGTTGTTCACACTCAGTGAATGAGGTAGACGACGGGAAAGATCACGATCCACACCACGTCGACGAAGTGCCAGTACAGCGCGGCGATCTCCAGGTTGAGCGATTTCTCCGGGGGCAGTTTACCCCGCAGCGCCAGGATGAAGACGGTCGTCAACCAGAGCACCCCGAGCGAGACGTGGCCGCCGTGGAAGCCCGTGAGGGTGAAGAAGGTCTGGGAGAAGAGGTTGGTGGTGAACCCCATCCCCCGGTGATAGAAGTGGGTGAACTCGAAGACCTGCATCCCCACGAAGAAGATCCCGCAGAAGAGCGTCGCGCCGAGCCAGCCGATCAGCATCCCCCGCTTGCCCTTCTGGGCTCCGTAGAGCGCCAGCACCACGAAGAGCGAGCTGAAGAGCAGAAGCGCCGTGCCGGTGGTCACCAGCGGGATCTCCAGCATCTGCTCCACTTCTTTGCCGTTCAGCAGCCAGACGTCGTGCGGCCGCGGGCCGGCCACGTCCTTGCCCTTGTAGACCAGGTAGGTGCCGATCAGCGAGGCGAAGAACATGCATTCGGACCCGATGAAGGTCCAAATCGCCAGCTTCCGGCTGTCGAGGCCGGTGGAGGTCTCCGGGTGCATCGCGTGCGCAGCAGCGTGGGCCACGTGGTTGCCTTGGTCGTAATGTTGAGTGAATCGTTTTCGGCTGGGAGCTTGGAGCTAGGTGCCCGCAGTCTCGAGCTCCCAGCTCCCAGCTCCTAGCTCCCAGCTATGCGGGCTCAAACGCCCACTTGAACACCCCCACAAACAGAATCGCGGCCCCGATCAGGTTGACGTAGGGGAAGCCCTGGATGAAGCCGCAGAGGGTCACGGTGACTCCCACCCCGACCACGAAGGGCCAGTAGGAGGGGTTGGGGAGGTGAATCCCCTTCCCGCTCGACAGAGTCGGCTCGGGAAGGCTGCCACCCCGGGCCCGCTTCGCCTCCCAGAGAGCGTCGCGTCCGTCCACGTGGGGAATCTCGGTGAAGTTCCACTCCTGCGGCGGCGAAGGAATCGCCCACTCGAGGGTGGCGCCGTTCCAGGGGTCTGCCGGCGCCTTGGCGCCCGAGCGGAAGGTCTTCCAGAGGTTATAGAGGAAGATCGCGAAGCTGAGTCCGAGCAGGAATGATCCCACCGTCTCCATCAGGTTCCAGAACCCGAAGTTGCTTTCCGCCGCGTAGGTGTACACCCGCCGGGGCATCCCGTTGAGACCCAGGAAGTGCATCGGAAAGAAGGTGAGGTTGAACCCGATCAGCATCAGCCAGAAGTGGATCTTCCCCAGCGTCTCGTCCAGCATCTTGCCCGACATCTTGGGCAGCCAGTAGTAGGCGCCGGCGGTGAGGCCGAAGATGCTGCCGCCGAAGAGCACGTAATGGAAGTGCGCGACGATGAAATAGCTGTCGGTCTGCTGGAGGTCGGCCGGGGGCGAGGCGTGCATGATCCCCGAGAGGCCGCCGATGATGAACATCGCGATGAACCCCAGGGCGAAGAGCATCGGCGTCTTGAACTGCAGCTGCCCACCCCAGATGGTCCCCAGCCAGTTGAAGATCTTCACCCCGGTGGGGATCGCGATCAGCATGGTGGCCAGCGAGAAGAACGCGTCGGCGAAGGGGCCCATCCCGGTCGCGAACATGTGGTGGCTCCACACGCCGAACCCGAGAAAGGCGATGAAGGCGCCTGAGAAGACCATCGCGGCGTAACCGAAGAGCGGCTTCCGGGAGAAGACCGGCAGCACCTCCGAGACGATTCCGAAGGCGGGCAGAATCAGGATGTAGACCTCGGGATGGCCGAAGATCCAGAACAGGTGCTGCCAGAGCACCGGATCGCCGCCGCCCGAGGGCGTATAGAAGTGGGTCCCGAACACCCGGTCGAACATCAGGAAGATCAGGGCCACCGTGATCACCGGGAACGCCAGCAGCAGGAGAATCTGGGTGATGAAGCTCATCCAGACGAACATCGGCATCCGCATCATCCGCATGCCGGGCGCCCGGAGATTGACGATGGTGACGAAGAAGTTGACCGCCGCCGCCAGGGACGCGATGCCCAGGATCTGAATGCCCACCACCCAGAAGTCCACGTTGAGCCCGGGGGAGAACTGCTTGGACGTCAGGTTGGCGTAGGCGAACCAGCCCGCGTCCGGCGCCGCCTTGAAGAGCCAGCTGGCGTTGAGCACCAGGCCGCCCCCCAGGAACACCCAGTAGCTCATCGCATTGAGCCGGGGGAAGGCCACGTCCCGGGCGCCGATCTGAAGCGGGATCATGTAGTTGAAGAACATCGCAGAGAGCGGCATCACCCCCAGGAAGATCATGGTGGTGCCGTGCATCGTGAACAGCTGGTTGAATGTCTCCGGCCCCACGAAGGTGTTGTCCGGCTTGGCCAGCTGAATCCGCATGATCAGCGCTTCGATCCCGCCCAGCAGGAAGAAGATGAACGCGGAGGCGCCGTAGAGAATGCCGATCCTCTTGTGATCGACCGTGGTGATCCAGCTCCACAGGCCGGTCTTCGAGTGAGCGTGGGCCGGGGCGTGATCCAGAGCCGTGGTTGCCATGTTGATCCCGTTACTGGGTGTGATGAGAGAGCGCCGGGGCTACCGGTGCGCCCTCAGGTACGTCACCAGCGTCGCGACTTCGTCATCCGTCAGCTTCTTCGGCAGCACCATCAGGGCGCCCGTCTTGACCGCCTGGGGATCGTGCAGCCACTTGGAAAGATTCTCGTCGGTGTTGGGCAGCAGGCCGGCCACGATCGTGGTCCGGCTCCCCACGTGGGAGAGATTGGGACCCAGAAGCGAAGTCAGCCCGGCGGTGGGCGTCCCGACCATCGCGTGACAGCCGATGCACCCGCTCGCCATGAAGGTCGCCTTGCCCTTCGCCAGCACGCTGTCGAGTCCCGGCGCCGGCACTCCCGCCGCGACCAGCGACTTGGCCAGATCGCTGTCCGCCACGGCGCCGCCGTTCACCAGCGGCGAGCCGACCTGCTGGGCCTGGGCCCACTGCTGAAATTCCTCGGGGGACTGCGAGATGATCCGGAAGCCCATGCGCCCGTGCTGGACCCCGCAGAATTCGCCGCACTGCCCGCTGAAGTTCCCGGTGACTTCCGTCTTGAACCAGATGTTGTTGTGACGCCGGGGAAAGACGTCCCGCTTGCCGGCGAATTGCGGCACCCAGAACGCATGAATCACGTCGCCGGTGGTCATCTCCAGACTGACCGTCTGGCCCATCGGGACGTGGATCTCGTCGGCGGTCACGATGTTGAGCGAGGGATATCGGAACTCCCACCACCACTGATGGCCGATCACCTCAATCTCGAGGGCGTTGGCCGGCTTCTCTGCGGTAATGAAGATGGTGCGGATGGTGGGAACGGCGATCACCGCCAGGATGACGGCCGGGATCATGGTCCAGACGATTTCCACCGTCGTGTTACCGTGGGTCTGCTTCGGCTCCGGCGCCCCCGGTCTGGCCCGAAACCGCCAGATCGCGTAGACCAGCGCACCTTCGACCAGGACGAACACCAGCGTGGCCCACTGGACGGTGAGCCGGAGCAGGTGGTCGACCAGGTGCGCGAAGTCGGCGCGCGGCAGCAGCGTCGTCTGAGGATAGTGCTCGGCACAACCCGCGAGTACCAGCGCCAACAGCGGTACCGGCGCCCAGGTAGTCGCTCGTCGTGTGAGCGCGTTCCGAAGCGAGATCAATTGATCCATCCTGTCGACGGGGGCAGGCGGTTTTGAATAAAAATGCCGACAGATGTTACCCGAATCGCCTACCCCCGTCAAGCAACCGGGACCACGCCGTGGCGCGCCCCACTAAGAAAGGAAACTCCCCTCCAATCAACCTCGTCGTCAGGGATGAGGGCCTTCCTTTAGTGTCGTTGCTTCTCGCGTCCCGTCGGCGGGGTCGCGACGCGGGTGGACAAATAGCAACCCCCCGATAGGATTTATGCGCGGTTCGCCAGACGACCTGACCCTCCGGAGTTCTCTATGGACGCCACCGCCAGAGCCGATCTGATTCGCCGATACGCCGAGGGCCCTGCACTGCTTCGCGCCGCCCTCGCCAAGGTCCCGGCGGAGGCGCTCAAGTGGCGCCCCGCGCCCAAGAAGTGGTCGGTCCACGAGGTCATCATCCACTGCGCCGACAGCGAGACCAACTCCCACATGCGGCTGCGCTACCTGCTGGCGGAGAAGGATCCCGTCATCGTGGGCTACGACCAGGATGTCTGGGCGGGGGTGCTCGACTACCACAACCTTCCCCTGGAGCCCGCGTTGACCACGGTGGAGGCGGTGCGGGCAAATACGGTTCCCCTGCTCAAGAGCCTCCCCGAGTCGGCCTGGAGCCGGACCGGGCGCCACACCGAGTCGGGGACCTACGGGGTCGAGCAGTGGATGAATATCTACGCGGAGCACCTGGAGATTCACGCACGCCAGATCGAGCGGAACCTGGCCGCCTGGCAGAAGAAGTGAGCCCTTGCGTTCCCCTTCTCCACACCGTGGAGAGGGGGACAGGGGTGAGGCTACTCGATCGGCAGATCGAACGCCACCGGCTCCGCAATCGGGAAAGCGAAGTGCCACCACTCCCGCTCGTAATTCTTGAACCCCTCCGCCTCCATCGCCCGCACCAGCATCGCCCGATAGACCCGCGCCCGCCCTACCGCATTGGCGGTATGCGCCGCCTCCGAGAAGGTGTCGAACGGCGTTCCCATGTCCAGCTCGAGCCCGGTGACTCTATTCACCAGCGTGAGGTCCACCGCCGCGCCGCGGTTGTGGTTCGAGCCCCGGGCCGGATCGGCGACGTAGCCGGGCCGGGGGAAGATGCGCCACATCTCGCGCTGGACGGAGAGGGGACGGAAGCAGTCCCAGAGGAGTACCCGGAAGCCGCGCGCGCGGCGATCGACCGCGCTTCGGGCGAGAGCTTGTCGCAGGCGATGGGCACGACCAGCGACCGCTCCGGCAACGGGACGCGCGCGCGCATCGGCGGCCTGCCCGGACAGACCCTGACCCAAATCGACGCAGCGGAGCTCGAGCGCTGGAAGCGCGTGCTCGCGCCGGTGACTTCGCAATGGGTGAAGACCGCGCCCGACGGACAAAAGGTACTGGATGCATTCCGCGCCGAGGTGAAGCGGATCAAATCAGGGAGTTGAAGAATATGCAGACACGACTCGTCGCGCTTGCTTCAGCGGCCGCTTTGGTGCTGTGCGCGGGCGCAGTTTCAGCCGAGCCCGTCGCCCTCAAGTGGGGCTTCCCGGCGCCGCCGACCTCCTGGGTCAATACCAAGGGCATCGCGAATTGGACCAAGGAGGTC
>Ga0210073_1000178_pt1 | contig 12782 bp, 10 predicted proteins | sample Browns_ThreeSqC__2_FD_184853 | JGI IMG/M metagenome (GOLD analysis project Ga0210073, IMG submission 184853) | Wetland microbial communities from San Francisco Bay, California, USA, that impact long-term carbon sequestration - Browns_ThreeSqC_D2... | ecosystem: Environmental > Aquatic > Marine >...
GGATCGAGGCCGACGGTGGGTTCATCGAGAATCACCACCGCGGGCGTATGGATGATCGCCTGGGCGATGCCGACGCGCTGCTGGTAGCCCTTGGAGAGGTTGCCGATCAGGCGGTGGCCGACCTCGTTCAGGCCGCAGCGCTCCATGGCGGTGCTGATGGCCTTGCTGATGTGGCTGCGGGCGATGCGGTTCAGACGGGCGCAGTAGCGCAGGTATTCCTCGACGGTCAGTTCACGGTAGACCGGCGGCTGCTCGGGCAGGTAGCCGATCTCGCGCTTGGCGCGCCTGGGTTCATCAAGCAGATCGATGCCATGCACCTCGATCCGCCCGGCGCTTGGTGCGAGGTTGCCGGTGATAAGCTGCATGGTGGTGGTTTTGCCCGCGCCGTTGGGCCCGAGAAACCCCAGCACATCGCCCTTGGCCAAGTCGAAACTCACCTTATCGACGGCCAGGGTGTGGCCGTAGTAGCGGGTCAGGTGTTCTGCGTGTACCAGCGTGTCCTTCTGCATGGGTAACGACGATCCGGGTTTGGCCTATTGCACGAGGCGCGGATTATACTCCGCGTTCGAACGTTTAGAAGTATGGATACGCCATGACACGAACGCATCCGATCCATTACGACCAGGAACCGTCGGAAAGGTTCGCGCTCCACGGAAACGAGCATGTGGCTGGGCATTGACACCGGCGGTACCTTTACCGATTTCGTGCTGTTCGACGGGCGCACGCTGCGCGTGCACAAGGTGCTGTCCACGCCACAGGCACCTGAACAGGCCATCCTGCAGGGGGTCCGCGATCTCGGTCTGACCCTGTCTGGGCTGCAGGTCGTCCATGGCTCGACCGTGGCCACCAATGCCGTACTCGAGCGCAAGGGTGTGCGCACCGTCTACATCACCAACCACGGTCTGCGCGATGTGCTCACCATCGGTCGTCAGGCACGCGCCGAACTCTACAACCTGCAGCCCGAACCCCAGCCGCCGCCGGTGCCACGCGAGTTGTGCCTGGAGGTGGCGGCGCGCCTCGGCGCCGATGGCCAGCGGATCGACGAACTGTGCGCGGCGGACCGGGAGGCGATCCGGGAGCGGATCGCCACGCTGCAGCCCGCTGCCGTGGCCATCAATCTGCTGTTTTCCTTTCTCGATGATGCGGATGAACGCACGATTGCGTCATGGATTCCTGCGGAGATGTTCGTCGCGCGCTCCTCCGAGGTGTTGCCGGAGTACCGGGAGTATGAACGCGGCATCGCCACCTGGCTAAGCGCCTGGGTTGGCCCGCTGGTGGCGGGCTACCTTGAGCGCCTCGGCCGGGCCCTGCGACCGGCGGCGGTTACCGTCATGCAGAGTTCCGGCGGCACGGTGGCCGCGGAGCAGGCCGGCCGCAAGGCGGTGCATCTGCTGCTGTCCGGGCCGGCCGGCGGTCTGATGGGCGCGCGCTTCATCGGCGGGCTGGCTGGTGAGGACCGGCTGCTGACCTTCGACATGGGCGGTACTTCGACCGACGTGGCCCTGATCGAAGGCGACATCCAACTGACCTCCGAGGGGCGCATCGGACCCTGGCCGGTGGCAGTGCCCATGGTGGACATGCACACCATCGGCGCCGGGGGCGGATCGATCGCCGCCATCGACAGTGGCGGCCTGCTGCAAGTGGGTCCCGCCTCGGCGGGCGCGGCGCCGGGTCCGGCCTGCTACGGCCATGGTGGCACGGCCGCCACGGTGACCGATGCCAATCTGGTGCTGGGGCGGCTGCGCCCGGAGGCGTTCCTGGGCGGCGCCATGACGCTTGATGCGGATGCGGCGGTAAGGGCAGTGGCAGGCATCGCCGCACCACTTGGCATGGATGTCGAGGAAGCCGCGGCGGGTATTATCCGGATCGTCAACGAACACATGGTCCAGGCCTTGCGGGTGATCTCGGTGCAGCGCGGCGTGGATCCTCGCGAGCACGTGCTGGTGTCCTTCGGCGGGGCCGGTGGTCTGCACGTCTGCGCCCTGGCTGAGGCACTGGGCATGCAGCGCGCCCTCGTGCCGGTGCATGCCGGGGTGTTGTCGGCACTGGGCATGCTGGTGGCGCCGCGCGCCCGGCAATTGTCGCGCACCCGTGCAGGATTGTTGGCGGATGCCGCGGAGGGGTCGCTCTGGGAAGAACTGCAGGCCCTGGCGGAGCAGGGTCGGCGAGAGTTGGTCGCTGAAGGTATCGCGAAAGCGGTTATCGAAAGCGACTTCAGTGTGGATCTCCGTTATCAGGGGCAATCCTATACCCTCACGCTGCCCTGGCAGGATTGGCAACGCACGGAAGCGGCGTTTCACGAAGCGCATGAGCGGCGCTACGGACACCGGCTGGATACTCCCGTCGAACTGGTGAATATCCGCGCGAGCCTGCACGGCAGGCCGCCGTCCATTACTCTGCCGAAGTTGACGGCCATGACCGAGTGTCCGGACGGACCGCGTTATGCGCGCCTGTCCGGTCATGCGGATGAAGTGCCGGTGTGGCGGCGTGATGGGGTGCGGGCCGGACAGTGCATCATTGGTCCGGCCCTGATCACCGAGACCGTGGCGACCACCTACCTGCCCGCCGGCTGGCACTGCCGGGTGGATGACAGGGGTAATCTGCGGCTTGAACGCTAACGACCCTCTGGCGTGGTACAATGCCTGCCAGGTGGTTATTCACAATAAATATCAGCTCCGCAACATCGCAAAGCGCATCAGGTGCATTGGTAAATCCGTGCGTTAGTGTCCATCCATGAACACCGCTTTCACCGCAAAGACGCAAAGAAATCCTGAGACGAAAACAATTCAACACCTTGCGTACTTTGCATCTTTGCGTTGAGTTCGAATCTTTACGGATGAACACAGGCCAAGGAGCTTCCGGGAATGCACATTTATGGCAGATGCCAGTGTGCGTCTGCGGCTCGCAAGTTCGGTTTTCATCCTGTTGCTGGGAATCTGCCGGCGACGTCGCTGGAATCGCGAATTGTGAACGGACACTGTCTGGATAAACGTTTTGAGGCTAAATGGCATGATTGATACGCTTTTCGAATTCTTAAGTAACGGCGGTCTGACCCGGTTGTCATGGGGCGGTGTAGTCCTTACGGGTCTGGTCCTGACCCATGTGACCATCGCCGGCGTTACCATCTACCTGCACCGCCACCAGGCGCACCGCGCGCTTACCCTGCATCCCATGGTCAGCCACTTTTTCCGTTTCTGGTTGTGGATGACCACCGGCATGGTGACGCGCGAATGGGTCGCCGTGCACCGCAAGCACCATGCGAAATGCGAAACCCCGGATGACCCGCACAGTCCCCAGGTGCTCGGCATCCGCAAGGTGATGTGGGAGGGTTCGGAGCTCTACCGGCGGGAAACCGCTAACCGCGAGACGCTCGAACACTACGGGCACCTCACGCCTGACGACTGGCTGGAGCGTCATCTCTATTCCCGTTTCCCCTGGCTGGGCATCACCCTGATGCTGCTACTGGATATCGCGCTGTTCGGCAGTCTCGGGCTGGTGCTCTATGCAGTGCAGATGGTATGGATTCCGTTCTGGGCGGCCGGAGTGATCAACGGTGTGGGTCACTGGTGGGGTTACCGTAACTTCGAAACGCCGGATGCCTCGCACAACATCACGCCGCTCGCCATCCTCATAGGTGGCGAGGAACTTCACGCCAATCACCACGCCTTCCCGGCCTCGGCACGCTTCTCCATCAAATGGTGGGAGTTCGATCTGGGTTGGATCTGGATTCGCCTGCTGGCGCTGCTGGGTCTGGCAAGGGTGAAGAAAGTCGCGCCGCGGCCTGTCATCATCGACGGGAAGCTCAGCATCGACAGGGATACTGTGAGGGCCGTGGTAGCCAACCGCATGCATGTCATGGCCAACTATGCCCGCGAGGTCATCCGGCCCGTGCTGAAACAGGAGCGTCAGCAGGCGGAAGATTCCTGCAAGCGGACGCTGAGGCGCGCCCGCGCCCTGCTCACCCGCGAGACTTCGCTGATCGATGAGGCTGCCCGCCAGCGACTCGATAGTCTGCTTGAACAGTTCAGTAACCTGCGGGTCGTCTACCACTACCGCCAGCAGCTGCAGTCGGTCTGGGCGCGCAAGGCGACCAGTCAGGAGAGTCTGATCAAGGCGCTGCAGGACTGGTGTCTGCAGGCCGAGGCGACGGGCATCTCTTCCCTGGAAGAGTTTGCCAGGCGGCTGCGCGGCTATAGCCTGCAGGCGGTCTGATACGTCTCGTTCACCGCGGAGACGCAGAGAAATCATTTAAATCACTATCACAACAACCCGGCCGGAGCCGGTAAACGGCAGGCAAGCACTGCCGTTATTGTTGTCAACATGCTTTTCTCTGTGTTCCCTGCGTCTCTGCGGTAATGATTTCTGCCGGCGCGAGCAATAAAAAACCCGGCATTGCCGGGTTTTTTATTGCCAGTCGGTACGCAGGCCGGTTACTTGATCTTGCCTTCCTTGTAGATCACGTGTTTGCGAACCACCGGGTCGAATTTCTTGATTTCCATTTTTTCCGGCATGTTCCGCTTGTTCTTGGTCGTGGTGTAGAAGTGACCGGTACCGGCACTGGAAACGAGCTTGATCTTGTCACGCATGGGTGTGCTCCTTTAGATCTTTTCGCCGCGGGAGCGGATATCCGCCAGCACGGCGGAGATGCCCAGTTTGTCGATAATGCGCATGCCCTTGCTGGAAACACGCAGTTTCACCCAGCGCTTTTCGCCTTCCACCCAGAAGCGGTGCTCATGCAGATTGGGCAGGAAGCGCCGCCGCGTCTTGTTATTGGCATGGGACACGTTATTGCCGCTCAGCGGTCGTTTTCCCGTGACCTGACATACTCTGGACATGACTGAAATTCCTGATGGTTAAACAAAACCCAAGAAAATGGGAACGCGCTTTATAGCAGTTTGACGTGCCGCCTGCAAGTCGACGTGCCTGGACGGGTTTTGCAACTCCCCGGGTGTTCTCAGGTAATACATTGATTACTAAAGATTAACTATACGATATGCGACTGGTGCCGATAGACCGGGTGCGGATGCCACACAGATCGTTGCAAGACATGAATCTCCTTGATAGCGGGTTGCAGGGACAGTGTCCGCGGTTTAAGTCGCCATCAGGCGATCCTTTGACTCGCCAGGGTGGAACAGTTAGCCTCTCGATCGGCAACGGCGTCGATTGCCATTCCTCCTTCGCTACGGCGTTCCGTGCGTCGCTACTACTATATGAACCTTTGTGCCCGCACCCGCCTCGGCGCCGGATGTGTCCTGACTTCAGGCCTGTTCTGTCTTGCCTTGTTGTCGTCCATCCCGGTCCCGGCGGCTGAGATCAGCGTTCCGCTGCGGGTGCCGCTGGCGCTGCTGCGTGAACCGCTGACTGCATGGTCGACGCTGCCGGAGCAGGCGCCGCGCGAGCTCTACCGCAAGGGGCCCTGTCGCTATTTTCAGTCCGGTCGTCCGGCACTCGAGCAGCGTCCCGATGGACTGCATTTCGTCGTCCACGTGTCCGGGCGGTGGGCGCTGGAATTCGTCGGTCGGTGTATCGGTCCGTCCGCCTGGAGCGGTAACGCCGATCTGGATCTGGTTCCCGTCGTGGGTGAGGACGGGCGACTGCGTCTGCGCATCAGCCACACCACCCTGCGTGACGATGCCGGCAGGAATGCACCGTTGCTGGGTTTCCTCGTGAACCTGAGCAAGCGGTTCATCAACACGCGCATCGAGCAGTTCAGTTACGATCTGACGCCCCCGCGGGAAGAGGTGATGGCCGTGCTGCGCGATAGCGTGCCGACGGCGATCCTGCCGTCCATCGAGGAGACGCTGCGCAGCCTGCGTCTGGGGGAGGCCGGTCTTGCGCCGGACAGCGTTACGGTCCCGCTGATCCTGACGATTCCGGATGCCTGGCGGACGCCGCCGGCGGTCCGGCCTGCCGCCGCCACACTGGATGAGGCCGCCATTCAGCGGCTGGAACAGGACTTCCAGCCTTTGGATGCCTTCGTCGTATTTGTCGTCAAGCGCGCCGGGCTGGATCTCGATGATCCCGAACTGCGTGAAGGGCTGTTCGATCTCCTGCTGGAGAGCCGCTACCGGCTGGTGGAGATCCTGTCAGGCGAGGTCGAGGGGGTGTCGGGTGATCCGTTGCGGGACTTGTTTATCGCGGACTGGGAGGATCTGCGGTCGCTGATCGCCAAGGCAGGACAGCGGGGACTGATCAGGGGACGCCTGCTGGATTATGCTCTGTTTTTCAATGTCGGCGACGTGCTACTTGCCATCGACCGTGAAGCGCCGGGGCTGGGTGTGGAGATTACGGCGGACGGCTTGCGACGGCTGGCCGGCACCCTGCAGCCGGGTGCGGCCGAGCCGTTGAAGTATGACCTGAAAGTGGACCCGGAACTGCGGCGGCTGTTTGATTTCGGTCCCGATGAACCGCAGTCGGAACCCGCTCTCCCGTCGCCGGAGTCGTCACTGGTGGATCGCGTGTTGGCCCGCCTGTTCCGTCCGGCCTGCGCACGAGAGACCGCCCCCGATCCGGCAGCGGAACTCGGCAAGCGTCTGGACCGCTGGGTGCCAAGTGACGCGCAACTGGGTGAGTATCAGGAGGTGGTGGATGCCCTGCTGCGGCTTACTGCGGACCGGCAACTGCAGAAGGGAAGTCTTGAGCCGGTTCATGCCGCCATCTATCGCCATCTACTGCCGGCCACGGCGCTGATCGAGAGCTGCTGGCGTCAGTTCGTGAGCGAGAACGGCAAGGTGAGCTACCTGAAGTCCTCGGCCGGCAGTATCGGCATGATGCAGATCAATCAGTACGTGTGGCGGGGTTTCTATGAGATCGATCGGCTCAAATGGGACGTTCCCTACAACGTCCACGCGGGCGCCGAAATCCTCATGCGCTATCTGAAATCCAATGCCATTCCGCTGGCGGAGAACACGGGACAGACCGACCATATCCCACGGGCCACCTATTGCGTCTACAACGCCGGTCCGCAGGCCGTGCGCCGGTTTCTGAATAGTAAAGGTTCGGCGCGCGCCCGGGCCGTGGACGAACGTTTCTGGAAGCTGTATCAGGGCATCGCCGCCGGCGGAACGGTGGATCTCAAGCAGTGCGCGGTTGTCAACCCGGCAGGGTAGTTTACTGCCGGAGTTGATGCATGCCAGTGCGTCGTAAATTCAACAATCTCAGCGTTACAGGCAGCCGCGTTCGGCCAGTGACACACCCTCGCCGTCCCCGATAATGAAGTGATCCAGCACGCGGATATCCACCAGCGCCAGGGCATCAATCAGCCGGCGGGTGAGCTGCATGTCTGCGCGGCTCGGTTCGGCCACGCCGGAGGGATGATTATGGGCGAGAATCACCGCTGCGGCGTTGTAATGGAGGGCGCGCTTGACGACTTCGCGCGGATGTACGCTGGCGCCGTCGATGGTGCCGCGGAACAGTTCCTCGTAGCTGATCACCCGGTGGCGGTTATCGAGAAACAGACAGGCGAAGATTTCGTGCGGGAGATGACGCAGCCGGCTGGCGAGGTAGCGGCGGGTGACATCGGGGTTCTCCAGCGGGTCCTCGCGCCGCAGCTGCTCGGCCAGGTGCCGCCGCGTCATTTCCAGTACGGCCTGAAGCTGGGCGTATTTGGCGATGCCCAACCCGTGCGTGGCGCAAAAACGCGTGCGCTCGGCCTCCAGCAGGGCGCGCAGGCCGCCATAAGTCTGGAGCAGGTCCCGCGCCAGGTCCACGGCGGTTTTTCCGCTCACCCCGGTGCGCAGGAAGATGGCCAGCAATTCGGCGTCCGAGAGCGCCTGCGGGCCGTGGTCGAGCAGTTTCTCACGCGGCCGCTCACCGGCTGGCCAGTCCTTGATGGTTCCCATGACAACCTCCCTGTCGTCGATGCGGGGTTTCGGATGTTTCAGGAGTAATTGAATCAGCCCCCGCGTAAAAATAACTGCAAGACGCAAAGGGTGCAAATAATACGTATGAAAACGGAGTGGATGCCTGCAGAATGCTTTATCGACGGCTTCTGCGACCTTGCGACCTGCTCCATGTGCAAAATCAACACACGTGTTGAGTGTTTCTGCAAATGTAGAGTCTCTTTTTTTTATAGCTTTTGCGTCTGTGCGCTGAATTGTCGTGATCGCATTGCATCGTCGACAGTTCATGCCCGCCGGTGTCGATCATTTGTTAAACTCCCGTTTCATGAGCACTTTGTCCGGAAAACATATCCTGCTGGGCGTGACCGGGGGCATCGCCGCCTACAAGAGCGCCGAACTGGTGAGGCGCCTGCGCGAACAGGAGGCGCTGGTGCGTGTGGCGATGACCGCCGCGGCAACGCGTTTCATCACGCCGCTGACGCTGCAGGCGCTCTCTGGTCATGCAGTGCACACCGAGCTGTTCGATCCCGCGGCGGAAGCCGCCATGGGGCATATCGAACTTGCGCGTTGGGCGGATGCGCTGCTGGTCGCTCCGGCCTCGGCGGATTTCATCGCCCGTCTGACCCAAGGCCGTGCGAACGATCTGCTGGCCGCCGTCTGTCTGGCATGCGAGGCGCCCCTGGCCGTGGCCCCGGCCATGAACCGCGCCATGTGGGAGAATGCCGCGACCCGGGATAATATCGTGCTGCTGCAGCGGCGGGGCATACGGGTCTTCGGGCCGGAACACGGCAGCCAGGCGTGCGGAGAAACCGGCCCCGGCCGTTTACCGGAGCCCGGGGAACTGGTCGAACAACTGGCCGGCCTGTTTCGGAGCGACAGGCTGACGGGCGTACGGATCCTGGTGACGGCCGGGCCGACGCGTGAGGCGATCGATCCGGTGCGCTATATCAGCAACCGCAGCTCCGGAAAAATGGGCTATGCGGTGGCCGCCGCCGCCGTGGAAGCCGGCGCCGCGGTCACGCTGGTCAGCGGCCCCGTGTCGCTGTCCTGCCCCGCGCGGGTCGAACGTGTCGAGGTCGAGACGGCGGAAGAAATGCATGCCGCGGTGATGGAGCGCATCGCCGGCTTCGATATCTTCATCGCCGCCGCCGCGGTGGCGGATTACCGACCGCATCGCGCAGCGACCGGCAAGATCAAGAAGTCCGCCGCGGAGATGACGTTGATGCTAGAGCGCAACCCGGATATCCTCGCGGCCGTGGCCGCGCTCGCCGGTGGACCGTTTACCGTCGGATTCGCTGCCGAGACCGAAAATGTCGAAACCCATGCGGCGGAAAAACTGCGCACCAAGGGACTGGACATGATCGCCGCCAATGAAGTCGGGGCCGGTATGGGGTTCGAGTCGGAGGACAACGCCCTGCATGTCCTCTGGGAAGGGGGCTCTATGTTCCTTGCACGGACCCGCAAGGAACGGCTGGCACGGCAACTGCTGGAGGTGGTTGCCACGCGTTATCACAGCAAGCACAACCGGGAATCCAGGATCGACCTGCATGCAAAAAATCCAGCTTAAGATTCTCGACAGCCGTCTGGGAACCGAGTTTCCCCTGCCTCATTATGCAACCGATGGCGCCGCCGGCATGGATATGCGCGCCTGTATCGATGCCCCGCTGGTGATCGCGCCGGGCGAGACCCGGCTGATTCCGACCGGACTGGCGATCCATATCCAGGAACCCGGACTGGCCGCGATGTTGTTGCCACGTTCGGGTCTCGGCCACAAGCACGGCATCGTGCTGGGGAATCTGGTAGGTCTGATCGACTCGGATTACCAGGGTCAGGTGTTCGTGTCCTGCTGGAACCGGGGAGGCGAAACCTTCACGATCCAGCCCGGAGAGCGTATCGCCCAGATGGTGATCGTGCCGGTAGTGCATGCCGACTTCGAGGTGGTGGAGGAGTTTGCGGCCAGTGCGCGCGGTGCGGGAGGATTTGGCCATACCGGCCGTCATTGATCCATTAACAAGGCGAACGGTCCGCCGATAAGTTCGGTCAAAACCAGAGGCTATAATGAAATTCTCTCTACCCTTCTTGTCCAGATCCGGGAAGACCGATGGCGGCGCGGCGAAGCCGAAGACGAAGCCAGGCCGGGCAGCCGGGGACAGCGGTTCCGTTCGGCGTGCCAGTCTGGGCAAGGCAAAATACCAGATACTGATCGCCGGTGCGCTGTTGCTCGGCATGCTTGCCTTGTTCGTCTACCAGTTCATGGCCATCACCGTTACGCGTGCCCTGGCGCAGGACAATGCGAGGATGAGCGAGCAGGTGGCGGCGCAGTTCGGCACGTTGCTCGACTTCTACACATCCACCGTAGCTCAGATCGCCAAGGATTCTGATATCGCTACCTTGTTAATGGCGGGTGATGCCTCGGCCCTGCGTCAGCGGGAGAGTTCGCTCGCTTATCTGTTGCCCAAGGCACTGAATATCCAGCTGCTCCCGCCCGGTATAGACCAGGTGGATATGAACGCCTCGCCGCCGTTGAGCTATGCAGCACTTGCCCAGATGAGTGAGGCCGAGCGCAGCGAATCGGCGCCACCTGCCGAGGTGCAGCTGTTGAATACTCCCCAGCAGCACATCAATATCGTGCACCGTGTGGTGAATCCGACCGGCGAGGTTGTGGGGTTGATCATGCTGTCACTTTCGAATGAGGTGATCCAGCGAATTCTGGAAGGCGTTGCACACCCCGAGGGCTATATCGAGTTGCAGCAGCTGGGCGACAAGGGCGCTCCGGTTACGGTCGGTCACCAGGGTGACAAGAAATACAGGAACGGACAGCCCGGGGCCGTACAGGCTGTGCCGGGCAGCCGTTGGCAGATCGCCTACTGGCCGGTACATCACAGTGCGGCCTATCTCGGCAAGATCAGCCTCGTGGTGCTCGTGATGTTTCTGGTGGCCGCTGTCGCTTTGGCGGTCGTGACGCTGGTACTGTTCAGTCGGCTGATCGCAGCCCTGAATCAGGATCAGGTCAGCCTCGTGACCCTGATGAAGGATTTTCGCGACGAGCGGGTTCGCCGGGAATATCCGCACGGGCTCGACGAAATGCAGGAAACACTGGAATTCATGACGGGTCTGGCCGGCGGCTATGCCTTAAAGGGCGATGTCTCGGCGCCTGTGGTGCACGAACAGGATGCCGATTACGCCGCCACGGGCGAGAAAGACGATACTCCCGTGCCGGAGTTCGACACCCTGCAGGTGGACAATCTGATTGTCGAGGAGGATCCGCTGGATTTTGAGCCGGCGGCGGCAATTGAAGAGGACGTCGAGGTGGATGCATCGATATTCCGCGCCTATGACATCCGCGGTGTGGTTAACCGGACGCTGACCGGGGGCGTGGTAAAACTGATCGGCCGCGCCATCGGCAGCGAGGCGTTGCAGCGGGGCCGCCGGACAGTGATCGTCGGTCGTGACGGGCGCCTGTCCGGCCCAGCCCTGTCCAGTGCCCTGATCGAGGGTCTCATGGAAACCGGCTGCGAGGTCAAGGACATTGGCTGCGTGCCGACGCCGGTGCTCTATTTCGCAACCCATTATCTCGATACCCAGACCGGTGTGATCGTGACCGGCAGTCATAATCCGCCGGACTACAATGGACTGAAGATCGTGATCGATGGCGAAACCCTGTCCGGCGAGTCTATTCAGCACCTGCGCGAGCGAATCGAGGCAGGCAATTTCATTTCCGGGAAGGGAAGTGTCGAAGCGATCAATGTTGTACCCGATTACATTGAACGCATCCGTGGCGATGTGACCATCGCGCGCCCGTTGAAGGTCGTAGTGGACTGCGGGAATGGCGTGGCTGGCAATGTCATCCCGCAGCTGCTGAAGGAAATCGGCTGCAGGGTGACGGAGCTCTATTGCGAGGTTGACGGCAACTTTCCGAATCACCACCCGGATCCCAGCAAGCCCGACAATCTGAAAGATCTGATCAGGGTGGTCAAGCAGGTCAAGGCCGACGTCGGACTGGCGTTTGACGGTGACGGTGACCGCCTGGGTGTGATTACGACGGAAGGCAGCATCGTCTGGCCGGATCGCGTGCTGATGCTGTTCGTCGCGGATATCCTTGACCGCAATCCCGGTGGCCTGATCATCTACGACGTCAAGTGCTCGCGTTTCCTCGACACCATCATACGCGAACATGGCGGGGAACCGCTGATGTGGAAGACGGGCCATTCGTTCATCAAGACGAAAATGAAGCAGACCGGCGCGCTGCTTGCCGGTGAAATGAGTGGCCATATATTTTTCAAGGAGCGCTGGTACGGGTTCGATGACGGCCTGTATTCCGCGGCCCGTCTGCTGGAAGTACTCGGCAAGGATGACCGTCCGGCCAGCAGGATATTCGACAGCCTCCCGAACAGTGTCAATACACCCGAGATCAACATCGGCATGCAGGAGGGGGAGCCGCCGCAGTTCATAGAACGCTTGCTGGCCAGTGCCCATTTCGAGGACGCCAGGGTTTCCACCATCGATGGCCTGCGGGCCGATTTCGATGATGGCTGGGGCCTGGTGCGCGCTTCCAACACCACGCCGGTGCTGGTGCTGCGTTTCGAGGCCGATAATGACGCGGCGCTGGTGCGTATCATGGCGGAGTTTCGTCGGGTGATGCTGCAGGTTGAACCTGCCCTGTCACTGCCATTCTGACGGTGGCGCTGTAACTTCCCCTGCCGGCCGCGTAATATCACCCCGGGTTTTCTTTCACTGCACGCGATTCCACCGACAACCATGGCTCTGACAAACGAATCGGCACGCAGCGTTGCCCATATCCTTTCCGAGGCGTTGCCCTATATACGCCGTTTCAGCGGCAAGACCGTCGTCATCAAGTACGGCGGCAATGCCATGGTGGACGAGACTCTCAAGAGCGGGTTCGCGCGCGATATCGTGCTCATGAAACTGGTCGGCATCAAC
>Ga0210073_1000179_pt1 | contig 12758 bp, 13 predicted proteins | sample Browns_ThreeSqC__2_FD_184853 | JGI IMG/M metagenome (GOLD analysis project Ga0210073, IMG submission 184853) | Wetland microbial communities from San Francisco Bay, California, USA, that impact long-term carbon sequestration - Browns_ThreeSqC_D2... | ecosystem: Environmental > Aquatic > Marine >...
CAGCAGCAACATCAGTGCCGAAAAAAACATAATGCCGGCGGTCAGACCACCAAGAAAAAGGTAAACCGAAATTTCCCAACCCCAGACATTCATCACCGGGTCGATGTGCGGGTTGCTGCGAGCGGTTACCAGGATTTCTTCAAGCATCGCCGCGGCGTCCTCAAATCAGGTAATAGACGTTGGGTTGATTGCCGGTCTCGGGCGCCAGTACCTTGTACTCGCGCGTGCGCAGCAGTTCACTGACATTGCTGGACGGATCGTCGAGCAGACCGAAATACATGCAGTGCGTCGGGCAGGTGGAGACACAGGCCGGATCCAGTCCCTTTTCCACACGGTGGTGGCAAAAGGTGCACTTGTCGATGTATCCGCCGGGATGCATGATGAGGCGGGCATCGTAGGGACAGGCGGCGATACAGGCCTTGCACCCGGTACACTTGTTGGGGTCGACCAGCACGATATTGCTGCCATTCCAGTGGTGGCTGGCGCCTGTCGGGCACATGTACACACAGGTCGCATGTGAACAGTGATTGCAACGCTCGGAACGGAACTCGGTTTTCAGGTTCGGATAGGTACCCTGCGTGGCTTCCACCACCCAGTCGCGGTTGAGACCTTCCGGCACCTTGTTCTCGGTTTTGCAGGCAACAACGCAGTCGCCGCAACCGATGCACAGCCGGGTGTCGATGACCATCGCATAGAGCGCCATGTCAGACCTTCTCCTTGACGATGGTGACGAAATTTCCACGCATGCCGGTACCGCCCATCAGCGGATCGACTTTTACGTTGGTCATCAGTTCCGAATCGTCAGCACCGACGTTAGCGGTGAGACGCAGACGGCGCGAAGTGTGGCCGAAGCCGTGCGCCATGAACACCGAATCCGGCCGGACACGTTCGGTGACACGTACCCGGATCGGGTTGCTGACGATGCCATCGGGATTTGCCAGACGAACGTACTCGCCGTTTTCCAAACCCCGCTCGCCTGCCACCAGGGGGTTCACCCAGAGGGTATTCTCGGGCGCCAGCTGGAACAGTAACGGGTTGTTGGTGGTCTTGCCGAAGGTATGCGCTGGCATACGCCCGTAGTTCAGCCGGTAATAACCCTGCGGCGGCTGTTCCGGGCGGGTGTACTCGGGCATCGGGTCGAAGCCCTTGTCGGCAAGCTGTTGTGAATTCAGTTCGATCCTGCCGCTCGGGGTGTAGAAGTGAACCACCTCGCCGGGGCTGAAGTATTTGGGCCGTGTACGCGGAAAGTTCTTGACACCGGTCTTTTTCATCTCATCCAGAGAGGATCCCACCTGACTGAGTTGCCAGTCGATGACTTCGGCATAGTCCTCCCAGGGAAAATAACGATCCAGTCCAAGACGATGGCCGAGCTGCTTGGCGATCCACCAGCCGGGTTTGCTGTCGTAACGCGGCTCGAAGACCGGCATGCGCAGCGCCAGCGACGGATGCCGCTCGCCGGCATTGCGCAGGTCGTCGTAGCGCTCGAGGTAGGTGCACTCCGGCAGTACAACATCGGCGTAGCCGGTGATCTCCATAGGCATGGTGTCTACGACGACTACCAGTTCCAGCGAGTCTATGGCGGCCTTGAGTTGTGGCCGGATGCCGGGAATGGTCATTGGCAGATTGGTGCCGTACACCAGCCAGCCCTTGTAGTGCGCATCGGCGCCGATGGAGGCTTCGATCAGCGCGTTGGTGACGCCCTCATTGGCGAAGGGGTAGCGGCCGGCATGCGCTGCAAGGAAGGTGCTCTTCGGTTTCGGATAGTCTGGCAGCGGGTACTTTGGCAGCTGCACGCTCTCCTTTATGTAAAAACCACCCTGGCGCCCCCAACTTCCCAGCAGGGCGTTCAGTATGGCGATGGCGCGCGAGCGCTGGGTGTCGTCACCGTACCAGACCGTGTGCCGGCCCGGGTGAATCAGGGTCGCCGGCGCGCTGGCCGCCATTTCCCGCGCCGTGGTGCGAATTAACTCGGGTTCAATACCGGTTTCCAGGTAAACCCACTCGGGTGAATAGCGCGCCACGTGGTTGGTCAGCTGTTCGTAACCGGTGGCATAGCGCTTGATGTACTCCTTGTCGTAGAGATCCTCGTCGATCAATACGTGCATCCATGCCAGCAGCAGCGCAATATCGGTGCCCGGCTTGATCGGCAACCAGTACTTCGATTTGCCGGCGGGAACTGAAAAGCGCGGATCGACGGTAATCAGCGTAGCATCGCGCCGCAAGGCGGCAGCCAGTGTCTGCACCTGCCCGTTGTGCAGGTTTTCACCGATGTGCGAACCGATCAGCACGATGCAGCGTGAATGTTCCATGTCGGTCCGCTCGGGGGAACCGAGTCCCTCGCCGAAGGTCAGCTCGAAACCGACATCGCGTGGTCCGCGACACTGGGCAAAAGCGGGTTCGGCATTGCTGCCGGAACCGTAAGCGCTCATCAGATGCTTGAAGTGGTTGGCGCCGGTACCGTGGTTGAGAAGCGCCATGCGATCGGGACCGTAACGTTCTGCAATCGATCTGAGACGTTCAGCGATATGGTCCAGCGCTTCGTCCCAGGAGACTTCACGGAAAGTCTGGCGGCCATCTGAACCGGTCACGCGCAGCAGCGGCTTTTTCAACCGGTCACGATCTTCATAACTACCCAGACCGCCGGTCCCGCGCGTACACAGACGACCCTCGCAGTGCAGGTCCTGGTCATTACCGGTAATCTTCCACGGTTGTTCGTTTTCCTGCTCGACGAAGCCCGCACACTTCCAGAAACACATATCGCAGTAGGTCGGTGTACGACTGACCTGCCCTGCTCCGGGCAGAGGGTGCGCGCTGCAGCCACTCAGGAATATCGGTGGGACCACGCTGCTGATACCCAGCAGCCCGGAAATCTTGATGAATTCACGCCGGTTCACGCAAAGACCTTCCTGTTCAGCATCCCTCGCCTCGTACAGGCCCCAACCCGGGCTTCACCGGCTGTTCCTTGATCGGCTCGGCCGCCGCACCCTCGCGCTGTTGCGCCGGGGCTGGTGTGGCCTGCTTCTGGATAATGTACCAGGACGATGCTCCCTGCTTGAGAAACCCGTCAGTCGGGAAAAAGGCCATGACGCCTGCGATGACCAGCGCCAGCACCACCAGCGGCACCTCGAATTTCAGCACCTGCCTGGTCGTCAAGCTTTCGTCCGCTGGCGGGGACCAGAACCAATACTCTCCCAGGCGCATGAACAGACTGCCGGCCACCGCCGCAATCGTCAGGATAAGCACCACTGAGCCGAGATTGATACCGAACAGCTGGTCCAGTCGGAAGACCCCACGGTAGTCACTTCTGTAGAAATCACCCCATACGGGGAACAGGTCACCAAACAGAATGGAACCGCCGAGAAAGCCGAGCACAAATACCATGGCGTCGATCCGGCCGGTGGCAATGGAGGCCGCCGCCGTACCCGGGCAGAAACCGCCGATGGCCATGCCGATACCGAACAGCACGCCACCGACCGCCATCGGCATCAGGTAGGTTGGCAGATAGTACATTTTCGACGTATCGATAAAGCCGATAAGACTCAGCAGCCACAGGCCCAGCATGCCGGTGACAATGGCCGAAAACATGACCACTGGAACGCTGACATCCCTCAGATAAAAGGCGCGCGCAATTTTCCGGCTGTCGGTAAAACCGGCATGATAAAGACCGAAACCAAAAATAAAACCAATGGGCACGGCCAGCCACATGTTCGCGGCTTCGGAGATGATTCCGGTTTTGACCAGGGGCGCGACTATATCCATTGTTTCCTCACGAACCAGGCCGTCGCGAAACCACCAATAAAGATGCACAGCAGGAACGCCCATGAACCTACCGAAAGTTCGGCGGCCCCGACCAGCCCCTGGCCGCTGGTGCAGCCACGCGCCAGGCGTGCGGCAAAACCGGTAATGGCGCCGCCGATGAGTGCATAGACCAGACGTCCCAGCGAGGAAATGCGTGGCCCGCGCTGAACCTCGAAGCGGAAGTCACCACACAACAGGGAAGCGGCGAACGCGCCGGCCAGCAGGCCGACCATAAGATAACTGAGGTAGTCGTTGAGCGGATGGGCGCCGTGGGCAAAGTAGGCACTGAAATAGGCGCTCTTTTCCGTCAGTTCCGGCAGTAGCCAGTGCTGCACGGTCGCCACCAGCCGTGTCATCGTGCCGCTCACGCCGATACCCCGCCCGGCCACCACAAAGGTAAGTAACATGGTGATGCCGATCACGACACCCGCCATCACCGGCGGTAAGCGGCAACGCAGATCCATTATCAATCTCCTTCCTGTGTGTAGGCAGAATAAACACCTGGCTTACTAAAATCCAGCACTAACAGCACAGGCTGGTGGAATTACGCGGGTAATTTTTGATGCTGTTCTGCGAGTATGCCGGAGGGGGAAAATTGGTCGGGGCGAGAGGATTTGAACCTCCGACCACCTGCACCCCATGCAGGTGCGCTACCAGGCTGCGCTACGCCCCGATTGGTAAAGCTGTGGAATTATATACGCTGTGAGCGGCTGTTGCCTGCACTACCGTTTAAGCAGTTGCAACACATCCTCGAGTTCGAGCCGGACCTGGTGCACGATCTGCTGGCTCTGGGTGACATCTTCCCTGGCATCCTGACCGGACATCTTCTGCCTGGCGCCGCCGATCGTAAATCCCTGCTCATAGAGCAGGCTGCGAATCTGGCGGATCATCAGCACATCCTGGCGCTGGTAATACCGACGATTCCCGCGCCGCTTGACGGGTTTTAACTGCGGGAATTCCTGCTCCCAGTAACGCAGTACATGCGGTTTCACACCACACAATTCGCTTACTTCACCGATGGTGAAATAGCGCTTGCCGGGGATTACGGGGAGTTCGTTGTTATTGCTCGCTTCCAGCATAGGCCTCTACTCTTGCTTTGAGTTTCTGACCAGACCTGAAAGTCACTACGCGGCGTGCGGAAATCGGTATTTCCTCGCCGGTTTTGGGGTTGCGACCCGGACGCTGGTTTTTTTCCCGGAGATCGAAATTACCGAATCCGGACAACTTAACTTGTTGCCCGTTTTCAAGGGCATGGCGGATTTCCTCAAAAAAAAGTTCCACCAGCTCCTTCGCTTCACGCTTATTAAGCCCCAGTTCGTCGAACAATTTTTCAGCCATGTCGGCTTTTGTTAATGCCATCGTTTACTCCCTTAACACTGCCCCGAACTTCTTATTGAGACTCTCTGTTACCCTGCTGACAACGACCTCAACGTCATCATCCGTTAGTGTGCGTGAAGAATCCTGTAGAATCAAGCCAAAAGCGACACTTTTTCGCCCAGTTTCTATGCCTTTCCCCTGGTAGACATCAAATATGACCATCTCCTTGAGCAGTGCACCCGCACTCCTTTGAGCTTCCTCCTGCAGTGCCGCGGCGGTGACCTCAAGATCCGTCACAATCGCAAGATCCCGGCGAATCGAGGGATAGCGGGACAATTCCTGAAATTGCACGAGCGCCCCGCCCTGCACGGCAGCATACTCGAATTCAAAGAGATAAGTGTCGGGATCCAGATCAAATTGGCCGGCAATCATCGGGTGTATTCTGCCCAGCCAGCCGATACCCCGGTCGCCTCGCTGGATGCGTGCAGTTTGCCCTGGATGCAAGGCCGGATGTTCGTCACGAACGAACCGGTATTCATCTGTCCGGCCCGTTAACGCCAGTATCATTTCGACATCATGCCGCGCATCATAAAAATCCACCGGGCCACTTTTCCCGCTCCAGTGTTCGGGGAGGCGATCCCCGTTCAGCACTCCTCCGATAACAATATCCTGTTTAATATCTGTGCCTTCAGTGTAGAACCTTAGACCGTGCTCGAACAATCGGAGTCGACTGGTCTGGCGATTCAGGTTGTATCGCAAAGCCTTCAGCAATCCCGGCCAGAGACTGGTGCGCATGACCGACATTTCAGAGGAGATCGGATTCTCCAGGGCTATCGGGATCAGATCGGGATTCAATGCCTGCTGGAAACCGGGTTCAACGAAACTGTAGGTGATCGCCTCCTGATAACCGAGGTCCACCAGCACCTCCGCAATGCGCTCGACAGTGATGCTGGTTTCCGCACAGGCAGGCATTTCCAGAGCGCCCACGGGTGCTTGCGACGGCAACTTGTCATAGCCGTATACGCGCCCAATCTCCTCGATCAAATCCGCTTCAATCGCAATATCAAAACGAAAGGATGGCGGCGTAACTCGCCAACCAGCCTCCCGCGCGCTGACCTCCATGCCCAGCCGTTCCAGAATATCGGTCACTACCGCCGAATCCGGCACCAAACCCAGCAATCGTTCAATCCGTTCCCCGGTGAGTGGTATCGGTTTACGTTGCGGCAGATATTCAGGGGCAAAACATTCGCAGACCGGACCGGCCTGCCCACCGGTGATCGCCACCAGCAAGGCCGTGGCGCGATGTACCGCGCGATGCTGAAGATCGGGGTCCACGCCGCGCTCGAATCGATACGCCGAATCGGTTTGCATGGCGTATTTCCTTGCACGCCCGGCGATCACCTCGGGTGAGAAATACGCACATTCCAGAAAAATATCCGTAGTTGTTTCGCTCACGCCCGAATGGATTCCGCCCATGACACCGGCAATTGCCAGCGGCTTCTCACTGTCAGCGATCACCAACGTGTCGACATCCAGGGTCACCGTCCTTTCATCCAGCAAGGTCAGCTGTTCGTTTTCCAGCGCATACCGCACGCACACCCCATCGGCCAGTTGCGACAGATCGAAGGCATGCAGGGGTTGTCCCAGCTCCAGCAGGACATAATTGGTCACATCCACCACGGGGTCGATAGCGCGCAGTCCGCTGCGGCGCAGACGCTCCTGCATCCACAGGGGAGTCGATGCCTTCGGGTCGATGCCGCGAATGACGCGTCCCAGGTAGCGCGGACACGCTTCAGGGGACCGCACTTCGATGGCAAGACTGTCCGGAATGGAGGGCGGCACCTCCTCGATTTCAACCGCCGTAACCGGGCTGCGCGTGAGCGTGCCGACCTCGCGGGCAATCCCTTCGATGCCCAGGCAGTCACCGCGATTGGGCGTGAGGTCGATTTCGATGAGGACATCATCCAGTCCGAGTACTGCAGCCATATCCTCGCCCGTGCGGGTTTCCAGCGGCAATTCCATCAATCCCTGATGCGCATCACCCAGCCCCAGCTCGCGGGCCGAGCACAACATGCCGTGTGATTCCACACCTCTCAGCCGGGATTTCCTGATTGCGATATCACCCGGCAGCCGGGATCCAATCAGAGCCAGCGGATACTTGCCGCCGGCGCGCACATTGGGAGCGCCACACACGATTTGTAGTGCCTCCCCCTGCCCCGCATCCACCTTGCATACCCGCAGCTTGTCCGCATCGGGGTGCTTTTCAACGGACAGCACCTCCCCCACGACCAGCCCCTCGACTCCGGTACCCAGCCGTTCCACGGAGTCGACCTCCAGTCCCGCCATGGTCAACTGCCTAACCAGCTCCATGGACGTGACCGGTGGATCAACCCATTCGCGCAGCCATTTCTCGCTGAATTTCATAAGGCCCCGGGATTAATTGCTTCAGTGCGATTTTTTCACAACCACTCACCGCAGAGACGCGGAGAACGCAGAGTCAATAACACAATAAAAGACTTGCCATGATAATTGACACTTACGGGACTGAGGGAAAGCCCGGTTGTCAGACGGTAAAAATAGCGTGTCACTCTGCGTTCTCGGCGTCTCTGCGGTGAATGAAATCTACTCAGTTAAACTGCGTCAGGAAATTGAGATCGTTTTCGAAAAAAAGGCGCAGGTCATTCACGCCATAGCGCAGCATCGCAAGCCGTTCCACCCCCATTCCGAAGGCAAATCCCGTGTAGCGGTCATTGTCTATCCCGGCGTGCTCGAATACCTTCGGGTGGACCATACCGCAGCCGAGTATCTCGAGCCATCCGCTTTGGCCACAAACCCGGCAGCCGCTGCCGGCACACATGACACACTGTATGTCGACCTCGGCGGAGGGCTCGGTAAACGGAAAATAGGAAGGACGAAAACGCACGGCCAGATCGTCGCGCTCGAAAAACAGCCGCAGGAATTCATCGAGAATCCATTTGAGATTCGCAAAACTGACACGCTCATCGACCAGCAGTCCCTCGACCTGGTGGAACATCGGCGTATGCGTCAGGTCCGAATCACAGCGATACACACGACCAGGCGCGATGATGCGCAATGGCGGTTTGCGGTTCTTCATCACCCGCACCTGTACCGGCGAGGTATGGGTGCGCAACAGGGTATGGGCGTTGAAATAGAACGTATCGTGCATGGCGCGCGCCGGGTGGTGCGCAGGGATATTCAAGGCCTCGAAATTATGATAATCGTCCTCGATCTCCGGTCCTTCCTCGACCGTAAATCCCATAGGGGCGAACAGTCGCTCGATACGTTGCATGGTGCGCGTGACGGGATGGAGTCCACCGGGCTTCTGTCCCCGTCCCGGCAAGGTGACATCGATGGCCAGTTTCGTCAGCTGGGCATCAAGCGCGGATGCCTGCAGCTTCTCTCGGCGCGCATCGAACGCCTGCTGGATTTTCTGCTTCACCTCGTTGATGGCCTGCCCGGCAGCTGGCCGTTCACTGGCCGGCAGGCTCCCGAGTTGTTTCAACTCCAGGGTCAGGGAACCTTTTTTCCCCAGATAGCGAACACGCACTGCGTCGAGCGACGCCTGATCCGCAGCGGCGGCGATTTCCCGCAGCGCGCCGGCTTCAAGTTCATTCAGCATCAACACCCGCTATCCGCTCCCGAGTTCAGTTGCAAGGCTCCAGCCGTCGGTCCGTCTACCGCAACGAAAAGGGGAAAGGCATCCACCTTTCCCCCCTCATTTCTTACCGGATTGATCGTTGTTTACACGGAAAGGATTTATACCGTCAGTCCGTTTTTGGCCCTGGCTGCCAATGCACCGAATCCTGCGCGGTCAAAAACAGCGAGATCTGCAAGCACCTTCCTGTCGATTTCTATGTTCGCCTTGTTAAGGCCGTCGATCATCCGGCTGTAGGACAATCCATGTTCACGTGCAGCGGCATTGATGCGTGCGATCCACAGCGCCCGAAACTGGCGTTTGCGCTGACGCCGGTCACGATAGGCGTATTGACCCGCCTTGATAACGGCCTGTTTGGCGACGCGATACACCTTGCGGCGCGCACCATAATAACCTTTTGCCTTGCCTAACACCTTCTTGTGGCGGGCACGGGCAGTGACACCACGTTTTACTCTGGACATTGCTTGTTACTCCCGGATGAATCTGATCAGCAGAACGGCAGCATGCGGCGCACGGCAGCCACATCAGAAGCATGCACCTGTGCCGGGGAACCCAGCTGGCGCTTACGCTTGCTGCTCTTTTTCGTCAGTATGTGACGGTGATGCGACTGACCGCGTTTGAACCCGGTTGCCGTCTTCGCGAAGCGTTTGGCCGCGCCACGATTGGATTTTAACTTTGGCATTTCTCTGTCTTCCCGTAATGTAATCTGTAGTGTTTCGACAGGCGTTGTCACCTGCGTTTCTTCGGCGCCATCACCATGACCATCATGCGTCCTTCCGACTTCGGCTCCTGTTCAACGACGCCGAATTCATCCAGGTCAGTTTTCACCCGCTGCAGGAGTTCGAGACCCAGTTCCTGATGCGCCATCTCCCTGCCACGAAACCGCAGAGTCACCTTGACCCTGTCGCCTTCCTCAAGAAATTCGGTCAGCTTGCGCAGCTTGATCTTGTAATCGCCGATATCCGTACCCGGGCGAAACTTGATCTCCTTGACCTGGATCTGCTTCTGTTTCTTCTTGGCTTGCTGAAGTTTCTTGCCTTCCTCAAACCGGAATTTGCCGTAGTCCATGATCCGGCAAACGGGCGGCTCTGCGTTGGGTGCAATCTCGACGAGATCGAGCTTCGCCTCCTCTGCCAGCCGGTTCGCCTTCTCAATGGAAACTATACCAAGCTGTTCACCGTCATGATTGACTACCCGTACCTCGGGCGCAGTTATGGTCTCGTTGACGCGGTGTTGCGGTTTCCTGGCAGTTATGCTCTATCCCTCCAAAACAGTACGGCCGCGGCTCGCGATCTCCACAGCAAGGCCCTCACCCAGCGTGTCCCGGTTCAGGGAGCCGAGGTCCTTGCCCTCTCGCGTGCGCACGGCCACAGTACTGGTTTCAATTTCCCGATCGCCGACAACCAGCAGATAGGGAACCCGTTGAATCGTGTGCTCGCGGATTTTATAGCCGATCTTTTCATTTCTCAAGTCCGATTTAACGCGCAAACCCTGATTTATCAAGGATTCTTCAATTTCCCTGGCGTATCCGGCCTGCCGGTCGGTGATATTCATGACCACTGCCTGTACCGGGGCCAGCCACAGGGGCAGTGCTCCGGCATAATGCTCGATCAGGATTCCGATAAAACGTTCCAGAGAACCGAGAATGGCGCGGTGCAGCATGACCGGCACCTGTTTGCTCCCGTTTTCGTCGATGTAATGGGCGCCCAGCCGCCCCGGCATGGAAAAGTCCAGCTGTATGGTGCCCAGCTGCCAGACCCGGCCCAGGCAGTCCCGGAGGTTGAACTCGATCTTGGGCCCGTAGAAGGCCCCCTCGCCCGGCTGCAGATCCCACGCCAACTTCTTGTGGTCAAGCGCATCCTGCAGGGCCTGCTCGGCCTTGTCCCAGAGTACTTCCTCGCCGACCCGCTGCGGAGGGCGTGTCGAGAGTTTTACGCTCACGTCCTCGAAACCGAAATCGGCATAAACCTGGAACAGCAAATCGATAAAATCCGACACCTCACCCAGAATCTGTCCTTCGGTGCAGAATATGTGGGCGTCATCCTGCACGAAACCGCGCACCCGCATGAGGCCATGCAGAGTCCCCGAGGGTTCATTGCGCAGACAGGAACCGAACTCGGCCAGGCGCAGGGGCAGGTCGCGGTAGCTCTTCAAACCATGGTTATAGATCTGGATATGGGCCGGACAGTTCATGGGCTTGATGGCATAGGTCCGGTTTTCCGACTCCGTCGTAAACATATCGGCGGCAAACTTTTCCCAGTGCCCGGATTTCTCCCATAAGCTGCGGTCAAGCACCTGCGGCGTATGCACCTCGTGGTAGCCACGGTGTTTCAGCATGCCGCGAATGTAATCCTGGATAAGCAGATAGATCTGCCAGCCGTTGTCGTGCCAGAACACCATGCCGGGCGCCTCTTCCTGGGTATGGAACAGGTCCATCGCCTTGCCCAGCTTACGGTGGTCGCGCTTCTCGGCCTCTTCCAGGCGGTGCAGATAGTCATCCAGTTCCTTCTTGTCACGCCAGGCGGTGCCGTAGATGCGCTGCAGCATGGCCTTACTGGAATCACCGCGCCAATAGGCGCCTGCCAGCTTCATCAGTTTGAAACCCTTGCCCAGTCTGCCGGTGCTCGGCAGATGCGGACCGCGGCACACATCGAACCACTCCCCCTGGCGATAGACCGAGACGGGCTCGTCCTCGGGGATGGCTTCGATGATTTCAACCTTGTAGTTCTCACCGATATCAGAGAAGACCCTGATCGCTTCCTCCCTGCTCCAGACCTCGCGCCGGATGGGAAGATCACGCTTTACGATCGCATGCATGCGATCCTCGATCAGCCTCAGGTCTTCAGGCGTAAACGCTTCGTCACGTGCGAAATCGTAGTAAAAGCCGTCCTCGATCGCCGGACCGATCGTGACCTGGGTGCCCGGGTAGAGTTCCTGCACGGCCTGCGCCATGATGTGGGCAGCATCGTGCCGCACCAGTTCGAGCGCCTCGTCATCGCGACCGGTGATAATGGCAAGCGCTGCATCGTTCTCGATCAGGCAACTACTGTCGACGACGGTGCCATTGAGCTTGCCAGCAAGGGCGGCCTTGGCCAGACCGGGACCGATGGAGGCGGCAACCTCCTGCACGGTGACGGGCCTGTCGAATTCACGTCGACTGCCGTCCGGGAGGGTGATGATGGGCATGGTGCGAGACTCCAGTGGTGACCTATACGAGGGGCCACTTGTCAAAACAAAAGAGCATCGCTGTACGATGCTCTCGGGATAAATTTGGTAGGCGCGATTGGATTTGAACCAACGACCCCCACCATGTCAAGGTGGTGCTCTAACCAACTGAGCTACGCGCCTGCGAGGCTGAGAACAATACCGTCAGCAGGCTGATCTTGCAAGGGCGACAATAGCCGCCTCACGCGGCGTACCCAACTTCTGTCTATAAAGACTTGACTCACCGCAAAGAATGCAAAGTCGTTAAATTGTTTCCTGATTATCCCTGAAACTCAGTCACGGCAGAGAAGTGCGGACTCCGGGCCAGGACCGCAAGACACGCCGTAAATACCTCCCTGTAAGCTCGACTGCCGCGGTCGCTACGGGCATCCTGCCCTCACGCGACACTTGCACATCCCTGTGCGTCGTCCATGCGGCAGACGGTCCTGCGACCCCGGACCGGATACCGCCTGACAGCGCAGGCCCCACACCCACAAACCCATCTACATGCAGCTGGTAGCTATGTTTCAGGGATCGTCGGGATTGCTTCTGTAAATGATTTTCTTCGCGAACTTTGCGTCTCTGCGGTGAAAACGCTGTTTATAGATGAACACGACCTGCATGGCCCAGGCCAGCCTCTCGACCGGTTCCCGGTCTCACCTTCTCCCCGCAGGCATCACACCGTCATCCCAAGGTTTCTTTCCTCCATGCGCCGGATCTCGTCGCGAAGACGCGCGGCTTCCTCGAATTCGAGATTGCGGGC
>Ga0210073_1000180_pt1 | contig 12735 bp, 14 predicted proteins | sample Browns_ThreeSqC__2_FD_184853 | JGI IMG/M metagenome (GOLD analysis project Ga0210073, IMG submission 184853) | Wetland microbial communities from San Francisco Bay, California, USA, that impact long-term carbon sequestration - Browns_ThreeSqC_D2... | ecosystem: Environmental > Aquatic > Marine >...
CGGAACCAGGTGGCCTGCTCGGCAAGCCAGACATTGGGATCGCGGCTGTCCGAGAGGATATGAAAGTCGAAATGCTCCAGCTGGCCGGTGGCTTGCAGTGACCGGAAAATTGCCCGTACGCCACGAAAGGTGCGCCCGATCGGTTCATGGTAGATGGGTATGAGGACAGCGGTGCGGGCAAGTGGCGTCTGCGCAAGCCGCTCCACGCTGTGGCGTCGTGCCAATGAGTAGGCATCACCACCGCGGCGGCGCACGACGAAACCGAAAACCGCCGTCCAGAAGCCAACCGAAATCCAGGCAAAGAGAATCGCAAACAAGGCCACCAGGCCCCGTTCCAAACCGTTGCCGCCATGGTAGGGCAGTACCGAAACCATAAAATAGGCCGCCACCAGTGTTTGTGCCAGCACCAGCAGTGTCAGCAGTGCCCGGCGCAGCATGACCACGGGACGCCACTTCACGCCCCCATTGGCGGCCACGGTGGTTTCGGCCTCGTCGGCCCTACCGGGATCAAGAACGTTCACAGGTAGGGGGCGTAGCCGAGGCTGATACGCTTGATCGGCAGAGCAGCTTGAGGCAATCGCACATCAGGTAGGGCGATGCGGTGCGGCAAGGCTTCCATCACACGGTTGATCAGGTCGGCTTCTCCGTCCGCCAGGGTCTGCTCCACGAGTCTGAAAGCCATGCGGGTCGTATCCGGAGTAACGGGAACGCCGTGCCAGCGCAGGTAAGCGAGCACCCGCCCAAGCACATATTCAGCGGTGCTACGCCCCATGCCTAGCCACCGTTGCCCAGGATGTTGTTATTGGCCGGCAGTCGGTAAGTCCAGGTCTCGGAAACAGCCTCACCATCCTTGCTGAGGAATGCCCGCAGCGCGAGCGGTTTCTCATCAGCCGGTTTGGCCAGAATCGAGAGTCGCCAGGCATGCGCGGATGGAACATATTCCACAAAGTGCTCGATCACCTCTCCATTTTCGCCAGCGACGACGGAACTGACGACAGGAGCACCGGCGGACAATTTCTGGAGTGGACCACCGGCAAAATCGACAATAAGCCGGTAGGCCCCCGGGACAGTACCGCCGCCGATCATGTTGCCGTCACCCACGAAGGTATTGATTGCCTGGCCGGCAGGTTCCTCACCCACCGTGCGATCACCGAAACTGATGGTGTAATCGTAGGTCAGGGACTTGCCCTTTCCGACCGGTTCCCTGGGGCTCCAGAAGGCGACGATATTGTCGTTGGTTTCGGAGTCTGTCGGCAGTTCCACCAGTACCACATTCCCCTTGCCCCAGTCGCCCTGGGTTTCGACCCAGGCGCTGGGGCGAGTCTCATAGTGAGCACCGAGGTCCTGGTAGTTCCAGAACTGATCGCGTCGCTGAAGCAGCCCGAAACCACGTACATTTTCCGTCTGAAAATAATCCATCTCCAGGTTTTTGGGGTTGAGCAGCGGTTGCCAGAGCCATTCGCCGCTCACGCCGTTGTGAATAAGCAGGCCGTCGGAATCGTGGACCTGTGAACGCCACTGACCCTGGGGACGCGGCGTATTCTCCCCGTAGTAGAACATGCTGGTCAGGGGAGCCACGCCCAGGAGCTGAATGGCGTTCCGGGTAAAGAGTCTGGCCTCCACCTTGAGTCTCGTCGGCATACCCGGATACACCGTAAAACGATAGGCTCCGGTGACACTCTTGCCGTCGAGCAAGCCATAGAATGTGGTGGCATTGGCGTCTTTACCCGGTCGCTCCAGCCAGTATTCGACAAAGGACGGGAACTGCTCGCCGGTAGGAAGACCCGTATCCACGGCAATGCCGCGGCCGGAGATACCAAACGTGTTGTCCCTGCCGACACCTCGGAAATAGCTGGCTCCGGCGAACACCATGAACTGATTCTGGGTATTCGCATCCTGCAACGGGTAGGTCAGCTTGAATCCCGCGTAGCCGAGGTCGGGGGGCACGCGCCTCTCGATCTCTTCATCCGAGAATGTGAAATAGTCCTTGCGAAAGGACAGGTCATGAATACCTTGCGCATCGATGATGTGCAACTTCACCGGATGACGGTAGTACAGACCCGGTGGAATCAACATGACCTGAAAACGTGAATGACTGGCATGCCAGAGACTCTGGTCTGGCTTGAAGCGAATACCCTGGTATTGCTCGTAGCTCAGTTCCTGCATAAACCTCGGGATTGGTTCCGGCGCCTGATAAGACTGCTGCGCCAGATTACTTGCTTTATCGATGACGTCCTGAAAATCAAAACCACGTGCCTGTACTGGCAAATTAAAGACTGAGGCGACAAGCGCTACGATGATGGCCGTGCGGTACATCTCAAGTGACTCCCATGTGATTTGGTGGCAACTCATTTTTGCCCGTTTGGCTGGACAAAAATGATAGCACGATCTCTTGCCCGGCTGCGGCTGGAATCATTCCAGCCATTAATTATACTTCGCTGGATGACTGCGACCATCGATGGCATCGTCCGATATCGAAAACAATAACAGCGGGGATTTGCCAGCCAGCGTGCTCAGGTCGTGCACGGCTCGCACCGGACCGGGGAGAGTCAGCTGTTGACAGCGAGCACCTGGTCGAGCAGTTCCCAGGTCGATTGTGCTTCCTGCGGTGTAATCTTCCGGATGACGTAGCCGGTGTGCACCATGACAAAGTCACCGACCTCCACCGCGTCGTTCTGCATCATGAACAGGCTGACATCGCGCTCCACGCCCCTGATTTCACAGTGGGCATTGAAACCGTCGATGGCAACTATTTTCATGGGTATGGCCAGGCACATGGTCGGGGCACCGCGGGTGGTTATAGTTATGATAATTCAAGAGTAAGGGCGCTGCTGCTCAATCCTTCGCCAGCGGCAGGAACATCTCGCGCGCCGCGTCACACTGCGGACAGCGCCAGTGATCCGGAAGGTCGGCAAAGGCCGTTCCCGGCGGAATCTGTTCGACCGCGTCGCCTTCGGCCGGGTCATACACGTACCAGCAAATGCGGCACTCCAGGCGGGTGGCCGCGTCAATACGGCTGGAGGCGGCCACCGGCTTCACGTCAGCTCCGTCCAGTAGGGCTCCAGCAGCTCGCCGAGTCGCCGCCGCGAGTCATCCAGGTCTTCCTGCGCGGCACAGACCACGGCCGGAATATCCGTGACCTCCAGGGTATTGAGAATCAAGGTACCCATGGAATTGGTATAACGCACCCACCAGATGCCGGGACAGGCCGTGCTGGTAATCTGGCAGTCGCCGTAACCGCGCGACAACGTCTCGACCGGCCCTCTTCCCAGCGTCTCGCTCAGGTATTGAATATCGGCCTCCGACAGCGGCAGCAGCGTCAGGTTGATCACATGCGCCAGATCTCCCGGCTGCCAGCGGCGCAGCTGCTCCTGCAATTCGGTCATAATCGGCAGGGCGCTCATGACACCTGTCGAAGCCGCGTCGCCGGCAGGCGCGGCGAACACCCCGTTCTGTGGCGGACGACGCGCGAGCACCGGCGCATCGCACACCTCGATCAGATCACGGACAATGCGCCCGGCTTCGTCCAGGTAGAACGTGCGCCAGATACCGGCCAGCACCGATTCCTGCATCTTCACCTTGACCGTGTCGTTGTACTTAAGGCTGACCTCGCCTTCGCCCATAATCTGGTTGACCAGTTCGCGGTTGGCTGCATCCAGCATGGATATGTCGGCAATCCACGGCTCCCCGCCGACCCGGTAGGCAGCAAGCGCCTGCCGCAGCCAGTCAGTCACGGCTTTGGCGCCCCGCAGTTGCTTTATCTGCTCGGGTTCCGGCATGTCCGGCGCCTGGTAGCGGCTCATCTCGGTCGGCAGGGAAATGAATTCCAGCTGTGAACCGTCCTCTTCCAGCGGTTGACTGCCTGGCCCTGTGAAAGTGACCGATATGCTGTTCACTGTCATAGTCCTCTCCTGACTGTTACCCGTTCAGGCGCTGACAACCGGCACCTTGAAACCCTTCGGTTGCTGTACCTCGGCCGTAATCAGTTCGCCGATGTCGTGCAGATATTCGGACCAGTTCTGGATACCGGTGATATTACCGAGGTAGCCTCCGTCGCGCAGGAAGACCAGCGTCGGCCAGGCGGTGAATCCGTAGTACCGTTGCAGGGTCTGTCCGGCGTCCGCCGCCACCACCCCCGGCTGCAGCTTGCCACCGAAGGCCTTCACCAGTTCCGGCAGCACCACGGCCACGTCGGTAGTGTCGCGGAATCGATTAGGGTCGCCGGCAAAAAACAGCACCGTGACACCCGGCTGACTGACGAAGGCCTGATGTGTCTCCAGTGTAACCTCCGGGTAACCCCAGTCGTCGAACAGGCGCTGAATGAGCGGATGCGTCATTGCGGACGACCCAGTTCGTAGCTTGTCATCTCCAGTTCTTCAGGACCGGTGAGTTCGACGTACGCCAATGGCGTGATCCGTTCACGAAACGACACCCCCCACTCCTGCAACACGGAACAGGCCAGGGTGAGGGCTTCCGGGATCCGCTGCCGGATGCCGTCGCGCAGGCTGCCGCCGTAATCGTCGAGCTGTTCAGGCTGCACACCGATCAGGGTCAGGCGCTCCGGTTTCCCATTCAGCAGGCGGGCGGACGCCAGCACTTCCTGGAAGCCGGTCTGATGCATACTGACCTTCTTGGCGCCCATGTACTGCGGCACATCATCATCACGGATAAGGCGCAGCTCACCGGCCGGCAGGCCGAAATCGATAGCGTCGAAAATCAGCAGGCGGGAAACGCTGCTGACCCAGGGGAGCAGAAACAGTCCCTGGGTACCGCCATCCATCAGGCGAACATCGTCGCCAAATTCATAGCGCGCATTGAGTGCTTCGACACAACGGACGCCGAAACCTTCATCGGCCCAGAGTATGTTGCCTATCCCGAGAATCAGCGTATCGGTCTCGAAGGACAACACCATCAGGGCTGGTCATCCTTGAACATGCGCCAGCCGCCGATCATGGTGCTTACGCTGCTTTCGCGGCTGATGATATCGGCGCGCACCGCCATGTAGATGTGGATAATGACAAATGTCACCATGATCCACATACCCATGACGTGCCAGTTGCGGGTTGCCTGACCGCCGCCCATCAGCGGAATGATCCAGCCGAAGCCTCGATCCGCCCAGCTGCCTTCACCCAGACCCTCGCCGTAGAGCGCAAAACCGGTGCCGATCATGAAGAAAGTCATCAGCGTATTGAGGAAGAACATCGCCGTCTGCGCCAGCGGGTTGTGACCCAGCGTTTTGTGCTGTTTGCGGATCAGGAACAGGTAGAACCCGAGCTCATAGAGCAAGTCTTTCCACCACTGGATTCGCCAGAACGGCAGGTAGAAGATTTCCCGTGCGTACCGGTTACCGACCAGCGCCCAGTAGATGCGCACCGCAAAACCAATGGCGAACACATAGGCCGCGATAAAGTGAATCAGGCGAATGTTGCCCATCAGGAAATGATCACTGGCCTCCCCTGCCAGCGACGGCAGGGGATTGGCGATCAGGTACCCGGTCACCGCCAGTGCCAGGAAACTGAAGGTATGTAACCAGTGCCACAGGCGCACCGGCGCCTCGAACACGTACACGGCCTTCTGGTGAGCCGGATCGTGCGGACCACTTGCCACATTGCTGTTCATGTCGATGTCCTCCTTCGCTAGCGGACCTTGACGCTCGCCAGTTCCTCGCCGTCCGGCGTCATTACATGGGTTGAACAGGCCAGGCAGGGATCGAAACTGTGGACGGTGCGCAGGATCTCCAGCGGCTGTTTGACATCTGCCATAGGTGTGCCCAGCAAAGCCGCTTCGTAGGCGCCGATATTTCCGGCGGGATCACGTGGCGAGGCATTCCAGGTGGTCGGCACCACGGCCTGGTAGTTCTCGATTTTAGTGTCCTTGATATGCACCCAGTGACCCAGTGAACCGCGCGGCGCTTCCACGTGGCCCACACCCTTGACGTCGCCCGGCCAGGTATTGGGCTCCCACTTGTCCATGTTCGCCGTGGCGGTGTCGCCGGCCTTGAGATTGGCCATCATGTTGTCGAACACGTACCGCATTTTGTGCGCCGCCCAGGAACACTCCAGCCCGCGAGCCGCGGTCCGGCCCAGGGTCGAGAAGATCGCCGGCAGTGGCAGATCGAGGTCGTGCAGCAGGCCGTCGACCTGGTCCTTGATCTCCTCGTCACCGCGCGCATAGGCCACCACGTAACGCGCCAGCGGACCCACTTCCATGGCATTGCCGCGCCAGCGCGGCGCCTTGATGAAGGAGTATTTGGCGTTTTCATCCAGTTGCTTGATGTCGGTCTTGGTGCCCTTGGCATCCGGACCCAGTACGAAGTTCGGTACCGTGATGCCGTCCCAGGGATGCAGACCCTGGTTTTCGTCCGGATACTTGTACCAGGAATGCGTCACAAACTCCTGGATCTGTTCGGGGTCGCGCACATCGACTTCGTGTACCTTTGACAGGTCGCCGTTGAGAATGGCGCCGCCCGGCATCAGCATGTTGTCCTGTGACCAGTCGTTGGCGACATTGGGGAAGTCGCCATAGGACAGCAGGTTCTTGCTGGACAGGCCACCACCGTAGGTCCATTCCTTGTAGAACGAGGCAATTGCCTTGAGATCCGGGATGTAGACCTGGTCGACAAAATTGATGGACCGGTCGATGATGGACGACACCAGATTGAGCCACTCCATATTGATGGCGCCGTTCTCGTTCAGACTGAACGAGCACGGCATGCCGCCGACAACCCAGTTCGGGTGCGGGTTGCGGCCGCCGAAAATGGTGTGGATCTTGACGATCTCTCGCTGGAAGTCGAGCGCCTCAAGGTAGTGCGTCACCGCCATCAGGTTGGCCTCGGGCGGCAGCTTGTAGGCCGGGCTGCCCCAATAGGCGTTGGCGAACGGACCCAGCTGGCCGGATTCGACAAAGCGCTTCAGCCGCGCCTGGGTATCGCGGAAGTACCCCGGCGAGGACTTGGGCCAGCTGGAAATACTCTGCTGCAGCGTCGAAGTGGCCTTGGGGTCGGCCTTCAGCGCACTCACCACATCGACCCAGTCGAGCGCATGCAGGTGATAGAAATGCACCAGATGGTCCTGCGTATACTGCGCCAGCATCATCAGGTTGCGAATATGATTGGCGTTCTCGGGAATCTGGATACCCAGCGCATCCTCGACGGCACGCACCGAGGTCAATGCGTGCACCCCGGTACACACACCACATATGCGTTCCGTAAAGGCCCAGGCATCGCGCGGATCGCGGCCCTTCAGTATGACCTCGAGACCACGCCACATGTTACCGGTAGACACGGCATTGCGGATGACATTGTTGTCGTCGACATTGACCTCGATGCGTAAATGGCCCTCGATGCGACAGATCGGATCGACCACCACACGTTGTCCACCGGTGTCGAGTTTGAAACCGTTGGCGGTGACTGTCTCAGTCATGGCTGGCGCCTCCCTTGTTGTTGTCCTTCAAATGGCTGATGACCGACGCCGCGGCATGGGCCGCGACACCGATGGCGGCCGCCCCGGCGAGCACGCCACCGACCTTGTTGGCCGTGGCCTCGACGCGGCCGGCGACATTAAGGTCTGTCACCGTACTGTAGAAAGAGCCGCGGTCCCAGAAATTGTCTTCAGAGCAACCCAGACAACCGTGCCCGGACTTGACCGGCCAGGACAACCCGCCGTTCCACTCCATGCTTGCACAGGCATTGTGAGTGGTCGGTCCCTTGCAGCCTACCTTGTACAAACAATAGCCCTTGCGCGCACCCTCGTCGTCGAAGTGCTCGACGAACTGGCCGGCGTCGAAATGCGGCCGCCGGTAGCATTTGTCGTGGTTGCGCGCGCTGTAGAACATTTTCGGCCGCCCCTGGCGATCAAGCTCTGGAAAGCGATCGAAGGTCAGCATGTAGGTGATGACACCGGTCATGACTTCCGCGATCGGTGGACAACCCGGCACCTTGATGACCGGCTTGTCGGTGATGACCTTGTGGATAGGAGTGGCGCGCGTCGGGTTCGGGTGGGCAGCCTGTACGCAGCCCCAGGAGGCGCACGATCCCCAGGCGATAATCGCTTTGCAGTGACTGGCCATGCGGCGCAGTTTTTCCACGTAGGGTTTACCACCCTGAATGCAGTACATGCCATCTTCGTTCAACGGTGGATTACCTTCGCAGGCAAGAATGAAGTTGCCGTCGTACTTGGCGATGGTCTGCTCGAGGATCTCCTCCGCCTGATAACCGGCGGCGGCCATCAGGGTATCGTCGTAATCCAGCGAAATCATCGACAGGATGACATCGGACGCCAGCGGGTGTCCCGAGCGGATAAAGGACTCGGTGCAACAGGTGCACTCCAGTCCGTGCAGCCAGATCACCGGCGTGCGTGGCTTGGTCTCCAGCGCATAGGCGATCTTGCCGGCGAACTCCGGTCCCATACCGAGCCCGGCGGCGGTCAGACTGCAGAATTTCAGGAAGCTGCGGCGCGTGATGCCATGCTCACGCATGGCTTCATAAAAGGTCTGCTCGATACCCATAGCAACGGTCTCCTCCACACTGGTGCAAACTGACACAGCGCCCGAACACTGCGCCGAAGCCAACTCAGGTTATCCGCCCGGCCAACCTGTGATAGCTTGGACCGGCATCTTATTCGTTTCGATCGCTGGGAGTATAGCTGAAAATTCAGTATTCAATTGCGAAATCAACTATTAATTGATTTACGTCAAGTCACCCGGGACGGACAATATTAGTAAATTATCACTTAACACAGGGGTGTCATCGAACATGCGTCATTTTGCCTCGAAACACCTGCCGTACACCTGCGCGCAATTGTTCACGCTGGTCGCCGATATCGAAAGCTACCCGGCCTTCCTGCCCGGCTGGACTTCGGTACGCATATTGCAATCTGCCGAATCACAGTTACTGGTCGAACAACGACTCCAGGCAGGCCCGCTGGACCTGCGCTTCCACTCCACAGCACGGCTCGAACACTGCAACCGCATCTTCATCACGAGCAACGACAAACCATTCCGCAACATGACGATCGACTGGCATTTCACGCCGCTACCGGGAAATCACTGTGAAGTCAGCGTTGAGATTACACTGGCATTGCAACCGGGCCTCTTAAAACGCCCATTGGAGCAAATACTGGGACGCAGCAGCAGTCAACTGCTGCGGTTGTTCGAGAATCGGGCCCATTCCCTGTATTCATGGGCCTGACAGACAAAATACTGCACCCCTTGTACCGCAGCGTCCGAACCTGATGAGCTTGTACTCGGCGAGGTAATCTTGTCATGGAAAAATACGTCTTCCTGCCGCGGCTGATGATCCTGCTTGCCTGTCTCGCCGTGGCTTCGCAGGCGACCGGCGCCGGCTGCCTGGACTGTCACCGGGAAATGCAGCAGGGCTTTAACGCCGCTCACGCTGCGTTCGCAGAGAATTGTGTGCGATGTCATGGCGGAGACGCCACCGCGGCATCCGAGACAACCGCCCACCGCGGACTGATCGCCTTCCCGGGCGATATGGACAGTGCGCAGCAGGTCTGCGGTGACTGTCATGCCGACAAGGTTGACGGCGTCACGCATGGCCTCATGCACACCGGCAGGGGCATGGTGTCGACCACTCGGCAGGTATTCGGTGAACCCGCCGACCGGCCCGGTCACAACGACCTGCAGCACCTGACCCACTCACCGGCCGACAGCCTGCTGCGCAAATTGTGCGCGAGCTGTCATCTGGGTCAGAACAAAACGGCTCATCGGCTCGATGTCACACGTGATCGCGGCGGCGGCTGTCTGGCCTGCCACATCAATGATCAGTCATCACAGACACACCCGGCACTGACAGCGCAGGTGGGCGATGCGCGCTGTTTTGGCTGTCACTCACGCTCGAGCCGCATTTCACTGAATTATGCCGGCATCGCGGAAACCGCCACCACCACCACCGCGGATACGAACCGGCTGGCGGATGGTCGCGCTGTCGAGTTCCGTCCAGCTGACCGCCATCACGCGGCCGGCATGGCCTGCATCGACTGTCACACTGAAAAGGGTCTCATGGGTACGGCGACAGCACCCCCCCCGTCGAATCAAAAACAGGCCGTCGACATCCGCTGCGAGGACTGTCACCGCATTACCCGGACGATAAGCCCGACGCAGTGGCCGGCCGCCTACCGCGCCCTGCTGTCGCGCATTCCCTACCCAGTCGAACCCGGGACTCGCATCCCGGTAACCGGTAATGGCACCCCGCTCTGGCACATCGAATTGAAGGGGGACAGTGCCTGGCTGCATCGCAAGCTGGCCGGGGACCGACTGCGCATACCCCCCTACCGTGACAGCGATCACCCCCTTGCGCAGGAACACCGTCGCCTGGCATGCACTGCCTGCCACAGCCAGTGGGCGCCGCAGTGCTATGGCTGTCACCTGCAATATGACGAGGCCGGCGAACAATACGATCATGCGGAGCGGACAATCACACCGGGCATATGGAAAGAAGGGCGTAGCAATCCAAGAAACGGGGCGCCGCCACTGGGCGTGAATGCCGAAAACAAGATCGTCCCTGTGATACCCGGCATGATCATGGAAGTCATCCATCCGGACTGGCCGCAACCCCGTTTCGTGCGGCGTTTTCAGGCTATTGAACCGCACACCACGGGACCCGCCCGACGCTGTGCGTCATGTCACCGTTCTTCCACGGCACTGGGCCTGGGCCAGGGACAATTACAGCCAGACGGGCAGCAGTGGACATTTAGTCCCGGGATGGAAATCCTGCGGGACGGACTGGCCGCTGACGCCTGGACCCGAATCGGGCAGACGGGGGAAATCCGCGAGACACTGTTTCCCCGACCTTTTACCCTGCAGGAAATTGAACACATTCTGGCCGTGACATTGCCGCCGAAGGTACAGCCTGGCGAAAAACGCTGACAGCCGGTTCGCGGTCAATTGAACCACGATTCGATCCTGACGATGCTGGTAAACAGCCCAGCGCCGGCATCGTGACCGGTCTGTGCACCCGCTAAATCAGCACCCTTCGTGTGACGGACCCGGTCGCGGCTGTGCCGGTTGCGTTACCGGAGGCACAAAGGCCGGTACCTCTGATTTGAGCGGCGCCGGCTGCGCCTGTGCCGTCTTGTCGCCACCGACGAAATAACAGGCGATGGCCTGCTGTTCGGGCACGCGGGGGTACTCGCCGTCGGCCAGTGTCGGTGAAATTTCCGGGTTGAGCACACGCTGGGCCCAGAAATTGTACCCGCCGAGCAGCAGGCTGGCGTCGTAACCCGCCAGGCGCAGCAGCACCACGGCCTGGCCGGCCACCTCGGATCCCTGCGAATAGACGACAACCTTGCGGTCTGTCGGCAACGCTTCAAGCTTCTCCGGCGTGACCAGTTCCGTCACCACCAGGTTCTGCGCGTTCTCAATATGGCCCTTGTCATAATCTGCGGCCGGGCGCACATCGATGAGGACAAAATCCTTGCGCCCCTCGATGATCCAGCGCGCCAGGTCTTCAACCAGTACGCGGTCGTCCTGACGGGCCATGCTCTGGGCCACCTGTTCGAAACTGCGCGCCTGTTGCTGTGACAGCCGGTCATTGTCGCCGCAGGCTGTGACGAACAGTCCTGCCAGCAAGTACAACGGTAGCTGTATGCATAATCTTCCGGTCATGATTCTTGTCTCCGCAGCTGGATCAGTGCAGCCGCTCCAGCAACTGTGTATTGAATTCGGATGAGTACTCTATCCAGGTGGTTTCCTGTCCCAGGTCAACGGTGATGGCGCGCAGCACATAACCTCCCAGCAGGACCAGCACCGGCGCCAGCATGGCGATACGGCGAACACTGCCGCGTATTTCGAAATATTCCAGCACCAGCGGCACCAGCAACCCGAGCGCCACAAACACGCCCCAGAACCAGCCGGTATAACTTCCGCCCATCAGCATGGCCGCCGCATCGAGTTGCGGTTTAGAGCCGGTAGTCAGGTTGATCAGCAGCAGCGTCACAATCAGCAGCTCGACCACAATCAAACCGGCGTCAATACGGGTGAGCAGGCGGCGTTCGCTGTGCTGGCGTGCGATCAAAGCAGTCAGGGCAGCCCCGGTAGACAGGCCCGAAACCAGAAACAGGGGCCCCAGCAACCCGGTATTCCAGAACGGACGCGCACTGAAGGCGCTGAGCAGGATGCCAGTATAGATTCCCAGGGCTACGGCGATCGGAATCGCCAGCCAGGCGATCAGACGCCGGTAGCGCTCGACCAGGTCCAGCAGGTTCGCCACCGGCCGTATGTCGCTCACCAGGCTGGCAATAGTTGGATAACCCTTCCTGAGGGTCGAGAGGATCTGCAGGATACCCACCGGGTAGAACAGGATCAGTATCCAGGCGCCGTAAGACATCGGCGAGGTCGGCTCGAAGGTGGTATAGAAACGCCACACGAAGAGCTTGTGCGACAGGTCGAGAAACAGGGTCGTCATACCCAGCGAAAGCACCACCGGCCCGAGCAACGCCAGGCCGTTGACCGAGAACGGCGCTTCCTCGTCCCTGTTCAGCAGCAACATCAGTGCCGAAAAAAACATGATGCCGGCGGTCAAACCGCCAAGGAACAGGTAAACCGAAATTTCCCAACCCCAGACAGTCATCACCGGGTCGATGTGCGGGTTGCTGCGAGCGGTCACCAGGATTTCTTCAAGCATCGCTGCGGCGTCCTTAAATCAGGTAATAGACGTTGGGTTGATTGCCGGTCTCGGGCGAGAGCACCTTGTATTCGCGCGTGCGCAGCAGTTCACTG
>Ga0210073_1000181_pt1 | contig 12697 bp, 6 predicted proteins | sample Browns_ThreeSqC__2_FD_184853 | JGI IMG/M metagenome (GOLD analysis project Ga0210073, IMG submission 184853) | Wetland microbial communities from San Francisco Bay, California, USA, that impact long-term carbon sequestration - Browns_ThreeSqC_D2... | ecosystem: Environmental > Aquatic > Marine >...
CCGGGCGGTGCGAAGCGAAAACCGCCGGGCGGCAGCTCGTGTTTCCCGCCGAGACTCAGGTGCAGAGTGCCGTCCGCCACGCGGCGCAGTCGCAGGTCGAGGCGACCGTACCAGGTCGGCAGGCCGCTGACCGCGACCTCCCCCGCTGCCAGCCAGTCCTCCGGGATACCGGCTGCAACCACCAACGTGCGGTCAGCTTCACGTTCGAAGGCAAACAGGTCACGGAATACGAGCACGTACTCGGCACCGATCCAGCTGTGCGGCAAATCGCCCTGGTGTCCCGGCGTGCGCGGGTCACGCCAGGCGATCTCGGGCCACTGATTCCAGGCCGGCGGCCGGCGCTCGGCGAGGAAGAAATGCGCCAGTTCATGCGCGTCCTCGCGCCGCCCGAGGCGCACCAGCGCGCCGATAATGCGGATCTCGTAGGGCGTGTAGTTGGTCCAGGGCACCTCTCCGGCGTGCATGGCGCGAAAGCGTTCGAGGAACCGTGCGAAGGTTGACTGCAGGGCTGCCGCGGGCAGGTTGTGTGCCTCGTCCACCAGGGTAAGCGCATTGGCGACCGCGGTCGGATCCGGATCCGCCCATTCCACTGAACCGGGCAGAAAATCGATACCGTGCTCGGTCATGACGAGCTGCAGCGAAGCGCAGAGCGTGGCGCGGAAATCCTCGCTCAGGGCGGTGAGCCGGGCCGCCTCGGCCGGCTCGCCCATGATATCCGCCAGCGCGGCGGCGTCCTTGAAGCCGCGCAGCGCCCAGAAATCATCCCAGTAGGCGTGTACCGGATGGGCGAGATAACCCTCGTGACTGACCGACTCGGGGAGCAGGCCGTAACAGGCGAGTTGCTCCGGAACCTGATATGCAGGGGTAAGCCGCCGGCTGCGCAATTGCTCCAGATAATCGACCGCCCGCTGCACGGCCGGCCAGAGATCCTCGACCAGGCGGCGGTCGCCGCTGAAGCGGTAGTAGTCGGCGACCGCGAAAATGAACTCGCCATGACTGTCGTGCTCGGCCAGCCAGTCCGGCCCCTTGCGATCCACGCAACAGGGGACGTTGCCGTCGTCGCTCTGGAACCGGGCATACCAGCGGATGAAGTCACCGGCCTCCGCGCTGCGGCCCATGCGCAGCAGGGCCGCAGCCATGACCGCGCCGTCGCGAATCCACGAGCGGGTATAGCGGCGCGGTCCGGGGTGCAGCGCTGGTCCGTCGCGATTGATCAGGATGTGCGCCGTCGCGCTCCGGCAACTCTCCAGGTACGCATGTGCCGTCGGCGGCACCACGAAGTCCACTGCGCCGAGCCGCTCCGACCACTCGCGTACGGCCGACTCGAACCGCTCGGGTCCCGTGTAGCCCGCTGCCCGCGATACCACGTCCGGGTCGGCCGGTCCGAACGGTATCGCGAGAAAAACCACCTCCGCGGCATCGGGGCGCAGATCGAGGTCGAAGCGCAGTGCGCCGGAAGCGTAACCGAAACCGTCGCTCACACCTGAATCCGGCGGCAATCCGCCGTCGGAGAGGTAATCGGTGACCGGCCCCTGGTCGAAAGCCGCGGCGCCGAAACCGTCGGCCGGGCGCAGCGGGATCACCGCGTTCGCGCCGTTCACCCACACCACGCCGTCGCGGTAATCGAGTTCGCGCACCGCACTGACGCCGCCGAGATCCTCGAACTCCTGCCAGGTCGGCGTGACCTGCAACGGGCGCACGGCACTGAACATCGTCACCGCGCGGCGGGCGCCGAAATTCTCCACGCGGTAGCGCACATAGAGCACGACGTGACCGGGCGGACCGGCGGCGAAGGCGGTGGTCGTCAGCCGCAAGTCGCCGTGACACCACACGGAAGACGGCAGCGGCAGGCAATTCCCCTCCAGTACCTGCGTCACGGCAACATCGGCCCAGGCAAGCAGCACGCCGTCTGCGTAGACAAAAGGCTCCAGGGAAAAACTGCCGCGGTCGACCTCCAGCAGGCCGTCTTCATTGAGCAGCGCCGCCACCGCGCCATCGGGGATATCCACGGGCGTCCAGTAAGTCTGCTCGCGGTACAGCCAGCGGGGATACTGCCCGCGCACACCGTGACCTGCCACGTGATGGAAGAACGCGTTGATGGAACGCGAGAAATCGAAGGGCTGCACCTCGACGGCAACGATGCCGGGGCAATCCGCGGCGCCAAGTGCATCGACCTCCAGCCGCAGGTAACGCGACACGCCGTTGGGCAGATACACATAGCTGCGCTCCCCGGCAGAGCGCGGCGCCGTGTACAGGGGGCACCACTGGCCGCCGTCATCCGAACCCTGCAACGTAAACCGCCGTTCCCGTGGCGCTGACGTCCACTGCAGGATGAGACCGCCGTATTCACGCAGCTGACCGAAATCGATTTCGAGCCACGCGGAGCCGGTGTCGGGACCAGCACGCCAACTGGTATCGGAGTGGCCGTCCATCGCACAGGCGGCGGCGTGTCCCGGCAAGGCAGTTGAGGCGCGCAGCCGGGGCGGTGCAGTCACCGTGCGGTCTTCCAGCCGCAAGTCGGCAATCCAGAGCGTCCCCTGACCGCCGGGGCCGGCGGCCACGGCGAACTCGATGGCGCCGATCTCGGCGGGCGCGCCGCCCCCCGCCGGACCCCAGGCGAAATCGATCCGGTTGCTCGGGATACACAGCGTGCGCCAGTCCGCGGTGAAGTCGAAGGCGGCATCCTGATAACGCCAGACGTTGACACCGGCCGGATCGACCAGCTTGAATTCGAACCTGTTCGGCGGGGCTGCCGCGCGGATCGCGAGGTGAAAGGCAAAGGTCTCCGGCAGAGTGAAGGCGAAGGGTTTACGGGCGACCACGAAGCCGCCGCTTCCCCCAAAGTCGAAATCCAGGCGCAGGGCCTGTCCATGGGGACCCGGTTCGGGGGTGATTTCCAGCCTCGCCTGGCCTGAGGTCACGGCCATCCAGTCGGAGAGATCGGTGAATGCATCCAGCAGCCGGGTGTGCATGTTGGCAACCTTATGAAGACATGATGGCAGGTACGGGGCATCCGCCCGGGAAAACGCACGGCGATGGTACCGGAAATCTCCCCTCGGCGGATTTTCGTGACAAGGCTATACTGGCAGCCGTCCGAAGTCACCGGCCTACCCGCTAAACTGTCGCGCGCATGCATAGGCACCAACTCTCCAGTATTGAATTCCGCGGCTTACCGGACGCCTTGTCTCGCCTCCTATGAACGCGTTCCAGCTGCCAATCGACCGCACCATCCTCGTCCGGTTCGTCGAGATGATGCGGTCCCTCATCCAGTCCGAGGTGGGCGGCAAGGCCAAGGCACTGTTCATCGTGCTTATCCTGTTTCTGTTCGGCATCAATGCCCTGAACGTGGTGAACAGCTACGTGGGCCGGGACTTCATGACGGCCATCGAGCACAAGAACATCAACGGATTCCTCCGCTACGCCCTGCTTTACGTGGGCGTGTTCGCGGCCTCGACCGTCACCGCGGTGCTCTACCGCTATGCCGAGGAACGCCTGGGGCTTTTGTGGCGCAAGTGGCTCACGGACCGCGCTGTCACCCGTTACCTGGAAAACCACACCTACTTCCGGTTGCACGATGCCGGCGATCTGCCGAACCCCGACCAGCGCATCGCCGAAGACATCCGCTCGCTGACCTCGACCACGCTGTCCTTCGTGCTGCTGTTTCTCAATGCCAGCTTCACAGTGGTCGCCTTTTCCGGCGTCATGTGGACCATCAGCCCGCTGCTGTTCGCCGTGGCGGTCGCCTATGCGGCCCTGGGCTCCTTTTTCACCATTTACCTGGGAAAACCCCTGGTCCGGCTGAACTACGACCAGCTGGACAAGGAAGCCAACTTCCGCGCCCGCCTGCTGCATGTGGGTGAGAACGCCGCCTCCATTGCCCTGCTGCGGCGCGAGGGACGGCTCAAGGCACGGCTGCTCGATCGCCTCGAGTTGTTGACCTCGAATTATCAGCGCATCATCGAGGTAAATCGTAATCTCGGCTACTTCACTACCGGTTACAACTATCTCATCCAGATCATCCCGGCCCTGGTGGTGGCGCCCCTGTTCATCCACGGCAAGGCAGAATTCGGGGTCATCAGCCAGTCGGCCATGGCCTTCGGCCATCTGCTCGGGGCGTTTTCCCTCATCGTCACCCAGTTCCAGTCCATTTCGAACTACACGGCAGTCATCGCCCGGCTCGGGGGACTGCGCCAGGCCATGGACAATGCCCGGCCACCGGTCATTCCCGAAATCGAAAGCTGTGATTCCTGCGGAATTGTCGCCTTCGATGGACTGACCCTGCGTTCACGCCGCAGAGGTCGCATCCTGGTCGACAAGCTGAACCTCAAGATACCCGTCGGTACCCATATACTGATCCGCACGCAGAGCGATTCCACCAAGCATGTGCTGTTCCGCGCGACCGCCGATTTGTGGGACAAGGGCGAGGGACGCATTCTGCGTCCCGGTCTCGACGACATGATGTTCGTGCCGGAGCGTCCCTATCTGCCGCCGGGGACGTTGCGCGATGCGCTGCTGCACACCGGGCAGGAAAAGCTGGTCTCGGACGAGCAGATGCTGGAGATTCTCCATTCCCTGAACCTGGAATCCGTATTGAGGCGGATTGGAGGACTTAAAACCGAGCGCAAATGGAGCGACCTGCTCTCCCTTTCCGAGCAGCAGCTGATCGCCTTTGCGCGCGTACTGCTCGCCGCACCCAGTTTCGCCTTTCTCGATCAACCGAGCCGCGCCTTGAGCGAGACACAGGTGAACATGCTCTTGCAACGGCTGCGTGAACGAGGCATCACTTATCTGACCCTGGGCGATGATGACGATACCGCCTACTATGACCAGCTGCTCGAAATCGCCGAGGATGGCTCCTGGAAGCTGAGTCCCCTGCACGACGCCGTGGAGCAAGCGGACCCCGCTACCGTGCCGGGAGTGACGCCGTCGCCGGACTAAACAGGCACCTGCCGGCCTGGTCTTCATCCATAAACACCGTTTTCACCGCAGAGACGCAAAGGTCGCAGAGAAATTCTCCAACGAAAACAATCAACCACTTTGCGTTCTTTGCGCCTTTGCGGTGAACTTATTCGTTTATGGATAAACACTATTGAGGAACCATGCCCATGCCCTTTCCCGAAGGCTTTCTCTGGGGCGCGGCCACCTCGGCCTACCAGGTCGAGGGATCACCCCTCGCCGACGGGGCCGGGGCGAGCATCTGGCACGATTTCGCCCACACGCCGGGACGGGTAGCGAACGGCGACACGGGCGATGTCGCCTGCGATCACTACCGCCGCTACGCGGACGACGTCGTGCTGATGGCCCGGCTCGGGCTGAGCGCCTACCGTTTCAGCATCGCCTGGGGGCGGGTGTTACCGGAGGGTACCGGGAAGCCGAACCCCAAGGGCCTGGATTTCTACCGGCGGCTGGTGGACGCGCTGCTGGCGCAGGGCATCGAGCCCATGGCCACGCTCTACCACTGGGACCTGCCGGCGGCGCTGCAGGCGCGCGGGGGATGGCTCAATCCGGACAGCGCCGGCTGGTTCGCAGACTACGCCCGGACGATGTTCGACGCGCTCGATGACCGCGTGCCGCACTGGCTGACCCTGAACGAACCCTGGGTGGTCACCGTGGCGGGCCATCTGCAGGGCGAGCATGCCCCGGGACATCGCAGCCTGTACGAGACGCCGCGCGTCGCCCACGCCCTGTTGCGTGCCCACGCCGCCGCGGTATCGGCCTACCGCACCGTCGGCCGTCATCGCATTGGACTGGCGGTAAACCTGGAACCGCAGCACCCGGCGAGCGGCGACGCGAAAGACCTGGCCGCCGCGGCGCGGCGCCACGCCTTCATCAACCGCTGGTACCTCGATCCGCTGTTTCACGGCGCCTATCCGCCGGAACTGGAGGATATCTTCGGCGCAGACTGGCCGGGTTACACGGCCGCGGATCTCGCCGGTCTTCCCGGTACAGTGGATTTCCTCGGCGTGAACTACTATTCACGCGGCGTGGTTCGTGACGATCCGGCGGACTGGCCGGTACGAGCCGCCCGCGTACGCCAGGACGACCGGCCGCATACCGCCATGGACTGGGAGATCTACCCCGCGGGCCTCGCGGAGATCCTGTTGTGGATCAAGGGACGCTACGGCAACCCGCCGGTCTTCATCACCGAAAACGGCGCGGCCTTCGACGACCTGCCGCCTGAGAATGGTGAGCTGCAGGATGCGCAGCGCGTCGACTACCTGCGCCGGCATCTGCTCGCCGCCCGTCACGCGCTCGATCAGGGCGTGGATCTGCGCGGTTATTTCGCCTGGTCGCTGTTCGACAACTTCGAATGGGCCTACGGCTATACCAAACGCTTCGGCCTGGTTCACGTGGATTTCGCTACCCAACGACGCACTCCGAAGCAGAGTGCGCGCTTCTACCGCGGGGTCATTCACGCCCGGGGCGACAATCCTGACAGCGGTGAGTGAGCGTCTGCCGACCGGCGCCTCGACACTGGCAAACTGAAGAGGTACTCGATGGGTAGATCAGTCAGACCAGTACCCCACGCTGAACAGGGTGAACATTAACAGCGTCGACTGAACCAGCACCCTCAATCCCGCGCGTGTTACCAGGCGCGTAACGCTTCGGCAATTCCCATACGGGCGACACGCATCCCGGCCACCAGTGTCGCACCCAGGGCGGCACTGATGCCCAGAGCGGCGGTGGTCGCGGCCATCAACGGGGTGAGTTCAAGCATCACCAGGAACTGCCGCGTAATACCTGGAGCCGGCGGCATGAGGATGCCATGTGAGAGCACCGTGGCATTGAGACCAACCACCAGTGCAATGCCCAGCACCGCGCCCAGCACACCCAGCGTCAGACCCTCAAGACCGAGCAGGCGCATGATGTCGTAACGGCTTTCGCCGTTTGCGCGCAGCGTACCGATCTCCTGCTTGCGTTCCAGTATTCCCGTGGACACGGTGTTGAAAATACCCAGCACGACGATCGCCACGATGATGAGCTGGATAACGCCAAACTGGGCGTCAAGCCAGTCCACGGAATGCTGGTAGTAGACCTCGTCCAGCACCGAAAACGGAATCGCCTCGAGTTCGGGGTGATGCGTGCGGATGAAATCGTCCACGGTGGGGAAATCCTCCGCTGTGGTGAGTCCCAGGGCGATACTCTCGACCCGATCGGTTTCCAGCAGTCCCGACGCCACCTTGAGCGGAATACGGAAAACGCTATCGTCGAATTCCTTGAGTCCGGTGTGAAAGATACCCGTAACCTTAAGGACGGCCCGGTTCATTTCGCCCCGCGCCCCGCGCACCAGCACCGTCACCGGATCACCGACGCCTGTGCCCAGCCCGCGCGCCATTCCTATCCCCAGCACGATGCCCTTCGGTTCGCTGGAGAGGTTGCTGCCGGCAACGAAATTGAGGGTATTGAAGAATTTATACTCCTCGGGTCCGTCCACCCCCTGCCCCTTGCCGCTGACCGTGATGCGACCGCTGGTCAGCAGCGCGGGAAACTCCACGCGCGGAAAGACCTGGCGCACCCCCGGCAATGCCAGCAGTTCGCTGCGCAGCGCCTGCGGGTGTTCGATCCAGTGTTCCCAGGGTCGTTCATAGACACGCTCGCCGTAGCCATGGGTCTGGATCTGGCCGTAGCCAAAACGGGCATGGACGGTATTGTCCCGGTACTGGTTCATGATGCCGTTATTGAAGCCGTGAAACACGAACAGGGAACCGGTTCCTATCGCCACGGTGAGTACGAGCGCCACAGTACGGCGCACATTACGCAGCAGATTGCGCAAAGCCAGTCGCAGCAGCATCAGACAATCCTCCCGTCGCGCAAGGTGATCACTGATTTTGCCCGCGTCAGCACCATGGGATCGTGACTGGAAATAATAACCGTCACGCCCGCGTCGCCGGCGAGGCTTGCCAGGGTCTCGATTATGCCCTTGCCGGTTTCCTGATCCAGACTGGCGGTGGGTTCATCACCGAGGATAACCTCAGGTTTCTTGGCCAGAGCCCGCGCAATCGCGATCCGCTGGCGCTGCCCGCCGCTCATCTCCGCGGGACGTTTGTGACGATGCTCCCACAGACCGACAGCGTGCAGCGTGTCCGCCACGCGCTGCCGAATCTCGCTGCGCGGCAGGCCCTGGCGATGCAGAAAATACGCGACGTTTTCGTCGGCACGCAGAACCGGGAACAGGTTGAAGGTCTGGAACACGAAACCGATGCGGAAACGGCGGATACGGTTTTTTTCCGCCTCGGACAGTTCCGCCAGCTCCGCGCCATCGAACAGCAGACGGCCTGTCTGCATGTCATCAATCAGACCCAGCAGATTAAGCAGGGTGGTCTTGCCGGATCCGGAAGGTCCTGCCAGGCAATAAAAACCACCCTGTTCGATAGCGATATCCACGCCGTTCAGCGCCTGCACGGCCTGGGTTCCCAGCCGGTATTCGAAGGCAATCCCCTCGCCCTTGTACAAAACGCCCATGTTATCCCCCCCGTCCTTCCTGGAACTGCGCGCAGGGCCCCGGCGTGCAAATCACCTCCGCCGGATGGCCATGCGTACTATATAATGCCCGACAGGATAACCCTATAATAATTGTTACAATATTACCTATACAAATGCCAGGAAGGTGTCATCAATGACTGCCAGCGACCGCCATGCTTCCGACTATTTCAGCACACTGCTGGCGAAATACAGTCTCGATGACATGGCAAAGCGACTGCAGCCAAGGAGTAACGCACAGCCCCCACGCGTACCCGGCAGCCCGATCATTTCACCCGATCTCGTGCTGCAACGCTGGGAACTTCTGGGTGATGCGGTTGATGCCCGCGCGGAACTTCTCGATGCGCATAGTACGGCAAATATGTCGATATACCAGCACAACATCGAGAATTTCATCGGCACCGTCAAACTGCCGATAGGCATCGCCGGTCCCCTCAGGGTCAACGGACTGTTTGCCCAGGGCGATTACTATGTACCACTGGCCACCACGGAAGCCGCCCTCGTCGCCTCCTACAACCGGGGATCCGTGCTCATCACGGAAGCCGGCGGGGCCGCCGCTGCATTACTCAACGAGGGGGTCTCCAGAGCCCCGGCGTTCACCTTCGAGAGCATCGAAAAGCTGGGCCGCTTCCTCAGCTGGCTACTGGCACGGCACGATGAAATCAAGCAGGTCGCGGAAAGCACCACCCGCTTCGGCAAACTGATCGACCTGCAGATCAGCGTGGAGGGCAACCATCTCTACCTGATACTGACCTACAGTTCCGGCGATGCCGCAGGCCAGAACATGGCCACCATCGCCACCGATGCCGCCTTGCGCTGGGTGCTGCAAAACACCCCGGTGAAGCCGCGCACGGCCTTCATCGAGGCGAACTTCTCGGGTGACAAGAAAGCCAGCGCACAATCCCTGCAGGGCGTACGCGGCAAGAAGGTCACGGCCGAAGTAACCCTGCCGGCCGCGCTGGTACGCGACGGGCTGCACACCTCGCCCGAACGCATGGTCGAGTATGGGCGTATCGCCACCATCGGCGGAGCGATGTCCGGCACTATCGGCATCCAGGGCCACTTCGCCAACGGTCTCGCCGCGCTGTTCATTGCCTGCGGGCAGGATGCCGCCTGTGTCGCCGAGGCGGCCGTGGGAAACACACGCATGGAGGTGACGCCGGAGGGCGACCTGTATGTCGCCGTCACCCTCCCCAACCTCATCGTCGGCACCGTTGGCGGCGGCACCGGCCTGCCAAGCCAGCAGGCATGCCTGAATATTCTGGGTCTCGCCGGGCCAGGCCACGCTCGCGCTCTCGCGGAGGTAACCGCCTGCCTGTGCATGGCCGGTGAGATCTCCATCGTCGGGGCAATCTGTGCCGGCGAGTTCACACGCGCTCACGCGAGACTCGCCCGAGGACACCGTCCTTGACCGCACCCCGCGTTCCCGTGGAACATCCGGGCTTTTTGCGTCGCTGGAACATCTACTTTTCCGAACGCTTCCCTCCCCTGCAACATGGTGTGCTGATTGCTGCGTTCACCTTCGGCATGCTCGGCTACACGGCGCGCGTGGCGTCTACATATCATCCGCCGGCGGGTATAAGTTTCGTTGTCGCGTTTGCCACGGCATTTCTGCTCATCCTGCAACTGCGCATTCTGGATGAATTCAAGGACTTCGAGGAGGACACCCGCTGGCGACCCTATCGGCCGGTGCCGCGGGGTCTGGTGTCCCTGCGCTCACTGCGCATGCTGTGGTTCATCGCCGCCACCCTGGAGATGACCGGTGCACTACTGCTGAACGCACACCTGTTATGGGGACTGCTGGTGATCTGGGGCTATTCCGGTCTGATGGGGGTGGAATTTTTTGTACCCCGCTGGCTCAAGTCCCACCCCCTCGTGTACATGCTGAGCCACATCGTGATCGTACCCATGATTGCCGCCTACATCGCGGCTTGCCACTGGCTGCCGATGGACCTCGATGCACCCGACCTGGGCTGGTTGCTCGCCAGCAGCTATTTCGCGTTCTGCGTGATCGAGGTGGGGCGCAAGATACGCGCGCCGGCGGACGAGGAACAGGGCGTGGAAACATATTCTGAACTCTGGGGAGCGCGCGGTGCCGTGATGGCCTGGTTGTTGTTCATGGCGACAAGTGGCGTTTTGGCGACGCTCGCCGCCGCCCTGATCGGCGCCCTCTTGCCCATGGCGATCGTGACGTCGCTGGCACTCACTTTCGCCGTCGCGACCTCGATGGCCTTCCTGCGCCATCTCCGTCCCGCCGATGGCGGGCGATTCAATACGTTCTCCGGACTGTGGACCCTGGGTTTGTTTCTCGGACTGGGCATCAGTGCGCTCTTGTGACAGGACTCGCATGACGGCAACGGCAAGCTTCGTGCTCTGGCCTGCGCAGATACAGTCCGACAGCCCGGTTGGGGGCAAGGCACGCGCGCTCGCCGAGCTCGACCGGGCAGGACTGCCCGTGCCGGAATGGTTTGTGATTCCAACTGCTGCCTTCCATGCCAGTCTGAGTACCTCCGACGCAGATGCACTCGCCGCCGCTCAAACGACGCAAGAGATGCAGGCCGCGATCGTTTCCCTGGCGCCATCCCGAACCGTACGCAGCGAGATCGAGGCAGCATGCGCCAGCCTGTCCAGTGGCGAAATGCTGTTCGCCGTGCGTTCCTCCGCCCTGGGGGAAGACAGCACGGCACATTCCTTCGCCGGACAGCTGGAGAGTTATCTCCATGTTGCCCCCGGTGAGGTCGCCCGGCGGGTCGCGGATGTATGGCGTTCGGGCTTCGGTGAACGCATCGTTGCCTACCGCCAGCGGGCGGGCCTCAATCCCGTACCCGACGCCCCGGCCGTCGTTGTACAGCGGATGGTCACGGGCGATGTCTCCGGGGTAGCCTTCAGCGCGGACCCGGTCAGCGGCCGTCGGGGGGTAGTCGTCGTCTCTGCGCTGCCTGGTCTGGGCACTGCCCTGGTCTCCGGTGAAGTAACCGGTGACACCTGGCGCGTTGCTCGCGACGGCCGGATCATGGAACGCATCATCACGGAAAAGAGCACGACTCACCGTGCGGATACTGCCAGTCCCGATGGTATAAAGATCGTCCAGCCGCCGCCGGAGGAGGCCCGACGCGCCTGCATGGATGATGCCCGTGTCAGCGAGGTCGTTCGCCTCGCAGTCAATGCCGAACGCCATTTCGGCCGCCCCCAGGACATCGAGTGGACCCTTGCCGGAGACCGCCTCCACCTCCTGCAAAGCCGCCCCGTTACCGGCCTGGCGGATCGTGCCGATCCGGACGGACAGCGTGCCATCTGGGACAATGCCAACATCATCGAGAGTTACAGCGGTATCACCACCCCGCTCACATTCTCCTTCGCGCGCCGCGCCTATGAACACGTCTACCGCGAGTTCTGCCGCCTGATGGGCCTGTCCGAGGCACTTATCGAGGAGCGCAGCGACATGTTCTGCTGCATGCTGGGACTGGTCCGCGGGCGCGTGTACTACAACCTGTTCAACTGGTACCGCCTGGTGGCCATCCTGCCCGGCTACGCCTTCAACCGCCGGTTCATGGAACAGATGATGGGGGTGCGAGAAAGCCTGGGCGATGAACTGGCCTCGGATATCGTCAAGTCCCGGACCAGCGACCGGCTGCGGGACGGGCTGCGCCTGGCGGCAACGCTGTGGGGATTGTCGATGGCCTATCTCGGCCTGAACCGGCGCGTGCAGCGTTTCTATAAACGCCTCGACGAGACCCTGGGACGGGAACGGCCGGACCTCTCCCGCCTGAGGCCCGACGAACTGGTTGCCTATTCACGCCAGCTGGAACGGCGCCTGCTCACACACTGGGACGCACCGATCGTCAACGACTTCGCCACCATGATCTTCTACGGTGTGCTGCGTCGTCTGACGCGCAACTGGATCGGCGACACGGCCGGCACGCTGCAAAACGACCTGCTCTCCGGCGAACAGTCCATGGTGAGCGCCGAGCCGGCCCGGCGGGTGCGGCGCATGGCGGAAATGGCCGCCGTCTCGCCTGCTCTGGTCCAGAGCCTGTGCGATGCCGAACCGGGACAGAGTCCGGCATTTATCCAGGATCACGCCGATTTCGCACGCGAGGTGTCGGATTACCTCGAGCGCTTCGGCGAACGCTGCCAGGAGGAACTCAAGCTGGAGAGCCCGACGCTGCACGATGACCCCTCACCGCTGCTGCGCGCCATCGGCCAGTACGCGCTT
>Ga0210073_1000182_pt1 | contig 12597 bp, 20 predicted proteins | sample Browns_ThreeSqC__2_FD_184853 | JGI IMG/M metagenome (GOLD analysis project Ga0210073, IMG submission 184853) | Wetland microbial communities from San Francisco Bay, California, USA, that impact long-term carbon sequestration - Browns_ThreeSqC_D2... | ecosystem: Environmental > Aquatic > Marine >...
TGTCGTATGAGGGGGGCATGATTCCGCTGAGCTTCGCAAATGACAGTCGGAAGCGTGTCGTCTTTATCGTGGAGCAGCAGTGACCTCTCTGCGCTACCCTCGCCCCGCCAAGCGAGGACGCAAGCCGAAGCGAGCGATCCGGCGCAAGGGTCCGTGCGTAGAGTGCCAGAGAGACGTCCTGGAGTTGATAGGGAAGACATGTAGGCGCTGCTACGTGCGTGCCTACATGAGACGGCGTCGGCGCGACTTCCTGCCATTCTGCTCGTGTGGCCGAAAGCGTCAGTCGAGTGCGCGTGAGTGCCGGGCGTGTCACCTATCGAGGCGGGCGCTAGCAACCGTCGGACCTAGGGCATGCAGATCGTGTCAAAAGACAAAGGACCTTGTCAATTTCCCGGCATTCACTGGTGGGGCCATAGGTCGCCGCAGGATTTGTAAGGCTTGCTACTGGCGTAAGCGTTACGCCTCCGGCTCACATCGACCAGCGATTTTCCGGAGGCGTAACGCTAAGGCCAGGGGAGTGCTTGATGAGTTTCAGTGGCAGTCCATTCTGGAGTTCTACAGCGTCTCCGGGGTACCGATCTGCGCTCATTGCCAGGCGAAGCCAGCCGAGCACATGGACCACATCGTGGCGTTGTCTCGTGGAGGAGAACACGCACCATGGAACGTGTGCCCGAGTTGCGCTTCATGCAATCTCCAAAAAGGAACGCGCACCATATGGCCTGCCCGCCGGCATCCGTTCATGGAGAAGCCATGAGGGCACGCGGTCGGACGGACGCTAATCAGGCGAGGATCGTCAAGGCCTTGAGACGCCTCGGTGCGTCTGTCTCCGTCACGTCTGGCATAGGTAATGGCTTCCCTGACTTGCTCGTGGGTTATAGGGGACGGACGACATTGCTCGAGATCAAGGACGGGGAGAAGCCTCCGAGCGAGCGGAAGCTAACGGAGGCCGAAGCGTACTTCCTAGGGAACTGGAAGGGCGGGCCTGCTGTGGTTGTGGAGAACGAGCGGGAAGCGATCACGGCGGTGCTGAAGCCATGAAGTGCTGCGCGAGCAGGCGGGAAGTCTAAGGGGAGCCATGAGCAAGCTAACGATCAAGGAACTGCTGAATGACATCGAGAACGTGCAATCGGCCTACGAGCTGGCCGAGCGCGTGGAGAAGGTGCTCGCGCTGCATAAGCCACGACCCATCGAGGAACACGTAGACGCATATCTGATCTGCTGCACATGCGTCATTGACGAACTCGACCAGCCCGATGAATGGCCCTGTCCGACCATCCGTGCGTTGGAGGGGGAGCCATGAAGGAGGATCAACTGCCGTCTGCGTTGAGCGATCTTGCAGCGGCCGAGATGCAGCGTGAGGAGATTACGGGGCTTCAGCAGGAGAACGCCGCGCTCCGCGCCCAGGTCGAGGAGCTGACGCGGGAGCGGGACCGTATGATGGCGTTCCTTTTGCTGCTGGAACCAGACGATGCAGACCGTGAGGAGATTCTGGCTGATCCCAACTTCTGGGCGAGCGACTACCGAAATGCGATGGACCAACTTGCTGCCGTGATGGAGTATCTGGAGCGCGCTGAGGGGGCCGAGGCCAAGCTGGCGAAGGTGGTGGAGGCGCTGGAGGAGATTGTGAAGGGCGAGGGGCGCTTCAGCCGTGATCTGCTGGAGCACGCTTCAAACACCATCGAGGACATGAAAGCGCTTGCGGTCGCCGCTCTCACAGCCGCCCGAGGGGAGAAGGCCGATGAGTGAGCCGAAGACGCTGGATGATATCGCCGTTCGGGTCGTCGAGGAGCTTTTTGCGCTGGGCAAGAGCAAGAGGAAGCCGGATGGCTCGACCTTCCGAACCGTCCGCGTTGCTCTCACCGAAGCCTACGAGCGGGGGCGGGCCGAGGAGCGCGTTCTCCTCGCCGACCACGAATGATGCCGACGTGCAAGGCTGGGTGCAGTAGCTTCCGCTCGGGGGAGCGATCCTGAACCACATGAAGCGACGCCAGCCGAACGCTCCAGACTTCAGCCGCCAGTGCTTTCATGGTAGCCTCTCTGGCGCCTCCACAGGTGCCGCAGTCCCGTACTCCACGGACGACGATACTTTCGCCCCCTTCCGAGGCCTCATAGTCTGCGTGGACCGCGTAGGCTACATCCGACGCGCGCACAGCCATGATCGCGACGGCATCTGCGTGTTCTGTGACGCACGCCTCCAAAGGTCTTGACACGAATCCCCAATGATGGATAATTCAATCCGCCAATAGGTCGCACCGAGCCTACGAGCAGACGCTCCCGCTCGGCGTATTCGGAGGACGCCGAAGGAGCGCATGCCGACGAGCCCGGATCTCAGCGACCGCGTCTTCGCCAAGGCGGCCGCCTTCGTCATCGACATCCTTGAGGGCGGCGAGCGACCCGTAACCGATAGCGGAGGCCTCACCCGCTACGGCATCGCCCAGAAGTCTCACCCCGGCATAGACGTCGCCAAGATCACCCGCAGTGACGCCGAGTCCATCTATCGCCGCGACTACTGGACGGCGCTCAAGGCGGACCTGCTCCCGCCCGCCTTGGCGCTGCTGCTGTTTGCCGCTGCGGTCAACGCCGGCAACGTTCATGCGGTTCGGCTCCTGCAGCGCGCGGTAGGAGTGACTCAGGACGGCGTCATCGGCCAGGAGACGCTGCTCGCGGTTAGGCGCCATGCCTCTCCCCTTGAGCTGCGCGTGCGGTTCAATCTCTACTGGCTCAAGAGCTACGCGGAACTCGCGCGTGTCAAGCCGTTTTACCAGCAGTGGCTCGACGGCTGGACGCGACGTGTACTGCTCACGGCCGACGAGGCTGGTCGATGGGACTCATGACCCCCTTCTTCCCCGAAGGTGGCTCCCGTGGGGCGAGGGCGAGCGTCGGCTCCCCTCGACGTCTCGCCCTCGCCCCTGGCGTATTGAGGCTCATGCTAGGCCTCCTCGTCTGCCTGCCAGGCGGTCTGCTCATTCTGCTAGGCCTCGCCCTCTTGGCGCCGGGCGTGCTACTCGCGAACTCTGGGTTCACGCGGCTCACCGACCACTTCCTGCTGCGGGTCAAGCCAGCGCGGCCGTCTCAGCAGCGTTTTGATTCAGACCGGGATGCGCCGATGGCATGGACCGCGCCGTCGTCGAGGATGCTGCAGTGATGCGAGGATAGACATGATGGATTACCTCGGGCGTCTAATCCTCGGGCTCGGACTGGCCGGGATGCTTCCGTCCTGTGGCCACGGTGGGCAGCCGCCAGGACCGCCAAGTCCGACCCCGACCCCGTGGAAGTGCGAGATCCACGCGCCTTGGTGCGATCAGGTCGGCCAGACGTGCAGCACGCCTGACGCTCCCTGCGTTCACAATCCGACGTCCGACCCGAACCACTGCGAGTTCGCCCCGCCGTGCGCACCGACCCCGACCCCGCCACCGTCTGACGTCTTCCCGGTGCGTTTCCCGAAGCAGGATGTCGTCGCCTACGTCCGAAACTCCAAGTATGGAAACGGTCTGGACTCGACGCTGCGGATCATGGGCGACCCGGAACTCTGCGAGCAGCTACACCACGTCGCCGTGCCGAGCGGCGACTGTCACTTCGACTCCGATGTCTGGACCGGACCCTACGACGGCTCGTTGATGCGGGCGACCTATGAGGGCCTGGTCTATGCGGGGGCGCGCGACGGCCTGACGGTGCCGGACCATCCACTAGGGCCCGTCTGGCAGTACAAGAGCGGGACCGAGTTCGGGCGCTGCCATGACCAGCGGGAGGGCGTGCTCGTATCGTGCGACCACTTCGGAAGCGCCTTCGTAGACGGCCGCGACGATCCCCAGACCCCAGCTTTCGAGGGGCAGCCGCCGTGGCTCGTAGACCAGCATGACCAGTTCGGGCCGTTCTCGGGATTCTTCATGATCCCGCAGGTCACGCCCGGCGCCCCAGCCTACGTACGCGCCTGCGCCCCGCTCTCGGAACTCTCGGGACCTGGAGACGCCGCGCCGAAGGACTCGTGCGGACCCTGGCTACTCGTGGACTGGCGATGAGTTATACGCCCATATACCAGCCGCCGCCGCCCTCGGCGCTCACGCCACAGAGTCTCGCGCAGCAGATCGACGCAGCCGTAGCGAGCGTACCGGCCGATCGCCTAGGGACCTTCCTCGCCACGATCGACAGCTCGGGCTTCTCGACGGCGGTCATGGTGCGGATCGCCGGCAATGTCAAGGTGCTGGGGACGCTGAGAAAGCCGTACTCGGGTGAATGGGAGCCAACACTCGGTGTGCGCGTGGACTTCCTCACCAGCCAATCCACTATCCCGATCGAACCTATCCGCTGGGGAGACTACTACCGCGCGTTCCGCATGCCCCGCGAGGGTTTCACGCGCAACGGCATGTTGCGCGCAGCGATCAAGGCGACGGGCGTCCGCTGGCTCGCGGAGCAGCCGTACCTGGATGGCGTCAGGTGGTTCGCATGAGCACGCCTCCGCTCGTCTGCGTCGAGTGTCAGCATCCGCTCGGTGGTGCCAGTTTCATCGTCGAAGGCCGGGGACCGTTGTGCGGAAACTGCCTCCGGGGCCTCGGCAAGAGCAAGTTCAAGGGACTCATATCTCGCGTACGCAGGCTATTCGGAGCGAAGTCGTCATGACGGACAAGTCGGACCCGGTAGCCGATGCGCTGTCGAAGCTCAAGGCGCCGTGGACGCTGCGTCTCGGCTGGAAGCTGAACAAGGGAGGAATCATGACGTGGATGCTGTCGTTCCTCGACAAGTACCTAGGCAAGAACTGGAAGCGCATCGCCTTCGGTGTTGCGTTCTGTCTGGCGCTCGTGTTGAACGGCCTCGTTCATCTCTTTCCAGGCCTCCCGATCGTGAGCCAGGCGCTAACGATCCTGATGACTGTGACGCAGTTTCTTGGCCTTGGCTCCGACGCGCCTGTCACGATAGGCCAGGGTGTCGCGATCGCCATCTCCTCCCTTACCGCCCTCGTCGCAGTGATCCAACCGCTGATGCGCTGGGTGGTGGGCGTCGATGACGCGCCGAAACAGTAGCCCACGGCGGCTGCTCACGCGGCTGTTCCGGCTGGCTCGCTTCCGCTACCAGAGCAGCCGTGTCCAGAAGGCGGTGCGCTACTACGGGGCGCTGCGTCCTGCATCCGTGAAGTGAGCATGGATGCCGATCTCCGAGCAGACATGGGAGCGTGTCCTCAAGGCCGGGCCCCTCGTCGCCGCCGCCCTCGGTGGCATCTGGGCTTGGCTGGGTCGCATCCGCAAGCGCCGCCAGGAGCGGGAAACGGCGCGCGCCCTCGACGCGCAGTCCATCCGCTACCTGCTGGACGCGGTGTTTCATCTACTCTCGGAGCGAGTGCCGAACGACGACTTCGTCCCGAGCGAGACGGTGCTGCGCGATCAGTGGCTGCTGGTAAAGCAGCAGCGTGGACGAGTGGCCAAGGCGGACGGGCTCGACTTTCCGGAACTTCCAGAGCAGGTCCGCGAGTATCTATCGCGCACGATGCGGATCAAGGCGCGTATTGCGAAGGACGGCAAGCTCGAGAGTGCGGAGCAGGACATGTTCACGCCTGGCGACCTGAAGGACGAATGAGCGACGACGTCGGCATCCCGCTGCTGATCGACGGTCGACCGTGTCGGCTGCGCGCGATCGCACTCGAGCTGCGCTCGACGAAGGAAGGCCTGCCAATCTGGTATGCGGACGTGGACGGGGTCGGCAGTAAAGCGCACAGTCTTGAGAACGCCATCCTGTATGCGGCCCGCGGTGCCGACCATGAGGTCCTCGAATGATGCGCAGCGCGGCGCTCATCCTCGGGCTGTCTGGTGTGCTCAGCGATACGACCGAGGAGCTATTGATCACGGTCACGACCGTGCTTAGCGGCATCGCCTTGCTGTTCGCACTCATGAACTGGTATCGCGTGGGCAAGGTGCGGGACCTGATGCTGGCGCGCAGCGAGACGCGACTCGCTCTGCGGCTCGATGGGCTTGAGGAGGCACTGGGCCGCGAGCATACCGACATCAAGAAGCGACTAGCCGAACTCGAGGAGTGGCGTAACGAGGAACGCCGCGAACTGCTAGACACATCCGACCGCCTGGTCCACGCGATGGACATGCTGCGGACGCAGATCCACGCCGAGCGGTCAGCGCTCGTCTCAGAGCTCAAAGTGGAGATCAGGACCGTTCAGGAAGAGTGGATGCGGAGCATCGCCAAGCGAGAGGTTCACAAGGCTTTGACGGAGCGGCTGGGCAAGGAAGGCGTGGAGGGATGACGCACCGGCATATTTCCCGTGCGCAAAAAAACGCGGAGCCGCGGCGTGTCGGCCGTCCCGAGTTCAAGGTGACAGCCGAAGGCCGCCGCACGGTCGAGGCACTGGCCTCCTTTGGCGTGCCCGAGAAGAGTATCGCCATCGTGCTCGGCTGCGACGAGAAGACGCTACGTAAGCACTTCCCGGAAGAACTAGCGACAGCACACATCAAGGCCAACGCGAAAGTCGCGGAAACGCTCTTCAAGAAGGCGACCAACGGTGATACGACCGCGATGATCTTCTGGCTGAAGTGCCGGGCGCATTGGAAGGAGAAGCATGAAGTCGAGCACTCGGGCGAAGTCGCGTTCGGGACGACGCTCGGCATCGAGCGTTTCCAAAGCGAGCTTGCTCGCATTGTTGCCCGAGCAGCAGCGGACCTCGATGTTGAAAAGGCTGACAGCCAATGAGCAGGCCGCCCTCGCCTACGACTGGACGTTCTGGGCTCGTCCGAACCAGCTCGAGCCGGCCGGCGACTGGCGCATCTGGCTCCTGCTCGCTGGCCGCGGTTTCGGCAAGACCCGCACGGGCGCCGAGTGGATACGCCAGCAGATCGAGAAGGATCGCTGTGGGAGGCTTGCCTTGCTAGCCCCGACCGCCGCAGACACGCGCGACGTCATGGTGGAAGGCGAGAGCGGCATCCTCTCCATCTCCCCGAACTGGAACCGTCCCGTCTACGAGCCGTCGAAGCGCCGGCTTACTTGGCCGAACGGGGCGATCGCCATCGTCTACTCTGCAGACGAGCCGGAGCGTCTCCGCGGCCCACAGCACGACGGGGCCTGGGTCGATGAGCTCGGGGCCATGAACTATCCAGACCAGGCGTGGACGCAGCTCACGCTCGGACTACGGCTGGGCAAGAATCCGCGCGCCGTCGTGACGACGACTCCGAAGCCGATCCCGGTCATCAAGTCTTTGGTGAAAGACCCGACGTGCTTCGTCACGCGCGGCACCACCTACGACAACATCATGAACCTGCCGCATGCGTTCGTCCGGCAGATCGTGAGCCGGTATGAGGGAACACGGCTTGGGCGTCAGGAACTCATGGCCGAGATCCTCGAGGACATCGAGGGGGCGCTGTGGAGCCTCCAGGCCATCGAAGCGGGCAGGGTCGCAAAGCCGCCCGAACTCATCAGGATCGTTGTCGCCATCGACCCAGCCGCCACGAACACCGAGGACTCCGACGAAACTGGGATCATCGTCGCGGGCCTCGGGCGAGACAGGCAGGGCTACGTCCTGGCCGACGTGTCGCTCAAGGCGAGTCCGGACGGCTGGGGACGGCGCGCGGCCAAGGCGTTCGACGAGTTCAGCGCAGATCGAGTGGTCTACGAAGCGAACCAGGGCGGGGACATGGTGCGCCATGTCCTGAAGACCGTAGACCACCGGCTCCCACTTCGCGAGGTGCATGCCTCGCGCGGAAAGCGAACGCGCGCCGAGCCGATCGCGGCACTCTACGAGCAGGGACGCATCCATCACGTCGGCATACACCGGAAGCTCGAGGACCAGATGACGGGCTGGCAGCCGGACGACCCGCGCGCGGATTCCCCGGATCGGGTTGACGCGCTCGTCTGGGCCTTGACGGATCTCATGCTCGATCGCACCGCTGCCGTCTCTGCGGCCCCCGCATACTTCGCCGGCAAAGCCGAGCGGGACGATCACGAAGGCGACCCCGACCGCGACCACGAGGGGGCACTCATCGACAGCGGCGGCGGGATGAGCCAATCGACCAAGCGGCGAACCAGGACGATCCCGAGCGGATGGTGACCCCATGAGCTGGCCTAGAGGCGTCTCGCGAAAGGGCTACAAGCCTGGGACGATGGCGAAGGTACTCGCCTCGCGCCCCGAGCCCCAGCCGCTCGAGTCGCAGTACGCCTTTGTGCTCAAGGCCGACGACCGGAAGCGCTTCTCGCCCTACGACGAACTCGGCCGCACCGGACTCAAGCAAGTCGGCGGATTCCTGCAGGAGGAGTTCGTCAACGATCTCCGCGGTCAGAAGGGCGCCCGGATCTACCGCGAGATGGTCGACAACAACGCCGACCTCGGGGCCTTCTTCACACTCGTCAAGCGGCTGCTGCAGCAGGTCAAGTGGCGCTTCGAGCCGTTCTCGAGCGACCCGAAGCACGTCAAGCAGGCCGAATTCTTCGACGGCTGCCTTAAAGATATGGACCACTCCTGGCCCGAGGTGCTGAGCGAGATCCTCACGATGCTCCAGTTCGGCTACGCGCCGATGGAGGTGACGCTAAAGGTACGCCGAGGCTGGTCGCGGGACCCCACCAAGCGCAGCCGCTTCGCCGACGGCCTCATCGGCTGGCGCAAGATCGCGCTGCGGGCGCAGGAATCGATCTTCCGCTGGATCTACGACAAGGACAACCGCGAACTCCTGAGCGTCATCCAGATCCCGCCGCCCGTGTACACCCAGGTCGAGATCCCGATGGACAAGATCCTGAACTTCAGGACCGATGTGGAACGAAATTCGCCTGAGGGACGCTCGGCCCTTCGTTCGGCTTACTACGACTACTATTGGTACAAACGTCTCGTCGCTATCGCGGCCATCGGAGCCGAGCGCGATCTCAACGGCATCCCGGTCATGTCGATTCCGGCCGAGTGCATGCGTCCAGACGCGACCGAGGCGGAGCGGGCCGTCTACACCCGAGCCCGCCAGATCGTCGAGAACCTCCGCGTAGACGAGCAGGCCGGCATCGTCATCCCGAACCAGATCGACCCCGACTCGAAGCTGCCGCTGTTCAAGCTCGAGTTGCTCAGCACGAGCGGCCGCAGGGCCAAAGTCGACCTCGACGCGATGCTCAAGCGGCACCAGACCAACATGCTGCGCGCGGTGATGGCCGACTGGATGATGCTGGGCACCGGGGAGACGGGTTCGTGGGCGCTATCGTCAGACCGAACCGACCAGTTCGGGGTCGTGCTGGGCGGAATCATGGACATCATCTGCGGGCTGATGAACCGGCAGGCGATCCCGGCGCTAGCTCAGCTCAACGGCTGGGACTTGGCCGAACTGCCGACGATGCAGCACGGGGACGTAGAGTCTCAGGACCTAGCCAAGCTCGCGGACTTCATCCAGAAGACCATGGCGGCTGGGGCGCTCACTGCGGACAACGAACTTGAGGACTACCTACGCGAGCAGGCGCATCTGCCGGCGCGGCTCGAGATGGACGAGGACACGGGCATCGAGACGCGCCCGCAGCTACAGCCCGCGAATCAGACGCCCGGCGAGGCACCTCCTGCTGACGACAGCGGGGATGGCGGCGAGCAGCCGAAGGAGCCAGGGCTCGCAGCGGATCAAGTAGGCAAGGCTGGCTTTCAGCCGCGCTCGCGGGCGGGCGTCTTCGCTGCGGGCTCTGCAGGCGAGGCACTGCGGCTCTTGCGCGAGCGCCAGCGAGTCGGCTCAGGCGACAACATCACGCACGGCTTCCGCGTGGCCGACGAGGTGCCCTGGAAGAACGCCCGCGAGATGACCCGCGAAGTCGAGGCCGCGCCCGTGCAACAGATCGAGCTGAAGGGCCTGCTGGCCACGGAGCCGAGCGTCAAGCGGGGGCTAGTGCGTGCCTTCGTCGAGAATCCCCAGCTCGTCCCGCCGGGCCAACGCAACATGGCGGGCACGCTGGAAGACTTGCCAGTGGTCGTGAGCCATGGCGGGAGGCGGTACATCCAGGACGGCCACCATCGGCTCGCGGCCAAGAGGCTCGCGGGACAACAGACGGCGCTCGCCCGCGTCGTCGAGATGCCGCAGTGGATCAGCAAGACGCCGCCGTGGCGAGTCGAGCATCGCGGAGACAAGTGGCTCGTAGTCGGAACCGAAAACGGGAAGACCTACGGGACGCACGACACCGAAGAAGAAGCGCAGGTCAATCTGCGGGCGCTCTACGCAAACGTGCCAGACGCAAAGAAAACACAGGACGCACTAACACAGGAGGAAACGTAAAATGGCGCTGCTAGTCCCGAACCTGGCCGAAGCGCGAATGATCAGCATGATCGTCAACGCCACCACGGCCCAGAACCTCAACCTCGTCCTCGCACTCTACAAGAACAACCTCACCCCCGCGAGCACCGACGTCCTGGCCGACTACACCCCGGCCACGTTCACCAACTACTCGGCCGTGACGCTCACCTCGGGCTCGTGGACCATCACGGCCGCCACGTCCGGCGCGCCGGCTACCGCCACTCAGACTTCGGCCACCACGTTCTCGTGCACGGCCACCACGTCCGAGTCCGTCTACGGCTACTTCATCTATCAGGCGGGCGCTACGGTGATGATGTGGGCGGAGCGGTTCTCGGATGGACCGTACACAATCGCCAATAACGGCGACAAGGTGATTTTGACCGCTTCGATTACTTTGAGCACCACTTGACACTAACGTTCGTCTTAAGCATGATTCACCCGAGAGGTGATTCATGCGAGAGCGCGAACGGCTGTTGACGTCGGAGCAGAAGCGCCAAGTGTTGAAGTGGTACGCGGAGGGACTGACGGTGCTCGAAATGGCCGACAGGCTATCGGTGGAGGGTCGCAGTCAGAGACAACAGCGGAATCTTGTCTACGCCACGTTACGGCGACACCGGCTGCCTGTCATGGGTACGGTGAATCGAGTGCGTAGCGGGCCGCCGCTGCGCTTGGATCACGGGAAGATTTTGGAGTTGTATCGTTCTGGGCTTGGCGCGCCAGCTATCGCCAAGCGCCTTGGATGTGGAACGACGGCAGTTCACAAGGTCGCAGCCAAGGCAGGCATCTTACGCAAGCAAAGAGGCTGGACGACGCAGCACGGCTACATCAAAGTCAAGGTGAACGGAGTCTACGTTCTACAGCATCGACTCGTCATGGCGAAGCACCTCGGACGTCCGCTGGAAACCCATGAGACGGTACATCACATCAACGGTGACGGGATGGACAACCGAATCGAAAACCTGCAACTCCGCACGGGTCGTCACGGCAAGGGCGTAGTGAAGCAATGCCAGGACTGCGGCTCATTCGACATCGTGGCAGTTGCGATCGCGGAGCGAGATGGGCTCGCCTAACCGCTCCGACCGTGCGACGGCTGCGTTCACGGCGCAGATCGAGGCGCATGAGCCGGAGCGTCCACCGGAGCCGTGGACGTGTCCGGAGTGCGCGGCCGTGGTGCCAGTGGGTGCGTTTTTCTGCGATCACGAGGTTGCCGAGGATGGCGGGGCGTTATCGCAGGACATGAGGCCGAGACTGAAAGTGAGGTGACGCGATGGCGGGACAGGTATCGCAGTCGGAGAGTCAGGTGATCTATCGCCGGCTGTCGGCGTGTGCGATCCGGCTACTGGACATCAAGGAGGAGATCGACCGGCTGGGTGCGCTGAACACGACGCTGAATCTCGGGGCGAATCTGGACGCCGAGGGAGGCGGTAATCTGACGGTGGCCCAGGCGGCGACACTGTTCACGGAGCTGCAGAAGTATGCGTCGTGGTTCAACAACTTCACCGTGGCGCAGACGGGGACGTCGGGGTCTACGGATCGGCGGTCGGCGCTAGATCCGTTCATCTTGGCGGGGCCACTGATTTAGGTGGGACGTGGCTAACAAGTTCGTCTGGTCCGGAGCGACGGGCAGCAACGATGGCTCGTCGTGGGACAACGCCTACACGTCGCTCATGCGGAACTGGGGGGCGGAGGGGACGTTCACGCCTGCGACGGACTACATCTACGTGCGGAGCGTTCACAGCGAATCAGGTGGCAGCACGTTGACGCTTACGGGGAGTGCCGGCTCCGGCACGACAGCGTCATGCCGAGTGATTTGCGTGGTGGGGGACACAACCGGGACCACTCCTGGAAATCTGGCGACGGGGGCGGCAGTTACAACAACCGCGAGTGCGCATCAATACATCCAAGCGCGCATCTACGTGTATGGAGTCAATTTCTACAGTAACGGAAGCATCTTTATCAATACCGGAGTTGGTGACTCAGACGTTAAGCTTGAAGCGTGTAGGTTAGAACTGACTCAGGCGAGCGCGTCCTACAATCTGTACATTGGTCCATCAGCAAACGTTGACAACAAGGCTTGTGCTTTCCAATGCACCATCGCATTTGCCAACGCGGGCCAGCAAATCATTATTCGCGCCGGTGAGATCGAAATAGTAGGCGGTTCAGTGACGTTCGACGTCAATACCCTGTTCGCTCTTTCTGGTCTCTATTTCAATCGAGAATTACGCGTGACGGGGATGGACCTTTCGGTGATGACATCCAGCGCTCTCGTCAATGGTGCCAGCAGCTTTGGGAAGCTCTTAATCCTAAATCGTTGTCTACTAGCAACTGGAGCCACTTTAATAACTGGCACGATAGCGGCACAGTC
>Ga0210073_1000186_pt1 | contig 12384 bp, 13 predicted proteins | sample Browns_ThreeSqC__2_FD_184853 | JGI IMG/M metagenome (GOLD analysis project Ga0210073, IMG submission 184853) | Wetland microbial communities from San Francisco Bay, California, USA, that impact long-term carbon sequestration - Browns_ThreeSqC_D2... | ecosystem: Environmental > Aquatic > Marine >...
ATGGCGGAGAGGGTGGGATTCGAACCCACGGACCCTTGCGGGTCAACGGTTTTCAAGACCGCCGCTTTCGACCACTCAGCCACCTCTCCAGTGTGGATTTGTCGTAAAGCGTGGCAAGCATACCGGAACGCGGGATTTGATTTCCAGCCTAAAAGTATGAATAGCCACAGTTTCCGCGGGTTGCCGTTTGGAGTCGGGGTGGTTATCCTTGGAACCAGTCAAACGCGTTGCTGTCTATACCAACAGTTTGAAAATGGTTAATACTCGAGGAGGTTTTCTGCATGAGCATGCTAGATAAGACAGTTGTGGTATCACAGCCGTCGGTCCTGTCCACCAACAAGGTCATCCGCAACACCTACACGCTGTTGTCATTGACACTGCTGTTCAGCGCCCTGACGGCCGGCGTCGCCGTCATGACCAACATGGCCTTTATCAATCCGATCATCACGATGGTCGGTTATTTCGGTCTGCTGTTCCTGACGACCCGGTTCCGCAACAGTGCTCTCGGCCTGCTGTTTGTGTTTGCCCTGACCGGGTTCATGGGCCTGACGCTGGGTCCCATTATCAGCGCCTACCTGCACCTGCCGAATGGCGGTCAGATTGTCATGACGGCCATGGGCGGCACCGGCGTGATCTTCCTCGGCCTGTCCGGTTATGCGCTGACCACGCGCAAGGACTTCAGCTTCATCGGCGGGTTCCTGATGGTCGGTATTCTGGTGGCCTTTTTAGCCAGTCTGGCCAGCCTGTTCTTCACTATGCCAGGACTGTCGCTGGCCGTCTCGGCGATGTTCATCCTGCTGATGTCCGGGCTGATCCTGTACCAGACCAGTGAGATCATCCACGGCGGGGAAACCAACTACATCATGGCGACGGTGACGCTGTATATCGCCATCTACAACCTGTTCCTCAGCCTGCTGCAGTTGCTGGGCGTAATGAGCGACGAGTAACACCCACCAGACACATCAACCACAAGCCCCGCTCCGCGGGGCTTCGTTTTATCAGGAACCCTGACATGCCAGAGAGCTTCGAAGCCCGCAACGAACTCGAACAGAAACTGATGGCAGCCCAGCAAGGCAGCCTTTCCGAAAGCGAGTTCATGGACTACCTGATGGAAGCGCAAGTTTTCATGCCGGTCAGGGACTCCATCAATATTGCCGGCTTTACCGGCAGCAACAAGGCCATACCCCTGACCCTGAATACGGAAGACGCGGTGGAAGTACTGGTTCTGTTCACCAGTCCGGACCGGGCGAAGGATTTTGTGCAGGACTATCCCGGTTTCGAGGGCGGTCTGCTGGTTGAATTCAAGTGGGTGCTGGAACGAACCGGCAGCGGCGTCGGCATCTCACTTAACCCGAACTGGCCGGTCGGCATGGATCTGGAAGCGGAAATGGTCCAGCAGTTAAAACTTAATTGATCCCGGCGGTCCTAACGACCGTGTCATTGCGTTCTCCGGTCCCCCGCACGCTCTGGCGGGACTGGCTTTTCTGGCTGGCAGTCATGGCGGGACCGATCTGCTGGCTGGTGCTTTATCTGCTGTTGCGGCCCGCCCCCCCGCACTGGACCTGGCCGCTTGCGGCCCCGACTGACTACCTGCTCCCAGTGCTGTTCTACCCGGTGCTGGAGGAGATCGTCTTTCGCGGCCTGCTCCAGGAACTTGCGCAGGAATACATCAGCCGGCGAATGCTGGGGCCGATCAGCCTCGCCAATCTGCTGACCAGCCTGGCGTTTACCGGCTTACATTTCCTGAACCATGCCCCGCTGTGGGCGGCACTGGTGTTCTTCCCCTCGCTGGTGTTCGGGTTCTTCAAGGATCGCTACGGGACGCTGACCGCGCCCATCCTGTTGCACGGGTTCTACAATGCCGGCTTTCTGCTGATCTTCACGGCGCCAGCCTGAGCGCCGAGGCCAGCGCATCGCGGAAACGTGCGTAGCGATCAACAAGTCGCGGATCGTCTTCCGGAAGAAAACGGCGCCCCACTCCGGGCGACTCCCAGCTATCCGGACATCCGGCGGCCAGCCAGGCGATGCCGCGGGCGGTAGACTCGATGGCGCGTGAGCGTTCGACGGCGAGACCGGACAGATTGGCCAGTTTCCGGCACAACCCATCCAGCGGCGCCAGGCCTCCGCTGATCCGGATACCCTCCACCCCGGGATTTAGCTCGCGGAGCAACTCGACGTTGGCCTGGATCAGGAACACGATGCTTTCGATGGCCGCGACCATGGCGTCGCCCGGTCCGATCTGTACGCTACCGCTGTCCGGCAGAAACACGGGTTCGGGCCCCGGCTGCCACCAGGGGGCACCCAATCCGCCGATGCTGTTCAGGAAAACGGGAGGTGACTTGACCTCATCAAGCCAACCAGGCGCCTGCGCCTGCCAGTTCGTGATGCGGTATCGGCTCGCGACCCAGTCGAGCGCCGCTGCGGCGCCATTAACCGTGCCCTCAAGGTAATGATCGGCCGAGTGACCATCGCTGCGCGAGAGACCGCTCAGCAGCCCGGGATGCGACCGGCGGCTGTTCCCGGTCGGCAGCAGGACGAAGGCGCCGGTGCCGGTGTTCATCACCAGGGTATCGCGAACCGGCATGCCCTCGGCATAAAGCGCGGCGGTCTGGTCGCCATTGACGGTGGTGAGCGGGATACGTCCGGTGCGGGTTAGGCCATAGTCGGCGACGATCGGCAGGCACCGGGGCAGGATCTCCTGCGGGATATCAAACAGCCCAAGCAGCCACGGGTCCCAGTCACGGCTTTCCAGATTCCACAACAGGGTGCGCGAGGCATTGGCATGGTCGACTCGCTCGCCGCCCGTCCCGGTCAGGTGATGCAGCAGAAAACTGGCCAGCGGACCGATGGCCAGTGTGCCCTGTTCGTGCGCGGCGATCACGGCCGCCTCGTGTCGCAGCAACCAGCGCAGCTTGCCGGCGCCGTAATGCGGCGACAGCCGCAGGCCGGTGCACTCCCGGATCGCGGACTCGTGCCGGCTGAGTGCCTCGAGGTCCGCGGCGGTGCGCGTGTCCTGCCAGCTGAGCACGGGCGACAGTGCCCGGCCGGTATTGCAGTCCCAGGCCAGCACGCTGGATCGCTGGGTGGCCAGCCCTGCCGAACCGATCCGCGCGGCATCGATGCCCGGTTGCTGCAGGATTTCTTCCACTACGGCATGCAGCGAGTCGAGTATCTCGGCCGGCGACTGTTCGACTTCCTTGCGGCTGCGCGCCTGCAGGGACACGGGTCGGCTCGCGTGCGCCAGCATCATGCCATGGCCGTCGAAGACCAACGCGCGTGTGGCATGCGTACCCTGGTCTATGGCCAGCGTCAGCGTCTCCGCCATGGCTATCCCGGCTTCAATTCCAGTTGCGCAGTGTTTGCGACCGGTCTGCGTGACGGAAGGGTGCGATGAAGGAGACGCATGACGCGCTGCGCCGTGGCGCGATAGCCGGTGAGCTTGCCGCCATAGATCGACACGACACGGGGACGGCGCTGATCGTCCCTCTCGAAGCGGGTTTCCCGGGAACGGGCGAACACCGCGTTGCCGGCTGCGGGCAACACCCGTAGACCGGCAAAACGGTCGACGACCGTCTGCGGGCGATGCGGAAAATAGTGCCGCAGGGTCTCCAGCAGGTAGGCTTCCTCGCTGGCCAGCGGGGTGACAGCCGCGGGGTCGCCGGTATAGACCGTTTCGGTGGTGCCTAGCAGCGTACGGCCTTTCCACGGCAGCATGAACACGGCGCGCCGGTCGGAAGGCGCTTCCAGGTAGTAAGCACCATGCTCGATGCGACCCTCCAGGACGAGGTGCGATCCCTGGACGAGATCCACGGCGGTGGTGGGCGGCGTCGGACGCATGCGCCCGGCCACCGTGTTAATCCATGGACCGGCGGCATTGACCAGCACGGTGGCCGAGCAACCGTTATCCACACCGTTGATTGAATAGTGCACGGTGCAACCGTCGGCGGCGATTTCCGCCGCGGTGAACTCGGCCGGACACCGCAGGTCGGCGCCCAGATCCATGGCGGATTGCATCACGGCCCGGGTCAGCGCCGCATCATCCGCCTGGGCATCGTAATACTGGTAGACCGCCTGAAGACGTTTCGTCTCCAGGCCATCCAGATCCTGCCATTCCCCTGGATGCAGCGTGCGAAAGCGGTTTGCCGGGTGCAGGCCGCCGAGGAGCGCATACAAGCTCAGACCGGCGCGGATGGTCAACGGGCGGCGTGTAGTCTCGGGATAGATCGGGATGTGAAACGCCTGCAAATGCACCAGTTCCGGAGCAATCTTCAGCAGCAGTGTCCGTTCACGCAGGCTTTCCCTTACCAGGGAAAAATGCAGGCCTTCCAGGTAACGCAGACCGCCGTGTATCAGTTTGCTGGACTTGCCCGAGGTCGCTGAGGCCAGCCCGGTCTGTTCGAGTACCAGTACCGAATAGCCGCCACAGGCCGCCGCCTGGGCGACGCCGACCCCATGGATGCCGCCGCCGATGACGACCACATCAAAGTGATCCATCATGCACCATCTCCGGCGAGTCCCGTATCGCGAAGCAGTTCACGAATGACATCGGTCTCCAGCAGATCGACGCCGCGTTTGCGCAGCGCCAGCGCATCCGCCGCCGTATTCACCGTGTAAACGACCCACGTCCAGGGTCCCGGCCATAACGGTTCCGGCTCAAGCGGCAGGCGTTTGCGGCTGCAGATCAGGTATTCCGGTCGTAGCTGCGTGGCGGCCGCACGGGTATTGTCGGACCATTCCGGCAGGACCCAGCCGATCGGCAAGCGGCTGGTCTCGCGGGTACAAATCAATGGCTCCTGTTGAAAGGAAATGATGATGCACTGCGCGATCACTTCACGCAGTTCCTCCAGGATAACGCTCATGACGCGTTCGGCGCCGAAGGCCTCGATGCTGTCCTGTTTTACCTCGACCAGGGCGCGGGCCAGGGGCCATCGCTTCAACAATGCGGCCAGTTCTCCGAGTCGTGCAAGCCGCGAATCGGCGAAACGCGTGCCGAAACGCTCCGGGTAACCGGCCGACAATCGGCTGAGGGTCGCGTAATCGGTCTGCATGACCACATAGTCCTGCCCGGTCAGCTTCACGACATCCGGGTCGTGGCTGAGCATCGGCACACCATCGGCGCTGAGCTGCACGTCGGTTTCGATGTACGCCGCGCCTGCGTGCAACACCGCCTCGAAACCGACGAGCGAATTTTCCGGATAGCTTGACGGTTCCCCCCGGTGACCGATCAGTATCGATTGCATGTGCCTCTCCACCGGGCCCTGATCATCCGCACCACCCTTTCCTTCGTTCATTGCGGCCCGATATTGCAGCAGTATTCATCCATAAACACCATTTTCACTGCAGAGACGCAGAGTTCACGAAGAAACCAAATTACAGAACACAAACGAATCGCTTTGCGTTCTCTGTGTCTCTGCGGTGAGATTAAGTTTTTATGGACGAACGCCAATCAGAATGAAACCAGCTGCTCGCACGTAGGCTCGGCACAACAGTACCAGTTCTCGGACAAGCGGGGTATGGGCGTGCCGGCACACGTCGCATCGAGCAGCGGTGCGGGAATGCCCGCCTGCCGATGGGCGCGTTCCCAGACACCGGCGAAAATTTCCCGTCGTGGCAGGTTATCCCGCTCCGCCTGTGCGACCCAGGTCTGGATGTCCTGTTGCAGCTGATCGACGCGTCGATCGGGATTGCGCCAGGGGTGTCCAAGCAGACGCTGGTCGAACGCACCGATGATGCCCGCCAGACTCTCGATCTTCAGCATGTAGGAACCCGCGGGTATCAACAGCCGGATCGACAACTGTACCGGCGCGACACTTTCGACCAGTCGCAGCTCGACGAGCTGGCGGAGCAGTTCCAGATAATTCGTCAGCGTTGTCCAGGGGGTGAATGCCACGAAGGTGGGCGATAGATCGATGCCGATATCGCGCAGGAAAGCCAGCGCGTCGATGAAGTCCGCACGCGTGTGTCCTTTGTCGAGTTCACGCAGGATGTCGTCGTTGACGGATTCCACCGCGGAGATGATGAACAGGCAGCCGGTACCTTTCAGCACGCGCAATTCCCGCGGGTACTTCACGATATGCTCGATCTTGATGGTGGCGTCATAGGTCACATCGGGGAACTCTTCGTGCAGCGCACGCACGATCCTGAGCGCGTGTCCCGGGCCGTTGAAGAAATCCGGATCACCGAATGAGATATGCCGGGCGCCTTCGCCGACCTGTGCGCGGATGTCATCCAGTACGATGCCGGCTGGTATGACCCGGAACGTCCCCTGGTAGACCGGGACGACCGGACAATGGCGGCAGAAATATTTACAGCCGCGGGTGGCCTCCGCAAAACCGACCGTCAGGCGGCTACCGTCTGGACGAATCAGGGCGGCGTAGCGCGACAGTGCAGGCAGCTTGTCGCGTCGCGGTTTTATGAAGTCTATTCTGGCGAGGTTGACTTCCGGCTCGGTTTGTTGACCGGCTTTCCCTGCCCGCAGACGCCTGGCCAGAGACACCAGCCCGGGTTCGTATTCGCCGCCCAGTACGGTTTCCACACCCTGCGACCGGAACAGGTCCGCGTTCATGGGTGCGTACAGACCATAGACACACAGGCTGGCATCCGGGGAGAGCTGCCGGATTTTCGGCAGCGCCTCGATGGCAATGCGGGTCGCGGTGTGCATGGCGACATAGATCGCCACCAGCTCTGTGTCCGCCTCAAGGCAATCGTCGAGTCGCTGTATCGAAAGGTCGCAGCAGACGACGGTGCAGCCCTCGCGCTCCAGCCAGGCAGTCGCTTCTGCCAGACCAAAGGGTTGACGACCCAGTTCATAGGGATTGACCAGAGTAATTTTCATGTGGCTTTATATCTATTATTCATATAGATATAGTATATTTATGTGATGACTTATAAGTCTATATCTGCCCATAACGTAATGAACTCACCGCAAAGACGCAAAGCTGTTTAATTGATTTTTCTGATGAGTTTCTTTGCGTACTTTGCGTCTTTGCGGTGAAACCGCTGTTGATGCATGAACACGCCTTGACGCTTATCAGGATCACATGATCGCATGACTGCGCTACCCGTCGATCGGAACACGCTGTTCCATCCAGCTGGTATAGTAGTCGCATCCCGTCGGGATAAACACGGATCGATCGTGCGCCATTCATCCCCTGCCTGTACTAACGAGCATGAAAACCCTCTCCTCCGTTCAGTACGTCGACACTCCCGCTGCGCTGGAGGAATTGTGCGCGCAGTTGCATGGTGAGCCCTGGCTTGCCCTCGATACCGAGTTCCTGCGCGAAAAGACCTACTATCCCAGGCTGTGCCTGCTGCAGGTGGCGACGCCCGGGCTGGTGGCGTGCATCGATCCGCTTGCACTGGAGGATATCTCTCCCCTGCTCGATGTGCTCTACAGGGAAGACACCACCAAGGTACTGCATGCTGCGCGCCAGGATATGGAAATTTTTTTCCACCTGCGCAACGCCCTGCCCTCACCCGTTTTCGACACCCAGATCGCAGCCCTGCTGCTGGGGTTTCCTGACCAGATCGGCTACGGCAACCTGGTAAAGGAGACGCTCGGCATCGAGCTGGAGAAACTGCATTCCCGTACCGACTGGTCGCGGCGTCCGCTCTCGGACGCGCAGATTCACTATGCAGCCGAGGATGTATTTTACCTGGCGCAGGTTTATGAGCATCTGGTCGAGAAACTCTCCGAATGGGGTCGTCTCGACTGGTTATCGGAGGATTTCGAGCGGTTGACGCATGTCGAGCTCTACAACAACGATCCCGAACAGGCCTGGCTCAAGGTGCGCGGCGTCAACCGCCTGAAGGGCGTCGGCTTGGCCGTGTTGCAGGCGCTTGCCGAATGGCGTGAAACCGTCGCCCGGGATCAGGATCGACCGCGCGGCTGGCTGCTGCGCGATGATGAACTGATCGAGATTGCCCGCCACCAGCCCGCAACACCGGCTGCACTCGGTGCGATCCGGGGTTTGCATGAGCGCTTCATCGACAAGCACGGCGCCCGGTTGCTCGAACTGATCGCCGTAGCCAGGGGGCACACACCGAAACCACTGCCCTCAACCGAACGTCCGGTCCGCCTCTCGTCGTTGCAGGACGCGCTCGTCGACGCGATGACGGCCGTGGTGCGTGTGAGCGCAACGGAAAACGCTCTCAACCCTGCTGTACTCGCCTCGCGGAAGCAGCTGGAACAGCTCATCGCGAACGGCACATCGGATAACGAGGTGCTGCACGGCTGGCGCGGGCAGCTGGTCGGCAAGCGGCTGGAGGCACTGCTCGCCGGTGAACTCGGTCTGTACGCGCGCAACGGGGCGATTGAACTCAGATCCTGAGACACGCTCAGGTGCGGATGCCGTGGCCTATTTTCAGCAGGCGGATGCTGAGGGCGTAGAGCAACACGATGAAGCCGATGCTGATCCCGTAGGAAGCGGCCAGCGGAATATCCGACACCCCGAGAAAACCGAAACGGAACGCGTTTATCATGTACAGGATGGGATTGGCCAGCGATACGTGTTGCCAGAAGGGAGGCAGCATAGTGATCGAGTAGAAGATGCCACCAAGGTAGGTCAACGGCGTCAGCACGAACGTCGGAACAATCGAGATGTCATCGAAGCTTTTCGCATAGATGCCATTGATGAACCCCGCCAGCGAAAACAGAATGGCCGTCAGCAGGATCATGCTGAGCATGACCCAGAGATTATGGATGTTTAGGGGATTGAACAGCAGGGACACCGCCGTGACGGCCACACCGACCGTCAGACCGCGCGCCACGCCACCGGCGATGAATCCGGTCAGAATGACGTAGTTGGGCACCGGCGCAACCAGCATTTCCTCGATGTGACGCTGGAATTTCGAACCGTAGAACGAGGACACCACATTGGCGTAGGAATTGGTGATCACTGCCATCATGATCAGCCCGGGCACGATGAACTCCATATAGCGAAAGCCTTCCATGTCGCCGATCTGGGAACCGATGAGATTGCCAAAGATAATGAAATACAGCGCCGTGGTAATCATCGGCGGCAGCACCGTCTGTATCCAGATGCGCGCAAAACGCAGGATCTCCTTGACCATGATGGTGCGAAATGCGGTGAATTTCTGCCGGTAGGTCATGGCTTCGGCGCTCCGATATTTCCATTGCCCTCAACCAGGCGGACGAACAGCTGTTCCAGGCGGTTGGTCTTGTTGCGCATGCTGAGCACCCGGATATCAAGCCGCGAAAGATCCTCGAACAGCCGGTTGATGGATTCATCCTTCGAGATATCCACCTCGAGCGTGGATTCATCGATCAGGCGCAGAGTATGTTGCGGCAACGAAGGCACCTCTGCCAGCGGGGTGGCGACATCGAGGACGAAGGTTTCAATGTGCAGCGTGTTGAGCAGCTTGCGGGTGCTGGTGTTCTCGATGAGTTCGCCCTCGTCAATGATCGCGATGTTCCGGCACAGGCTTTCCGCTTCCTCCAGGTAATGTGTGGTGAGGATAATGGTGGTTCCCGCCGCGTTGATTGCGCGCATGAACTGCCACATGGAACGGCGGATCTCGATGTCGACGCCGGCGGTCGGTTCGTCCAGGATAAGCAGGCGCGGTTCGTGCACCAGGGCGCGGGCGATCAGCAGCCGCCGTTTCATGCCACCGGAGAGATTGCGCGCCGTTTCACGGCATTTTTCCCAGAGACCGAGCTGCCTGAGATATTTTTCGGCCCGCCGGAACGCCTCATCCCGCTCGATGCCGTAATAACCGGCCTGGTTGGCGACGATCTCGATGACCGGTTCGAACTGGTTGAAGTTGAATTCCTGCGGCACCAGACCGATGCAGGATTTCGCTGCGGCCGTGTCCGTATCGAGATCGTGGCCGAATACGCGGACCTCGCCGCCGGTTTTGTTGACCAGGGAGGTGATAATCCCGATCGTCGTCGATTTGCCGGCCCCGTTGGGGCCGAGCAGCGCGAAGAAGTCGCCCTCGCCCACATCCAGGGTGATTCCCTTCAGTGCGACGTGACCGTTCTTGTAGGTTTTTTTCAGGTCGCGCAGCGATAAAGCATACGGCATGGGTTCAAACCATTTTCATGAGCAGGATGACAAACGCCACGACCAGCAGCAGGGGAACCAGCAGCCCGGCCCAGTCCCGTTCTTTCGCCTGCCGGCTTTTCTCCAGCGTTGCCTTGACTCCGGGCCCGGCCCAGAAGAGCACCAGAATCGCCAGTGCTCCCATCAATACCATTTCCCAGGTTGACATCGTCTGCATGGTAATAAACAAACCTTAAGTAGTTGTTGCGGAATATCCCGTATTAATCAGACGGCTGCGCCGGCCATGTTTTACGTTATGATAATTCATCCGTCAAAGTCATGGAGAAGGCACAGGCATGTCGCTGCAAAAAATTGCGTATCACACGGACCGGCAGCCCCTGCCGGTACAACGGTCCACCGTGGACTGGGGATCCCGTGTTAACCGGTTGCCGGCATCATGAGCCGGTGGGTTGAAGGCAGCGTCGTCAACCTGCGGCAATGGACGGAGGAACTCTACTCATTGCAGGTCAGGGCCGATATCGACCCCTTTATCGCCGGGCAGTTCACCCGCATCGCCAGGGAGATCGACGGTGAGATCATCGCACGTCCCTATTCGTTTGTGAATGCGCCGGACAACCCCGTGCTGGAGTTCTATTTCATCACGGTGCCCGCTGGCCCTCTGTCGCATGAACTGATACATCTCGGGCCCGGCGACAACATACTTGTTGCTCCCCGCGCGGCCGGATTCTTCATTCTCAGGGAGTTGCCGGATGCCGAGTCTCTCTGGATGCTGGCCACCGGCACCGCAATCGGTCCATTTCTCTCCATCCTCGGCACCCGTGAGGTATGGGAACGCTTCAAAAATATCATTCTGGTCCACTCGGTGCGCACCGCACGGGAATTGACCTATCAGGACACTCTGGGACGTTTGCAGGAACAGCATGCAGAACAGCTGCAGGTGGTCCCCATGGTGAGCCGCGAGTCGGTCGGCCACGCCCTCAGAGGCCGCGTCACGCAGGCCATCGAGGATGGTCGGCTCGAAGCACGTACCGGCCTCTCACTGGACCCGGCCACCTCACAGGTCATGATCTGCGGCAACCCGGCCATGGTGCACGACACGACACATCTACTGGAAAACAGCGGATTCAGAAAGAACCGCCGTCGTGAGCCCGGCCACATCACCACCGAACAATACTGGAAGGAGTAGCAATACCCCGGTTAGTGTCTTGACGGCGTGTGTCCATAAGCACCATCTTCACCGCAAAGACGCAGAAAAATCTGTTAATGAAAACAAGTAAATACTTTGCGTTCTTTGCGTTGAGTAGATTTCTTTATGAATGGCGACTCGTCAAGGTCCGCAGTAGCTGGCCCGGCATTCACTCCGAAACGGGAAACACCCTGAAGAATTCCAGCAACTGGCTGGTAGCGTGGCGGTCGGATACGCAACCTGGCCGGTCAAAACAGCAAATACTGCCATCCGGTTTTATCCGCGACCGGACATAGGACAGGTAACGGCCTTCCTCGGGAATGTCCACATCCATTTCCCTGAGCATCAGCAGACTCTGTATCAGGGCGTCGATAAACCCGGCCTGCCACAGCCGCGGCAATGCGCTGCGTATGAAATCCTGTCCCATCTGGATGACAAACGGATCGCCGGCGCAGGCATGGAGCGCAAACACGGCATGGGTGGAGATGTAGAAATGACTCAGACCATAGCCCGAACCAAAGCTGCCGTCCGGTTGCTGCAGCGCCTCGATCGATACCATGGCCGTGGTGAGCCGTTTACGTGGAACGGCCGCATCGAATCGACACAGGGAATACAGCGCGGCGCCCTTGTCATATGGGCTGACAGAAGCCAGACAATCCTGCACTTGTGCGGACAAGTCGGTGCTGTCGAAAGTCATCCCGGCCAGATTCAGAAAACCGTCAATGAGATGCAGGTTCACCGCGTCGCTGCACTTGAGCGTTGCCGGGTCCATGGAACCCGCCAGTTTGGCAACCTCGCCGAGTACCCGGCGAACATCAGGCCGTTCGGCCGATTTCCGGTCGCTGACCAGACCAAACAGCATCGATGAAATCCCGTCCAGATCCCGGGGCGGCGACAGACTCTCCTGCAACTGACCGAGTACCCACTGGCGGGTCAAATCGCTTTCCGCGGCGCCTGCCGAGAAGGCAGCACTGAGAAGCAGTCCGGCGACGATGCGGCCGCGAATGGATCGGGGCGTGGCTCAAGAATCCGCAAACTTATGCCGCTATGGCCACGATGCCGAACTTTCAGTTCAAGGACGATGAGATCCGCGACATCTCCGCGTTCCTGATCGTGCAGAGCAAGCCTTACGTGCAGCCGGCCGGACGCGAACGTGTAGTTGCTGCGAAGGCG
>Ga0210073_1000187_pt1 | contig 12364 bp, 11 predicted proteins | sample Browns_ThreeSqC__2_FD_184853 | JGI IMG/M metagenome (GOLD analysis project Ga0210073, IMG submission 184853) | Wetland microbial communities from San Francisco Bay, California, USA, that impact long-term carbon sequestration - Browns_ThreeSqC_D2... | ecosystem: Environmental > Aquatic > Marine >...
CCCGCCGGCGCGGAATGCGTCTGGCTGGATGAAGAAGATGTGACGACCCGCCTGCGTACCGAGGAATGCGGGAATGCCGCTTCGAAACTTGCGACTCTGCCGGATGTGCGCGCCGCCCTGTTGGCATGGCAGCGACGCCATCGCCAGTTCCCCGGCCTGATCGCGGATGGACGTGATATGGGCACGGTGGTTTTTCCCGATGCCATGCTCAAGATTTTCCTCACGGCGAGCGCCGAGGAGCGCGCCCTGAGACGATATAAGCAATTGAAAGATAATGGTAATAAAGTCAACCTGGACGAGATTCTTGAAGATACCAGGGCACGGGATTTGCGCGACAGAACCCGCAAGACAGCGCCGCTCGAACCGGCCAGGGATGCCTTCCTGCTGGATAATGGCGGGCAGGAAGTCGCCGAGACCCTGGCAATTATTCTTCAGATGCTTCAAACGAATGGTTAGAAAAACCGTGTACAATTAGGAGGATAGCGTTTAATATCTTGCATTGGTGATCCGGGCCATGCCCGATCGTTTTATTAACTGACCCACCGTATCGCTCGATGCCGTGGCTTTGCACAGGGACTGCAGCCATGCAGTTCTCAAGGACTCGTTACTCCCATGACCGAAAGTTTTGCTGAAATGTTTGAACAAAGCCTTGCCCACAAGGAATTAAGGCGAGGCGCCGTAGTCATCGGTACGGTTATTGATATCCAGCCCGATATGGTCGTCATCAACGCCGGCCTGAAGTCAGAAGGTGTCATACCCATCGAGCAGTTCAGGAACGCTCAGGGTGAACTGGAAGTGGTGGTCGGCGATGAGGTTGAAGTATCGCTGGAAGCTATAGAAGACGGATTCGGCGAGACCCGCCTGTCCCGTGAAAAAGCAAAACGCGATCAGGTCTGGCGGCGTCTGGAAAAGGCCTTTGAAAAAGAGGAAATCGTCAAGGGCGTCATCAGTGGCAAGGTCAAGGGCGGGTTTACCGTCGACATCGAGGATATCCGCGCCTTTCTGCCTGGTTCGCTGGTCGATGTGCGCCCGGTCCGTGATCCGGTCTATCTTGAAGGCAAGGAGCTCGAGTTCAAGGTCATCAAGCTGGACAAGCGACGCAACAATGTCGTGGTCTCGCGTCGCGCCGTGGTGGAAACAGAATTCAGTGCGGAACGCGAAGCCCTGCTGGAAAATCTGCAGGAAGGGCAGGTCGTGAAGGGTATCGTCAAAAATCTCACCGACTACGGTGTGTTTGTGGATCTCGGCGGCATCGACGGACTGCTGCATATCACGGACATGGCCTGGAAGCGCGTCAAGCATCCTTCCGAAATCGTCAATGTCGGTGACGAGATCGACGTCAAGGTGCTCAAGTTCGATCGCGAACGCAATCGTGTATCACTGGGTATCAAGCAACTCGGTCAGGATCCCTGGGCCGATCTGGCGCGCCGCTATCCCTCCAGTACCCGCCTGTTCGGCAAGATCACCAACATTGCCGATTATGGCTGCTTCGTGGAGATCGAAGAGGGCGTCGAAGGTCTGGTGCACGTCTCTGAAATGGACTGGACCAACAAGAACGTCAATCCTTCCAAGGTCGTTCATATCGGCCAGGAAGTCGAAGTCATGGTGCTCGATATTGACGAGGAGCGCCGTCGCATCTCGCTGGGCATCAAGCAATGCTACGCGAATCCATGGGACGAGTTCGCCGCCACGCACAACAAGAACGATCGTGTCTCGGGTTCCATCAAGTCCATTACCGACTTCGGCATCTTTATCGGTCTGGATGGCGGCATCGACGGGTTGATCCATCTTTCGGATATTTCCTGGAACGAGCCGGGTGAAGAGGCTGTACGCCGGTATCAGAAGGGTGATGAAATCGAGGCGGTGGTGTTGTCCGTCGACCCGGAGCGCGAAAGAATTTCGCTGGGCGTCAAGCAGCTCGAGAAGGATCCGTATTCCAATTTTGTGGCCGAACATACCAAGGGGAGTATCGTCAAGGGCGTTGTCAAGGAAGTCGATGCCAAAGCCGCCATCATTGATCTCGGGGACGGGGTTGAAGGCACGCTGCGTGCCTCTGAACTGTCACGCGATCGAATCGAGGACGCGCGCACTATTCTGTCGGCTGGTGATGAGGTCGAAGCCAAGTTCATGGGGGTGGACCGCAAGAACAGAACCATCAGCCTGTCTGTGAAGGCAAAAGACAGTGATGATGAAGCGGCCATGCTGCACGACTATGGCGCCGACAGCGCCGAGGCCACAACCAATCTTGGCGATGTGCTCAAGCGGCAACTGGGCGGCGATGATTAACAGCCTCTTGAAACTGGCGATAACTGGAACTGTATAATCCGGGTGGTGGAGCAAATGACAAAGTCTGAACTTATCGAAATTCTTGCGTCCAAGAACAGTCATCTTAACAATAAAGATGTCGAATTGGCCGTAAAAAGCCTGCTGGAGCAGATGAGTCAGGCGTTGGCAACCGGACAACGGATCGAAATCAGGGGCTTTGGGAGTTTCTCCCTGCATTACCGCCCACCCCGTATCGGCAGGAATCCAAAAACAGGCGATTCGGTTGCCCTGGCATCGAAACATGTGCCGCATTTCAAGCCAGGCAAGGAACTGCGCGAGCGGGTTAACAGTTATTTCCAGCGCATAAAAGACATGTAACCACAGGGCGGCGCACGGGTCGAATTCCCGTGATTCAACCTTCAGGCGCCGCCCTGCCTTCCCTGATTTATGGCGGTCTATCCGGCTTCTTCAGTCTGTCATGCCATGACCCCGGCCGGCGGATTACTGCCGGGTTTGTTGCACTTTACGAATTCCGCATATTCCTCATGACCAACACGGTCTACGTACTGCCGTGGCCTTTCCATGGTCTCGCTCCTCCGTTACCGAGGCCCGCCGGTCAGAGGCGCGGATAACGCCCTGTCATGTACGAGCTGGTCTGGTTGCTACTGCCTGTGGCTGCGCTCGGCGGCTGGATTGCCGCCCGGCGGGGAAGGGGCGGCCCGAATGGCTCTCACACCTTTCCCGGTACTGAATATCTCAGAGGGCTGGATTACCTGCTGAACGCACAGCCAGACAAGGCAATTGATGTCTTTGTTCGCATGCTCGAGGTTACCGCCGATACCTTTGAAACGCATCTCGCCCTGGGTAATCTGTTCAGAAAACGTGGCGAGGTCGATCGCGCAATCAGGGTTCACCGGAATCTCGTTGCCAGGGATTCCCTGAATGACGAACAGCGCAGTAATGCACTGCTGGAGCTGGGCCGCGATTACCAGCGCGCCGGTTTGCTCGATCGTGCCGAGGAACTGTACTCGGAACTGCTGCAACGCAAGGACCATGTTGCGCAGGTACTGCCGCTGTTGCTCGATATCTATCAGCAGGAAAAAGACTGGAACAGCGCCATCAGGACGGCATCCCGGATGGAACAGGTCAACCAGAGGCCAGCCAGTAGGGTCATTGCGCAATTTCTCTGTGAAATGGCCGATGATGCCCGCGGCCAGGGTGAGACAGAAAAAGCGCGCACCTTGCTGGGGCAGGCGCTTGACAGACACAACGGTTGCGGACGCGCCAGCCTGCTGCTGGGAGATATCGAACGTGAGGCGGGACAGCACGAGGCGGCATTGATGGCATACTTGCGCGTTGATGGCCAGGACAGGGAATTGCTGCCGGAAGTGCTTGCCTCCCTGTATGCCTGTCACCGTGAGCTGGGTAGCGTTGACAGGATGATCGAGTACCTGCGTGAATGCATTCCGTGTTACCACGGTATTGCGCCGGTGATCCTGTTGGCGGATATCCTGACCGAACATAACCGGCAGAATGAGGCCTGTGAGTTCCTTGCCCTGCATTTGACCAGGCATCCTTCGATACGCGGCCTGGAAAAATTCGTGGATCTCCGGCTTGCGGGCTGTCATGCAGACGGAAGCGAGAGTCTGCTCATGCTGAAGAACCTCACGGACCGGTTGCAGAAGGGCAAGCCCGCCTATCTGTGCCGCGAGTGCGGATTCGCAGGAAAAACCCTGTATTGGCAATGCCCGGGTTGCAAGTGCTGGGATACCGTGCGGGCCATCAGCGGGGTGGAAGGCTCCCAGGCAAGTTGAGACTATTTGACCGTGATGAGAGATACTTCAGATGAATGATACTGAGACACCCGGACCACGCGTAATCGTGGCCCTGGATTATCCGGATGCTGAATCCGCCTGGCGGCTTGTCATGCGACTGGAGTCAGCCCAATGCAGACTCAAGATTGGCAAGGAACTGTTTACCGCCGCCGGTCCCGACTTTGTCCGTCGGCTCGTTGATCTCGGATTTGACGTTTTCCTCGACCTGAAATTTCATGACATTCCTAGCACCGTGGCCAAGGCCTGCCGCGCCGCCGCCCGGTTAGGGGTGTGGATGATGAATGTTCACGCGCTGGGTGGGGAAAGGATGCTCATCGCGGCACGTGAGGCGCTCTCCGAACAGACCCGCCCGCCCCTTCTGGTTGCTGTCACTATACTTACCAGCATGGACGAAACGGATCTCAGGTCAATCGGTCTGGGCGGAGCGCCGGGAGATCATGTAATCCGTCTGGCGACGCTGGCGCATGACTGCGGTCTCGATGGCGTCGTGTGCTCTTCCAGGGAAACACAGGAACTCAGAACGCGACTCGGCAAAGACTTCCGCCTCGTCACGCCCGGCATACGGCCCTCCGGCATCCAGATGGACGATCAGCGGCGGGTTATGACTCCGGTTGATGCGGTAAGGAACGGATCGACCTATCTTGTTATCGGGCGCCCGATCACCCAGGCGGACGACCCGCTGGGTATATTGCTTACAATAAATAAGGAACTCGCTGCATTGAATTGACCTTGCACCACAGTATGCTCTTTCCGTGCAGTGCATCCTGATGATGAAACAAGACGGGTACGCGGCATGTGCAATTACACACCAGGAATGATTTCAACGGAAAGGAGTCCAGAGTATGTTCACTATCAGATCGCTATTGTTATTCTTTGTAATGCTGCTGACGGTTCCGGCCGTGGTCCTGGCGGATCCGGTTGATATCAATTCGGCTGATGTCGAAACGCTTGCCAGCAACATCGATGGTGTCGGCACACAGAAGGCCATCGCAATCGTTCAGTACCGGGAAGCCAATGGCCCGTTCTCCAGCCTGGATGATCTGGCCAATGTCCAGGGTATAGGGATGAAAACCATTGACAGGAATCGCGACAAGCTGACCGTTATCGCGCCAGTGCACTGAATAGCCAGAATCCGGTCACGATCGGCATCAGGGTACACGGGAAAGCGCCCTCGACGAGGGCGCTTTTTTTAACTGCAGGGATGACCGATCACATCTTCCGTTCCCGGCAACCTGCATTCCGAGGCGCGTGCACCTTCATGTCCATCGTGCGGGTGCGATGAGTCAATAGCCGCCGCCGGCTGACATGGTCCGGTACACGCCTGGGGGGTCTATCGAAATTCGCACCATACCTGAACGACCTGGAACGACAAAAACAACTATAAACATGGGGATAGATTCTGTGACTGCCGCATGCGGCGGTTCCGCCTCAGCCGAGTGATGACATGGGTGCGGGTATTGACTACCATGGGAACCATCGTCGAGCGTCTAACTGAATGATATTCAATGATTAACGAAAATTGCCGATGATTGTGGCAGCGGTGCCTGGCCAATTTCCCTATCAGAATTCATCACGGACAGACTCTATGAAACTTTTTCCGGTCATTCTCTCTGGTGGTTCAGGCTCGCGCCTGTGGCCGTTATCGCGCGAGCATTATCCGAAGCCGTTGCTGCCGCTGACATCGGAGCGCAGCCTGCTGCAGGATACCGCCACACGTCTGGATGGTCTGCCGGAGACGGGAGACGCCGTATACGTTTGTAATGAGGAGCATCGCTTTCTGGTGGCGGAGCAGGTGGCAGCTCTGGGCAAGACGCCGGAAACCATCATTCTCGAGCCAGAGGGAAGGAATACCGCCCCCGCATTGACGCTGGCGGCTCTGTATCTCTCGCGCAGCGAACCCGATTCCCTGATGGTGGTGATGCCGGCGGATCATGTCATCACGGATCGTGAGGCGTTTCTCGCGGCGGTGCGCAAGGGGTCCGGACCGGCCGGGGAGGGTAGCCTGGTGACTTTCGGCGTGGTCCCGGATGCACCGGAAACCGGGTATGGCTATATCAAGCGCAATGCTGAACTCGAAGCAGGCCAGGCTTTTAGCGTGGCACGTTTTGTGGAGAAGCCGGATCTGGAAACCGCTACCCGTTATGTGGGCGAAGGTGACTATTACTGGAACAGCGGGATTTTCCTGATGCGCACAAAGCGCTGGCTGGAGGAAATCGGACACTTCCGCCCTGACATTCTCGAAGCTTGCAGCACGGCCATGGAGCGGGGCACCGAGGACAGCGATTTCTATCGCGTCAATCGGTCTGTCTTCCTGGGTTGTCCGAGCGACTCGATCGATTACGCGGTAATGGAGAAAACGGCCAACGCTGTGGTGGTGCCATTCAGCGCTGGCTGGTCGGATGTCGGCGCATGGTCGGCGTTATGGAACGTATGCCCCCGGAATGCCGACGGCAATGTCATCCAGGGCGATGTCATCGCAGAAGATACGCAAAATTCATTGCTGTTTGCCCAGTATCGCTGCCTGGCTACGGTAGGGATAGATGACGTCATCGTGGTGGAGACGGCAGATGCCGTGCTGGTAGCGAGCATGGACCGGGCCCAGGATGTCAAGGGCATCGTTGATGTCCTGAAGTCGCGCAAACGCCAGGAATGCAAGGTTCACCGGCGTGTCTACCGGCCGTGGGGTTCCTATGAAGGTATCGATTCCGGTGCGCGATTCCAGGTCAAGCGCCTGACCGTCAAACCCGGTGCGTCGTTGTCGCTGCAGATGCACCACCATCGCGCCGAGCACTGGGTGGTGGTAAAAGGGACCGCGCGGGTGACCTGCGGAGAGAACGTATTCAATCTGCACGAGAACGAATCCACTTACATTCCTATTGGTGAAAGGCACCGGCTGGAAAACCCGGGTAATATCCCGCTGGAAATTATCGAAATCCAGTCCGGCAGTTATCTTGGCGAGGATGATATCGTCCGCTTCGAGGACGTCTATGATCGTTGCCAGGCAAAGTCATAATTACAGCAAGGGCAGAATGCTATGGAAAGGAAAGTCACGAAAGCAGTATTCCCGGTCGCCGGTCTGGGCACACGGTTCCTCCCGGCCACCAAGGCCAATCCCAAGGAGATGCTGCCCATCGTCGACAAGCCGCTTATCCAGTATGCGGCGGAGGAGGCGGTCAAGGCGGGTATCAATGAGTTGATCTTCGTGACCAGCAGCAGCAAGCGCGCCATAGAAGATCATTTCGACAAGAACTACGAGCTGGAAACGGAACTGGCGCAGCGTGGCAAGAGCAAGCTGCTTTCCATCGTTCAGAACGTCGTACCGAAAGATGTAACCTGTGTCTATGTGCGCCAACCCGAGGCGCTTGGCCTGGGTCACGCGGTCCTGTGCGCCAGGCCGGTGGTGGGAAATGATCCCTTCGCGGTGATACTGGCGGACGACCTGATCGAGTGCGCTGATGAGTGCTGCCTGAGCCAGATGGTTGCCGTATACGAAGAGCATGGGTGCAGCATCCTTGGCGTGGAAGAGGTGCCGAGGAATGAAACTGACAGGTACGGGATTGTCGACCCCGCCTCATCCAGCGGGCGCAATAGCATCGTAAGGAATATCGTGGAAAAGCCGGCGCCGGAAGATGCCAGGTCAAACCTGGCTGTGGTGGGACGCTATATCCTTAACCCGGCGATATTTGCGCATCTGCAAACGATTCCGCGCGGTGCGGGAGGGGAGATTCAGTTAACCGACGCTATCGAAGAGTTGCTGAAGGAGGAGCAGGTCCTTGCCTATCGCTTTGAAGGCAAACGCTTCGATTGCGGCAGCAAGCTCGGTTATCTGCAGGCGACGGTCGAGTATGCGCTGCGGCACCCGGAACTGCGCGATGCCTTCCACGACTATCTGGTGGCCGAGCTGGGTATGGAGGCAAACAAGGGACTGCTCAGCCGCAACAAGTAGCCGCCAGTACGGTGCTGGCAATACCTGCCCGGATAAAATTGGCTCCCCGGGACGGGCTCGAACCGCCGACCTAGTGATTAACAGTCGCATATACGGTCAGTTATGATGCAAATAGGATAAAGAGTCTTAAGTGTTTTTCTGTTGTCCTTTCTGCTCGGGTGCCTGGACTGAGCCAGGACTGAACTTCCCCCGATCAATATGGCGCATGTAATTCTGCATTTTTAAATGTGCTCAATGAGTTGCGTCCTCGTGGTGACCGAGATTTGTCCGAGCCGCGGCCGGAATGGCGGGATGGGGCGTCACTCGTGGCGGTTCGACTGAACCTGTTGTGGCCCGTTATGTCTGCCATACACCTCAAACCGGAAGTACAAGATTTCAGCTCATTCCCGTCATCCTGCATGAACACCAGTATGTCCGTTTAGGGACCGGGACAAGACATTTCCAGCTCTGCCAGGTATGTCGTGTTTGTCTGTCTTCAGACAATGAGCCCGCGGAGGTGGCAACGTGGCGATAGACGATGCCGAGCACCTCGCCCATGACGGCAGGGCGGCTCGCGAACAAAAACCGCAACGGATACGGGACGCTCAGCACCCATTGGCGTACCGGCTGCTCTGGAAACACCTCGTCGACCAACAAGGCCGCGTTTTCGGCCATACGCCGCGCCCCGCGACTGGGGCAGAAGCCGCGGCGCTTGCAACTGAAGGCCACGAGATGTTCCGCATGGCAGCAATCGCAGCGAACCCGCAGAAACCCGTGCTCAAGCTGCCCGCACTTGAGGTAGTCCTCGAACTCCTGCTCGACATACCCCGGCAATTCACTGCCCTGCTCCGCCAGATGGGTCTTGAACGCGGGGTAGTATTCCTGGACAAAGTGGTAGAGGAGGGTCCGTTCCGGGCGGTGGCGCTCATAGCGAGCCGCACCGACACCCGAACCGGCTTCCCTGCCAGCAGGCAACGGTAGCATGATCGCATCCTTGCGAGTTCGGTTTGAATGTCAGACTAGCAGGCGAGCGGGTTGATGCCCGGTCGGGCTGTCAGGGATTGCATGGATTGCTTCAATCAGCCATTGTTGAAACCGTTTCAGGTACCCTAAAGAAAAGATATCCGGTTTATCGCCGTTGCTACCAACGTAACTGTCATGTCTCACAATAACCCGGCGCTGGTTAAAGCCGCTGACAAGGATCTCGCCAGGGAGGCGACGCTAAGCAGCATCCTGTTTCTGGTGGGATGGCTTGTCGTTCTCTCCACCACCAGCGTGCCCCAGGACCTGCCCCGCACCAGCATGGCAGGAGTGGTGCTGTTCGTGCTGCTGATCGCCACACGCCTGTATCTTGGCCTGGGATTTGACAGGCTGTACGAGCGCATGACCCCCCGACGCTGGCAGAACGCCTTCGGAGCCGTTGTCCTGGTCAACGGACTTACCTGGGGTTCCCTGTGTGCAATCGTCGTCTGGAATTATTTTCCTGCATGGCCTGCCTATCTGGCCCTGTTCGGCACAGCCGGTCTTGCGTCCGGTGGCACGAACTCGATAAACACGCACCTGCGCCTGCTGAGGGGATTTCTCACGCTGCTGGTGGTACCCAGTGTGCTCGTATTACTTCTGGTCGACGTGGAGAACAGCAAGATATTCGGGATATTGCTGGTAATTTATTTTCTGTTCCTGATGGTGTTCAGCCGCCAGCTGAACGCGCGTTACTGGAAAGCATTGCAGAATTCGCATCTGCTCGAGGAGCAGGTTGTTGTGTTACAGGAAGCACGGGACAGGGCCGAGGTGGCCAGTCGTGCCAAGAGCCAGTTCCTTGCCAACATCAGTCACGAGATTCGCACCCCGATGAATGCGGTACTGGGGTTCGCCCAGATTGGCAGACGCACCACCCTGGACCCCGATGACCGGCTCAGATTCAACCATATTCTGGCATCCGGTCAGCACCTGCTGAGGATCATCGACGAGATCCTTGATCTGTCGAAACTGGATGCGGGAAAGCTTCATATCAGTGCACATCCCTTTGAGCTGATCGCCACTGTCGATGAAGCGCTGGACCTGGTGCGTGAGTCGGCGAGGGCAAAGAACCTGAAACTTGCGGTCGAGTACGCCCCGGAACTTCCGGAACGGGTCATGGGCGATTCCCTGCGCTTGCGGCAGATACTGGCCAACCTGCTCGATAATGCGGTGAAGTTCACCCGTGAGGGCGATGTCAGACTGGTCGTCCATCCGGCCAACGGACAAATCGCATTCTCGGTGATAGATACAGGGATCGGCATAGACAACGCGCAGATCTCCCGGCTGTTCAACGCCTTTGAACAGGCCGACAGTACAACCACTCGCCGGTTTGGTGGCACAGGGCTGGGGCTCACCATCAGTCGTAATCTTGCCGAGTTGATGGGGGGCACGATTACGACCCAGGGCGAACCCGGGAAGGGCAGTACCTTCACCCTGTCTCTTCCACTGCCCGTGACAAGCCGCTGCGGATACGATGCGGTGAGCGAATCCCGGTCCGCTGGCCTGCGACTGGCGTGTCTGAATGTGCTGGCCGTTGAGGATGATGAGCTTAACCGGCTGGTGCTCCGGGAGATGCTGGAAAGTGAAGGCGCGACCCTGGTTCTCGCCGAGAATGGCCTTCAGGCCCTGGATTGCTTGGAAAATGCCGATTCTGTGCCGTTCGATGTTGTGATCATGGACGTGCAAATGCCGGAGATGGACGGTTACGAGGCGACCCGCCGCATTCGTTCAATCGCACCCGGCCTTCCCGTGGTCGGCCTGACAGCGCATGCGATGGAAGAGGAGCGTGAGCGCTGCCTGGCTGCCGGGATGGCCGCTCATGCGATCAAGCCCATCGATCTGAATGATCTTGTGGATATCCTGCTACAGCAACTGCCGACACCGCACAGGCGTGAAAATCGTGCGGAGCCGGCACTGACACAGCCGGCCCCGGCCGCTGAAACGTCCCGTCAGGACGGTTTGCCCGGTTTCGAGATTGACCACACGCTTGAGAACCTGCAATGTGATTTACCGACTTTCAAGAAAATACTGTTGACCTTTTACAGGCAGCGAAAGAACAACGGCAGAGAGATTGACGATCTGCTGGCGCAGGGTGAAATCGATGCGGCCCGGGATCTTCTGCACGGCATAGCCGGAAGCAGCGGTTACCTCGGTGCATCGAGGCTCTATCAGGAAGCCAGGGTGATAGAAGCAGCCTGCAACACCGGTAATATCGATGATGTGATGGAACTGATGCCCCGGTTTCGCCAGCGTTTCGACGAGGTTATGGATGGTCTGGCCGGGCTTGAAGCGCAGGGAGTCATGAACCCGCCAGAGGGACAGTGACGATCCATGGGGTTTTAGTACAGGTTGTTGCCGGATCAATGAGAACCTGTGGCTGCTCGCATCCGGACGTCACGCTTCAATACATTCCACGCTGGAAGCCCGGGCCGGCGCGCCCCCGGCCTTTTGGCCAGGGCGATTTCATCAGTCCACCAGATACGGATTTGAGTGGTGCCCTGTCGACCTCTGGATGGCTGGGTTTAAGGCCTTGTTGGGAAATGTTGGGATCGATGGGGATGCAAACCTCCTAAAACCTCCCATCGCGGTCGGCCAGGAATCTACGAAAACCTGAATTTGAGTCGCTTTGTATGACCGATTTTCTCCATCAGCTATGGCGAAGTTATTTTGACGAGCGTGATCGCCTGCAGGAACGATACGAGATGGCGTTAGCGGCATGGGGTGAACTTCCCTGGCAAATTAGTAAGCACACACCGCAGCCCAGACCGCCGACCCTCCCGTTCCCCGAAGAACTTCGGGGTCTGACCCGCCGCGCTCGGTGATGCAGATCAAGCTTCCGGTGACGACGAGCCAGCATCCGGCCCGCTATGCACTGGAGATGCGGCAGGGGTGGTTCAAGGATCACGGCGTAGCGGTGGGGACGGTATTCGATTTGCAGCCGGAGTGACCGGGCACCGTTTAGGGATACAGAAAGGTCCGTTTGCTGCATCTAAGACAGATGCCGTGATTTAGAGAACGGCCGGTTTACGCCCCAAACAAGACATGAAAGCGGCGGCCTTCAAGTCGCCGTTTTCTTTTCTGGCATCAATGCAGCCTCCCCTGCGGCGCTCTGCCTCCCGCCGCTCCTGCAGCAGTAACGCCAGATCCTCCCTCTCCAGGTCGACCAGGAGCCGCAATAGTGCCTGCACTTCCTCGGTAGTCATCTTGTCCAGGTCCATGCCGGGAGGATGGCATAGTAGACGGTGGTAGTCTGTCAGACGAATTCGAATAACAGTATACGGCTCCGCTGGGCTGCGACTTTAGTGCAATAGACCTAAGG
>Ga0210073_1000192_pt1 | contig 12135 bp, 9 predicted proteins | sample Browns_ThreeSqC__2_FD_184853 | JGI IMG/M metagenome (GOLD analysis project Ga0210073, IMG submission 184853) | Wetland microbial communities from San Francisco Bay, California, USA, that impact long-term carbon sequestration - Browns_ThreeSqC_D2... | ecosystem: Environmental > Aquatic > Marine >...
GGTTTCCACTTTCGCCGGCTGCTCCGTAACCACGCTTCTCGTGACGCTCGTAGGCGTCGTCGCGCGCTGCGCATACAACCAGGCCAACCCGAGGTTGGAAAGAAAAAACACGGTCGCAAGGATCGCCGTTGTCCGGGTCAGAAAATTGGCCGAGCCGCGGCTGCCGAACAAGGTTTGCGAGGCACCGCTGCCAAAGGCCGCGCCGATGTCCGCGCCCTTGCCCTGTTGCAGCAGGATCAAACCGATCAGCCCCACGGCCGAGATAACGTCAATCACCAAAACCAGGTCTTTCATAATTGTGTCTCCATCAGTCGGCGGCGCGGCAGATCGTCAGGAATTCTTCCGCCTGCAACGACGCTCCGCCGATCAAGCCGCCATCGATATCCGGTTGAGCCAGAAGCTCTCTGGCGTTACTGCCCTTCATGCTGCCACCGTAAAGAATGCGCACCTTGTCCGCCACGGCGTTGTCCCGGGCCGTCAGACGTGCGCGGATGAAACGATGCACGTCCTGCGCCTGTTGCGGCGTCGCGGTCTTGCCGGTACCGATGGCCCACACGGGCTCATAGGCAATCACGGCATTATTGAAACTGCCGATGCCGTGTTTTTCAATCACGGCATCGAGCTGGCGTGCCACCACGGTTTCGGTCTGATTCGCTTCCCGCTCCTGAAGGGTCTCGCCCACGCACAGGATGGGGAGCAGGTTCGCGGTCTGGGCGGCGCCGTATTTCTCGGCTACGAGCGCGTCATTCTCGCCGTACAGCGTGCGACGCTCGGAATGTCCGACAATAACATAAGTACAGCCGTAATCCTTGAGCATGATCCCGGAAACCTCGCCGGTATACGCGCCGGACTTGTGGGTGCTGAGATTCTGTCCGCCCCAGGCAACGACGCTGCCAGCCAGTTTCTCGGCCGCGAGCGGAATCAGAACAAACGGCGGGCACACAGCCACATCCGCCTTGGACGCGGAACTCATCCCCTTTCTTACTCCTTCCAGCAGCGCCGCGGATTCTGTCCGCGAACCGTTCATTTTCCAATTTCCCGCCACCAGCGGCCGGCGCATGCCCATGGGAACCCCCGTATTCGTCTCTAATCGGCTGAAAAACGGGCGCGATGTTACCGATGCCGGCCCCAGAATGCAATTTTATAAAGAATTTGAACCGCAAAGAACGCCACGGAAAAAGAAAATAGGGGAAAGATTTGCTTCAGTTGCACCGACAAGAATGGTAGACCGTTAAGAACTGGGGAAACAGCCGATAATCTGATAATAAACCCCGTTACTTGCTCTTTTCGCTTCTTGCCGGTTTTTTCGGCGTACTTGGCGGTTTAGTTGTATTACGCCGCTTCTTCGGCGGTGCTTTTGACGATATCGGCGAGATTGCGGGAGAGGCGCTCGACCTGCGCCACATCACGACCTTCGACCATCACGCGCACCACGGGCTCGGTCCCCGAGGCGCGCAACACCACGCGCCCGCTGTCCGCCAGCTCGTCCTCGACCGCCTTGATGGCCTGCTGCACGCGCGGCGATTCTTTCACGTCGAAGCGCCGGGTCATGCGGACGTTGATCATGACCTGCGGATAGATATCCAGCCCGCCCCTGAGTTCGGCAAGGGTTTTTCCGGATTCGCGCATGGCCGCCATCACTTGCAGCGCGGCGATGATGCCATCGCCCGTGGTACTGCGATCGAGGCAGATGATATGTCCGGAAGTCTCTCCACCCAGTTCCCAGCCCTGCTCGTTCAGCATGCTCAGCACATAACGGTCGCCGACCGCCGCGCGCATGAAAGGCACGCCCAGCTTATTGCAAGCGTGCTCCAGCCCCAGGTTACTCATGAGCGTGCCCACGATACCGCCCCGGAGTCGCCCGACCCGCTTCCGGTCCGTGGCAATGATATAGAGCAGGTGATCGCCATCCACGATTTCCCCCTGCCTGTCGACCATGATCAGCCGGTCACCGTCGCCGTCCAGCGCGATCCCGAGATCGGCCTTGTGCGCCAGCACGGTCTTCTTGAGAAAAATCGGGAACGTCGCGCCGCAATGGAGATTGATGTTGAAACCGTCCGGCTCGTTGGCGACCGCTATCACTTCGGCGCCGAGTTCACTGAAGACCAGCGGCGCCAGGTGATAGGCCGCGCCGTTCGCGCAGTCCACCACGATCTTGAGCCCCTCGAGATTCATGCGGTGAGGGAAGGTGCTCTTGCAAAATTCGATGTAACGTCCGCCGGCGTCGTCATAACGCTTGGCCTTGCCGAGCGCGTCGGGTCCCGCGGTCGTCAGCGGCTGCTCCATCATGTCCTCGATGGCCAGCTCCACGTCATCCGGCAGCTTGGTGCCCTCCGAAGAGAAAAACTTGATGCCATTGTCGTCGTACGGGTTGTGCGAGGCGGAAATCACGATACCGGCGCGGGCGCGGGCGGTGCGCGTGAGATAGGCGATCGCCGGCGTGGGCATAGGCCCCAACAGGCGGATGTCGACGCCGGCCGCCGAAAGTCCCGCTTCGAGGAGGGATTCCAGCAGATATCCGGAGACCCGCGTGTCTTTGCCGATGAGTATCTTGGCGTGATCGCCGGATCCCTTGCCGAGCACGCGGCCGGCGGCCCAGCCGAGCTTGAGTATCGTTTCCGGGGTAATGGGTTCTTCGCCCACTCTTCCGCGGATGCCGTCGGTGCCGAAGTAGCGTCGTTTCGCGTTCATGATTCCTGCCTATTCCTTATACTCTTCCGGGTACACGACTGACCACATGCGCAACGCGTCAACCGTTGGACCGACATCGTGCACCCGCACGATACGGGCGCTATTTTGCACCGCGATCAGGGCCAGGGCCACGCTCGCGTGCAGCCGGCCTGCCACCGGCAGTCCCAGCGCCTTGCCAATCAGGGATTTACGCGACAGACCGACCAGGATCGGCGCACCCAGGCCATGCAGTTTTTTCAGGTCACGCAGTAATTCTAGATTATGTTCCAGGGTCTTGCCGAAACCGAAACCCGGATCAATCACCAGCCGCGACGCCGGAATTCCCGCGGCTTTCGCCGCCTGCAGACGCGCGCGCAAAAAATTCCCGGTTTCGGACACGACGTCGCGGTAGCGGGGATCTTCCTGCATGCGCCGCGGCTCGCCCTGCATGTGCATGAGACAGACCGGAACCTGCAGCGCTGCCGCCATTTCCAGCGCGCCTTCCTCGCGCAGCGCGCGCACGTCGTTGATAAACCCTGCGCCCGCGGCGACCGCCGCGCGCATGACATCGGGCTTCGCGGTGTCGATCGAGATGGGCAGGGAGATATTCTCGCGCAACGCCTCGATCACGGGAATCACGCGATCCATTTCTTCCTGCGCCGGTACCGGTTGTGCACCGGGCCGGGTCGATTCGCCACCGACGTCGATGATGTCGGCGCCTTCGTCCACCATGCGGCGGGCGTGTGCGATCGCGCTGTCGCGGGACAAAAAGACACCCCCGTCCGAAAAGGAATCGGGGGTGACATTCAGAATTCCCATCACGACCGGGCGGCTCAGGTCCAGTGGTCGGCCGCCGCAATCGAGTACCGTCATCGGTCAGCGTGGAATACAGAGAAAATCAATCGGCACTCTTGTGCATCCCGCTTTCGGCACCTGAATCAGTGTTCTCCGGCGGGAGCATCGAGGCGCGGTTTGACGGCTTTGCCGCTCGGCTTTTTCGGGGTGCCGGCATCGTCCTTGGGCGTACCGCCGAGGTCCGCCGGCGGTCGCGGATCCTTCCCGGCCATGATGGCATTGATCTGCTCTGAGTCCAGCGTCTCCCATTCGAGCAACGCCTTCGTCATTTTCTCAACCTTGTCGCGGTTCTCTTCGATGATGGTGCGTGCCCTGGAGTACTGTTCGTCGATAATTCGACGGATTTCCTTGTCCACGACCTCGGCCACGGCGTTGCTCATGTTCTTGTGCGTCATCACGTCACGTCCGAGAAACACCTCGCTCTGGTTGTCGCCGTAAACGCGCGTGCCGAGCACGTCGCTCATGCCCCAGCGCATGACCATATTGCGTGCCAGGTCGGTGGCGCGCTCGAAGTCGTTGGCCGCGCCGGTGGTCATCTGATGCATGAATATCTCTTCCGCGATGCGGCCGCCCATCAATACCGAGATGGTCGCCAGCAGGCTTTCACGGTCATGACTGTAACGGTCCTCGGTGGGTAACTGCATGGTGACGCCCAGCGCGCGGCCACGCGGAATGATGGTCACCTTGTGCACCGGATCGGTGTTCGGAATGGATTTCGCCACCACGGTGTGGCCGGATTCGTGATACGCCGTGTTCATGCGTTCCTTCTCCGGCATGACAATCGAGCGGCGCTCGGCGCCCATCACCACTTTGTCCTTGGCCTTCTCGAAGTCCACCATGTCCACGAGGCGTTTGTTGGCGCGCGCGGCAAACAGCGCCGCTTCATTGACGAGATTCGCGAGGTCGGCACCGGAAAAACCGGGCGTGCCCCGCGCCAGTATGTTCGCGTCCACGTCGTCCGCGACCGGTACCTTGCGCATATGCACCTTGAGAATCTGCTCGCGCCCGCGGATGTCGGGCAGCGGCACGTAGACCTGACGATCGAAGCGACCCGGACGCAGCAGCGCCGGGTCGAGCACGTCGGGACGGTTGGTCGCGGCGATCACGATCACGCCTTCGGTGCCTTCAAAGCCGTCCATTTCGACGAGCAGCTGGTTCAGCGTCTGTTCGCGCTCGTCGTGGCCGCCGCCCAGACCGGCACCGCGCTGGCGGCCGACCGCGTCGATTTCGTCGATAAAGATGATGCACGGCGCGTGTTTCTTCGCCTGGTCGAACATGTCGCGCACGCGCGACGCACCGACGCCGACGAACATCTCGACGAAGTCGGAGCCAGAAATGGAGAAAAACGGCACTTTCGCCTCGCCGGCGATGGCCTTGGCCAGCAGTGTCTTGCCGGTGCCCGGGCTGCCGGTCATGAGCACGCCCTTGGGAATGCGGCCGCCCAGCTTCTGGAATTTGGACGGGTCGCGCAGGAACTCCACGAGCTCGCCCACTTCTTCCTTGGCTTCCTCGACGCCGGCGACGTCGTCGAACGTGATCTTGTTCTGCTCTTCGCTCAGCATGCGCGCCTTGCTCTTGCCGAAGCTCATGGCGCCGCGGCCACCCATGCCACCCTGCATCTGGCGCATGAAGAAAACCCATACGCCGACGAGCAGCAGCAGCGGGAACCAGTTAATAAAGATGGTCAGCAGCAGTGACTGCTCTTCCTGCGGCTTGGCATCGAACGCCACTCCGTGATCAATCAGATCGCCGACCATGCCCGGATCGCCTGGGGAATACGTCGTGAACGAATCGTTGCTCTTGGTCTTTCCGGTGATCTCGCGGCCCTGGATGGTGACGCGCTCGACTTCGTTCTGCCTTACCTTCTGGATGAAAGTGGAGTATTCCATCGGGCGCGCGGCCGGTTGACGGTTTCCAAAATTATTGAATACCGACATCAGCACAATCGCGATGACGAGCCACAGCAGGAGATTCTTGGTGAGATTGTTCAAGTATTACCTCTTAAATAATATGTCGATACGAACGCAGTAGGGCTTCCTGCTTGTCAAACCGGACGATGGCGCCATTTAACCAATACCGGCATTTTCCTATGATGTCCCATGACAAACAACGCTTTTGCTCAAACAGCTCTAAACCCCCTGCCCAGAAGATAAATTTCCTTGCTCTCCGCGCGTGACGCCGATGGTTTGCGCGTAATCAGCTTCTCGAAGCGGCGGCGCATTTGCGCGTGAAACTCGTTAAACCCCGCGCCCTGAAAGGCCTTGATCAGCAGCGAACCTCCGGGAATCAGCACTTTGTCGGAAAACTCGAGCACCAGTTCCGCGACATTCATGAGACGCGCCTGATCCACGGAGGCCACACCTGTCATATTGGGGGCCATGTCAGAGATTACAAGATCCACCGGTTTTCCCTGCAGGCGCTGCATCAACAAGTCTAGCACCGGCGGTTCCGTGAAATCGCCCTCGATGAATTCCACGCCGACAACCGGCTTCATCGGAAGGATATCCAGCGCCAGTACCCGCCCGGAATCGCCCACGCGGCTTTTGACGTACTGGGACCAGCCTCCGGGCGCGGCACCGAGATCGACCACCGTCATGCCCGGGCGCAGCAGATGATCCCGACGGTCGATTTCCTCGAGCTTGTAGATCGCACGCGAACGAGCGCCTTCCTGGCGCGCGCGCTTGACGTATTTGTCCCTGGCATTGCGCGCCAGCCAGCGCTGGCTGCTTTTGGTGCGAGACATGGGGAATCGGATAAGGCTGCGGTATGATGCGCCACTTAGAAGGACTGAGCAAACGTCATTATATTATGGCTTTGAGCGCAAAACAGCGGAAACATCTGAAAGCCCTGGCCCATCACCGCAAGCCCGTGGTGCAGGTCGGCAACGCCGGCATCACCGCCGCGGTTATCAAGGAAATCGAGCTGGCGCTGGAGCGTCATGAACTGCTCAAGATCCGGCTGCCGGGCGTGGAGCGCGCAGCGCGCACGGAAATGCTGAAGACGATCTGCGAAGCAGCCGCGGCCGATGCCGTGCAGGAAATCGGACGCATGGCGGTCATTTATCGCCCGGGGGAAAAACCGCGTCTGAAACTTCCGGAATAATTAATGGATAATGAATGAAAGCGACAGGGACTCAAACGTAGCGGATGTCCAGAATCTCGTAAGAGTGCAAGCCACCGGGCACCTGCACCTCGACCACGTCACCCAGTTCCTTGCCGATCAGCGCGCGGGCAATGGGTGAGCTGATGGAAATCATGCCTTGCGCAATGTTGGCCTCGAAATCGCCGACAATCTGGTAGGTCACTTCCTGGTCCGACTGTTCATCTTTAAGAACGAGTGTCGCGCCGAACACGACCCGGCCGTCGGCGTTGACTGTTTTCGGATCGATGACTTGCGCGGTAGCGAGTTTCATGTCGAGCTCAGCGATGCGCCCCTCGACGAAACCCTGCTGCTCCTTGGCGGCATGGTATTCGGCGTTCTCCGAGAGATCGCCATGCGCGCGCGCCTCGGCGATCGCCTGAATGATGCGCGGGCGCTCGACCGTCTTCAGGCGCTGAAGTTCGGACTTCATCTTTTCCGCGCCGGTAATAGTCATCGGTGTCTTTTTCATTTCCGCGCCCTTCGCAACATCCGGAACAGAATCGCCGCGCCTGTTTTCAGCGGCAGGCGGCATTCGATACGATTGCATCCCCGCGTTCTGCTCATACCGCCAGCTCCTTGTGCAGGTCCTGCAGCCGGTTGACGTGAATATCCCCGGCCGCACGGTGCGCCTCGCAGGCCGCGCGCGCGGCGGCCAGGGTGGTGTAGTTCGTCACTTTGTGCTGCAGCGCCTCGCGGCGGATGGCATAGGAATCGGCGAGGCTTTGCTTATCCGATACGGTATTAATAATTATATCTATCTCGTCGTTCATGATCATGTCAATGATGTTCGGCCGCCCCTCGGACAGCTTGCTGACCGCGCGCGCCGCCACGCCCCCCTGCTCCAGCACCGCGGCCGTGCCGCGGGTGGCGAGGACTTCGAACCCGTGCTGGCTGAAGTAGCGCGCCACGGCGACCACGCCCTTCTGATCGGGGTCGCGCACGCTGATGAATACACGCCCGCTGTTCGGAATCGGACTGCCCGCGGCGATCTGGGACTTGGTAAACGCCTCGCCGAAGCTCCGGCCGACGCCCATGACCTCGCCGGTGGATTTCATCTCCGGCCCGAGTATCGTGTCCACGCCGGGGAATTTGATGAACGGAAACACGGCCTCCTTGACCGAATAATAGGAAGGCACGATTTCCTCCGTCACGCCCTGTTTCTTCAGCGACCGCCCTACCATGCAACGCGCCGCGATTTTGGCCAGCGGCCGGCCGGTGGCTTTGGAAACGTAGGGTACCGTGCGCGACGCGCGCGGATTCACTTCCAGCACGTATACCTTGCCGTTCTGGATGGCAAACTGGACGTTCATCAGCCCGATGACTTTGAGCGCCTTGGCCATTTTGACGGTTTGTTGGCGCAGCTCGTCCTGTAATTTTTTCGAAAGAGAAAACGGCGGCAGCGAGCAGGCGGAATCGCCGGAATGCACGCCGGCTTCCTCGATATGCTCCATGATGCCGCCGATCACGACCTGCTTGCCGTCGGAGATCGCATCGACATCGACTTCCGTCGCGTCATTGAGAAAGCGATCCAGCAGCACCGGCGAATCCTCGGACACGCGCACCGCCACGCGCATGTAGGTTTCCAGGTCTTCGCGCGCGTGCACGATCTCCATGGCACGGCCACCCAGCACGTAGGAAGGACGTACCACCAGTGGATAGCCGATCTTTTCTGCGAGCTTTACCGCCTCCTGCGTGGTCCGGGCGGTGGCGTTCGGCGGCTGCGCCAATTTCAGTTTGTTGATCAGCTTCTGGAAGCGCTCACGGTCTTCGGCGACGTCGATGGAATCCGGCGTGGTGCCGATGATCGGCGCGCCGGCTTCTTCCAGCCCGCGGGCGAGCTTGAGCGGCGTCTGGCCGCCGTATTGCACGATTACGCCCTCGGGCTTCTCCAGGTGAATGATCTCGAGCACGTCTTCCAGCGTCAGCGGCTCGAAGTACAACCGGTCGGAGGTATCGTAATCCGTGGAAACGGTTTCCGGGTTGCAGTTGATCATGATGGTCTGGAACCCGTCCTCGCGTAGCGCGAACGAGGCGTGCACGCAGCAATAATCGAATTCGATGCCCTGGCCGATGCGGTTCGGCCCGCCACCGAGCACGATGATCTTTTTCTTTTTCTCGGGTGCGGCCTCGCACTCCTCTTCATAAGTGGAGTACATGTAAGCCGTGGCGGAGGCAAACTCGGCGGCACAGGAATCCACGCGCTTGTATACCGGACGCACCTTGGCCGAATGGCGCCACCGGCGCGCCTGCTTTTCCGTCACCCCCATCAGCTGCGCGAGATGGCGGTCGGAAAACCCCTTGCGCTTCCAGGCGCGCCAGGTATCGGCCAAGGGCTTTTTCTTGCCATGTTTCGCAATCGCCTTTTCGGTACCGACCAGATCCGCGATCTGCGCTAGAAACCAGGGATCGATGTGGCACAGGTCGTGGATTTCCTGCTGGCTCATGCCGGCGCGGAAGGCATCGGCCAGATGCCATATCCGTTCCGCGCCCGGCACGCGCAATGCCATCGTCAAACGTTTGCGCGTCTCGTCCTTGTCCTGCGCCGGATCGAGTCTGGATTCGAGTCCGTAGCTTCCGGTCTCGAGCGATCGCAAAGCCTTCTGCAGCGACTCCTGGAATGTTCTTCCGATCGCCATCGCCTCACCCACCGACTTCATCTGGGTGGTGAGCGTGGGATCGGCCTTGGTGAACTTCTCGAAGGTAAAGCGCGGAACCTTGGTCACCACGTAATCGATCGTCGGTTCGAACGATGCCGGGGTAACGCCGCCGGTAATGTCGTTTCTCAACTCATCCAGCGTATAACCGACCGCAAGCTTGGCCGCGACCTTGGCGATCGGAAAGCCCGTGGCCTTGGAGGCCAGCGCCGACGAACGGCTGACGCGCGGGTTCATCTCGACGATCACCATGCTGCCGTCCCGGGGATTGATGGCGAACTGAACGTTCGAGCCGCCGGTATCCACGCCGATCTCGCGCAGGCAGGCGATGGAAGCATCGCGCATCAGCTGGTATTCCTTGTCGGTCAGTGTCTGCGCCGGCGCGACCGTGATCGAATCGCCGGTGTGCACGCCCATGGGATCGAAATTCTCGATTGAGCAGATGATGATGCAATTGTCCTTGCGGTCGCGGACCACCTCCATCTCGAACTCCTTCCAGCCGATGATGGATTCCTCGATCAGCAATTCGCGCGTCGGCGACGCATCCAGTCCGCGCTCGCAGATGGCGACGAATTCGTCCTTGTTGTAGGCGATACCGCCGCCGGTGCCGCCGAGCGTGAACGAGGGGCGGATGATGACCGGGAAGCCGATGGCGGCCTGGACCTGCATCGCCTCTTCCATGCTGTGGGCGACGGTACCGCGCGCGCACTTGAGTCCGATGGATTCCATCGCCTTCTTGAACAACTCGCGGTCCTCGGCCTTGTCGATCGCTTCGCGTTTGGCGCCGATCATCTCGACGCCGAATTTTTCCAGCACGCCCTCGCGCGCCAGATCGAGCGCGGTGTTGAGCGCAGTCTGGCCGCCCATGGTCGGCAGCAGCGCGTCGGGGCGCTCTTTCTCGATTATCTTCGCGATCGTCTGCCAGGTGATCGGCTCGATATACGTGGCATCGGCCGTCTCCGGATCGGTCATGATCGTGGCCGGATTGGAGTTGACCAGGATGACGCGGTAGCCTTCTTCCTTAAGCGCCTTGCAGGCCTGCGCCCCGGAATAGTCGAACTCGCAGCCCTGGCCGATGATGATCGGCCCGGCGCCGATGATCAGGATGCTTTCGATGTCAGTACGCTTTGGCATGGGTAATCAGGTATTTCCGTCACGTAAGATCACGGGGAAACCTTTTCCTGCTTGTTTCTGGCGTCCGATGCTCTGGCCGATAATCTTGCTTCCATCATTTCGATGAACCGGTCGAACAACGGCGAGACATCATGCGGTCCGGGGCTCGCTTCCGGGTGTCCCTGGAAACAAAACGCCGGATTATCGGTGCGCTCCAGCCCCTGTACCGAGCCGTCGAACAGCGAGCGGTGCGTCACGCGCAGGTTCGATGGCAGGCTGGCTTCCTCCACCGCGAATCCATGGTTCTGACTGGTGATCATGACGCGCCCGGATGCGACTTCAAACACCGGGTGATTCGCGCCGTGATGTCCAAACTTCATCTTGATGGTGCGCGCACCGGACGCCAGTCCCATGAGCTGATGACCGAGACAGATTCCGAACACCGGCAGGCCGGTGTCGATAATGTGACGGATCGTCTCGATGGCGTAATCGCAGGGTTCGGGATCACCGGGGCCGTTGGAGAGAAACACGCCGTCCGGCTTCATCCTGATTATCTCTTCGGCCGGCGTCTGCGCCGGCACCACCGTCAGCCGGCAGCCGCGCGCCGCCAGCATGCGCAGAATGTTGCGCTTGATGCCGTAGTCGCAGGCGACCACGTGAAAACGGGGATGTTCCTGCTTTGCATGGCCCTTGCCCAGTTGCCACAACCCTTCTTCCCAGGTGTAGGGCTTCCGGGTGGTCACCACTTTGGCGAGATCCATGCCCTTCAACCCCGGAAAGGCGCGCGCCACTTTCAGCGCTGCCTTTTTGTCGGGCTTGCCGCCCTTGTCCACCGCGATTATGCAGCCGTTCTGCGCGCCTTTCTCGCGCAACAGACGGGTCAGCCGGCGCGTGTCGATACCGGCGATGCCGACCAGCTTGTGGCGGCGCATGAAATCCGCCAGCGATTCCGTGGCGCGGAAATTGCTGTGGGCAAGCGGAAGGTCGCGGATCACCAGGCCGGTGGCGTAAACGCCATCGGACTCCATGTCCTCGGGATTGGCCCCGGTGTTGCCGATGTGGGGATAGGTCAGCGTGACGATCTGGCGCGCATAGGAAGGGTCGGTAAGGATTTCCTGGTAGCCGGTCATGGCGGTGTTGAACACCACCTCGCCCACCGCCTGCCCCGGAACGCCGACAGACTCCCCGTAAAACAGAGAACCATCTTCCAGTGCAAGCAGTGCGGACGGCATGGACAAGTTCCTCTCAGCGCGCAGGCGCACAAAAACGGGAGAGGCCCCTGTCGCTCCGGGTGCTTCTCTCCCGCTGTGAATGCCTAAATAGGGTGTTTCCGGCTGAACGGGAATTTTACGGTAGCCCCGGGTCGGAATCAACGCGTTCTGAGCCGTCCCGGTGAAAAAACCGGTTTGGGCGCATTGTCTGCGACCCGTTAAACGGATTTGGACCTATCCGGCGTGGAGCCTCGTGGAAAATGCGGTACCATCACACCTTGTCACGCCATCCGCGCACGCTGACACTTTAATGTTTCGACATCTCCGCCACACGCAACGCCGACTGCTTTCCTTGCGCCATTGGCGCGTACGGCTGGTGTTCTGGCTGGGCGCGCTGCTGGTCGGCGCCTCCGCCGCCGGATTCGCGCTGATCGCGACTTTTGCCGACCAGTCGTTTCACCAGCTGATTGACATCGCGCCGTTTGCCGCCC
>Ga0210073_1000193_pt1 | contig 12134 bp, 9 predicted proteins | sample Browns_ThreeSqC__2_FD_184853 | JGI IMG/M metagenome (GOLD analysis project Ga0210073, IMG submission 184853) | Wetland microbial communities from San Francisco Bay, California, USA, that impact long-term carbon sequestration - Browns_ThreeSqC_D2... | ecosystem: Environmental > Aquatic > Marine >...
CGGCGCCGAGGCGATCAGGATCGTGCGCGCGCGGGCCTACCCTTCGCTGAGCGCACTGATCTCATCGCAGATGGCCTTCAGCCGCATCGAGCTCGAGGGCGCTCGCGTGCCGCAAACGGCGCTCGCGCGGGGACTGCTGGGCGGACTCAAAGGGGGCGCGCTGCAGACCGACAGCATCGTGTTCCAGGGTGCGCGCTTCGAAGGAGCCCTGCCGCTGCCCGCCCTAGACGTCACGCTCAAGATTTCGCCCCAGGGCCTGATCACGCGCGCGAGCCTGCGCGGGCCCGACGGCATCGAGGCGACGCTGACGCCGAAGGGCAAGGAAATCGCCGTCGATGCGAAGGCCGATGCGCTCTCCCTGCCGTTCCTGAAGGGCGTCACGCTGACGGACGTCGCGTTGAAAGGCAGCGCGACGCGCGAGTCGCTGACTCTCAGCGCCTGGGACGCGCGGCTGTTCGACGGCGTGATCTCGGGCAACGCCGAGCTGCGCTGGGGCGCGCAATGGTCCCTGCGCGGAGACGTCGTCAGCAAGGGTGTAAACGCCGCAGTCTTCGCGCCGGCGCTGCTCTCGGAAGGCAAGGCGGACGGCAAAGGCCGCTTCGGCATGAGCGGATCCGATCCGAAGGCGCTGGGACAGAACGCGCAGCTCGAAGGCGCGTTCACCATCAACAAGGGCGTGCTGGGCAGCTTCGATCTGTCGCGTGCGATCCAGACCAAAGGCAAGCAGTCGAGCGGTCGCACGCTGTTCAGCGAACTCAGCGGCGAGGGCGTCTATCAGGGCGGCGCGGTGTCGCTGCGCAGCCTCAACATGGGCGCCGGCAAGCTGAACGCGGCCGGAACGATCGACATTGCGGCGAACGGGGAGCTGAAGGGGCGCGTCGTGGCGGACGTCGAATCCGGTCCGCGCGCGATCAACGAAACCTTCAGCCTCGTCGGTACGCTAAAAGAGCCTCGGCTCGTCGCTCCGGCCAAGTGAACCCGCCGGCGCCCGGCGCGTCAGCGCCGGTAGAAGCGGCGCCGCGGGTAAAATTCGCTTTTATCGGTTCGGCGCTTCAATGTCCCAGGTTTTACAGCTTCGCGGCGCACGCGCGCTGTCGGAGTTCCGCATTGCGAAGCTCCTCACCGCATTGAAGCGCGCTGCCCCCCAGGTCACCGGGGTCGCAGCCGAGTTCTGGCACTTCGTCGAGATCGCCTCTGCCGCGCGGGCCGAGGCGCAGCCGCTGCTCGAGCGCCTGCTCGATTACGGTCCGCCGCTCGAGGCCGCGGCGCGCAGCGGGGAGCGCTTCCTCGTGGTCCCGCGCATCGGGACCCTCTCGCCCTGGTCGTCCAAGGCCACCGACATCGCGCGCAATTGCGCGCTCGGCGCTGTCTCGCGCATCGAGCGCGGCTGCCTGTACTACGTGCGCGGCGTTGCGCCGGGCGCGCGCGCTGACGTCGCAGCCTGCCTGCACGACCGCATGACCGAGACGGTCCTCGCCGGGCCGGAGCAGGCGGAGCTGCTGTTCCAGCATGTCGCGCCACGCGCGCTTGCCTGCGTCGCCGTGCAGGCGAACGGGCGCGAAGCGCTGGAGGCGGCAAACCGCTCGCTCGGACTGGCGCTGTCGGACGATGAGATCGACTATCTGCTCGAGGCCTACCGCGCGCTCGGGCGCGATCCGACCGACACCGAGCTGACGATGTTCGCGCAGGCGAACTCCGAGCACTGCCGCCACAAGATCTTCAATGCCGACTGGATCATCGACGGCGAGCGCATGGCGCAATCGCTGTTCGCCATGATTCGTCACACGCACGCGGTGGCGCCGCAGGGCACGATCGTCGCTTACGCCGACAATGCTGCGGTGATGGAGGGTCGCGTCGCGCAGCGCTTTCATCCCGACGCGCGCGGCGTCTACCGCGCACAGCCGGGCCTGACGCACACGGTGATGAAGTGCGAAACGCACAACCATCCGACCGCGATCTCGCCGTTCCCGGGCGCGGCGACCGGCGCCGGCGGCGAGATCCGCGACGAGGGCGCGACCGGCCGCGGGGCCAAGCCCAAGGCCGGCCTGGTCGGCTACTCGGTATCGCACCTGCGCATTCCGGGCGCCGAACAGCCCTGGGAAGCCGACGGCATCGGCAAGCCCGATCGCATCGTCTCCGCGCTCGACATCATGCTCGAAGCGCCGATCGGGGCGGCCTCGTTCAACAACGAATTCGGCCGTCCGAACCTGGCGGGCTACTTCCGCAGCTTCGAGCTTGATCTGGGCGGCGTCACGCGCGGCTACCACAAGCCGATCATGCTGGCCGGCGGCATCGGCAACATCAGCGCGGCACACACCGCGAAGTCCGCGCTGCCGGAGGGTGCGCTGCTTGCGCAGCTGGGCGGTCCCGGGCTGCTGATCGGCATGGGCGGCGGTGCCGCGTCGTCGATGGGCGCGGGCGCGAACATCGCAGATCTCGACTTCGATTCGGTACAGCGCGGCAACGCCGAGATGCAGCGCCGCGCGCAGGAGGTGATCGACCGCTGCTGGGCGCTGGGCGACGCGAACCCGATCCTGTCGATCCACGACGTCGGCGCGGGCGGGCTTTCGAACGCGCTCCCCGAGCTGGTCCATGCGGCCGGGCGCGGCGCGCGTCTGGATCTGCGTGCCGTGCCCTCGGAGGACGGCGGCATGTCGCCGCGCGAGATCTGGTGCAACGAGGCGCAGGAGCGCTACGTCCTCGCCGTCGCCCCGGCTTCGATCGGGACGCTCAGGGAAATCTGCGCGCGCGAGCGCTGCCCGCTCGCCGTGCTCGGCACGGCGAGCGCCGACGCACGCCTGGTGGTCGCCGATCCGCAATTCGACAACCTGCCGGTCGATGTGCCGCTCGAGACGATTCTGGGCAAGCCGCCGAGGATGCTGCGCGACGTGAGACGCGTAGCAGTGCCGCGCCTGCCGTTCGATCCCGCCGGCATCGAGCTGCAGGAGGCGGCGCTGCGCGTGCTGCGGCATCCCGCGGTCGCCGACAAGACTTTCCTGGTATCGATCGCTGATCGCATGGTCGGCGGACTGTGCGCACGCGATCCGTTCGTAGGACCCTGGCAGGTGCCCGTGGCCGACTGCGCGGTGACGCTGCTCGACTTCGACGGCACCGCCGGTGAAGCCTTCGCCGTCGGCGAGCGCGCGCCGCTCGCGCTGCTCGATGCGCCGGCCTCCGCGCGCATGGCGGTGGCCGAGGCGATCACCAACCTGGCGGCGGCGCGCATCGAATCGCTCGAGCGGGTGAAGCTCTCGGCGAACTGGATGGCGGCGGCGGGCAGCGCGGGCGAGGACGCCGCGCTGTACGACGCGGTGCGCGCGGTGGCACTCGAGTTCTGCCCGGCGCTCGGCGTTTCGATCCCGGTGGGCAAGGATTCGCTGTCGATGCGCACCGCCTGGCGCGAGGCGGGGGTCGACAAGCAGGTGATCGCGCCGCTTTCGCTCGTCGTGTCGGCGTTCGCGCCGGTGGAAGACGCGCGCGGCACGCTTACGCCGCGCCTGCGCATCGATCTGGGCGAGAGCGAGCTGGTGCTGGTCGATCTCGGCGAGGGCAGGAACCGGCTCGGGGGATCGATCCTCGCCCAGGTCTACTCTGCGCTGGGCGACACCGGTCCCGACGCCGACGATCCGCAGCGCGTCAAGGGGCTGTTCGACGCCGTGCAGGCGCTCGCGCGCGAGGGACTGCTGCTCGCCTACCACGACCGGTCCGACGGCGGACTGTTCGCGGCGGCGTGCGAGATGGCTTTCGCCGGGCACTGCGGGGTGACGCTGAACCTGGACGCGATCGCGTTCGATGCTGCACTCGAGGACGTAGATGCGTTCAAGCGCGACAGCGAGGCCCAGCTTACGGGGCGGATGAACGATCTGGCGCTGGCCGCGCTCTTCTCCGAAGAGCTGGGCGCGCTGCTGCAGATCCGCGCGAGCGAGCGCTCGCGCGTCATGGACCTGCTGCGCGCGCACGGCCTGGGCGCCTGCTCGCATGTCGTAGGGCAGCCGAATGCGCGCGACGAGATCCGCATCACGCGCAATGGCAGGGCGGTCTTCGCAGAGCCGCGCATCGCATTGCAGCGCGCATGGAGCGAGACCACCTGGCGCATGCAGGCGCTGCGCGACAACCCGGGCTGCGCGCAGGAGGAGTACGACCGGGTGCTGGACGCAAAAGACCCGGGCATTCATTTCGCTCCGAGCTTCGATCCGGCCGAGGACGTCGCGGCGCCCTACCTCGCGCGCGGCGCGCGGCCGCGCATCGCGGTGCTGCGCGAGCAGGGCGTGAACAGCCAGGTGGAGATGGCGATGGCGTTCGCGCGCGCCGGCTTCGAAGCGGTCGACGTGCACATGACCGACATCCTCGCCGGGCGCATCGACCTCGCGGGCTTTCGCGGCGCGGTCGCCTGCGGCGGCTTTTCCTACGGCGACGTGCTCGGCGCAGGGCAGGGCTGGGCAAAATCGATCCTCTTCAACGCCCGCGCGCGCGCGATGTTCGAGGCCTTCTTCGCGCGCAGCGACAGCTTCGCCCTGGGCGTGTGCAATGGTTGCCAGATGCTCGCGGCGCTGAAGGGGATCATCCCGGGGGCGGCGCACTGGCCGGCGTTCCTGCGCAACCGCTCCGAGCAGTACGAGGCGCGCTTCGTCATGGTCGAGGTGCTCGAGAGCCCGTCGATCCTGTTCGCCGGCATGGCGGGCAGCCGCATGCCGGTGGCCTCCGCGCACGGCGAGGGGCGTGCGCAGTTCGCGAACGAGGCGGATGCGCAGCGCGCGATCGCCGCGCTGCGCTACATCGATCACTACGGCAAGCCGACCGAAACCTATCCGCTCAATCCGAACGGCTCGCCCGGCGGCCTGAGCGGATTCACCACCGCCGACGGGCGCTTCAGCGCGATCATGCCGCACCCGGAGCGCGTGTTCCGCAGCGTGCAGATGTCGTGGGTGCCGGACGGTGCAGGCGAGGATTCGCCCTGGATGCGTATATTTCGCAATGCCCGCGTCTGGGTAGACTGATTTCTCAACGACGGAGGGATGGCATGGCAAACGAGGGCTACCACGAACCGATCGAGGAACTGCAGGACGCGACGCGCGACATGCACCGCGCGATCGTTTCGCTCATGGAGGAGCTCGAAGCGGTCGACTGGTACAACCAGCGCGTCGACGCCTGCAAGGACAAGGAGCTGAAGGGGATCCTGGCGCACAACCGCGACGAGGAAAAGGAGCACGCGTCGATGGTGCTCGAGTGGATCCGGCGCAAGGATCCGGCGTTCTCCAAGGAGCTGAAGGACTACCTGTTCACCAAGAAGCCGCTGGCACACGATTGAAACGAAATGGAGGAGAAACGATGAGCATCACGAGGCATGAATCCGCGGGCATCCTGTCGAAGGCGGTCGAGCACGGCGGCCTGGTGCATCTGGCCGGCATCGTCGCCGACGACCTGTCGCAGGACGCCAAGGGCCAGGCGCAGCAGATCCTGGCGGCGATCGACGCGCTGCTGAAGAAGTGCGGCTCGCACAAATCGAAGGTCCTGTCGGCGGTGATCTGGGTGAGCGATATCCGCTACCGCGCGCCGATGAACGAGGCCTGGACCGCCTGGGCCGATCCGAAGAACCTGCCGGCGCGCGCCTGCATCGAGGCCAAGCTCGCCGACCCGCGCGCGCTGGTCGAGATCATGGTGGTGGCGGCGAAGTAGCGGCGCGCGCGACGAGCGCCTTGAACCCCGGGTAGGCGTCGCGCCGGATCGCGCACTTCGCGCCGGCGTCGCCCCAGGGCTCGAGCGCGCGCGCACGGCGCAGCAGCTCGGCTGGGTCGTCTACGCGGTAGCCGCCCGCCACCGTCACGCCGCGCGCGAAGAGCGGATCGGGAAAGCCGCTCGCCGAGGGCCCGATGAGCGCGAACTCGCGCGCGTGGCCGCCGTGCGCGAGCACCTCCTCGAGCGTGTCGTTCAGCAGCACGCTGCTGGTGGCGACGATCTTCGTGCACGTGGCGAGCTTCGCCGGGTCGAGCGTCACCTCGTAGTCGGCAGTCGTCTCTACCAGGTCGGGGCGCAGCTCGAGCACCGTGAGCCGCGCGCCGGCGGCGCGCACGCGGGGCACCAGCCCGCGGAAAAAGCCGATCATGCCGAGATGGTCGCCGGGCACGAGGCCGAATGCGCCGAGCGAATCGGCCGCTGTCTGCGGCACATACTTAGCTTGGCGGAAGACGTGGTGCGAGATCGCGTTGAAGGCGGCGAGGCCGAGCGCGCGCGCTACGGGGTCTCGCTCGGCATAGCCTCGCGCGAGCTCGAGCGGCGCGCGGCCGACGCACGCCTTCAGGTCGGAGGCGAGTAGCCTCTCGAGCGTGTCGCCGAGCAGCGTGTAGGCCATGCCGGTGCTGCCGTCGACGAGCTGGATCGCGAGGAACTCGGCCTCGCGGCCGAGCCCGCGGCCGGGCGGGCAGGTGATGTCCGCAACCGGCGGCAGGCGGAGCGCGCGGTCCGCGCGCGTCGCGAGGTCGAGGAAGTCGGTGGTGGTCGTCATCGCGCGGCGCTGTCCGCCTTTGGGCGGGCCAGCGTCACTATAACGACACGCGCACCGCGTTGCGCGAAGGGTCGTGCGGTCGATGGGAAACCCCGTGCTGGAAGCGGCGCTCGCCGCCCGCGCCGCTTCCTTGAATCGGATGGTGCGGTACACCCTATTCAAACGGTTGTCCGAACGTCGGCTATCGGGCTGCTTCAAGCGGCAGCTAACGACCCTTAGTGGACAGTCGTGTGACCGCTTGGTTATGCCCGGTTCTCGTTTCGCTGCGGCAAACACCGCCCACGCCGAATATCAAGGGCTGTTGGAACGCAACCTACTGTATCAGTGGGATTGGCGCTGCCCGCCGGTCGTGATACACGGCGTCGAAGTCGACTATTCGCCGAGATGAACGCTGGCTCTACAATCCGGGGCGCTGCTTCACGCGAGCCTGTCATGACCGATCTGTGCCGCTGGCCGATGTCGAACGAATGGAAGATCGCCATCCGGCTGCCGCTGGTACGCCCGGCGCTTGCACTTTGGCTTGCCGCTTCCGCCTTCGCAGGCACGTATGCATTTGGCGCGGAAACGACGACGCTCGCCCTGCCCGAATGCGCACTGAAAATCGAGCGCGGTGCGCCGATCGGCAGGCAAATTTCGCTCCGTCTGCGCCCGGCCTGTGCGCTCGGGCAAGACTCCACTCAGGTTGCGGTCAAGACGGCTCTCGCGCAGGCAGGCAAGGCGCCCGAAATCAGCCTCGGCTTCGGCCGCATCGCCGAGTATCCCTGGCTGTCGCGCCTGCTCGCGCGCAGGGCCGTGGTGACATCGGACTGGGATCCGGATGCCGGCCGCGCGCGCATTGGGCACGTCTACACCACGGTCGCTGGAATGATCCGTGCGCTGCCGGAGTTCGTCGCGCTGTTCGGCGACTGGCGATTGGTCCGCATCTCGGTGGAGAACGTACTGGTCAAGCGTGCCGCCGAGCTCGACCTGCCGCCAGGCAAGCGGCTCGGTCCCGATGCGAAGCTGCCCTGGGACGCGCAGCTCCGGGTGCAGCTCGCGCCGCGCTGAGAGTCTCCGGCATCGATTGCCGATAGTCGCGACAGTTGATCGCCGATATCATCGAACGGTCCCGCAACGTGCAGCCGGTCCGCCGCTGCGGGGGATAAGAGAATCAATCCGGCCGAGAAGTCGGCACGGCCTGCCGATTTGCCGCAAGCCGGTGGCTGAACGCCCCGACCAGGTGATCGAGTGAGGCGACGCGAATGTCCGGTCGTGGCCGGTAGGAGCCGGCCCGGGACGGCCCAAACCGACCCGGAGCGGTCCCTCGATCAAGAGAATATAAGTCGCTCATCCGCCATCTCTGATCTACTTCCTTTCGCCCGCCGAAGGCGTAACGTATTCGCGCGCGTCAGTCGAAGGCGGAACTCTGAATTAGGCGCTTGCTCTATGCGCATCCCGAAGTTTTTAGGAAGCTTTTTGCTATGTGCGCTGGTTTCGCCCGTATGGTCGGATACGAAGCTGGAAGAGCATCCTTTTCTGCAGCCTTATGTGGCGCAGCTTAAGCAGGAGACACCCCCGTCTGACTTGGAGCACGTGAAGCGCCTTGCCGAGAGCGACCTACCCATTCTTCATTTCGGCTACGGAACGTGGATCCGCAACAAGTGGCTTTGGGGTGATCGCGACCCCGCGCTTGCGCAGTTCTTCTTCGCGCACGGTATCCAGCATCCGGATGACATGAGTGCGGTGCTGATACGCGCCTTGTGGATCGACCTTAACCGGAACCTGACGGCTGAGGAGCGGACGGAAATCGACGCGAGGCGGGCACTTGTTTCAGCAAAACATGCGAGCTATAAGAAACTACGCGACGAGTGTGCTGCTCAACTCGCCGCCTCGAAGGCGGAGTTCGAGAAGTGCTACGCCGCTCATGGACTGCCCTCCAAGAATCCTCTAAATCAGAACCCCTTCTACAACCTCGTCGTTCACAAGTCGGGCGCCATCGACCGCATCGTCTTGTACACGGGCGCAAGCCCCGGAGTAGGCGATTGCATAAGGCGTGAAGTTGAGCGGTACAGGTTCTCATCGTTCGAATACGATGAAAAGCTGACGCTGTACATCGTGAAGTTTCCGGATTGCGCTGTGGAGGAAAGCTTTCGCGTTTACTAGGCGTGACGCGTCTGGTGCGCGGGTGGAGCAAACAGGCGAGCGGTAGCGCTCCCCTTGCCAATTTGGATTCGATTGCGCTTCGTTGGATCGTCAGAGGGGTGCGTTGCTTGGGCTTCCTCTGCTTTGACCGGGTGTTTAGTTCTTGGACTCCGTGACAATCCGATTTTGAGCGTCACAACTGACCGGTAATGGCCGGTAGCGGCCCGCCCTGGCGAACTCCTACCGACCGGGAGCGGACATGCGAGACGCCATGGGCAGCGTATGGGTACGCCCGCGGCAAATCAAGCTACTTCCAGATCAAACGGCGTACAGTTGCTCCCGCGGCTCATCTCAACGGGAGGGAAGCATGGGCCAAATTGGACGCCGCCAGTTCTTGGTGGCTACGGGCGCGACGCTCGCCGCGCCAATCGTGCACGCGCAGCCAGTGAAGCGTTTACCTCGTGTCGGATTCGTGCTCACCACTGCGCCTCTGAAAACGATGCAGGGCGAGAAGCCGAAGCAGCTGGTTATGCGCGCGTTTCTGTATGGGATGCGCGAACAGGGCTACGTCGAAGGCCGCGACATGGTGATCGAGCGTCGCAGTGCTGAGGGCACGCCGAACCGGCTGCCTGGATTGCTTCGTGAGCTCGTTGATGCTCAGGTGGACGTGATCGTGGTGACCGGCACGACAATGGTTCGCTACGCCATGGAGGCAACTTCGAGCGTACCGATCGTTGCCGCGGGTATGGGTGAACCACAGGCATTGGGGTACGTGAAGAGCTACGCGACGCCAGTGGGCAACCTGACTGGCGTTGTAGTCATCTCCGGTGCCGCCGGAGAGAAGAGACTAGAGCTTGTGAAAGAGATGCTGCCGCAGGCAAATCGCGTCGCCTTGCTCACGCAGCGTAACGACTGGGAACTAGCGGCAAAGGGCCTCTTGGCCAACGCGGCCACGCTTGGCCTTGAGCTCGAGCCAGTGGAGGTACAAATGCCCGACATAGATGCCGCCCTCAATTCGCTCGGAGCGCGACGAGCCGATGCGCTCATTGTATCGTCCGCGCCACCCTTCTTCGTGCACGCAAAGCGCATCGTCGATGCCGCAGCGAAGATGAGACTACCGGACTTTCACTACTTTTCTGTTGCGGTCGAAGAGGGTGGGCTTGCCTCGTTTGGACACGATCCATTCGAGATCTTTCGGCGTTCGGCACGCTACGTCGTGAGCCTATTGAAGGGTAGATCGACCAGCGATCTCCCAATCGACCGCATTGAGCGATATTCGCTGGTGCTCAATCTCGGCGCTGCGAAGCGTCTAGGGATCGCAATACCGCGAGCGGTCCTACTACGCGCTGACCGGATGGTCGATTGACCGCTCCTGGCCGGTAGCCGCCCGCCCCGGCGGTCTCGTACCGACCCTTAGCGGTCAGTCACTCTGACGCGCGTCACGCCCTTGTTCACGCAGCCGGACTTTCATTTTTAAACGACGCAAGGCGTAGACTCGGCGCCGGTCTCATTGGGAAGTTGGTCGATCGAAGGACGGCCGTTTTCTGACCGACGCAGCGAGGAGGGAAGAGAAAGTGACCCGGTGGCGCTTCAAACTCGTTCTCATTGTTGCGGTCGTGAGCGTCGTGATGGCGCAGAGCGCGGTCGGTCAGACTGCGGGAAAGACGTACCGCATCGGTTGGATCGGCTTCGCGCCCCCGGCGAATTCCGTGTTCCGTGCCATTGATGAGGCTTTTCTCCAGGTCCTGAGGGAGAACGATCTTACTGAAGGGCGCAATCTCACCGTCGAGCGCAGGTACGCCCTCGACAACCAAGAGCGCAATGCGCAGTTCGCCGAAGAATTCGTCAAGATGCAGGTGGATGTGATCGTCGCGGCTGGATCCGCTGCGGCCCAGGCTGCCAAGGATGCAACGCACATGATTCCCATCGTCATGTGGGGGGTCGCCAATCCCGAGCGCACAGGGCTGGTTGCGAGCCTCGCGCACCCCGGCGGCAATCTGACTGGGGTGTCCAATGTTGGCGTCGACTTTCTACGAAAGACGTTTCAGTTGGTGAAGGAAGCGTTGCCGCATGTGCGTCGCATCGGCGTCGTCTGGGATCCGGCGAACGCGGGATCCGCGCTTGCGTTCAAGGAGGGCTCAGCTCTGGATCGGTCGCTGGGTTGGACCACGATTTCATTACGCGTCGGAACCGCGGCCGATCTCGATCCCGCATTCGACCGCGCGCTGCGTGAGGGCGTGGAGGTTCTCGTACTCCACGGGACGGCCTTGATCCATTACGGCCGCATCGCGAAGTTCGCCGCAGAGCACCGGCTGCCGATTATTGGGCCGTACGGGGTGACTCAGTTCGGTGCGCTCATGAGTATTGGCCCGAACGTGGTGGATCAAATGCGTCGCGCGGGCCTCCTGGTCGTCAAGATCCTTAGAGGGGCGAATCCTGCAGACCTTCCAGTCGAGCAGCCGAACACGATCTATGTGGCGATCAATTTGAAAACTGCGAAGGCGCTCGGCGTGACGATCCCGCAGTCGATCATGCTGCGCGCCGACCACGTCATCGAATGACCGTAATTGGCCGGTAGCTGCCTGCACCGGCGGCTCCTACCGACCCTGAGCGGCCGGTCGCGTCAGCGTAAGTAACTCGCCCGCGCACTGCTCCTCACTCGCCCCCTTAGCCAGCGGAAGGCGTAGAGTTTGTGCATGGTCGGTCCCGACGGGAGGGAGGCATGGTCACTAGCGGCCGAAGACAATTTTTAGTCGGCGCAGGCGGCTCGCTGCTGGTGGCGAAGTTTGCGGTGGCCGAGAAGCCCGCGCCCCTCCCCCGTGTTGGCTATCTGTCGTGGGCGCCTCCCGATTGGCAGAAGGCGCTGACGGCAGCGTTTTTGTTGGGTATGCGCGAGCATGGCTACGTGGAAGGCGAGAATATCGCGATTGAGTATCGTCGCGGGAAAACGGACGTACTCGCGCGCTTTGCGGCTGAGCTGGTTGACCTCAACGTGAACGTCATTGTGACGCTAGGCACACCGGCGGCGGTCGCGGCCAAAGAAGCCACATCGAAGATACCCATCGTATTTACCCTGGTCACAGATCCCGTGGCTAGCGGGATTGTCGCCAACTTGGCAAGCCCCGGCGGAAATATCACCGGATTCTCGATGTTGGCCCCAAGCGTTTACGCGAAGGCTCTTGAGCTTCTCGCGCAGATGCTCCCTCGATTGACGCGTGTGGCGGTTTTTATGGACCCGACCAATTCGGGACACGTTGCTGCGATGAAGGACGTTGCCGCAGCTGCTACGGCGCTGGGAGTAAAGGCGACGCGCTTTGAGGTACGAAACGCCGCAGAAATCGATCGGGCGCTTGCAGATTCCGTGGCCCGACAAGCCGACGCGTTCTACGTGTTTCCTATCCAGATGTCGGCGTCAGAACTGCAGAAGTTAATTCAATTCTCGATCGCGAATCGCATCGTGACACTGATGTCAAGTAAGGGGCGGGTCAAGGCTGGGGGTCTGATGTCGTAC
>Ga0210073_1000194_pt1 | contig 12107 bp, 20 predicted proteins | sample Browns_ThreeSqC__2_FD_184853 | JGI IMG/M metagenome (GOLD analysis project Ga0210073, IMG submission 184853) | Wetland microbial communities from San Francisco Bay, California, USA, that impact long-term carbon sequestration - Browns_ThreeSqC_D2... | ecosystem: Environmental > Aquatic > Marine >...
GCCTTACCCCTACCCCAACCAATTAACGCCACCCATGGCGCCTAATTTGCACCCAAAAACTATTCCCGGGAATTACTCCCGGAAACCGGCGCAGCGGGGGGGCTTTGCAGGAAAGTTAATAGAATTGATATGACTACCCCCGACCAATCCAAAACCTTTTTGGCGGTTTCTCCGATTAAGTCAGAATTCAATAATTGCTGAGAAGTAATGTAAAGGCCAGCTAAAACGGCCGCAATGACAACAAACAGAACGGGAGACTTTGCCCGGAACCGTTCCAAGAATTGAGCAATAATCTTGTTTAAAAATTCCCACATAATTTTTTTATTAAAAGCCCCCCGGTATAACGGGGGGCGTCGAACCACTAAATAAAACCATATTGAAAAGCAATTACGGATTAATGGGGGGAGTCCCGGGAAATGTTCCCCCGGTTGGGGGAAAGGGGGAACCAGTCCCTTTTTGTCCGCTGCCAAAAATGTTATTAAGGGCTTCCGCTAAATTAAAGCCAGTTTCCCGTGTTACCCCTCCGGAAGGGGGAACCCCCGTTGCAAAAAATGATGCTAGTATTTTCACCGCGTCAAACCATGTTCGTCCGGGTATTCCAATTGTATCTTCCGGCAAATTAAGCCCGTCCCCTCCAACATATTCAATACGTCCCGGCGCCATATTCCCCCCGGAATTACGGCCTAAAAAGTAAAGCAATGCAACGCCCCCACCAATTAACAATAGTTCATCATTTTTCATTCTGTCTTAGTTTCTGTAAGTAAAATGACCGCCACAATAGCAAGCAAAAGAAGTAAAGGCAAATTGAAATTAAGATTTAAAACCCCGCTGCCAATGGGGGAACCAAAAGACGTATTTTGTCCGGACGGTAACGGCATTTTAATTCTTTGGTTTACATCCGTTACCCCGGCCGCGCTTCCGCTTCCATAGTCAGATAATAGCCCTATTAATTGATTATGTGAATAGGGGTAATTAGTCCGCCTCATTACCCTCCAATCTTCCCCCCCTACATATTCAAGGCTAAAAACCTGTTGATCTTTGGCGCCAACGGAACGGGCAAAATAACTGTCAGGAGCAGCCCGGTAACATTTAACATCCGGCATGTCGGCCGTGTAACAAACATCTATTGGATTTGCGGAAACTACGACAATTATTTTCATGTCAATGAAATTGCCCGGTTGAAAAATCCGGATGTTACCACAATACGCCCCCCCGTTTCAAAACGAACCATACAACGAACTATATTAAAAAGATCATTTCCGGAATTAAAATTGAGGATTTCCCCCTTATTTATACCCGAACAAAGCGAAACGCTGTCAATGTATTCAATAGTTGGATTTTCACGCATAGGGGCATATTTAGACACAATCGAATTGATTGTAAAATACCCGTCCCTGTGATAATTTCGCAGTAAAACAATCATTGCCCGCAACCCATAGTCTAATGATGAAAAGACACAAAACCCCCCGTTTTCTCCAATTTGCCCCTTCCATTGATTTGCCGGATTATACCGGATGTTCCCCGGGTTCCGGTTCTTTTCGGCTAACGTCTGCCCGGGCGCCAAAAAATCATTTTCCTTTTCTTTAACAGAAAGGAGCAACGGGATAATTACGGCCGTTAAAATTTCAAAGTTTTTTTCAATCCAACCCATGAAAAAGGTAATTTAACCTTTTCAATAAACCATGTTAACAGGCGCAGCAACGGCATATTTGCCCGGTTCAAAATACCTGTTATCTGAACTTAATCTTTGCCGTTCCTTTAGTTCAACGTGAAACGGATAATCTGGTGCAGAAACCCACCTTGGAACATCTAAAACGGCCGTCCCGGTATATGGCATAATTCCCCCTGCGACTGCGGGGGGCGTCCAATATTGCCGGGGGGGTTGTCCGGTAAGTGTTTGCCAGAATTGCCGCGGGGGTTGTCCTATGGGCGTATAAATGCCAGCAACACCAACGCCCCCGGGGGTGATTTGATAAAGCCTTTGGTCATATTGGCCCGGGTTTACATATCCGTAAATATTGGGCGTTCTTGGTCCTCCCGTTCTTCCGGGGATTTCCCCCGGAATAAAATTTGATTGTTTCCCGGTATTTGGGCTTTTTTTGGTCAACAGGTAAAGAAGTCCCAACCCAATTAATATTTCAGTCGTTCCGATTTTCATAAACGCGATATTTTATATTTAGTCCAATCCGGCCGTATGGATGCAATCCATGGTCAATAAAGTTAACCAACCCCAATTTACCAAGCGTTTCAAACCGGCCGTTTTTCATCCCCCCCCTTATCTCAAATCCTATTTGCCAATTTTTGACGTTACCCGCGATTATTTCAGCCCCGAAAAGCCCCGCATTTTTTTTGCCTATTTCGGAAACATATCCCGTAAACACTTCCAAACCCGACCAATTTTTAACATTATCCCAGCCAATCGAATACAAAACCGTTGCCTTACTCCCTATTAAAAAACCGGATAAAAATGTTTCCTCATATCCAAAACTTGTTTCGGTTGACCGTCCCCCGGTATTTTCCCCGATTGTCCGGTAATGTTCCACAAACACAAAATGTCTTTGCCCCCAACCTAATGAGGGCAAAAACAACATTACACATACAATGTATTTAATGTTATACATCTCTAGCAATCCAATCAAATGTCACCGCGGTACTTACTACGGCAGCTCCGGCCGTATCAAAAAAGCGAACGTCGAACGTAGTGGCGGTTTTGTTGTGTACCGTAACAACATAAGGCGTCGTCCCCGTTGGCGTGACTACCGCCGAAAAAGTAGCGTCCGGCAAATTATGGGTAACGGTAATATCCCCACTCCCGTCTGTCGATGTACTTACATTTCCAGACGTTATTAACTGATCTTCGATAACATTACCGGAACTGTCTACCGAAATGGGATGTACGGGGGTTCCGGTAAAAGTTCCGCTTCCATATTGGTCTAAAGTAGCGGCGCCGGTTCCGTTTAGCGTTAATGCAGCTTGTAGCCCTCCCGCTGAATATTTAGCTTGTATTTGAAAATAGGCGTTTGTTGCGCCGGCCGTAACGTCGTCGGCCACGGCAATTATTTTCGCCGTTGCGAATGCGGTTCCTGCATTATCTTCCGTTTCAAATTGTGCGGCCACTCCCGCGCCATTGGCGCCCACTCCCCCGGAAACCTGTTTGCGCAACACCGTAGATGTTTCCACTGTATTGGTAGACGTGCCATTGATAATGTGAACCGCGGCCGCGGCCCCATTGTCGGAACGGGCTGAAATGCCGAATGAATTTGTAGAAACCGCCGAAACGGCTGAGTTATTTACAGCCGTTGCGCTTACCGCAACCCCTGCGGTTTGATGTTCGGCACGAAATGCGGGAGCCGCATTACTTACCCCCGAATTATTCAGGGCGTGTAACGCATAGTCCGTTGCGCCGGTTCCCTGATTTTCGATTAGTAAAGTGTATCCCGTTGCGGTTCCATCTATCGTCGTATCATGCAGCAATGTTCCACCCAGTTCGACCGTTCCCGCGGGGCTTTCCGTTAACCCGTTTCGATAGGTATAACTTCCCGGGTATGTGGTTTCTATAACGTTTCCGGCAGCGGTAACGGCCAATAACCGGGTAGGCGTTCCGGTTATTGTTCCTGAGCCATAGGCGTTCAATTGTAATTGCCCATTAGCGCCCTTTAAGCGTAATCTTTCGGCCAAAGTTGCACTTCCAAGGGAAATTAATTCAATTAAAAAATCTGATTTTTCTACGGCATTAGTAGCGTCTGAAAGTAAAACCGCTATATTGCCGCAAGCCGTATTTGTTCCGGCTGCATTTTCTATAACATAACGAATGTCAGCCCCTATTCCAGTAGCGCCGGAACTTCCAAATTGAGTTCTTCTAATATCTAAAATCGTTTTTCGCAAGGCAGATGCGGCCCCCGGATATTGCCCTTCCAATAGTGCAACCCCCCCGTCAGCAGATGCTCCGGCCTTTAACACCCTTAGTGTTTGTGCCGAACTAGTTGCCCCTGTAACGCTTAATGCATTTGCTGAAGAACTGGCTCCCGTATTTGTGTTATTTATCAACAGCACACCAGAGGACGAAGAACCGTCTAAATATAATTCAAAGGTAGATGTTGAGATAGTGGTATCTTTAACTAATGTTCCACCTAGTTGGAAATTACCCGCGGGGCTTTCGGATAATCCATTGTTAACGGTATAGACATTAGTAAGATTAATCCACCCTGTATTTCCTACCCCCGATTGTTTAAACCAAAAGTTACCCGTTCCCGAATCATCCCCGTAAAAACTTCCCGGGTTGGCTGTTACCACACCTTCCGGGCTTCCGGTTCCCCAATTAATAGTAAATCCGGAAATAGTTAAAAAATTATCAGTTGTTGGATTTATGGTAATACTTCCGGCTTCTAACAAAAGAGTAAGGAACGCTGTTAAGTCAAACGTATTTGTGGTATCTCCCGTTAATGTAACAGCCTTAGTAATTGGGTCGGGGCTTCCTAATTGAATATCATTACCCACCTTTTCCAATCCTTCCGATGCCGTTATATTACCGGCGCCCGATGTCGAACTTTTTATTCTGATCTTCGGCATAATTATTCATTAAAAGCGGAATACCCCCTAATATTAGGTTGAACTTCTGCAAATTGTACGTATGGGTCCACCCCAACCCCCGCAAATCGTATGTTTATCGTAAAATTTATCACATCATAGGGTTGATCTGCGTCAATTTCCATGCTTTCGCCCGCTGCAAGGCGCCAAACGCCGTTTATTGTGGCGGTATCATCCCCCGCGTTTTGTACGGCAATGGCGCTGCCTTTAATTCGGTATGTTCCGTTAGCCGTTGCCGGTTCCGGAAAGGAAGGGTTTAACTCAAAGACCTTTCTACAATCGCCCATATCAGATATTTTTAAGTAATTCCTTTACCCCTTCCGGGTCACTAGCGAACATTTTAGCCGTTTTGGCTAAATATTCCCTCATTTCGGCCGTACTAGAAAAACTTCCCCTAATCCGGCTAACAAATTCCGTCGCTATTTCATCTTCCCCCAACCCGGCGCCGGTTTCCTCCACTTCCGGGGGGGAAGGGGCGCCCCCCATAATTGGCGCCCCTCCTTTTGCAAAAGCAGATATAAACCCGGAAATAATTGCCTGTAATTGTCCCGTTTCGGCCATGCTTTCTATCATTCGCTCAAAAAATCCCCCTTGGTTAGCGTTTTTAATGTCCTCAATTTCTCGCCTAAGTTCCCAAAGTTCCCGTTCTTTTGCGATCATGTCCAAATAATTCCATGGGGGAACATTCCCCGCCATATATCCAGATATTCCGGCCGCCTGATTATCTTGTTCCCCCCTATGGGGTAGGTATATGGGAACGCCAATATTTTCGGCTTCCGTTCCGATAAATAATTTGCCATATCCCCCCGTTTTTGCTAACCCTAAAAGGGTTGTTTCGAGTATTTGCCAGCTACCACCTAAGTCTAAATCATCTTCGGGTTGTCTTAAAAGCAAATTATTATTTGCCGCTTTACCGGAAGGTAATCCGGCCGTTCCCTTTCCGGTATAAAGAACCCAAACCGGGTTTTGATAATCAAAAAACAGTCTTTTAATGTCCGCAATATCCCGGTAATACAACATAATTATTCTTTTGCCAGAAAGATGAATGTCAATAAATAGTCCTCTGCGGGGGTTGGGACCAATGTAGTGGAAAATTCAATCGTACATTGATCGGGAGTAAGATTTTCGATGTAAAGCGGTTTGACTGCATTTTCAGTATCGGTAATGACAAATGCGGCCAATGGGGTTTTTTCCAATAAAATTTCGTTATTACTGCGAAGGGTAATAAACGAATTTTCATGTAAGTTTTTATTGGCAACGGGGCTTCCATCTTCCGTAATGTCTACCCCGTCCCGGTAATACATTCCCAAAACCGTCTTGTTTCGCAAAACACCGTTATCCGGAAGGTAAACAACCCCCCGGGCATTCGTCGTTGCCCTAATCCGGGTTTCTCTTATTTCGCTTCCGTATTTTGCGGACAATTCCACTAAATAGCTATTACTTGCCATATTAATTCAAATTTAAAACAAGGGGGGGGGAGTCCCCCCCGTTTAGAATGAAACATACTAATCCAAGAAAACTTGCTTTTTACCTAGTCGCCACATAGGCCCGCCCCATGGTATTAGCACCATTTATGATATTAAACCCATAAACATGGATAACAATAACGTTATCCGCTGTGGTGCTTGCCGCGGTAAAGGTTCCCGGGCTTCCGATTGTCAGATTAATATTGTTTTCCATGTTCCCGTCTACAATGAATGAGGGTTCAATCATGAAAATCCCCTTCTTTTCGAGCGACGAACCCCAAAACGGCCCCCCAATGGCAACGGCCGCGGTAACGGGGAATGCATCGGAAGAATACCCGGGATTGTATCGGAATAATTGGCCGTGCATTGGTTTAATACGTTGCCGCGGGGATGTGTCAAAGGTTATAACACCATTATAAACCTGTTCCAATGCGGCCGACTCGCCAACCCCTGCAAACACTTCCGGATTTGGCCAAGTCCAAAGGGCGCTTTGGGCATCTTCGGCGTCCAAATCAGAGGATTTGTAAATACACAACCCGATGCCATTTATGAAAAAGGCATCATTTCGATTTAATTTCAATTCGGTTGGGCGGTCAACGTTTTGCACTTCGTAAAAATTGAATTTATACGAAGTTGCAGCGGTTATCACCTTTTCCAGACGCAATAGTTGGGGCGTAATTTCAAAAGCCCCATACCCTAGCTTGTCTAGGGTTTCACGTGCCGCCAAATAACGCCCCCGGGCGCTGTCATAGGGAATGCTTAATACAAAATCACCGTTCATTTTTTTTCATTTTGTGTTTATCAGCTTGGCATTAATCCGGTATTAATCCGGCATTAACCCGGCGCCTTAATAGGAAACGTGAACTTTTTGCATTGGCCCCGCAACCCCCGGCATTAGGTTAGAGCCGGGCATTAATGATGCCTGTGGGCTTCCGATACCGGAAATAGCCAGAATATTTTTAACCTGTGGCCCCCCGAATTGCGTTGCGGCCGAGTAAACGGCATGAATAGCCAGCCCCCCGGCAATCCCTTTTACAAAATCGCTTTTGCCGCTTTTGGCTAAATATCCCGCTGCAATAACTTCCGCAACGGCAGAAACCAGCGGATTGGATGCTAATAGGGGAACTCTCGAAACAAAAGAACCGGCCGCCATGCCCGCTAATCCAGCGGCGCCAACCGTTACGAGTTTTACAATCCCCGTTTTTCCGTTCAACATAGTATTTGTAGTTTTGCGGCGCTTCCTTCCGACCTTTGCCCGGCCGCGGCGCCCGATTTTAGAACAAGAACAAGCCATAATAATATAATTTACGCCTTTTCGGCCGTTATTAAGCACTAGTACGGCGCCGGATCTTTTTGGCGCCCGTATCAATTACGCACCACTTTTCCCCCTTGTATTGCCGGAAGGTTATCTTCCGGGTTTTGCGCGTTTTCCTGAGTTTTGCGGCCGCGGCCTTTGCTTCCGGCTTTGAATATCCGCAACTAATTTTTTTGGTTTTGGTACGGGCTTTTCGCCTTTTACCAACCGTTGCACGTCTTTTAACTGGCATAACTTTAATTTTTTTTATTCAATCATAAAAAGAAAAAGAAGGACGGCCAACACGCAACAATCCCGAACGTCTGCCCCGTTTTGGCAATTATTAGCCAATTGAACGTTTTCAGGAATTTGGTTAATGCCGCGCAATCGTTGTATTTGGGTATCCATTTTCTTCCAAAATTTTTCTTCTTTGTTGAAAACACTGTGAACCGGATCAAGAATTGTTTTTTTCCGTTCCGCTTCCGTTATTACATAAATATGCCCTTGTTCCGGATTATTTGGGTCATATCTCGCAACCCGGTAACGGTAAGGAAACCCGAGATTTTTAATTAGGGCGCCGCTTAGTAGTGCCATGCTTTTACAGTCTCCGAAACCGTCCGCTAATGTCCGGGCGGGGCTTTTTACCTTTTCAATCCGGCCGTCCTCAATGTAACGCACGTTTTTTCTTACAAACGCCCAGACGTTTTTAAGCGTTTGGGTTTGGCTTTTCCCTTTCAGGCTTTGTGCCAATCGGTAAAAATTAGTGTGGTCTTTTTCCGCATCTTCGGCTAAAATTTCCGCTACAATGTCATTAAATCCCCCGCGGAAATTGGAAACCGTCCGAAATTCAGCCTTTGGAAACTGCATTTATTCGGGTTTTAAAAAATCCCGTTCAAAAGGTATTCTTACATCCCCATACCCTAAAAATCCGCGTATTTTTATGTAAATTCCTTCCGTTAGTTTTCCGGTCACAAAGGCGTAAACAAACAAATCATCATAGTATTTTTTATCGGCTCCGGTTCCGTAGTTTTTGCGCGTGAAAATAAATCCGTCGATTGAAAATGTTACGCCCCCTTGTACCCCTATTTCTATACTTCCCCCGGGGGGAACTACTTTTAACTCCCCTTCCCGGGTTGCTGCCTCAAATTTCCCAACGGCAAATTCCTCTAATCCAGGTACGTAAATTTCTGCGTAAACATATTGGATAGGAACCGGAACGAACGAATTGTTTTTAACCGTCAAATACAAAACCAAATCCGGTTTAGTGCGCTTTGCGGATGTTATCAAATTGCCATATCCTAAACGAACATTTGTTATCTGTAAATTGCCGCCAACATACCCGGCGCCTTTAGTCGCCAGCAAATAGGCGCCCCCCCCTGCTAAAAGAAGGGGCAAAAGATTGTCTTTTTTCGTTGTCCGGCGCCGTTTTTTCCCAATAGGCATTTTCAATAGTTTCAATAAAAAATGAAAGTTAGCGCAATGTATAAAAAAAAGCCCGGAAAAAACAAATTTTCCGAGCTAAAAAAAGTAACGAATTGTAGCTTAATCCTTTTTGTGGCGTTGCTCAAATTTCATCTTTAATTGCATAATAGCGTTTTTTACACTCCCCCCCCGGTTTCCATCCGTCCGAAATTCCGGCAAATCTTTAATTTCTTCCCCCCTTTTGCGCCGGATAAAGCACCGATCTTCTTTTGTTCCCGGTAACACTTGTATTAAATCCCAATTTTCTATTTTCGTTTCATATCCTTCCTGCATAAAAGCCAGTTGAACTAATGGCGCCGCGTCTTTTTTAACAAAGAAAGCGTCAACCCAATAGCCTAAAACATCCCGATAAAACGCCTTTTTTATGGCTTCCATAGTTAAACTAAATCGGTATGTTATGTTATCCCAAAAAATTTCTTCATCACAAATATCTTCCGAAATATCAATTAATTCGCCGTCCCGGTCATACTCAAAAACAATTACCTTTTTTGCTAAAGCCCCGAGAGAAACCAACCGTAATTTTTTACGAACTTTCGTTTCATCTTTCCCTTCTAAATACAGTTCTTCCGTTAAATACCCAAGTTGCTTGGCTACTTCCCAATAACAGCTATTTACGTCAATTTCCACATATCCCGGATAATCGCCAATTTCCAGCCCCCCCACATTACCCCAATAAGTTGTGCCGGTTCCATACGGCCGCAGTCGTTCGGGGCGTTCCAATCCGGCAAAATGCCGCTTTACTTTTTGGATAAAAAGGAGTTCCCTATTAGAAAAACCTTTTAGCACAAATTCAAAACTAAATTTTTCCCAACCCGGCTTGGTGGGGATAAATTTAGTTTTGCTTTTCGTGACAAATTCCTTGTAAGGAATTTTAGCCTTTTGCAATCGGGATTTGTGGCGTTCAATAGAACGTTTCATTTCCTCTGCCCCCTTATCCCCGTCCGGGAAAATCTGCTTTCTTTTTAGTATGTCCATTCCGTTTCAAATTTGCCGTCAAATACTATTCGTGTCCTTCCCTCAATTATTTTCGCTTCGCCGTATAATTTCATGGGGGTTGGGCTTTTTTGTTTGCGTCCGGTTTCCTTTTCAATCCGTCTTAATTCCTTTTCAATTTCCCGCTGCCTATCCCTCCACTCTTTTGTAATATTCATGATCGCCTGTTCTATTGCGCGGCGCCCAATGTAGTAACGCCCGTCGATCATTACCCTAGTATAAAGGCGTTTACGCAATTCATAAGCCTGAAACAGGTAAAAATCTAAAAGACTGGTTAACTCCGAAAGAGAATTAAAGACGGCCATTTCTTCTATTTCGTCACGGTCAATTTCTGCCTTTCGTTCAATGTATTGCGCGTTTTGTATGTAGGCGTCCGGATTGTTTGCAATCAATTTATCTATCCGGCTTTCCCGGTTTTGTTCGTACCTTAAAAACTCGCCCGATAATTGCCAGCCCCGGGCATTTGTGCGGCCGGTTCTTTCCAGATACCGGCGCCGCCAAAATTGCCGGTTTAACTCGTCAAACGCCCTAAAATCCCTGTATGTGTCAATTGTACGCCCTACTGGTGAGTAACGCCGTTTTGCCGCCATAATGAAAAGGGTTAAGGTTACACTAAAAAAAAGGGGGGGGGTAGAAAAGCGAAACTAAAAAAAAGGGGCAAGGTTTTTACTACCCTACCCCATTAAGACGGCAAAACTATTCCTGTTTTTCTTCCGTTTCCTCAATTTCCGGCGCTTCCGAAAATTCGTCGATTTCCTTAACGTCCGGGAAATTGTACGTTTTATCCATTATTTGCCCGGGTTTGCAGCTATCAGCCCGGTAAAGTCCCGCGGGGGGTTCCCAATCTTCCGTTATCCGTTCCCCGACAGAAAAAACGGCCTTAAATACCCTTTTTATCCCCTCTGGTGTGGATATTTGGAAACTATCCGGTTCGACGTTCAACACATATTCCGGAAAATCGCTTTCTTGGTAACTTAAATCAGCGGATAGGTTTTTAAGGCTTTCGACCGAAAAACCATGGAAAAGCACAGACCCAATATTGCCCCCTTTATTGGCAAAGAAAAATTCAACCCAAGGAACGAACCCCCCGTCTTTGCGCTTCTTTCCAAATAAGTCTATCGCCTTAAAAAAGCGATAACCCAAGGGAACGAAAGAAAAACCCTTTTTCGTTATCTCATATTCGTTGCCTAAAAAATAGGCAATTAAGGCGCCGGAAGAACCGTTAAACCGATAGGTTAACGGATGTCCGGGAATGTATCGGTAGGTTTCCGGTTTTTCCGTTGCAGGAACCAAAGACTTTAAAAAATCGCTGTTTTGATTGCTTGACATGATCTTAAAATTTAGTGGTTTTAAATTAATGTAGCTTTAACTCGCCTTCCAAAGAAAAGGGAACCCGACGTTTGGACATTTCCCCCTTCCCTATTTCCATACCAAAAAAAACCATACTGACAAAGGCTTTATTTGCCTTTTGCCAATCCGGTTCTTTGGTTACTGTAAGGTTGTTAACGAGTTTGGAAACATCCAAAACGTTTTTCATTGTCGATTCAAAACGGCATATTTCCCGGGAACAATCCCGGACTTTGCCTTTGCATTCAAACCGGGCGCCGGAAGACTTCCATTGCCAGATATTCACATTAAAAGCTAATGTATCATCCCGCATAATGGCTACAAAGGTCCAATTGTTATTAACAACGGAACGCCAAAAACGGGCAGTTCCTTTGTACCAATCAAGTGTATAAACCACTTCCCCGTCTTTATCCGTCTGCAAAAGGGAAACGGTTTCTTTACTGGTGTTCAATGCTTCCAAATCCTGCAAATCCATGGTCTTGTTTTTTGCGTTCAATAATCCGGTTCTTCTTTATTACTCCGGTTCCCTCTATGTGGATAAAACGAGTTACCCAAGTTAAGACCTCATTTACCCGGGCTTTGTCTGCCTGTAAATAGGCGTCTGTTTCATCTTCAAAAAGGGCAGCATCTTCCAAACCGCCAAAGTCTTTAAACCCGGGCTTTAAAAAGTAATGTTGTGGGTAAGACTTGATTTTAACGTTAACCAAATAGTAAGTCATGATAAAGTGATTTTGTAGGTTAAACGAATAACTAAAAGATAATCAGCTTTTTCAGGCAATAGTGGGGGGCGTTTAGGAAGTCGTTACTAAGTCATTACCAGTAACGTATTTTTCCCCGCAAAAGGGGCAATAATTAGCCAGTAGGGGCAATTTCTTTTCTTTCTTCACTGGCTTTCCCGATGCGGAATAGGTGTTATAAATTGCCTCAATACAAACCCG
>Ga0210073_1000196_pt1 | contig 12006 bp, 6 predicted proteins | sample Browns_ThreeSqC__2_FD_184853 | JGI IMG/M metagenome (GOLD analysis project Ga0210073, IMG submission 184853) | Wetland microbial communities from San Francisco Bay, California, USA, that impact long-term carbon sequestration - Browns_ThreeSqC_D2... | ecosystem: Environmental > Aquatic > Marine >...
GGATCTGCGGGATGGCGGCGCCCGGCGACGCCTCGTAGACGGCGCCCAGCGTCGAGCCCGCCTTGACGTCGAGGCCCGCGCAGAACGCCCCACCCGCCCCCTGCAGGATGACGGCACGCACGCCGGGCGCCACGTCCACGGCTTCCGCCGCGTCGCGGATGCCCTCCCAGACCTCGACGTCGAGCGCGTTGAGGCGCTCCGGCTTGTTCAGCGTGATGGTGGCCACGGGCGCCTTGATCTCGACCTGCACCTTGCTTGTCATCTTGTCCTCCGCGACTTTTGGTTCCACCCGCCAGATTCCCCCTCACCCTACCCTCTCCCAGGAGGGGAGAGGGTACGGTGAGGGGTGGGGGCTACCCGTTGAACGCTTTCACCAGCGCCGGCAGGCGCGGGTCGCCCACGTTGGGCTGGTACGGCTGATAGAGTGACGTGCAGTCGAGAAGCCCCTGGTAGCGCTCCATGATCTTGTCGTGGAGCTTGTCGTAGGTCGCCGTCACCGCGTAGGTATCCAGCATCTCGTCGGTGATGAGGTCGGCCATGCCCTTCCAGTCGCCCTCGACGCTCTTCTTGTGGAGCTGCGCCGTCAGTCCGCCCCAGCCGTGGACGTCGAGCACGGGCTGATAGGTCCGCGTCGAGGCATAGAAGGCGATCTGCTGCTTGACCATCTGCGCCTGCTCGCTCCGCTCCTTCTCCGTGTCCCCGACGATCACGAAGCTCGCCGTCGCATATGTGAAGTCCTTCCGCCCTCGCCCGGATTTCTTCAGGCCCGCCTCCACCGTCGGATGCACCACCTCGCGGAGATACTTGGGGCTGTTGAACGGGTGCACGTGCATGCCGTCGCAGAACTCGCCCGCCACGCCGCACATGTAGGCGTTCACGGCCGCGATCATGATCGGGATCTTCGGATGCTCGATGGGACCCGGGTTGAAGAAGGGCGTCATCACGTCGAAGGTGTAGAACTGCCCCTTGAAATTGAGCTTGGTGCCGTTCTGCCAGCAATCCCAGATGGCGCGAATGGCGCGCACGGCCTCGGCCATCTTCGGCCCCGGCGACTCGAACTTGACGGAGAATCGCCGCTCGTTGTGCGCCTTGACCTGGCTGCCGAGTCCCAGGAGGAAGCGGCCGCCCGACGCTTTCTGCAGATCCCACGCGATCATGGCCGTGATCATCGGGCTCCGTGAGAAGACGGTGGCGATATTGGTGCCGAGCTTGATCCTCGAGGTGACGGTGGCCGCCACGGCCAGAGGCAGGAAGGGATCATGCTGGGTCTCCGCTGACCAGAGGCAGTCATAGCCCATGGCCTCGACCTTGCGGGCATAGTCGGGCAGCGTCTTCAGGTCGTGGGTGAGCATGCCTATATCGAGCTTCACGATAAGCCTCCTCGTCAGGGCTTCGGGTGGCGGTGCCCCCGAAGCATACGCGACGCCTCGAATGGCTTCAACCCGACTGTGCGAGACGCGTGAGAGAGATATGAAGGGCTTCTCACGCGTTTTTCGAGCGCTGCTCCCGCTCATAGAGGACGAGCGCGGCCCCGCCGCGGACCGAGGTGTCCTTGCCCAGATCGAGGAAGGTCAGACGCGTGGTAGCGAGCGCGTCCTTGTACGCGCGCCGGGCGAGGCGCGCGCGCAGGTCTCGCTCGCGGCGCGCGAAGGCCCGGCCCACGCTGCCCGCGACGAGCAGACGCTCGGGATTGATGCCGTTCACGATGATGGCGAGTCCCGCCGCGAGGGCTTCCGTGGCTTCGGCCACCACGGCTTCAGCGATAGCATCGCCACGGTCGGCCAGTTCGAAGAGTCCGGCGGCGTCCACCGGGCGACCCAGCCGTCGCGAGGCCTCGCCCGCCAGATCCGGCCCCGCGACGTAGGCTTTGAGACATCCGCGCGCTCCACAGATGCAGGGCCGCCCGTCGAAGGCGATTGGCACGTGGCCCAGCTCACCGCCGAAGCCTCCGGCGCCGCGATGAAGCCGCCCGTCGAGAACCATGCCGCCTCCCACCCCCGTGCCCACCGCGAGCAGCACGAAGGACTTCGCGCCGCGGCCCGCTCCCCAGCGGCTCTCGGCCAGCGCGAGGGCATTGACGTCGTTGTCCACGAAGGCGGGGGTGCCCGCGGCCTCGGCGAGGAGCTTCGCGATGGGAGCGCCGGTGAGCTCGGGCACGTGATGCGCTTCACCGCCCACCGTTCCCGATGTCACGTCAACGAGGCCGGGGAGCCCCGCTCCCACTCCGATGACGCGGTGCCCTCGCGCGGCGGGCAGCGCGGCGACCTCGGCGACGAGCGCGAGGATCCGCTCGATAGCGCCTCTGCCTTCCGGTCCATGCGTGGGCCGGCCGCGCGTGACGAGCACCCGCCCGTCGCGCGTGACGAGGCCGGCGGACGTACTCGTGCCGCCGACGTCCACGCCAAGGAGGAGATCGTCATCGAGATCGCGGCTGCTCATGGCCGATGATATCCCGCGACGACGTAGCGGTCGACGTGCCGGGGAAGAGCGTCGCGCGGAATGGTGCCTTCCGCGTCCATGGTGCGGAGATGATCGAGCCTCTCGTAGCCGATGCGCGGGAACGGATGGCTCTCGCGGGCGATCACGATGGGATCAAGGCCGGCGGCGCGAAGCCGTTCGCGCGCACGCTCGATGCCGAGAAATCCGAAGAGCGTGAAGAGGAGCCGCCCGCCGGGCTCGAGGTGCGCCGGAGCCTCACCGATCAACCGATCGAGCAGAGACCAGCCGTCGAGGCCGCCGTTGTCGGCGGCGGCTAGGGCGTCGTCACGCTCGCGCTCGGGCGGCGTCGGCATTTGGGGCGGGCTCGTGCAGATCAGATCGAATCGCAATCCGGCCACCGGCGCGAATCCGTCGCCGAGTCTCACGTCCACGCGATCGGCCACGCCGTTCCGGGCGGCATTGTGTCGCGTGCATTCGACGGCTTCGGGACGGATATCAGTGGCGACGACGTGCGCTCCGGCACGGGCGGCGAGCACCGCTGCGAGGCCCATCCCCGCGCCGATCTCGAGGACACGCTCGCCGCGCTGGGCGCGGAGATGGCGGCAGAAGAGCAGCGAGCCCGCCTTGGGCGGCTGAGCACCCGAGGCGATCCAGAACGTGCAGTCGCGATAGTAGAAGAGGAGGACGCCGTCGTCGTCGCTCATGCCAGCGGCCGGCCGGTGACTCGCGCGTAGACCTCGAGATATCCGTCGGTCTCGCGCTCCATTGTGAATTGTGACTCCACGAGCCGTCTGCCCGCATCCCCCAGGCGCCGGCGAAGAGCAGGGTCGGCCGCCAGCCTCTCAAGGCTTCTGCCGAGCTCGGTCTCCGAGCCGAACAGAAGCCCGGTCACGCCGTCCTCCACCAGCGAGCGATTGCCCGGGACGTCTGAGGCCAGCACGGCCCGACCGAAGGCGAACGCCTCGACCACGGCATTGGCCATGCCGCCTTCAGAGAGGGAGCAGTTCAGGACGATGTCGGCGGCCTGGAACAGCGCGGGCATGGTGGAGTGCGGCACCGGGCCCAGGTAGCGCGCCCATGGACGACCGCTGAGCGCCCGCTCCAGGCACACGGTCTCCCGTGTGTCGAGCGAAGGCCCCGCGTACCAGAGCCTCATGCCTGGATGCTCGCGCAGCAGGCCGTCGAGCGGGCCCAGGGGCAGCAGTGGCCGCTTCACCGGACGGATGCCGGCGGGAAAGAGGAAGCACGGATCGCCATGCACTCGGGGGGCGCCTCCGCCCGCGCTCGCGGGAGGGAGCCACACGCTCTGGGGCACGACGGCGAGCCGGGACGCGACGGCGGGCAGGGCGACGGCGATCTCCGCCGCGATGCTGTCGTGGAAGACCGTGATGGCCATCGCGCCCAGCAATGTCTCGCGCACCACGCGCCCGCGCGCGGGGTCCCGCAAGTCATGACTGACGTCCGTGCCGGTGAGCGTGATGACGAGCGGAGCGCGGCAGCTCCGGGACAGAGCGAGGCCCAGCGGTCCTGTGCGGTAGGCGTGGAAGGCGTGCACGACGGCCGGCGGCCTGCCTTGCGCATGCTCGGCGAGCCCGTGATCATCCATGCTTTGCACGTACACGTCAAGACCCCGGGCGCGCAGCCCCTGGGCGATACGCGCGACGGTGACGGCATTGCCGCGTGGCGAGTCGAGCGGAACGGGCGCGACGAGGGCGACACGCGGGCTCATGGGCGGCTGTAGGCTACCCGGCCGCGCCGTCCCGCGCAAATCCTTAGCGCAGAAGAGCCGGACCCTTCTCCTCGCGCTTGACGCGTGGGAAGGGAAGGCCGATAGTACCGCGATCGAACGGTAGGCCATGCGAAGAGACCCAGGAGGGAAGGCTGAACGATGATCCGCGTCCTGACCGGAGCTACCTTGATCGACGGCACCGGCGCCGCCCCAGTGCCGGACGCCGCCGTGGTCATCGACGGCGACCGCATCGCCGCCGCCGGGCCCCGGCTGGCCATGGCCTGGCCCGCGGACGCGGAGATCCTCGACGTGAGGGGCCGGACGATCATCCCCGGGCTCATCGATGCCCACGATCACCTGGCATCCCACGGCTATGCCCTCGCCACTCGCTGGGGTCTCGACGAGCCCGCCAGCACCGCGCACATGCGCACCGCGCGCGTGCTCGCGGAGACACTGGCCATGGGCTACACGACCGTGCGCGATGGAGGAGGACTCGACGCGGGCTTCAAGGTCGCCGTCGAGCAGGGGCTGATCCCGGGGCCGCGGCTCGTGCTCGGCATACAGATCGTCTCGCCGACCGGCGGCATCGGTGACCGCGTCAGCCCGTCAGGCCATGCCTGCTGCGCCGTCTACGACCCGTTGCTGCCGGAGAGCGTGGCCAATGGGCCCGACGAAGTGCGCGACGTGGTGCGGACCATGGTGCGGGCCGGCGCGGACGTGATCAAGACCGCCACCACCGGCGGTGCCAGCTCGCGGCCGGGGCACGGCCCGCTCGACGCGGCCTTCTCCCTCCCCGAGATGCAGGCCCTCGTGACGGAATCACACGCCCTTGGGCGGCGGGTGATGTGCCATGCCCTCGGCGGCCCGGGGCTGCGGACGGCACTCGAGGCGGGCGTCGATTCGATCGAGCACGGGTGCTATCTGGACGCAGAGCCCATGCTGATGGCGAAGATGGCCGCGCAGGGCACCTTCTTCGTGCCCACGCTCACCGTGTACGTGTACCACCGCGAGAGCGCCTCACCCCACGTGCGGACGCGCGCCGTCGCGCTCTACTCGCATCACGTGGCGAGCGTGCAGCGGGCGCTCGAGCTGGGCGTGCCTATCGCCGCCGGCACCGACGCCGGAGGCCACGGCCACCCGAAGAACGCGCTGGAGCTCAAGTACCTGGTGGAGGCGGGCCTCACGCCAATGCAGGCGCTTCGCTCGGCCACGCAGTGGGCGGCCCAGTGTCTCGGCCTCGAGCGCGACCTCGGCACGATCGAGCAGGGACGCTTCGCCGACCTGGTCGTGGTGAACGGCAGCCCGCTCACCGATGTCACACTGCTCCTCGATCCCGCCCGCGTAGAGCTGGTGCTCAAGAGCGGAGCGGTCTGCGTGGACCGGCGGAAGACCCTCGCTAGCTGATCTCTTGCCGGCCCTCGGCGAGAAAGGTCTCGCGGAGCTTGGCCTTCTGGACCTTGTCGCCGTGCGGGCCGGGTGTGCGGGGCACATCGTCGACGACGCGAACGTGGCGGGGGACCTTGTACGAGGCGATCTTGCCCTTGCAGTGGGCGACGATCTCCGCCTCGGTGACGCGCTCGCCCGGCTTGGCGATGACATAGGCGACGGCCGCCTCGTTCATCTTTGGGTCGGGCACGCCGATGACGAAGGCCTGCGACACTTTCGGATGCGTCATGATGAAGGCTTCGATCTCGGCCGGCGCCACCATGAAGTGGCTGATGCGCAGTACCTCGCGCAGCCGTCCCTTGAAAATGGTCCGGCCCTCGGCATCGCGCACGCCCAGGTCGCCGCTCTTGAACCACCCGTCGACCGAGAAGGCCTTGGCCGTCTCCTCCGGTTTCTTATAGTAGCCGCGCGTGACGAGGGACCCGCGGAACCACAGCTCGCCTTCGTGGCCTACGGCCGCGTCCTCGCCCGTTGCCGGATCGACCACGCGCACCGCCAGACCCTCGGGTGCCCAGACTCCGGGCAGGGCGCGTGACTCGTCGCTCTCGTCCAGGTCGTGCAGCATGGAGAGTGCATTGAGCTCGGTCATGCCGTAGGGCTGATAGGCCTGTGGAACCGGGAGCGTGCGCAACACGTCCTCGAAGAGGCCGTCGCGCCCGCCGCCCGTCATACCGAAGCCGCCGGTCCGGAGCGTCGAACGTTTGCGGCGAGGGAGGTCCGGATGATCGAGCACGGCGATGGCCATGGCGTCGACCGCGTTCCAGATGGTGATGCCCTCCCGCTCGATGAGGTGAAGCGCCACCGCGGGCTCGAAAGTCTCCATCACGACCAGGCAGGCGCCGTGGGCGAAGGTCGAGAGCGGGATGCAGAGGCCGCCCCAGGTGCCCGTCATCGGGAGTGCGTGCAGCACGCGGTCGGCCTCGGTCACGCGAAGGACGCTGCCCGCGTACCAGCCGTGAGGCACGGCGTTTCGGTGGCTGATCAGCGCGCCCTTCGGGAAGGATGTCGTGCCCGACGTATAGAGAATGGTCCACGGATCGTCGGCGCAGGTTTTCCCGCGCGCCTCGTCGAGCGCCTGCTCCCACTCGGGCTCCTCTCCGGCCTCGAGAACGTCGTCGAGACGGAGACAGCCCGGATAGGGATCGTCGGCGTCGACGACGATGCGCCTGAGCTTTGGGAAACCTGCCAGCGTGAGGCTGTCCGGCTCGCTCTCGCGAAGCCCGGGCAGCACCTCGCCCAGCGTCTCGAAGAAGTCGATGGGCCCGAGGTGATCCGTGAGGACGAGCGTGGTGGAGTCGGACTGGTTGAGGATATAGGATAGCTCGTGGGCCTTGTAACGCGTGTTCAGCGCCACCAGCACCGCGCCGATCATGGCGCAGGCCTGTTGCACGAAGAGCCACGCCGGACGGTTGGGCAGCCAGAGCGCGACCTTGTCGTCCCTGCCGACCCCGCAAGCGAGGAGAGCCCGGGCCATGCGTCGGCTCTCATGCACGAATGCCGCGTAGGTGATGCGCCAGTCCGCGGCCACGATGGCCTCGCGGTCGGGACAGCGCGCGGCCACGCGGTCGAGCATCTGCCACGCCGTCGCGTCGAGGAATGGATTGGGGCCCGCCGTCGGCCGCATGGGCCTCATGCTAACATTCCGGCTCGTTCGTCTGCCCCTCATAGCCGCATTGTTCGCCCGGCCGAGTGGCCGGCCGGAGGTCCGCATGCGCCGTACCTTGAGCCTCGCTTCGGGCCTCGCGCTTCTCTGTCTCTCCGGCGGGGCGGCGGCGCAGACGCCAGAGCCGCAGGTGAGCGCGTTCTCGCCCCAGGGCACCGTCAAGCACGTGCGCCAGGCGCAGGCGCAATTCTCCGTGCCCATGGTGCCGCTTGGCGATCCGCGGCTCAGCGATCCCTTCGAGGTCTCCTGCGCGGAGTCGGGTATCGGGCGCTGGGTGGATACGCGCATCTGGGTCTATGACTTCACGCGCGATCTCCCCGCCGGCATACGCTGCACCTTCACGCTTCGCGTCGGGCTTCAGAGTCTCGACGCCCGGCCGCTCGGCGGCCACCGGGACTTCACGTTCTCGACGGGCGGCCCCTCTATACGATCCTCGCAGCCGCGCGAGGGCACGAGCGCCATCGACGAGGACCAGGCTTTTGTCCTCGACCTCGACGCGCCCGCCGCAGCGGCCTCGGTCGAGCGGCACGCCGGATTCAAGGTGGACGCGCTGCCGGACACCATAGGCCTCCGCATCCTCACGGGAGAGCCGCGCGAGACCATTCTCAAGGCACGCTATGGTCAGCGGCCGCGGCCTGACGGCGTCCTCGTGGTGCAGGCTCGGCAGCGCTTCCCGAGCAAGGCCAAGGTGACACTCCTTTGGGGCAAAGGTGTGGCGTCGCTCAGCGGTGTGGAAACCGATCAGGACCAGGCGCTGGCCTTCGAGGTCCGGGGGCCCTTTACCCTCAGCTTCGAGTGCCTGCGCGAAAATCCGAGGGCCCAGTGCGTGCCCGTCACGTCGATGCGGCTCAACTTCGGCGCCCAGGTTCCGTGGAGCGACGCGCGGCGCATCGTGCTCGTCGGGCCCGACGGGAAGCGTTGGCCCGCCGAGCGTGAGGGGGAGGGAGGCCCCTTCGTTCCCGGAGTCGTCTTCAAGGGGCCGTTTCCCGAGAAGACGGCGTTCTCACTCGAAATTCCCGCCAGCCTCAGGGACGATGCCGGGCGAGTGCCCGTCAATGCCGCGACCTTCCCGCGCGTCGTCAAAACCGAAGCTTTCCCCCCTCTCGCCAAGTTTGCCGCGCGCTTCGGCATTCTCGAGCGCTACGCCGATCCCGCGCTGCCCGTCACGCTTCGCAACCTCGAGCCGGTCGTCCAGCTCAAGATGCTGGGCATTCCGTCGGGGCCGGCGGGTGTGCGGGAGTGGATGCGGGGGAAAGTGCTTCGCGTTCCACCGGATCGCGCCGGAGAGATCCTGCCGTGGCTCCGCAAGCTGGCCGCGGCCGATCGCGAGAGCTCCATGTTCGCGTCGCTGCCCGCGGGCACGCCCGTCAAGGCCTTCGGCCTGCCCAAGCCGGGCGGTGCGGAGGCCATGGAAGTCGTGGGCATTCCACTCAAGGACCCGGGCTTCTACCTGGTCGAGATCGAGAGCGCGCGCTTGGGTGCCTCGCTCCTGGGAAAGCCCAAGCCCATGTACGTCCCCGCCGGCTCGCTGGTCACCAATCTGTCCGCCCATCTCAAGTGGGGCCGGGTCGGCTCGCTGGTCTGGGTCACGACGCTCGACAAGGCGCAGCCGGTGCGCGCGGCCCAGGTGACGGTCTTCGACTGCAATGGCCGGTCACTCTGGAAGGGCGCGACGGATGCGCAGGGCATGGCGCGACCCACCGGGCTTCCCACGCGCGACGCCGCGCCGCAATGCCCCATCACCTACGCCGAAGGCAACGAGACCATTGGCTACCTCGGCGGCGGCCTCTTCGTCACCGTGCAGACCGCGGACGATCTCTCCTTCGTCCACTCGAGCTGGGAGCAGGGCATAGAGCCGTGGCGGTTCAACCTGCCGACCTATGACTGGCAGGGGCCGCTCAATGTCCAGACGGTGCTCGACCGGCCGCTCTTCCGCGCCGGAGAGACCGTCTCGATGAAGCACGTGATCCGGCGCCAGCAGCTTCGCGGCCTCGCCATACCCCCGGCCGCCGACCGGCCCGCCAAGCTCAAGATCCGCCACCAGGGCAGCAACGAGGAGTACGAGCTGCCACTCACCTGGGACGCGGCGGGAATCGCCGAGAGCGCATGGCCCATTCCCAGGGGCGCGAAGCTCGGCCGCTACGAGATCGAGATGGAGGTTACCGGGGAAGGTGGCAGGCAGCCGGCGCAGACCCAAGCCGTGATCTCGGGCGCCTTCCGCGTCGAGGAGTTTCGTGTCCCGCTCATGCGCGCCACGCTCAAGCCGCCCGCCGACCCTCTCGTGGCCGTCTCGGAGTTTCCCCTCGACGTCAGCGTCCAGTACCTGGCGGGCGGCGGCGCCTCGAAGCACGCCGTGACCGTGCGAGCGCAGATCTCGCCGCGGCCGCTGCCGACCTTCGAGCTCTTCGAGGACTTCACCTTCGCCAATGGCTCGCTCGCCCCCGGCATTGTCCGGAGGAGCGGCGGCGACTACGAATACGAGGACGAGGGCACGGAGGAGGATGCCGAGACACGCGCGCCCAGTCGCCCGCCGCAGAGCGTGCACCAGCGCGAGGAGGTGACGCTCGACGCGGCGGGGACGGCGCGCGTCACCATCAGCAAGCTCCCGCGCTCGCCCGTGCCGCAGGACGTGCTCACCGAGGTCGAGTTTCGTGATCCGAACGGCGAGGTGCTGACCGCGGCGACACGGGTGCCGCTCTGGCCGGCGCGCTGGCTGGTCGGGCTCAGGCCGGAGTCCTGGGCGGCATCGAAGAACGATCTCCGGGCAACGGCGGCGGTGGTCGATCTCACGGGCAAGCCCGTCGCCCAGGTGCCGGTGCGAATCGAAGTGCTCGAGCGAAAGAGCTACGCCAATCGCAAACGGCTGGTCGGCGGCTTCTACGCCTACGAGTATGTCCAGGAGGTGAAGCGGCTGGGGGAGCTCTGCCGCGGCGTGACGGACGCCAAGGGGCTCATGCCGTGCGCGGGGAAGACCACCGCCTCGGGGCAGCTCGTGCTCCAGGCGCGCATCCAGGACGATCAGGGGCATCCCGTCGCCTCGAACCACGAGGTGTGGGTCGCGGGCTCCGAGGAATGGTGGTTCGATGCGCGCGACAGCGATCGCATCGACATCCTGCCCGAGCAGAGGCGCTATGAGCCCGGCCAGATGGCGCGGCTCCAGGTGCGCATGCCCTTCCGTGAGGCCACGGCGCTCGTGACCGTCGAGCGCGAGGGCGTCCTCGACGCCCTGGTGGTGCCGCTCTCGGGCCGTGAGCCCTTGGTCTCGCTCCCGCTCAGGGACGGCTACGCGCCCAACGTCTTCGTCTCCGTCTTCGTGGTGCGCGGTCGCGTGGGCGGCGTCCAGCCAACGGCGATGGCGGACCTGGGCCGTCCCGCGTACAAGCTCGGCATCACCGAGCTGCGCGTCGGCTGGCGGGCGTATGAGCTCAAGGTCACGGTGTCGCCGGACAAGCAGGTCTATCAGGTGCGGGAGAAAGCGCGCGTGAAGATCAGGGCGCGCGCGGCCGACGGCAAGGCGCCGCCGGCGGGCAGCGAAGTCGCCTTCGCCGCCGTCGACGAAGGCTTGCTGGAGCTCGCGCGCAATCCGTCATGGGATCTGCTCGAGGCCATGATGAGACGGCGCTCCTATCTTGTGGGGACCTCGACGGCGCAGGGGCAGCTGATAGGCCGCCGTCACTTCGGTCTCAAGGCCGTGCCGCAGGGCGGTGGCGGCGGCCGGCAGGGAACGCGCGAGCTCTTCGACACCCTCCTCCTGTGGAAGGCGCGCGTGCCGCTGGACGCCAATGGTGAGGCGGCCCTCGAAGTGCCCCTCAATGACTCGCTGACTTCGTTCCGTCTGGTGGCCGTAGCGACGGGCGGCGCTGCTCTCTTCGGCACGGGGCGCGCCAGCATTCGCTCGACACGGGACCTCATGGTGCTGCCGGGGATCGCTCCGCTCGCGAGGGAAGGTGACCGGATGCGCCCGGAGGTGACCGTGCGCAATACCACGGACAAGCCCTTCGACGTCACGGTGACCGCACGCGCCCTAGGGCTCAAGGATGCGCTGGCGCCGCTGTCCCTCACGCTGCCCGCCGGTGAGGCGCGCGTCGTCGGGTGGGATGTCACGGTGCCCACGGGCATCAGCGCCATCAAGTGGGAAATCGACGCCGCCGCGCGGTCCGGGCCGAGCGATCGGGTGCGCGTGAGCCAGCAGGTGATCAGCGCGGTGCCAGTCAGGACCTACCAGGCGACGCTCACGCAATGGGAGCGGACGCTGCGCGAGCCGGTCGAGCGGCCGGCCGACGCCTTGCCGGGGCAGGGCGGCATCGGCGTTCAGCTTCGCGCCTCGCTGATCGAGGCCATGACGGGCGTGCGGGACTTCATGCGTGAGTATCCGTACAACTGCCTCGAGCAGCAGGTCTCGCGCGCCGTGGCGCTCCGGGACCTCGCGCGCTGGCGCGGCATCATGGCGGGATTGCCGACCTACCAGGACGGCGACGGGCTCCTGAAGTACTTTCCGACCACGAACCAGGGCAACGAGGCGCTGACGTCCTATGTGCTGGCCATCGCCAACGAGGCGGGCTGGAGCATTCCCGACGGCCCGCGCGGCCGCATGGAGCAGGGCCTCAAGAAGTTCGTCACCGGCACCATCGTGCGTCGCCAGGAGCTCGAGACGGCCGATCTCTCGATTCGCAAGCTCCAGGCCGTCGAGGCTCTCTCGCGCTATGGGAAGGCCGAGGTGGGCCTGCTT